>TARA_B110000977_G_scaffold82558_1_pt1 | contig 68777 bp, 43 predicted proteins | sample TARA_B110000977 | Tara Oceans TARA_B110000977 (sample SAMEA4397798) | marine metagenome | biome: Polar Biome; feature: [SRF] surface water layer (ENVO:00010504); material: water (ENVO:00002006), including particulate matter (ENVO:01000060) such as... | depth 5 m | reverse complement strand
CGCCTCCGTTAGCGAACATTGCCGCGCGAAACTTTTTATCTGACAAATATCCCGGCCAATGTGAGCGACTCGCTCATCTGGTATCGTGGGCCACAAGCAGTTATTCGTGACTTTTGACGCCGCTCACGAGTACCAGTATGGCAAATGCGACAAGTGGCAAGGCGCTCGTCTGACGAAAACGACTTTCGAGAAAGACGACGGTCCGAAAAACGGAAAAAACCAAGTGCCGATCACTCAGCATGAGGGCGCGCGTGATTCTCTTGGCGCTTTTGACGCTGGTGAGCGCGCGCCCATGCTTACCCTCATCGCACATGGACACGATGGACGTTTCATCCGCTCGCAGAGTGCTCGGCGTGGAGGGCGTCGCGTCCGCGGAGCAGACGCGAGCCTCGTTTCACAAGGCGTCGTTGAGAGCGCATCCCGACAAGCCAGGCGGTTCCCATGAGGAGTTCGTCAAGGTGACCGAGGCGTACGAGGTGCTCCGAAACGGGGTGGATAGGGGAAGTGCGTCTGGGTACACGTGGAGTGACTCGCGTAGGGGCGGTGGGCACGACAGAAGAGAAACAAGTGGGTACGACCGGCGGTTCGGGAGCCCGCCAACCACGAGCTACGATGGTGACTACGGTGAAAAAGAAAGTGGTGGACACGCGGCGCGCAACCGCGACTGTTCCTTCGAGAACTTCGAAAGGTCGCGAAGCAATTGGGGCCCGCGGGACGATACTAGGGCTGGGTATGCGTACGGGGGGTACAGCGACGGAACTCAATCACACAAACGGGAGCCCACCCAAAAGTGGTGGGACGGCAGCGGAGGCAAAAAAACGAAATCGAAATCTTCGCTCGGCAATCACGGACGCGTCTCGAGTTTCGACCGACGGAGTGGTGGTACTGGTTACGATGAGACTAACTACCCATACGACGGTTCCCCCGAATGGCACGACCATGGAGGTGTCGATTCAGATTCCAACGGTAACACGGACAATAAATGGTGGTCTTCAAGAAACGGTGACACTCACGACGCGCCGAGGTTCAATGGCTTCGGCCCGGGCGCTGACGGCGGGTTCGGAACGTTCGGGATGTCACGAAGAGGGCCTTTGAGTTATAAATCAAGAAACACACACGCCTCTCGAGACGATTTAGAGTCCATGGAGGAGTACGTGTGGAGACGGGCGTGGGCGGATTCAAGGGGGGTTGGGGGGCATGAGCGCATCCTGGAAAGCGGCGAATTTGTGAACGATGAATTCAACTCTGATTCAGACAACGGATGGGACGACGCCCGAGCGAGGGCGTTGATTGGCGAAGAAAGTTAAGAGACCTCTGTGAACTTTGACGCAGGGTCGCCCGAAACGAACCATCTATGCGCCGCGGGGGTGCTTGATTACTGTTAGGTAACAGTAGTAGGACTACTGTTAGACTGTTAGCGTTTAGAATGTGTAAGTTGGGTCCAAACTTGATCCAATTAGAACAAATACAACTACCATGAGACTACTCATACCACAACTTCCCGATTAATCACTCCTCACCTCCACAGACTTACTCGTTATCGTCATCACTCTCCTCACTCTCACTCTCGCTCTCTTCCTCTTCCTCCTCCCCTTCCCCGAGCATGCTCTTTTTCATCGCCTTCATCTCGGCTTTCAGGAACATCTTTTTTCGCAACTTCTGAAGTTGCCACTTATCAAGGGTCGCGCCTTCCTTTTTCTTCACTTCTAACTCCTCGCACTGCCGAAGCTTCTTCGCGAGCGCCCTGTATCGAATCTCAAGAGGGCCTTTCGGGGCGGATTTTAGCGCCATGCCTTTACTGCCGAACTCCGTGTTTTCCTTTTTGGATTTCACACCAGCCGCTTCCCTCATCGCTTTTCGCTTCGCGTACGTCATGCCTTCTTTCTTGTCACTGGCGATCTTCAACAGCTGCTTGCGGATTTTTGGGTTGTTCGGGATCCCATCGCGTTTAGAGCGGGACTTGCCGCTATTGGACTGCTGGCCCATCGCACCGGTTGCGCGGAGGGGAATGCCGTGCACCGACGCCGCCGCCGAATTTTGACGAAAACGTTTCGGTGCTTCCGGGTCGCCCATTTTGCCAAACGAGACTGTTTTCAAGGTTCTCACACCCGAGGCCACGCCTTTACTCACGCCATGCGCGTCGTCGTCACGCGAACGCTCGTCGCGCTTCTCGTGCTCTCCGCAATCTTCGCGCTACGCCCCGGCAGCGGCGCGAACCTCCACGCGCCCAGCCAAAAGGTGTCGTCACTTGGTTTGGGAGTGAAGCAGGCTGAAAAGCGCACTGGGCAGTTTCCACACGTCTCTCCTGCCCGAGACACGCGCGTTTCGTCTTCGCCACCGGCACAGGCGCCGAGCCCGCGGACATCAAAACGCCGCCTGTGTGTCATCGTCCCCCACCGCCCCCGGAACGGCGCCTCATTTAACGAACCAGAGCGCTTCGCCGCGTACATGTCTGTATGGCTTCCTGTTGTGGCGAACGTCTTTGACTTTGCCCTATACGTCGTGGAGCAGGAAGATGAATACAGGTTCAATCGGGGCTGGCTGATGAACATCGGGATCGTCGTTTCAAGAGCCGTGGAGGGATGTTCGATATTCGCCCTGCACGACGTGGACCTACTACCCGTAGACGCGAGATTGCCGTACGGGAGCTACGGACATACGGAAGAAGGTTTGGTAAAGGCAAAAGGACTTCAGTCAAAAGAACTACTATCACCCGTGCACCTCTCGCCCCCCGGCGTGCACCCCGAGTACGTCTTCCCCTCGTTCAAAGGAGGCGCTTGGTTGTTTGAGTGGAACACGTTACTCCAAGTGAACGGGTACGCGCACGTGTACTGGGGGTGGGGACAGGAAGACGACGACCTGGGGGCACGCATGAAGGACGCAAACGTTACGGCGGTTAAGTTTTCGCCAAAAGAATTATTTCCAAAAGCATCCGTGGATTTAAAAACACAGTGCACGGGTTATGCGAATGAGTGTGCTGAGGACCCATCTCTTATCGACTGCTTCGGGCACCTTCCCTACTCAGAGTTCAAACAGCTCGCGTTTCGAGACGTCCCAGCACACAAAAATCACGGTCTACAACTCAAGAAATCACGAAGCGCGGTTGCTGGAACGTGTTTCGTTCACGCGCACGAAGGGAAGTACTCGCGCGACGAGCTGGGAAAGCAATTGACCGGGAGCGACGGTGAAATCGTGACTAACGTTGAGCCTGATTCTAGTTTTAAACAAGGACGTTCGTGGAATGATGTCAAAGCGGGTAAGTTTCGAGCAGATACGACGACTGGGTTGAGTGGACTGTTGCCGTTGGGAATTGAGACCCAAGAAAATCCCGAAAAACCCGGAAACGCACAATTCACAAATCCAGTTGCTCACCACGGGTTCGCGCTTTTAAGTATGGAAGTAGTGCAAGTTGAGGTTAAAAGAGGTGTTGCGAGTATGTCAAACGTAACACCTCACCCACACCCATCCGTAACCTCAACTTTAAACCCTGAACTCAACTTTGAGACCAACACGCGGTGGAGCGGCAATGCTTTCGTCGGTGACGCGTTTGCGAATGCGAAGAAAAATGCAAAAATGAATAAAATACAATCCACTTCCTCAAAGCCGACCTTCGTTCGGCTTCGCGTGCGCCTCACTTGCGACGAAGACGAAACGCCGTGGTGCGTGTAGGATGCATGATGTTATTTTTGCTCTCTGTATGATTAGTTAGACTGGGATTCTATAAAAAGTCTGTCTATCCTGCTGCTATCAAAGCCTCTTCGGCTTCAAAGGTGACTTCCCTATTTCTCGCTCTCGCTTTCGACCGGAACTTTCGCCGTGTTGTCTCGGCAACCTTCTGGGTGACAAAAACGACGAGTTCCGGGGTGTTACGTTCTTCTCGTTGGGTGTTAAATTCTTCTCCTCGGGTGTCCCTCTCGGCGTCCCCCTTCGTTTCGCAGGCGACGGCGTTCGCGCTACTCTCTCCGCCGCGATGACCTCTCGCAACTCTTTCCGCCGCAAATCCCGCGCGTCCATTTTTCGCATAACGTTTTTGAGCGCGTCACTCAATCCAACCGCGAACTGGGCCTCCCCGAACCGCGCAGCTCTTACACGTGCGCGTTCCGCCATCGCATCTCTATCACTGTCACTCATGAGCAAAGCTTGTTTTAAGCACTCAGCGTACTCGCTCTCGGTTGTCGCCAGGAACCCGACAGATTTGGTATTCGAGAAATTATACGACGCGCCATCCACCCCAACACACGGTACTACTATGTCCATCGCCGGTCCCGCGCTAGCATGCGCGATCGGTACCGCCCCAGCGGCCATGTACTCCACGACGCAGATCCCGAAGTGCTCGTCCACCATGGCGTGTAATCCGAAGTGAGATTTTGCCAATAACCTTTTCAACTCACTAAAAGGGACGTCAACGTGGAAATCCACCGAGTTTTCGATTTTTAACTCGACGCACAAATCCCGAAGCGATTGCAACCGAAGTTCATCAGCCTCACCCCTACACCCGCCGACGAACTTCAGTCGGGCGGAGGGTAATATGGATGAGTTATCACTTTTCGTAGTACCCTTTCCTTTCTTTCCACACTTAACAATCGTTTTTTTCATCCTCGCCCAAGCTTTCAATTGAAGCGCGTGGTCCTTCTCCGGCCGGAACTGCCCAACGGAAACGACAACCTTTTGTTGATTGATTTTTGAACCAGTACTAGTAGACGGCTCGGAATCTTGAGTCAACCTTGAGTCAAATACACTACGTCCTACGGATGTGTCCAGCAATGATGCGACGTCGCAAGGGGGAAACACCGTGTGTGGGGTACCGCCCCACAAACGTGTCACATGCCCTTTCGTCCAACTGCTGTTCACCGCGACGACCGACGCGAACTTGCCGCACAACCCGTAGAGGATCGCGAACAAGTTGTAGTATGTCCATTTGACCCACGATTTCAGTGTCGAATTAGCAACACTCGTATCGTTGTTGTACGCCGCATCTCGGTTCCGCACGCGTCTGATCATGTCCGTTGAAATCGTTGGGTAATGCACGTACGCGGCGACTTCGGACCCGGCGAGTCGGACTAGCGGGTACCCGAACGCGTGCCCCACGGTGTCGAAAAACACGTCAGGCCTGTACTTTAACAACGCCTCTGCCGTTAAGATTATTGACCCTAACGCTTGGCCGACCATCGTGAACACCGGGTAATGTTCAGGCCTGGTCCACTTGCATCGCGTGAGCTTCACAACGCCGATGGGCCTTAGTAACTCAATGCCGAACCTTTCCTTCGCTCGTTTTGTGAGCTCTGCGCCGGACAAGTCATCACCAGTGTACACCACGGTCTCCACGTTTGTGTCCATACGTTGCACCTCCCTCACCGCGCACCACAACACGCGTTCCCCACCTCCCCCGTCACTGGTGAACGGGTGGAAGAAACCGACGCTTCTCTCGACTCTGCGGCCGGATCTTAAAAAGCTCGCGAGCAGGCCCACGAACACTAACGCGAGGGAAAACGCCCAGTGCGCCAAGCTCAGAACCAGTAACCACACGGACGCCATCGCAAGTAAGGTTCGGGTGTAGGGCGTCCGGAATTAGACCTACACCCTACACGAAAAACCCCGATGCGCGGGTGACCAGTGCGCATGAGGTGCTGATGGTTGGTCTCAACCTTCAGATTGAAAGTTGAAAGCAGAGAACTTTTCAACTCGGAAACGAATACTGTACTTCGGCGCGCTGCCGCGCCTGTGAAAATATTTGTCACGATTTTTTTCTCGATATTTGCGATTCGAAACATTCACCCCCGCGCATCCCCGCGCCCGCTCCCACCACCTTCCAAAATGGGTCCCTGTATGTCCCTCTGCGAGTCCACCCCAGCAGTTCCCGAGAACATAATCCCCGATCCTGTGGTACGTTTGGTTTAAAGTCCCTAGTTGGGGACATCCCCAACTCGTTTCGATCATGAATTCCCGGGACTGCGATCCCCAAATCGTTAAATCGGAACATGACAATTGACCCTCTCTATTTACCCAACCCCAAAAACAGGGCCCGTGCACTTTCGTCGTCGAGTCGTGCTCCATGTTCAACAAGGACTACGAGGTGTACAAGGACGAGAAGAGCAAGGACAACCGTTGGTTGTTTTTGAACCGCGAAGGCAAGGCATTCAGCAGCTCGGCTCGCATTGACTTGGAAAACTACGTGCGCGAAGACGAGGAGAACCCCAAAAAAGGCGAAGTGCTGTGGACCGCGAAGTACGACGAGAACCCCGACTTCAAGCAGAAGTACGCCAGCGACTCGTCCTCTGACGGGTTCTCCGACGTGGAAGGGTTCGGCCGCGGGTTCGTATCTTCCAACCGGAAGATGATGATGAACTGGAAGCTGGAAACCAAAGCCACGCTGAAGAGCGTCAAGTACGAAGGCCTGAAGTACAAGATCAAGGTCAAGGCCAAGGGCATCGCGACCCGCGAAGTTCACATCCACCACGTCAAGGACGAAGAGACCGGACAGACGCGCGAGGTGATTTCATACGAAGACCACGAGTACGTCAAAAAGATTTCTTACAAAATCCAAGACAAAGAGACCGGCGACACCGTTGATAAGTTCAAAATCAAAGGCCTCACGGGGAGCGAGCTGAAGTGGAAGTGCGACGCGTTTAAAGCGACGAAGGAGGGGGGGTTTTTCTTCCCAGGGCCTACGATCATCGACGTCAAAGGCACCGTGGACCCCGCGTTTTGTTTGCTCATGGGTCATATTTGCAGTTCGGAATTCGCGCCCGCCGAAATCAAAAAGGACCTGCACCCGAGCTGGCCCACGTTTCGCCACTAATACGGACCGAAGTGTTGTGTCGCACTACTCGAGATGATTCGGGTTATATTGCCAGCATGAATAGTACTTAATGAGGGTGTGAATGTTGCTTGCTTATTTATATATTGTGCGCCTTGTTATTCAAGAAAGACTCTAGAATTTCGTCTTCTCGTTCATGAGATTTTTTCGATGTTGATGGCGGAACTAGTCCATAGATCGTCAATAGACAGTGGAAATGAGGGATAAACACCAGATCGCGCATTGTTACGTTGCCCTTCTGATCTTCCAATTCGAAGCTTCTTCTGATTTGCCCCCATTACCAAACACGCAGGCAGCTCCCGCTCGCCTCGTTCCCTTCCCCAACTCGGGTTAGGAAGTAAGATGGTCGCCGTAGGTGACAAGTTCCCCGACGTGGCCCTGCAGAAGGGCCCCTTCCCTCCTGTGGAGGTGAACATGCCCAAGCGCCTTGCGGGCAAGAAGACCCTCGTTGTTGGCCTTCCCGGCGCGTTCACGCCCACCTGATCCACGTGCCAGGTCCCGGGTTTCCTTTCAGGGCAAGCGCAACTGAAAGCGGCTGGGATCGACGAGGTGTTGGTGTTCTGCGTCAACGACGGCCAAGTCATGGACGCGTGGGCCAAGGACCAGGGAATCGCGGGATCGAACATCGAATTTCTCGCCGATCCGTGCGGCGAGGTTGCCGCTGAGTTAGGCATGGTGTTAACTCACCAAGGACCGGTGTACAAGCTCGGCCCCAACCGAAGCAAGCGGTTCACCATGTTTGTTGACGACGGGGTGATCAAGGTCATCGCCCTCTCCGAGGGCAAAGACGACCCCGCCGGGGATGACGACCCGTCAAACTCGTGCATCGACTCCGTCTTGGCCAAGATCTCCGCGCTTTAAATGCCGCGAAGGTGAGACATCATTGATGATGACCAATGCGTCGTGCGTTTCTTTCATCGGTGTGACGACCACGGTTCATTGAACTCTAGTTGTCACCCTTCGAATTGAACCTGGACGCAAGATGCTCTCTGTTTTTTTATTCACTTACCACCATTCACAGCCTAAATACCCATACAAGCGCACGCCGGGACGCATGACGCGCCGCGGGGTAAAGATTAACTTCTACCTGCGGAGGCCGAGCTCTCCGATAACGCGGCGGAGCGCGTGACTATTTGCCTGTGATGTTGTAATATGGAAATCAGAGACAGACTATATACGTACATATAATGCTCAATTCCTGCACCGTAATTCATTCAAAACGTCGATCTTTTCGTGCTGTTTCTGTAGGCATCAACAAGCACAACAATCAATCTTAGGATTTTCGAAATTGAATACGGCCGAGTTGGCACACGATCTTCAACGACAACGATCGTCGCACGTCACTCGTGGCTGCGCATTCCGGTCCAAGTTACTCCTTACTTTGTCTACGCAACAGTTGTGTACACATTACGAATACGCATTACGAGTCACTCCCGACACCGCGTCATGGCCGCCAGCACGATGGCCGCTCCCGGCGATGAGATTACAGAATACGAACAACAGCGGTTGGCACACGTCGCGCGGAATCGCGAGTACATGGCCCGGCTCGGGGTTTTGCAGCTCGCGTTGGAGATTACAAAGGACACGGGGAACACGAAATCGAAGACACCGAAGGTGCGGGTAAAGCGGGAACCAGTGGAGGGCACCCGGCGAAGCGCGCGTGTCAAGAACGTCGCGCCTGAACACGACGGCACTGCGATTGATGAGATGCCTGATGATGAGGGACTGACCGCCGGCGGCGCGCGCAAACGACGCAGAGATGTTTCCGATGACGGCGAAAACATTGCCGCCGGCCCGGCTGGCTTGAGCAAGAACGTGTGGTCCTCCGAGGATGCGGCTTTAGCGGCTTCAAGGGCGTGGCTGGAAGACGCCAGGCACATAATGTTGAGTCGCGTCGCGGCCACAAACGTAGACTCCACGAGAAACAAAAGCGAGTGGCGAGACGAAGCCGTGCGGCGCTGGGGCGACGGCGTCCCCAAGGCGAACGAAGTTGCGGATTGGGAAAAATGGACCCGCTCTCGAATCGGCGCACCCCCGCCCCCGTCTGATTTACAGCTCCTGCAGGAGTACTACGCGCACGACGCGTGGCAACTGCTTGTGGCGTGCGTGCTCATGTCGCGGGTGTCATCATGGAAAGTCAAGCACAATACCATTGCTGCGTTTTTTGAAAAATACCCCACGCCCACCGAGGCGCTCACCGCGAAACCAGACGACGCGCTCGCGATTTTGAGACCACTCGGGCTGTTCCCGAACAGGTTCAGATCAGTTATTGAAGTATCCACGAAAATCTTAATCGACACGAATGAGCTGGACGTCGGGATGGAAAAAGATATCAACAAAATATACGGCGTTGGTGAATTTGGCGTGGACTCCTTCGACGTATTTTGCAGGGGCGACTTGGACTGTGGGCCCGCGGACAAAACCCTGCAAGCGTTCGTGTCGTGGCAGAAAAGACATCGCGAGAAGTGAGGGGGTTCCAGCAGTAAAAGGAGGGAAGTAATGTCATTGATTGGCGCAGTAAAGTATTAATCAACTCTCGACTGTTTCATTTTTCCTCTTCCACTTCGTCTTCCTCCACGACCGGCACGTCCTCCGAGGTTGCCGCGGCGAAGGGTTGCCACAGGAACTTCTCCCTGGCATCCGTGGCGATTTGTCTCGATTCGTTGACGGTTTGCATTTTCGGAAACGCGTCGCGCACGGTGGAGAGCGTCAGAGGTTTGCGCTCGCTCGATTCGTCGCCGAATAATTCATTATTCTTCGCAGCCTCCTCGATCGCTTCTTTCGTCACGAACACCCTGCATCCGTACGTTTCGTACCGCCTGGCTAAAGCGAGACACTGCCACGCCTCATCCGCGTTTCCGATAACATCAACAGCGCTTTGGTCCATTCCCTGGCCCGCTAAAATAGTCGATTCCCAGATAAATTGTTCGTCCTCGAACTGCGCTTTGCCGATGAGCACCGCGCCGAGCACCGCATCTGCACTCTCCGTTAACGCCTCTAACGCGCCATACGGCAACTGAATACCCATGTCACACGGCGGCTCCTGGAGTAGTTGTAACATGGTTTGCGCCTTGGCGCTGTTCGCTGCGTCTTGGTCTTCGTCGTACGCCGTTAATAATATCGGGAGCAGAAATTCATTTTTTGATTCGGGTGACATCAAGGTTGATGGATCCGCGCCTCTCATCGCCTCCACCGTGTTCGCCGCCTTCGGCATCGAATCCTTCATGCCTTTCCGCACGAGCATTGCGATGAACCCTTGGGGCGACACCGTGACGCCCCCGACCTCAACCTCAACCAAGTCACTTAAAGAGGTTGTGTCGTCATCTTCAGTGGAAGTTTCGTCGCGCGAGGACGATCGAGGTATATGCCGCACCGATCGCGCCGCACGCAACACGCTTCGCGACTCTACTCGAGGATAAAACGACGTCGAAGGGACACACATGTTGACACGACACGCTCGCGACATCGCACCGGAAACGCGGATACGCAACCCTGGCGCGACGAGGAATGCGCAGTCGTGGCGGAAGTGAAGACTTTAACAATTGGCGCACGGAGTTACAAGTGGCACTGTTATGAAATGTTAGCATAGTGGTTTCAGTGAAACGTGATGAGCTATCCATGTGTATCTTTTTCTATTTCCCCACGGCCGGCACCCATGCAAACCCGAACCCGTTGCGGTATGTCGGAACCGTAGTGTCGTTGCCGCGCGCGCTGATCAGGTTGCGAAAAGGGTTCAACGCGACGCCGGTTGAGTGGCCAAGCTGATTATATTTTTTAGAGGATTCCGTATGAGCATCGTTCGTACGTTCCTCCTCCACTTCAGCAACAATGTCTTCCCACATCTTTGACGCCATCCGCGCCGCTTCGTGAGTTAAATCCGTGACGTACGCTGGAATACCATCTGTGATTATTTTTTTAATCGTACGCACCCAGCTCGGGAACACGCAAAGCCCTGCGTCGGTGCACACGACTAACGACGGCGGGTACAATTTTTTATCCGAGGTATCATCCATCACGTCGTGATACAACCCTTTGTGCGCGTATACAGTCACACGAGGAATACGTATATATTCGGGCTCAGCGTATAGGTCATACGGATCGAATTCTTGATCAGAATCAATCGCTAACGGTGAGTCCTCATTCCCACTGAACCGCCATCCCTCCGGGACCTCCGGCCCGAACAAATGCACATCGATATCCCGTTCTAAACCTTTCAACAGCGTTCGAGACAGAAACCAACGAAGCGCGTCCGCCTGGTCCAGCTCCTTCTCCGCACCGAGGACGTGGACGATGAATGGTAAGTTTTCCGATTGTGCATCACATCCTCCAACTGTTTGCGTATACACACCTAATTCGTTCGCCGCGTGCGCGATCGTCGCCGCGGTTGACAAAACCAGCGCGGCTTTCGAGGACGTGGGTAAACCTAAAGAGGCGTACACTTCGGGCCACGTTGCAAACGAAGATATATCTGTACTTGAAGTACCAGGAGTGTTACCACTTTCTTTCCTGGATGCGTCTTCTACATCAGCAAATCCTTCAAATTCACCGGCGTCGCTTTCATCCAGTTGTAGAGTCCCGAACTTTTGATTCCTGAAACATCCGCACTCCCTTCGAAACGCGCCTTTGCCGTGGCACGAGCTGAGCACATCGCACGAAGTAGCGCGGCCTTCGTCCACCTCAACGACTGCTGCGTGCCACCAATCCAATTTATCGACGTCGTGCGCCACACGACACGCTTCGGTCGCGTCTACATCACCTTTGATTCGAGCACACGCTTTGTCGTGCCCGAGTCGATCCCAGTGCGAACCCAAGCACTCCTTCCCGCAGTACAGAAAACCTGAACACGACCCGCAGGACATCACCGCGTCCGAGCCGCACACAGCGCACGCGAAGGAAGACGTGGAAAAAGTCATCGCAAGGATGGGCGTGACGTACACATCATAGCACAGCTCGAGGGGAGTGCGTGTGGGGAGTGACAAGATTTACACTGATATGCACTTTTTCAAGTTATTCGGAAACTGACATTAAAATCTACGCACGCGTGACGATGGCTACGTCTCGCATCAGTCAGACACAACAACCTACACGATCCTCTCCAGCTCCTTCGCGTACATCAGGGTCTGGTTAATGAGCTCGTGGGCGGGGATGTCTTTTGCGGAGGGCGGGAGCTTCTCCTCACCAAAGGCGTAACCTCCAGATCCATCTTCCCGCCACTGCCTCGCCGCCGCGACCGCCGCGACTTCTGGCGCGCTGCACGCCATCAGCTTCGCCGCCGCTTGAGGGTCAATCGAGCGGTACGCCTTCTCGATGCAAGTAGCAATCTCCTCGCGCACTGTTACCGTTAACGTGTCGTAAAACGCCGCGTACTCAGCATTCGGCAGGTTCTTTTTGTTTCCAGCTTGTTGCAAAATCTTTCCGTAAGCGCCCTCCATTAAATCGGATTCCAACTCGGTGGCGTGTTGCACGTAACTCGATTGCGCTACGGAAGTTGGCACCGTTTCGAGCTCCACGTGGAACTCTGCAATCCTGTTCTGCACTAAGAGTCTCGTTAAATTTAACCCGGTGATTAAGGATTCGTTTTCACTGTCCTTCAGCAACCGCCGGCAGTCGCTGTAGTACGGTTTCAACTGCGAGTGATTTCTTTCTGCTGCTTTTTCATCACCAGTGGACACCGCGTGCAGCACCGCGATCTCGAACGTTTCACGGGCGATTTGAAGCTCGTCGGTTTGCGTTTTGGTTTGCTCGAAAACAGGAGGGAGCGCATGGAAGGAAGAGATGATGATCTGGGGGGGATGGGTGGGGGATGGGGGTAGACTAGGTCAGTCGTGTGCAGTCGCGTCATCATCGCTCGAAAAACCAGCCAGATCTGGGCACTCGAAAAGCAAAGGCAACGCGTCCATCTCGTTCACGTGTACGTACCTTCAGGGTTCCCAGCAAAGACGCGGTCTTCGTTGCGTCGCCTGACTTGTGCGCCTTCTTCAGGGCATCGAGCGTCTTTTTCGCGGTCGCGATTTCCGCCATCTTCCACGGTCTCTGCGCAGAGAGGAGTGGTTCAAAAGCGTGGCATCAGAGGAACGGACAGTCCGAGGCGAAGGAAACGAACATCGCTATCGATATCGAGGATTTGCCTTCATGTTCACAGGCAAACAGTCTCAACGTTATGTACTTTTTCCGCTCGAATGTGCCACGAGGAATGTTCCTCCGGGGCGGAGATCGTCACTGCCCGTCGCGCACACTACCGCCAAGTCGCAGGCACAATGACGCGTGTCAAACATGGCTTGATTCTCGTCGCGATTATCGCGCTGTTCGCCAGCGGTGAGGCGCGGATCAGGGACGAACCCGTGGAACGCGACGGACGCGCCTTGATTCCAATTGCGATGGACTACGGCTTTGAGGAAGAAGGTACGAAGCGGGAGCGGAAGCGGTCGTGTTTCGCGTACGCTCCAGGATACCTGCGAATTGTCATGCGACAGGTCTCAGTCGCGTGTTTAAATCCTTCGAACCCACCAACGCTCCCCTTGAAGAGAACAAACTGACCCATCTCATCCCCGCAATCAACGCGTTCGATTCTTCACGCGGTTGTCTTCAATTGATTTCCTTTATCTCCATTCAAAGGCAGCATCGAGATTTCCATCCAGCACCCCGTGCACCTGTTCACGGTGGAGAACGCGCCTGAGATTGACAAAACCAAGCTGGGTTTCTTCATCACTGCGTCGAAGGCTGACACCGCTTTAGAAGCGGACATCGCGAAGGGGGGATGTTTACTCGACGACCTGGATCACACTTTAGTGCTGTTCACCTTCGCAGACATGGCCGAACACCTGAACGAAGAAGGTGACGAGTACAAGTTTTCCTACACCATCGCGCCTGGTAAGCAAGGCGAGTACAGCCTGTACTACACCAACTGCGTCCCGAACACGGCTGTGTCTTTTAACTTAGAGGTTGAGCTGTTCAACCCAATGAAGGGTGGAGGCAAGGATTACCTCTCCGCGGGGGAAAAACCATTACCAACCCTGTACCTCTTGGCGTTCTTCGTCTACGCCGCGGTCGGGGTGGTGTGGGCGATCACGTTGTTCAACTCAAAGCACAGCCAGCCCGGCAGCGTACAGCAAATCCACCTGCTCATGGGCGTGTTGGTGTTCTTCAAGTGCCTCACCGTTTTATGTCAAAGCGGGATGTACCATTTGATCCGCATGAAAGGCGACCCCGAGGGATGGAACATCGCGTTCTACATCTTTTACAGCATTCGAGGCTTGTTACTCTTCACCGTGGTCGTCCTCATCGGCACTGGCTGGTCTTTCCTGAAACCGTTCTTAAACGACCGGGAAAAACAAGTGTTGATGATTGTCATTCCGCTCCAAGTGTTCGCCAACATCGCGGTTGTGATTCTCGACGAAAACGGCCCGGCGTTAAACGGTTGGTTAGAATGGCGCGACCTGTTCCACCTCCTCGACATCATCTGCTGCTGCGCGATTCTGTTCCCCATCGTGTGGAGCATCAAACACTTGCGAGAAGCCGCGATGACGGACGGGAAGAAGATTCGGAACATGAACAAACTGATTCTGTTTCGCCAATTCTACGTCATGGTCGTGGCGTACATTTACTTCACGCGGATTATTGTTTTCCTTTTGAAGTCAACCGCCGCGTACGATTTGACCTGGCTCTCTAACTTGGCTGAGGAGTGCGCTACTTTAGCCTTCTACCTGTGCACCGGGTGGATGTTCCGCCCCATCGTGGAGAATCCGTACCTGCACTTAAACGAAGATGAGCTTGAGCTGGAGGATATCGAAGCCATCGTGGAGGAAGGGGTTGAGGGCAAAGGGGCGTAAAGGTTTTTATGATCTTCGTCAATGACCGCTGAACCTGTACTGAGTACACTTGTACCCTAAAAATTAGACGTGTGCGATGTAATGATTGACGTTTATACACCATCTCGTGTTGAGTTGATACACCCTCTATATCGATGATTACAACCTTCTAGTTTTCTGAGTACATACCGCTATATAATTTCTCATTATTCCACTCAATCCGAGATCTCAAACAATCACGACCTACTCGAAGTTCCTCACGTTGTTCATCTCCGTGAGCAGCGATTCAATTTGGTCTTCCGAGAACCGATCGTCCCCGTCTTCCCCCCTGGCCGCTAGGGAAGGCACCAGCGTCCGCGCCTCCTCCGCGTTTTGAGGAAGCACGTTCGCCAGCGCGGCGGTTTCGAAATCCGCCAACCCGACGTTGGTGCACAGTTCCCTCATCGCCTGGGCTTGCTGCTGGTTCGTGCAGTTCGCGTAGCGCTTGCAATACGCTAAAGTTTTCTCAAACACCCGGGTGGTGGTGGTGCTCGTCTCACCCCCAGCCTCCGCGTCATCATCCACCTTCGATTGACACACCAACATCACTTCGTTCATCGACAACGCCGCGGCGTTGTTGAAGTCCTCGCCCAGTTTCAATTCAGTAGCATCCTCCTCCTCCTTCGACTGGTGCGTGCACGCCAGACCGGACATTGTGAGAGGTGTGTTCTGTAGTCGGTCACTTAACACTTACGCGAATCAACCCTCGCACGCCGTGGGGTGAGACCTAAACGGGCGATCACGCGCGCGTCGGAGTGCCGCGCCGCAATCGTTTCCCGCGATCGAGCAATTTCCTGGCGTCCGCGCGCGCGACGCGATCCATCGGAGTGACCAAATTTTCCGAGGTTCGTTTTCCCCTCGAGCTTTCAAAGGACACGTCGTCCGGGACCACCCGCACTCGTCACCGCGCACCTCGTACCCGCCTTCCCCGATGAGCTCCTCGATGCTTGAAGCCATGGAGATGTACCAGACCCCCGGGGCGGGTACCAAGGTCACAAAGCTGGACGTGAGGGAAGTCCTTGGGCGCACGGAGGGAACGTTGTTCGAGAAGCTTAAAGAAACACGACAAGCACGACTCGGGTCTGTTCTTGACGGAAAGGACCCGTTAGCGGCGGGCTTGGAGGGAGACAATGGCAAACAACGCTCCGATGACATCGCATTCTCCCTGAACAACAAAGTAGTGGTCATCACCGGCGCGTCAAGGGGAATAGGCGAAGCCATCGCGGTTCGCTTCGCAGGCAAGGGCGCTAAAATAGTGATATTGGCGCAGTCCACGACTGAAAACCCGAGCTTACCAGGGACGGTACAGTCCGCTTTGAAGCAATGTATCGCCGCGGGAGGCGACGCGATTGCAATCAAGACTGACATCGCGGATGAAGGCCAGGTTCAAGCCGCGGTTAAAGACGCGATGAAACACTACGGCGGCGTGGTGGATATTCTAGTCAACTGCGCGTCGGTTCACTTTCCCCAACGCTGCACGGACATGGACGTAAAGCGATATGACGCCCTCGCCAACGTCAACGTCAAGGGTTCAATAATCGTCTCCGCGGCGTGCATGCCCTACCTTATGAACTCCACTAACCCGCACATACTAACAATAGCCCCTGCGCCTCGCGCGGACAGAGAATGGCTCTCGCCGCACGCCGCTTACTCGTCCTCTAAAATTGCCATGGGCTTCATTTCACGAAAAATTCACACCGAGCTGAACTCATCACAAAACAACTCCCGCGTCGCGTGTAACACGTTATGGCCCCGGTACGCGGTCGCCACGGCGGCTACGAATTTTATCGGCGGCGATACACTGGTCAATTTGTCCCGAACGCCAGCGTCAGTTGCGGACGCCGCGTTTCGAATCGTCTCTGCGCCGTCGCGGAACTTTTCAAACAATCACTTCGTCGACCAAGACGTGTTGGTATCAATCGGTATTACCGACTTCGCATCGTACAATGTTGATCCGGAGTTGAAACAGCCAGTGGATGATTTCTTTCTGTTCTCGTCGGAACGCAACTTGCCGAAATACGGCGTGGTGCCGAGGAACGCAGGGACAGGGGAGGTTGACTGGGCGGGAAAAGGGCAAAGGCCTTTGGATTTAGATAAACGAGAAGTGGTGCTGGTTCTCATCGACAGGCGTGACATCAAAGCACGCGGCGTTCATCTGTTCAACGAGCTACGAATGGATCATCCAAACCGCAAAGTCGTGTGCATTGTGCATATGACTGAGCCTAAACAGTTTTTCTGGCAATTTGAAAGTGATCAAGCACACTTCAGATCTTTCCATGGCGACCTTCGTGACGCCGCGGTTATCGCGAAACTCGTGGAAGAAGCGAGCCGAGCGTTCTTCGGCATCGATGCAGTGGTCGACATGCTGCTCAACCAGCCACTGCGTGACTGGGAGAACCCGTCACTCGTGGATGCAACCGCGGTGACATTCTCAAGGCACTTCGACGTGACTGTTCGCGCCTCGTTTCTTGCGCTAAGAGATATTTTGCCTCACCTCACCAAATCAAGCGGCTCGCGTCGAGTCATCTCAATAACGCCTCCGCCCCGGTGCGATGTGTTTGACGCTGGACCCCAAGGTGTCGTCTCCCTGGCGCGTGTTGTTCGAGGGTTACACTTGAAGGGTGTCGCCGCGGAGTTAGCGGAAGTGCGCCCGCACATCACGCTTATCGGTCTGTGGTCGGACGAATTGGTTAAGATGTTGACAGGGGATTTCGCTGCAACTGCAACCGCGCGCGCCATCAACGCTCTCCTCGACGCTCCCGAAGACGAAAAGAAACTTCCCTCCGGGTCGTTCTGGCGAGCGGAGGACGTCATTGAAGAAGGATCCAAGATGGACGTGAACCCCAAAACTACAGATTCCACGGAGCCGACGTACGTCGACTCTACCTTTGAATTTCCCGACATTGCGGAAGAGCTGGCGCGTGAACTGAAACGCACTGTGACGTTGAAGCTCACATCGGAAGGTGACGAGAAAAGAACTCCTGACAAGGGAAACGTCAAAGCGAACGACGATGAACTCGGGGATTGGCAAATGGTGTAAATACGAATGCATTTTTCACATGTACTACTCTCACGGTCACGTACTATTTCATGTGTTCCTCTAGCGCTGCTATTTTCGTCAGGAGTTGCTCTTCCCGCGCCGCATACTCGGCTTCCAGCGCGGCTCTCTCCAACTTAAGTTTTTCCCGCACCGCGTGTTCCACGGCTTCGTCCAAAGTCTTTGGCCGTCTTCTCGCTTCCTGTTCCTCCCGCCGTATTCTTTCTTGTTCGAGTTCTTCTTTTTTTATTTTTTCCGCTTCCTCAGCAGCGGCGTTGGCTTCTTCCTCTAGGCGTACTTTTTCTGCTTCAGCGGCTTCTGCATCCCGCACCTTCTTTGCCTCCCACGCCTGCTGCGTGTACGCGTCGACTAATTTCTTGAACGCAAACGGCGTCTCTAAATATTTCACCGTCTCGTGTTGCAGCAAGTTTTGTTCGTTGCGGAACATGTACGCGAACAGTTTGAAATGCATGAAGAACCCGACGGCGAAGTGCTGCGACACTACTCGTATAGCATCAACCGTGAAGAATCCCCCCTCTTTGGGCAACGACGTGACCCTTTGCACGAGTGCGTGCTGGAACTTCTTCTCTGCGTTGTCGAAACTCATCTTTTCATCCGCCGCGATTTCCAGCAATGATAACGCAACCGCATGGAGGTAACTGGCTTGTGCTAATCCGAAACCCGCATCCCGCGCGAACGTCGCGGTGTTCACGAGGAAGTCCAGTTTAGCGCCGTTGCGAAGGTCCGTGGTGGGGTTGTCGATTTCTAACTCCTCAGCGAAGGAAGCCGAAGCGAGGTCGGCATCATCGGGCTGCGCTTGGTAGAATGCGGCGAGAATTTCCTCAACCGTGCGGGGCGTAGGCTCGGGTTCCTCTTCCCCTTCCCCTTCCTCAGCAGGGGGGTCCTCCGGAGGGGGGTCCTTCTTGGGCGGCATTGCACAGGCGCGTACACAAACAACGCCGCCGGTCCCGACCGCGCGCGCCGCTTGTGGCACCGGCGGTCAACCAAAACTGATGATGACCCAAAATGGGATTCGGTTCAACGTCGCTTTCCACGAAACTGCGACGAAGAAACGTATTTCTCGGTCGTGCCGTTGGGTCCCCCCCTTTGACGCTTTAGACCGCGAAGCGCCGTCGGCGTGCGCGCGTCTCACAAGAGATGGCACCTCCCGAAACCCTTCGTGCCGTGAAGGATGCGAGCGTGGTACGTCGTGGTCATAACACTCCACGTGCATCTGACATTTTCGCCTGGGAAACGACTTGCAACTGCGTTTTCACCGAAGCTCCTCCCAACGCGTGCCTTTGCCTCCTTTCTCTCTTCTCTCTGACCACCCATCTTCACGTCACACGTACCCATATCACCATCCCCAGGCCTCCGAAACTGATCGTGGACGCCTTGAAGAACGGAAAAGAGCGGTGTTGGTGTTAGCTCAACGTTTCATGGTAGATTCCGGGTTTGCAGAATCAGCGCGAGTGTTAGCTCGCGAAAGCCAAGTCAGTCTGAGTTCCACAGACGCTAGTGATGGCAAGCATCTCAAAGGTGTTCTTAGGGAGTGGCAGGATGCCAGGGAAATATCAACGGGACAGCGACCGATACTCACGACCCATACCTCTGCGAAGAATAAGTCAGCCGCGCAACTCGCCGCTGCTCCTGGAAAAGCGGGAGCCACCGCCGGTGCTGAGCGGCGAAGAGAACGTCTTATGGCCGAGCGCGAAGCTGCCAGGGTCTCTATGCAATCCTTGGATATCAGCCCTGAAGCACAAGAGTCCTTTAACGCAGTGCCTCCGGGCCACCCACTTCTCCGGCAGTACTCGAAAACAGAGCTGGATGGCAAACCCGAAGGGGGCACAGCGCTTGCGAAGGCTTTGGAGTATTTCGAGAAAAGAAAAATTAAAAACGAAAAGGTATTGTTGGCAGGAGACGGCGAAGAGGTGTACAGAGGTGACGACGATGGTGGGGAAGGTTGCGAGGGTGACGATTCATCTTCCTTGGAAAACACCCAAAGAGTCTTGAAGCCCCCTCCTTCTTTCGGCGGCGACTCTGAATTGAAAGAGCTCGCCAAAACCTTGACGCGGGATATTTACACGAAGAACCCGAACGTGCGATGGGCTGACGTTGCCGGATTAAACGAAGCTAAAATACTATTAAATGAAGCCGTCGTCATGCCAGTTCGGTTCCCTCAATTCTTCACGGGGTTGTTGACTCCCTGGCGAGGCGTATTGCTATACGGTCCCCCAGGCACGGGGAAGACTTTATTAGCGAAAGCCGTCGCCACAGAGTGCCGGACGACGTTCTTTAACATTTCAGCGTCCTCGGTGGTTTCGAAATGGAGGGGCGATTCCGAGAAACTAATCAGGACGCTTTTTGAGCTCGCACGGTACCACGCGCCCAGTACTGTTTTTCTGGATGAAATAGATGCAGTCATGGGGTCCAGAGATGGCGGTGGCGGTTCGAGTTCCGGAGGTGGTTCATCTTCCACAGGCAACGACCACGAAGCCTCGCGGCGCATGAAGACCGAGCTGTTGATTCAACTAGATGGCGTCGCGCGAGGCGAAGACGACGGGTTAGTGTTCCTATTAGCCGCGACGAATCTTCCCTGGGCGCTGGACCCTGCGTTGTTGCGGCGGCTCGAGAAACGGATATTCGTGGATTTGCCCACATTAGAGGCCCGGAAAGCCATGGTCACGAAGTTGTTACAGCCGCACACGATGGAGGAAAACAATCGAGACGCATTACTAAATTTATTAGCGGAGAAAACGCACGGGTACTCCGGCTCGGACGTCGCGACGCTATGCAAGGAGTGCGCGATGCGGCCGCTGCGGCGGTTGATGAGTAAGCTGGATGGCATTGGGGCGCTTGATGGAGCAGAAGCAGGGAGTGTTGGAAACATGAATAACTCCGACGCGTCGATTGGCCCAATCACTTCTGATGACGTTGACGGCTCGCTGCGACAAAGTGGCCCGACGCACACTGAAGCGCATGCAAAAAGGTACACGCAGTGGACCGCCGCGTTCGGGATGAAGAGCTAAACACGTAGTAGTAGTAGCTGGGATGACATTGTATCTATAGTCTCTATTTTCACAGCTATCAATTGGTTTATTTACAAGTCTACTCAGGGCAGACAAAGCAAGCATCATCTAAATCTAATAAAGCGTCTTCCCCTCGTCTCGTATCCCCCGCCTCGCGGTGTTCTTCTTGAGCTTCCCCGCCTTCCTGTCAGCCACAGCGATGCCTTTGGCGATCATCTTGTTCTTGCGTTTGGTGATGCCGCGAAGCACGGTGCCGTGTTTTCTTCTGACTTTCACACCTCCTGCAGTGAGAGCTCCGCCTTTCGAGGGAGGCTTGACCGCCGCCGCCGAAACATCCGCGCCCGATTTATCATCCTCCGCCATCGTCGCCAGCCCGCTGCCCGTCAGCCACCCCCCGTCGTTTTTCCCGGGTTTGTTGTCAGCAACAGACATCGCCGCGTCAACGCCATTCTTCTTGAACGCCTTGCGCTCAGCGCGTTTGCCCATGCCGCGAGAGGTGTGTGGGGGTGCGTGTGGGAATGTGCCGGCGCAAACTCGTGAAAGAAAGAGAAGTGTAGAATCGGTAATTCGTGAAATAATAAATTACAACTCACCTGTCACACGCGCGGCAGCGATACTGTTCCCCGCATGCGCTTCACCGGCGGCGCGGAGGGTGCGTGGTCGGCTGGTGCAATTGCATCTTGCGTTGGTGTGCGCTCCGTAACGCGGGTTTGTGGTGTTCGGTGCGCATCCAAATGCCTATCCCAGTACCGTTCAAACGCGGGTCCTTTGGTTAAACACTGCGGACAGTGCCTGGCGAACTGCGGCGACGCCCTTTGCTCCGTGCACGGCGCGTCTCCCCACCACGCACACCCCCCGGGTCCGCACGGTTTGTAACCGCAAGTCATAACCCACAGCAACGTGAACGTAACCCATAAACCGGTCACACCCATGATAAACGTGTCGAAGAAACACGAGCCGTCCAACGCATCGCGGTTCGCGTGACGATCGGAGCGCACGAAGCAGCACCCAAACGGCGAGTGGTAGTACCCGGCGTCGTTGAACGGGTGGCCTAAAATGGGAAACACCACGAAACCCCAGTTTTCCTCAGAAGAGGTGCCTGCGTGACTCGCTTGTATTCCTTGGTAAATAGAGGGATCAAGACTTGTTTGGTGGTGTACCGGAGTTCCGTTTCTTTCTTGTTGGTGTCGATACGCGTACTCCTTTAGGAACGAAATCACGTGTTGGTGCCCCTCTCGCGCAGCGTCCGAAAGCGGGGTGTTCCCGCTGGTGTTCGGCGGCCTTAAAGGGTCTGCTCCAAGTACAATCAACTCTCTCAACGCGTGTAACTGCCCCAAACTGGCGGCCCACCCCAGGGGCTCGGACTCGAACCACTCGATCATGCGTTCGTCGGGGTCAAAGTATATGTCACCTAAATCGTTTTGTATCCTCCGCAACTCAGCGACGTCGCCGCGCATCGCCGCTCGGTGCGTTTTCCGCCGGCCGGGGAACGTGCGGTCGAACCATGCAAACGTAGAGAGCTGGTGGGGTTTCGGGCCGCCGTTCGGTGCGGAGTGGTTTTGGACCCATAACGCGAGTTGGGATGGAGAATGCGCCGAGCTTTCCGGCGGAGAATGCGTACCGCCAATCAACGCATTCTGCGCCGGAGCGAACGTACTCAACACACTCGGCGCACTCGGCGCCCGCTCCATTTGAACAACGCGTGGCACGACTTCAGCCGGCGGAGTGGCTGTTGACGCTTGATTTCGCACACTCTCCCGAACCCGCTCCCCCCGAACCCTTTCCCAGCGCGCGGGTAACAGACGGCTTTGTGGTTGATTGTTAACTCTTTGTTTCTCGTTTTGTTTCTCGATTCCCCCTATCGAACAAACTTCGTTGGAGCGGGTCATGCCCTTCGGCGCGTTCCCCCCACGCGCCTCGTCCGATTGCTGCCGTGCGCGTATGTTCGGCGCCAACGCTCGGGATTTTAATGTACCGCCGGTCATGGGCGAGGTGTCGTGTTTCGTTAGCCATTTTGTCACCGCATCTCGTTCGTACGTGTACCCGTCCTCCACCAACAACACAGGGTCTTTGAACAGCTCTGCCGTTATTGGGCACACCAGAGCCTTTGAGTCTAAATCGTCACCGTCATCCGCGGAAGGAAGCGGGTCGAGGTGCGGCGCGCGCGACATGACGATTGCGACGCGTCACCTGCAATGGGGGCGATCGAGAGTAACGACTTCGACTTCGACGTTGAAGATTATACTCCTGAAAGGTAATTTTGCTTTCAAGCACAGACGTTCATATCAAGCTTGTAGATTCGCCGAGTTTCTTATCGACACGCTGATTTCAACTCGTCTTCCCGTTTGGTGATTCCGAGTTTGGCTCAATGAAATGCGTCCATCCAACGGCACTCCTCCAGGCACGATGGCGATGGACGATGCGAGGCGCGCGAAACTGCAGGCGCTTCTTGACGAGGAGACATCCAAGTCCTCTCTCGCGGAGAAGGTACGGAGAAGGAGAAGGGACGCAAATCTCCAAGCACCTCGACCCTGTCCCATTCGTTTTCATTTGACCAACGGGCCCAAATTAAGCATCTCACATTGACCCCCTCTTGACTCATCGTCTCCAGGTCAAAGCCATCAAGTCCCCTGCGAAGATGCGCACGTTGGTCACCGCGACGAACGATCGTAAGATGTTCATCAGCGGGCACACGCCTTCCGTGCGACGCCCGGTCAGTTCCTCGAAAGCGGCGCAGCAAAGGCGGAGCGGGGTTCCCGAAAAGAAAGTAAACAAGCACGCGACAGTCGAGACGCGCACATCGCTGGCGTACATAGGCAACGCGGCGGACCAGAACGCGAAGCCTGAGCCCAAGGCTCACCCCAGCGCCAGGCAGCAGCTCGCCTCGCAACGCGACTGGGCGGTGATGTCGCAATTCGAGAAGCAAGTGTTTAATAGGGAGAAGCAGGAGCAGGCGGCGGAGCGAAGGCGAATCATGGAAGCGCAAAGGGTCGAGATGCACGCGCAACAGCAAATCGCGGAGACAAAAAGGGTTGCGAAAAAGCTGGAACAAGAGAAGATTGCGCGGGCTGTGGCGGCTGATGTTGCGCGGCACAAACTGGAGGAAGAGGAGAAGCTCTTAAATAAAAAACTCGCGGCTGAGAAAACAAAACAAGCGAGGGATTTGATGTTTGCGGAATCTCAACAGAAAAAGGAAAACGAGTTCGCCGCGAAACGTTTGGAAGAGTTCAAATTGGTCGCCGAAGCAGAGCGTCAATTAGAGCTGGAGAAGGAAGCAAAGAGTTTGAAACTTGCACAGGCGAAGGAACAGTTCAAAAGTACAATGTTGTTGAACGAAAAATTGAACCGAGATAAAGCGCAGAAGAAGTCTATGGAAGCGGCTGAAGACGCTCGCGTTGCGGAAGAATACCAGCTGAAACTAGAGCTGGAAGAAAAGAAGCGACAGGACGCGTTGAGTGCGCTTCACGAGAACATCGCGGAGAGAGCGGGGAAGGCGGGCGAGACGGTTGTCGCGAACGCGGAAGCTGCGGCGAAAGCGGAGGTTGAACGCTCCCGGAAGTTTGAAGACGAGCGGGAGTTTGCGATGGCGGAGAAGGAACGTTTGGAACGGGAGTCTAGGAATGCTTCGAATGAAAGAACGCGCGTCGCGCTGGAAATGCAGCTGAAAATGAAGGCTGACGAAAAGGCGCGCTTGCGAGCGGAAGACGCGCGGTACGCGGGCGAGGTTGTGGCGCGGGTAGAGGCGGCGTTGTTGGCGGAGGCTGAGGCGAAACAGCAGAGACGTCGCGCTGCAGTTGAAACACGGCTTCACCAAGAAATGCAGATGGAACAGAAACGGGTCACGAAAGTTACCGGTCATTTCGACGTGATGGATGAGCGCGAACGGCTGTTTAACCAGGCGATTCTGGACCAAGCCGAAGCCGTGGTGCTAAGGGGCGAAGCGTTTGACTGATGTTTTTTATTGTTTAATTGAACATTTAAATATATAATCGGACAAAAGTTCCATTCCTGTGCACTCAACAATCCTTTCACTCCATGGTCATCCACAACCCGCCTACTGCGTCAACACACCTCCGCCGGGCGACGCTCTTTGCGAATGAACCGAGCCGCTCGGGCTCCCTTTCTCGCTGCTCGCCGCGTACCCCAACAACCGGTCGGTGTCTTCGATCTTCAGCTGCGAAGGCACGGACTCGTCGGTTAACTGACCGTTAGCCGCGAAGTCAGCGACCAAGTTCGAAAACCGCCGAAAGTCCTCGATGTACAGCCAGTGGTCTTCGTGCTGGAACACGATTGTCTTGCTTCCTCTGATCAATCTGCCAACTTCTTTAACGCCTTCGACGGGAAATATTTGAGATTTACCCCCCGCCAACACCAAGCACGGAACGTCTATTCGCTTCAAGCTCGGTCTCCAGTCCAACGCCGTGTGGTCCGCCATCAACGTGCTCAACATAACAGGATCAGCCTTCATGGTCTCCGCCATGAGTAACCGTGAATACGCCGGGTCAATCGGGTTCGATAAACAGCTCTCCGCGTTTCCCTTGGTGAAGCCCATAAAGTCGTACTTTAAAAGTTGTTGCAGCCGCGTCAAACTCACGACGTCGTAACACCCTTTGCTGCCTAAACTCCAATCCTCTGCTCGGTTCTGTAACGGCGCCTGGTCCACGAACACCGCGGCTTTGATTTTTCTGCTACCGAACAATTCAAAGTAACTCCAAATAATAGCGCAACCCAGACTCGCCCCGACTAACGTCACATTGTCCAACCCCAAATGATTAATGAGGTCCCTTAAATCCGCCGCGAATCGAGACACGTGGTGTCCCCAAGAAGGCTGGTCGGACTCGCCGTGCCCTCGCAGGTCGTACCGCACGATCAGCGGAGGGTGGTTTGAGGCTTGCTGGAGGCTTGCAAACGCGTCGTCGTAGTACCTTCTACTCCCACTCCACCCGTGCACCAAAACAACAGCCGAGTCGTTGTGCGTCGCGCGGTTGCCCTTGCCCAGCTCGAACACTAAACGCACGCCGTCGTTCGTGGTGAACTCACCGCGGCGAGTAGTCATGGCGTGTGTGTGTGGTGTAAAAAGGAATCACCCGACGAGCCGCGCGCGCCGCTCGAAGTGACACACGACGAGCGCGTTGAGTGAACAGGGCGAGGTTTAAATTCACATTGTTTGTGAAAGGGCGCGGCTTCTCAAGTGCCGTGTTTCTTTGATGACGTCCTTATTCGTGGCCGCGCCAGGCATGTTGCTCGCCGCCGCGCGCCGGCTTTCCGGTGCCGCGGCGTCGGTCTCGAGCAATAGCTGTGTCTCGTTGCGATGCCAATTAGGATCGAAGTCACTCAAACAACACGTCCGTTTCCTCGCCTCTGAGCCTCACAACGACGACTGGGAAGCCAACTTCGAAGATCTGATGGCGATGGAGGACAGCTACGGGAGCGGGGTGGAGGACCTGTCGTCCGCCGCGGCAGAACTAGCAGGCGCACGTATGGCGGAACAGAAGCGATTACAGGAAGAGATGAGAAGGTTGCGAGGAATACAGCCAGGGGACCGGGTCAAGGTTCGTGTGAAACTCGGCGCGCCGTACCCAGAAGTGGTGAAGAGATACCACTACGCCTCTCCGTTTGGAGGCGCCGGGCTGGGACACGCGCCAGGGGAAGTTGCAGAGAATGGAGAGTCCGCGGGCGATAGCACTAGTGATGACGCTACTAAGGACATCGATGAAAGCATTGCTGATGACAGTCCTATGATTAGTCCTACCACTGCTTCGAAAAAAACCAAAGAGCCCTCTGCGCGCCGGTGGAAGATCGTCGCCGAGCTCGGGTACGTCGTTTGCGTGCGGGGCGATAGAGTTGGAGTAAAGAGAAACGGACACGCGGAGGACACTTTGAATTCGTTTCCTACGTACCCAAAGTCCTGGGTAGAGGTTTTAGACGTGGGAGAGATGTGGGAAATGAAAACGGGCCCCCGGAACCTTGGGGCGTTCGCGAGTGAAGAGGACTACGCGCAGGCGCAGCAAGATTGGGCGGACGCGACGTCCACGGTGAACGCCTCAGAGAAGTAGCGCAAAGCGGGGAAATGATAGGAACGTATTAATTAGCAGCATGTAGCCTTCTATAAATAGCCTAATACTAAGTGCATGCATACATACGTTTCTTACTTTTTCCGTCCTATTCTTAGAAACGACGCCATCCCGAACGCGTTTGGCGCACACGGAGGCGGAGGCGTCGCTGCGATTTCTTCCTGTTTTTCAACCTCGAAAGGATTTCCACTTTTGGAGTTCTCGGTGTCGCTTGCCAGCGCTCGTGGCTGTCGCGAACTTTTCTCCCTCTTCTCCTCCTTCTTCTTCTCCCTTACTTCAACCACGCCGCCCACGGCAACCTTGCCCTTGTGCAGCGGCGACTTTAACGGCGAGGAAAGGGTGAAACTGATTCCAGTCGGAGACGCTTTCGCGGCCCTGTTTGGATTGGAAATTGGCGCTGGTGAATTCAAGGGCGTTTCGTCAATCACAGATCCTACGGGTGTTTCATCCATAGACCAAACCCCAAATACCGTGGCTTCTAAGCGAGCCGCGAGCGTATCTAACGTTGTTGTACCCATAAGCTCCTCATCCATGAACGGAACATCGTCGGAGTACTCTTCAGGGGCTTCATTCTTCCCGTCGTTTGTAAACGTAATATTCCCGTTGTTGTTTTGCGCAGACGATGTTTTATTCTCTTGCGCCGGTGACGGCGCGGGCGACACCGCCGCGCCCCACCCCGGGAACATCTTGAACGACGAGCGCAACGAGGTGGCGTGCTTTGCTTCTTTTGTGTCCCAGTACCGGTTGTACGCCTCCCGGTCGAAGGAAGAGTCTGAGATGGATGACCCGGAGTAAGATGACCGAGACGATTGCGACGACGAGTAAGACGAAACAGAAGAGTTACTCGCACTGTCAGAGTCAGAAACATCAGAAACATCAGAAACATCTGAACTGTCTTCTTCGTGAATCTCCGGCTCTTCACGCACTGGTGACGGCGGTCGCTTCACTGGAAGCAACGACGGTGGTGCAACCTCCAGCGCTTTTCTGCGAAGACGCGTGATGTCCGCGGTGCTTGGTCGAGATTGTTGCGCACCGTCTCCTGAAGCGCCCGCCCCCGCTCCCCCGTCGTGCTGCAAGTACACGTCGAACGTGATGACCCCTTTTTTTAAGCTGTCAAGCACATCGCTCGTGATGGACGGACAGCTGTGCGTGCGTTCGTACCGAAGCACCGCGGCGGCGCCTGACGTGGTGGCGCCGCTCGATCCTCGGAACCCTCTAAACCGCGCGCTACCTTTGCTTTCGTGCACCGCGACGACTGGAACGGGCGGCGTGGCGTGTACCGCCCCCCACCCCGCACCCAGGTCACCGTGGTACCGCACCCGGAGCGTCGCGGTGACCTGGCCGGTCTGAGGGCGAACTGGAGGTTGGGGTTTGCGCGCTGTAGATGATTGAATGTTTGAATCATTCACCTTTGAATCATTTGAATCATCCAACTCGTCGTCTACGCCAATCGCGGTTCGGGGTAACCCCGTGGCGCGCTTTATTCTTACTAAAAAATAGAGCGGCTTGTTGAGTAGATCTTCTGGATTTGAAGTAGAATTACTCTCGGGCAACGGCGTGCCGTCTCTGGTGCAAGGGACTGCAGACACTTCAAGCGTCCCTCTCCTCGTCCCATCCGCCCCAACAATACCAGGGTACAGCGTCTCCGTGTCCAGCAAATACGCCAACGGCTCGGTCGAGAGTTGCGCCGTTCCCAACTTTCTCATCTCGCTCGTGACTTCCATCTTGGTACTTCTCTTCACAAAGTCTTTCGCCTCGTCGGAAAACAGCACGCCTTCCCTCCAGTCCTCGCGAACTTTTTCCCAATCGTTTAACCGCGACGATAACGACTGGACAGGCCAGATGTTCTTCCGACCGGTTTCCGTCCATAAAACATCAATTGCGACTTCCAAAGCGTGCGTGTCTTGGTTGATGGAACTGGTGAAAGTATCTAATGAATTATTATCGCATTTCCGGATCCGAAGCAAAGCGCTCTGCGCGTCCACCAACGTGGGCTTGAAAACAACGGGAACGTCGAAATCGGCACATATCTCGTTCGCCTCTTCGGTTAGTTCGATTGCTTTTACCAAAGAGGCTTCTAATTGAGGGTCTATTGTTGAGTCATTATCACCGGTAGCGTCTCGTAATTGTTCAACCGCTTCGGCGTGGATTCTAACCTGTTTTGGAATCGCGCTTTCGCGATTCACGCTCGCGCTGCTTATGATATTCCTCGCCCTATCAGCAAACCTAAGGGTTGAAAGCGTTTCGTCATAATTGACCGACGCGGGTGAAAAAGCTGCGATCAAAACGCACCGCGAGTTGCCCCCCAAGCAGTCCTTCAACAGTAAAGTCAAAGAGCTATCGCGGTAGGGAACTAACTTTTCTTTTTTATTCTTTCCGCTCGACTTCTCGGCCAAAGCGCTGATACAATTACCGAGCGCGGAGAGGCTTTTGTTAATGGCGCTGGCTTCTTTCAGCCGTTGACCAGTGGCTTCGGTTGCGTCAGCGCGCTCGGAACCTGCTAAATCGACTAACACGATTTTACTTTTGGTCTCCACGTGTGTGCTTTTTGTCTCGGACGTATCATCAGACATTTCAACCCGGCTCACGTGCAACTCAAACACGGTGTGCGCGCGGCTACTCGCTTCATTCATCGCCGTCGAGTGCACGGTTCGGTTCTTCTCGCCGCGATGCATTAATTGCTTTATTTCCGAGTATGACATCACGTCGATAGGCTCCAGCCCTTCAACATAAGGCCCATTAATGGGGTGCTGCCGCACTTTCAAGGAGGGGCGGGATTTATCGTCGCTCAACAAGTCGTACACCTTTTCGTCGTAAATCTCAATCATCGTCACAGCGACGCTCCAAGAATCATTCGTACCAGTAGTTAGTCTGGAAAATATCTCACGGCACACCCTAGGCACGATACCTTCTTGTGATTCTGACATGTTCGTATCACCAGTGCCCCCTACCATGCTGTATGACTTCCCTGAGCCTGTTTGCCCATACGCGAATAGACATACGTTGTACCCATTCCACGCGGATTCCAAAACTTCGTGGCCCACTTTTTGGAAAACATCCGCTTGAGTCGCGGGCTTGTTGGTGTCGTTGTTGTTGTTGTCATTACTGTTGAAAGAGTGGTCGAACGTGAACGTGGTTTCTTGGCCCGTGCTGGGGTGCGTTATGGTGGTCTTCGTGTCTGCCATACGCACGCATGACGTTGAATCCAACGCCACTTCTCGGTCGTTGAACGGACGAACACGCACCGCAACACGCACGCGCGCATCGTCGGGTGTGGTTGACGCATCGTCTGTATCTGCCGGTGACATCGTGGAAGATACACGAACCTCCGAACCACCGCACCAACGCGGACCCGCCGCCGCGGTCCGCTCGGCGCGAAGCAGTCCACCGCGCGCCCGTGACTGATGCCCATCGCATTATTTTGACGTTATTTCTCGTCGTTATCAACTCGACTTTTCAGTTCGAGGATCTTAAAGTGTTTGGATCCGCAAAGCGTACTACTACCTAAACTTCAATGCGAACCAAGATACGAAACAAGCTTAACCGCCACTTCTGCGTGTATTACAATCACGCGAACACAGTTCGTGTCGGGGCTAAGGGGACAGTCAACGAGGGTACGCGCAAGCCGCTCGCGGTGAATTCTTTTTCTCGTCACTCTCACGTTCGTCCCGCAACTTCCCCCGGGCTCGCGACTTCGAATCCAGAGATTGGACTCGGCGTACTTCGCCCCGGTTGCCTCGGTGCCTCCATGTCCCCTCTCGGCGTGCCAGGCGGCTCTCTCTCTAAAAATCCCGTGCTCCTCAACACCGCGGTCCGAGCCTTCAACGCGTCTCTGCCTTTCAACACGTGCCCCTTCACGGACCCGACTATCGAGCCGAAGTTTTCTCCGTTCACATTTCCATCAACAGAAGTGCGCTCCACAGTCTGGCCGTTGAACCGTTGCTCCATGTACCCGCCGCCGCTAGTGCTGCTGTACGTGGAGTGCGTCACCGCGTACACGTGCGGGGGCACAAATCCCTCTCTGAATGAGCCGAACCTTTCGAGGTTCAGTCTGTTTGCCCCATCATCTTCAACCTCATTGTTTTTCAAATTCGTCGGAAAAAGCGTTCTTCGCTCGGGGAAATCTCCCATCCCTCTTCTCCCCAACTCCAACCGCCCCAAACTCTGACTAACTGTTCGCGGCTTTTTGTGCGGGTCCATCGAGGTTTTTAAGAGGGTGGCTATGCCTGTTCTGTTCCGTGTGTCGCACTGCGCGATCGTCCGGGGCATGCTGCTTTTCCGCGTGCTAGGTGACGCCGAGAGTGTTATTTCATCGTCATCGGGATATCCAGATTTCGCAGCAGCCTCGTCATCCTCCGAACCCGACTCCTCGTCGTCCGAGGAAGCTCTGATCGTCTCTTCATCCTCTTCACATGTGTTCCACACAACATTCTCGTCAAGATCCAGGTCGTCCTCCTGGCCGCCTGCCTGTGGCGTGTAAAGCAAACGCAGACCAGGCACGGGAGAGCTCATGACGTCGGTCGAACGCTTTTCAGAAAGCCACGACGATGTGTCCCTCCAGATTTGAAAACGTCAGAGCGCGGGAAGCTACCAAGGTGCGATGCTCGCGGAGTTTCAACCCACGAACGTTCGCTGTAACGGTACCGGCTCACACCTGAAGTCGCGAACCCGGTTCTGTACACGGAAAAGCACCACACCGCCCGCGCGTGCGTCACTGACACGCCCCTTCCTCGGGAGACCAAAAGTTGACGTCGCTGAGTCAGTGGCGTCGGTCGCTTTTGTCCTGTAATGTCGGCAACCAAATCCCGGACGGACCGAAAAAACCGAAAGGACACTCGAAAAAATCGAAAAATGAATATTAAATATAACAAAAGCTCGCAAGAAACCGTAAAGTATCTTGGTGAACCCGTAAAATTAGCTTTTATTCTGACTTATTATACCCCAGAACTGCCTTATATGGCACAAAATGTATCTCTTTCACACGGCGATGCATGCACGATTATCGCTGCAGCTGAACAGCTGCGTAATCTACCAAAAGGCAAACATGGATAAAATTGAAATTGTTCAATGCGCATTTAGTTACTAAATCCGCGTCTAACGATCTCGTAGTTTAGTGGTTAGAATCCTACGTTGTGGCCGTAGAGACCTGGGCTCGATTCCCAGCGAGATCTGAAAAATGTCGTGCTTTTGCACTTTTGCTGGACAGGGTGTGAAAAGAGTTGTGTATTACGCCCGCTATCTCTACTCCGCTTGCCGCAAAACGTTCGCCGTCTCCACGAAAGGGTCTTCCATCGTACTCCCGTCGTTTTGCCTTGGAGACGCCCCGCTTCCCAGCGACGTTCTTCGCGCGATGTCCAGCGCGCGCGGCGACGCCCGCCGCACAAACGCACCCTCGGCGTCTGATATGCGTTCGCCGTCCGTTGTCAACACCTCGGGTAACGCTCGTGTTGTCGGTTCGTGGTCAGAAGAGGGTGAGTCAGCACGTGCGTCTCCCCCTTCCTCCGCATCCACGACAACCGCAACCGCGTCCACTGGAGTGGCGTCGGTGTCGTTCGCTTCTGCATGCTCATCACCGTATCCTTCATTCCTAAACCCCCCTCGCGCGAACCCCCTTCGTTGCGACGGCCGCGCGTGCCAGTCAAACGGCAACCCAGCAGGGTCTTGGTTGGTTGACGTAGCCGAAGGGCCATACTCACCACCCCCCGAGTTCGTGTTCCGCGCGATGTGCCACCCCCAGTTGTTCTGCGTGTGCGCCCATCCGAGAGTCGCGACGACGGCGACGGCGGTGGTACACCCTGCCGCAGCGGCGCTGTACCAGAACTTCAGCCACGCCACGCACGCTATGTTCACCAGAAACACAGGCACGCCACAGGTGAACATCCGGAACGCGTGTTTCCAATCATCCTCGCACCGCGTTTCCCAGTGCTTTTCGAATGAGCGCTTTGGCGTAGGCGGCGTATCCCCGGTTTTATATTCCTTCGCGAACCGTCGACAGCTGAACAAATAATCCCCTTCCTCCGACTCAGAAACGTACGTCTTCCCGTTCCTCAAAATCGAACACAGCATGAACGAGCAAAGGACCATTGAGTTGAGCATGAGACCTACTACGATCGCGGTGGTCGTGGCGTATGCAACGATGAGCCACTCCTGTACGTGCGTAGGTTTTATCACCGGGTCATGGAACTGAAATTCCACAAAAGCCACAACAGCGAAACCGGCAATCAGCGCGCTTAGATTGGAAATGCTCTTCAGTTGTTCGGACTTTTCCTCCACGTCGCGTCTGTTTTTTTCCGCGTACCTCAGCCATATCCAGCGCGCGTTTTCAAGGACTCGTTGCTCCACGTCTTCTGCTCTCCACTTGCGGTTCTCTTGGCGCCATAAGTGCTCTAAGTGCCACCAGTCTCTTTCCTCTACTCTGAAATCCATGTCCTGGCCTCGCCACTCGCGGTCCTCTACGCGCCATGACCGCTCCTCTTCCCTCCAGGTTCTGGACAGGCTCGTGTCCAGTGCCGTTAAAAACGCCTGGGGTGATTGATTTGATTGAAAGGGTCAGGGAAGGAGGTCAGGGGCTTGAGGAGATTGAGTCGTTGAGAGAGTGCGGTCCGAGAAAAGCGGTTGAAGTTGACAACGGCTGGGAAGAAGATGAGGAGTTGCGCCCGTCCTCCGCGCGCAATGTGCCAAACACTAAACCCTAAACGCACCTGGGCCACCTCCGAGGCGAGCTCGCTCGCACTTGACGGCATCGTAGCGGTCGGAGCGGGTCGCCACCTGCACCTGCGATGCGCACGAAGACTGGCAGCACGACGCAGGGTCGGGGTCGTTGTTTCTTTCTCAACGCTCCGAAAACATCTAGGATCGGGCGCGCCAACGATATTTCGCGTGATCGAAATGACAACGCGCGGCCGGCAAGCAGCACTGCTGTGTGCGCGCGACCTGGTACGGTTCGCGTCGTTACGTTCACGTACAGCCAAGATGGCTCTTCGTCAAGCCGCGGCCCGGTTCGCCGCGTTAGGGTCGGTCTCGCGTACGACCGCGACTCGAGCATTCGGATCCAGCGCGACGCGATTTTCTACTGAGGAACAAAAACAGAGCGTCTTGTCGTTTATGCAAGCCTTCGAAGCCGTCAAGCCTTCGACCATGGACAACCCGAGCACGCCTTCTGACTTTCTGAAGCCCCTGCCTGAGGTCCAGGCGCAGCCACCCGCGAAGCTAACCTTGAACTTCTTCGTCCCCCACAACGTGGAGTTCGAAGGCGCGGAGGTTGACCAGGTGCAGGTGCCCGCGACTTCCGGTGACATGGGTGTGTTGCCTGGACACGTTCCCACCGTGGTGCAGATGCGCCCCGGGGTCGTCGCGGTCACGATGAACGATAAAGAAACGCAAAAGGTACGTACCTATGGTCTTGTGGAGGCTACTGCGAGCGTTCAAAAGACGATTTACCGACGTCGCATCGCATCACAGCACCGATCGCGCGGAGGAAACCCTACGGCATATTAGAGACATCGCTCGTTCCCGTTTCGATGAAGTGAGACGAATGCAGATTATTTTGATGCCCTCGATCGATCCTATAACCCATCACTGACATCCCCCCCTCTCTCCTAAAATCAACAGTACTTCGTGAGCAGCGGCTTCGCGTTCGTGCACGCGGATTCCACGACGGACATCTGCGCGGTGGAGGCGGTCCCGGTAGAGCAGTTGGATCCGGAGGCGGTGAAAAAAGGGCTTGCTGATTACACGGCGAAGCTTGTCAACGCGAAGGATGATTACGAGAAGGCGTCGGCGCAGATTGGAATTGAAGTCTGCGGCGCCATGAACAGCGCGCTGGGGAACTAATTGGAATAGGGTCTATGTGAGACATAGTTCAGGGAGTAACTAATAGGGGGTGTAGGCCCCAAAGATGTATGTGTAACAATGAGACATTTGCAAAAGTATTTTTTACAATCTAAGTTCTCATCACGTGAACCCGAAGCCCCCTCCCGCGAATCGTTTTTGAGTGGAAGGGTGCTGCATCACCTCTACCGTCGGTTCGTCGTACTGCATGCTTTTTCTTAATTGCTCCGTATGTTTCACTTCGTAGTACTTCTTTTTTAACTGATTTAACTCGTTGGTTAAGCGCTCGATGGCCAACGCGCCTTCGTCCGATTTCGAGCGGTACAGATTCAACTCGCCAGCCATCGATTTCAGCTGCCTGTTCTTCTCCCGTAAGTTGGATTGGAACACGGAAAGCTGCTCCGCAACCTCCGGGCCCGGCTGCCGCTGCAAAATGTTCTTCAGCTCGTTGTGCAACCGTTCCTTTTGTTCAATCAACAAATCCTTCTCCGCCGCTTCCTCCGTCTTTGATATTAATCGTTTCTGCAAAGTTTGGATCTTTTTAATCATCTCGAACGTCGACGGATCGGAACCTTCCAGTTTTCGCCACCGGTGGACATTCAGTGGGTTCTCAAGCTCCTCGGAAAGCGCCTTAACTTTCGTCCTTTCATTTAGGAGTTCTCTTCCAAGGTGATGCACTTCGCGTTTCAGTACGTCGATGTTCCCGAAGGAATCCTGCAGGACGTCTAATTCTCGCTTGCCGTCGCCTAACTTAATCTTCAAAACTCGCAACTCGTTTAAGCGACCGCGGTACTGCATCTGCCCGTTGTTCAGCACCGTCTGCTGGATCTTAATCTTCTCGTACAGCAGGGATAACTCATCGTTCCTTTTGACGAGTTGCATCCCCAACACGTCCCGATCAGCCACAACAACGTCCATCTCTTTCTTCAACCCATCTTTGTCCTTGTTCAAATCAGCGATGACGCGCGTTAAATTGTTCACTTCGGTTTTCGTGGAAGTGACAAACTTTTCCGCATCGCTCGTGGCTTGGCCCGCTTTTGCCAACTCGAACCGCAAACCATCCTTCTCCTTCTCCACCTTCATGTGGTCGAAGTGCTCCTTCACTAAAGCGATGTCTTTGCCACTAATTTCTTCCTTCAGCTGCTCAACCTGCTGGTTCATGATTTTGAACTTGCGTCGCATTTCGGCAATTTCATCCTGAGCGGCTACTAAATTCTTCGAGTAAACGTTTCGATCCGCCCGGACGCCTTCATAAAGATTCTGCTGCGTCTTCAACTTGGCTTCGCCGTCTTGAATTTGCTTTTGTAAATCCGCGTTTTCTAGCTCTAACAGTTTCATCTCCTCCAGGGCTTCTAGGAGCTTCGAATGTGCATTGGAAGCTTCGGTGGCGAACTTCTCCCGCTGCACTTCCAGCGAGTATAAAGATTTCGCCTGCCTCGCCGCTTCAGATTTGTACCCCGCAATCTCCACTTCTAAATTCTTCTTGGTGTTTTCGTTCACGCGCACCAATTCATGCTGCGTGTGCGTCTGGTTCTCGGCTTGCGATTTCTGCTTGGCGAGCGTGTCAATTTCGCGTTTCAGGGAGTCCCTTTGCTTGCGGTCGGATTCGGATTGCTTTCGGGCCTGTTCAGCGGCTTGCTCCAGATCTGCAATTGCTCTTTTAGAATCGGAAAGAGCTTTCTCCGCATCAGATTTAGACACCTCCACGCGTTTCAGCCGCGTCACCGCCTCCTGGCGAACCTTGTTCACCCGGTTCGTTTCCTGCTGCGCGCGTTCCGTTTCGAGCGTTCGCTGCGCAACCTCCGCGCGCGCGGTTTCAATCTCAACCGCGAGCGAGTCGTTGAGACGCTTCTGTTCGCGTAATTCATTTTCGAGTTTTGAACTCTTTTCATCCAGCGAATTTTGCGAGTTCCGCGCGCGCCGAACGGATTCCCGCTGCTCGTCCAACATCGCCTGAAGCTTCTGCACGTGTTCCTCTCCGTCTTTCAGCGATTGCGTCTTCTGTTTCACGTCGTGCGCCTTCAACTCAAGCGAGTGCTTCAAGTCAACAATCTCTTTTTCAAATCTGTTTTTTTTCCGGGTTTCGCGTTCCGCTTCTTGTGTGCGCAGCTGCGCGGAGTCAGTGGCCGCCGCGAGTTGCGTTTCCAGCCGCAACTTCTCAGCCTCGGCGCGTCTCAGCTGCAACCCGATTTCCATCACCTCATCTCGTAACGCGACGATCTGCGTGACTTGCTCGTCCCGCTCTGAAATCAACAGCTGTTTGCTCTCCATCAAGGTTTCAATCTCCTGGTCCTTCTCCGTGGTGATTGAATTCTTGATGTCATCGCCGAGATTGGCTTTCTCCGCTAACGTTTCAATCTCGCTCTTCATAGCAGATATGTTCGCCACCGTCCTTTTCTCCTTTTCCTTCGTCGCGTCCACCAGCTTCCACGCCTGGTCGATTTCCATTTTCAAGCCGTTGATCGTGGCTTGGTCATCTTCCGATAGACGCAACGCGGTCTGGACCTTCGACGCGTTCTCCACCACCTCCGCGTTTAGCGCGCGGCACTTTTGAGTCAACTTCTTCTCGGAATGGAGGGAAGCGACCAACGCGGCATGGAGCTTCTCGTACTCGCCGCGGAACTTCGCGAGGGAAGAGTCGCCGGAAATCTCGGCGAGGGTCTGGTGGTCGGGGAGGGAGGGTCAGATGTGTGGATATATGTTATGCGTGTAGCAGTGTGGCGGATGCGAGGCCAGCGACCATGGGATGACCAAGACCACCAAAGGGGGGAAGGATGCCCAATTTGGGAGAGACGCGGAAAGCAACTGACGACGTTGCGGGTGATGCGTGTGTAGGGTTGTAAGTTTTTTACTGCACAACCGCACGGCGTACCTTCTGATAGTCCCGCTCAACCTCCTCCACGTCTCGGCTCGCGTCATCGTCCATGATCTCAGGGCGCGAGGTCCACCACCAAGCGCGCCCGAAAATGGGGGTGATGACTGTCTCGGATCCCGATATCCTATCAAAAGCTCTTTGAGACCGAATTCGTAACGGCAAAAAATTGCGTCGATCGATGATCGATTCATTTTGGCTTTCGAGGTTGACTGGAAGATTGTTTATTTTTCATGTCGACATCTGCCTCAGTCTCCGGTGCGCGATGGCTTCGATTCTGGACCTTCCCGAAGATACCGTCCGCGACATCTTCACCCGGCTCGACCCCCGGGACCTGATTCAGTGCGAGTCAACGTGTGCGGCCTGGAGGCGTCTGCTTGACGGTGACGAAGATACGTGGCGTGTCGTTTGTGAAAACCCCGTGGAACCGCCCAACAAGCTTAACTACGCGCCCAACCCGGAGGCAGTACAAGATCGGTACCGGGCACTACAGGCAGATGATGACTATGGCGAAGAGTACACATGGCGCGATTACGCAGAAGAGCGCGGGAAATGCGAGATAACCACGCTGGAAAAGCTACAAAACATCTCCTACGATTGGCTGAATGACAACATAAGTTTTCACAGCGAGTTCCGCGACGGATGCGCGGTGCACGCGGCGCGCGTGACGCGTCTCGGGTGCGAGGAACTCGTATCAACAAGCACGTCACACGCGGTGCATTTCGTGGAGCCATCGATGAATGACTTGAACGGCGACGCGCGTCTTCGTCGGAGGATTCGACGAGACCGATTCAAGTGCATCGCATCGTACGCGGCTATTTACGCTCGTCACCATATACGCAGACAGTGTGTCGAACCCCCCGGGTTTGCGGATTTTCGCACACCCGAGTACACTTGCACACAAGTCGAGCGCGCTGTGGCGCACGTCGCTACGTTGCTGTGGGACGGGTACGTGGAGCGCGACTTTAGGAATGACGGCGTTCGGTACGAAGACGCGTGTGACGCTCGTTCCGCGTTAAATGTGGACCCGAGGGCAGTGCACGCCGCGTTTGACAAGCTCGGCGCAGAGTTCGCACGACGCTTAGTGAGCGAAAAATGCAACCCCAACATAAACCCTCACCGCGCTACAGAAATCCTGAAGGAGTATTTCAGCGGAGAGGTGGCCCAGACTGTGAACAAAGAGACGTTGTTTCTTTTAGACCCTCGCGTCCCGGCGCCCACGGAGGGTGGCTTGGGGTTTAAAGGCGTTGAGGCGCAGGAGCTTTTTACACCGCTGACGGGGAACACCTATTACGAGCCTCGAAATAGCTCGTTATCCTGTGTCCTGAACACACAGCGGGGTATTCCAATCACGCTTACAATTGTCTTATGCGCCATCGCGCGCCGAGGCGGGCTCACGCCGGTGTACATGAACACGAGTGGCCACTTCCTTTGCGGGTTCGTCACGCACCAAGACGCCGGTGGGCGCACGCTGGATATGGTTGATCCCTACAACGGCTGCGCCGCCGTCGGATCACCCGTGCACGTTGAAGCGAATAGCACGCTACAAGTAGAGGTTCGCAACCCACAAGACGTCGTGGCGCGCGTGTTGCGCAACTTGTTGATGATTTACCAAAAGAAGTTATGCCCGCGACCGGGAATGGAACTGATTGCGGGTTCGAATGGCGGCACCAATGCGCGCGAACCGACAATCGAAAAAACGCACCAAGCCTTGACGACGTATCACGTTTTGATTCAAGCAATGTGGGGCGTTCACGACTCGTTTTTAGATGGTGATTCTGAACCACGTTCAGGTTTACCGCTACAACAGGTCCGGCAAGAAATCGGCGCGCACTTGAGCATGCTCGCCGAGTACAAAGACGTGCTTGAGACAGGGACATACCGGGGAGAGTGTTGCGTATACGAAACGGAATAAGCACCATACGCTGTGAAGGTATAAAACTAGTCTATGCCCATTGACGACCGCAACAATCTACCATCTACCCTCTCTACCCTCCCCTGTGTAACTCCACCGCCGGCGTGACTCGGTTCCTCCCGTGTCTCGCGTCCAGCGCTTGCATCGCGGCCAGGTTCCGTGTTTCCCGGTCCATCGGTGCGTTCACCCGGTTTGGGCCTCCGGTTTCTTCCTTTTGGTTGGGTAACAGTAACGGGGAGCCGGGCGTGATTGTCGCCGGCAACCGGTACTCCTCAACAAGCGCGTCCGTCAGTTGTTGACCAGCTGATTCTGGAAGCGGCGGGTGGTACATCTCAAGTCTTCCCACGTCAGGCTCGGTTTCACCAATACCCAACAGACGTCGTTGAAGTTTCTCAGATCGTGCTCCGTGATCCAAATCAACCCCGACCCGGTCCGAGTTCACCGCGTTGTTGTTTTGTAAATCCGACGCACCTTTTTCTTTCCCCATGTTTTGCCAGTAGCTCACCCCCCCCGTCCCCCCGTCCTCCTTGGCTTCGTCGCGCTTGATGCTCCACAGCTTGTTCACGGGAAGAATCTGGAACAGCACCCAGACAATGAGCGCGGAGAGGTAAATCGTGCCTTGGTGGTAATCGTAAAACATGTACCCGCCGATCAGCTGAAGCAAAGCGCCCATGTTCGTAAATAAAACGACGCGGTACGTGGTTTGGTTGCGTTGCCGCGTCGGCTTTGCGCACCGGAACAGGGCGAGGTACTTGTCAACGAAGTAAGTGCTGCACAAGCCTGTCAACGCAATAACATACGACACCGGTAACACGGGCCCGTACATCAGCGCCAGGCCGATTGTTTTGCACACCGACGCGTACTTCTCAGCTAAAAGGAACTCGGGGGGTTCTGTTAATAAATCCATCATGGGTTGCGTCTTGGCGTGTTTAGATAGCACGTTCCTTGTAAACCTTCCACCCAAATCAAGCAGCGCAATTAAATCAGGCAGAAACGCGTTGAACAGCTGAAGGTAAAACGCGCTCTCTGCTAAACCCCCTGGGGCGTACCACAAACACTGGCCGTGATCGTCATTAGTGCGTTCACACGACGAGCTCAGAATAGGCACAACCGCCGAGTTCAAAACGTGCACCACCGTGAGTTTCAACATCAGCGACGCTTCGAACTCGGACGAGGTGTAGAAGCGCTGATACTTGGTTAGCAGCTTCGATATACTAGTCAGCACCACGTTCACTGCGACGATGACGAAGGAACTCAACATGGTTAAAAACTGTGCGTACGCGACGTCTTTGGGGGTTAAGCTGGATTCATACCCGCCCGCCGCGGCGACGACGTTTTCGTCATACTGCGACGTCCGTACATCCTCTCTTAGTAACTCGAACAAATACTGTATAAATGAGAGCAACAAAATACAGATGACCATGATAAGTGCAGTGACGACGTCCCGTTTGCGTCGCTCACTACCACGCACGTCGTAGTTCTCCCACATCACGTCGCACGGCTCAGGCGGGGAGCGGCACTGCAGAATTCTTCCACCGAACGTAGGGGAGGGGTGTCTGTTCGGAAACAAGTAATGAATCAATTTAGTCAACCGCGTATCCCCCCCCCGGTCGTAATCGTCGAAACAGTTATTCGCGTGCTGCTCGTAGTTGAACGTCACGAACGCTTCGCCGATGTTAATGACTGGGTGCTTCGATAACGTGTGGACGTATTTCTCAACTTTTTCAGTCGCTTGTTGTAATTTCTCAACCGCGGCGTCGTCGCCATTACCCACGCTCGCCGCTGATTTGAATAATGTAACCAGAAATCCATCACTGCTCTCTCCATTCACCCTCGCATTCCTCCACTCCTTCGCTTCCTGCAGCCGCATGTTCAACCCTAACAGCACTTTATCCGCGAACAGCAAGGTACCTATATTTTTCGTGTACGCCACTGAGACGACCTCCCCGTAGTGCGACATGTGTTGCGCTAGTTCGTCACGCGTAAATCGATTCGCACCCAGTCCGCTGACTTGCACCGCGTAATCCCCTACTGTTACACTTCGCGCGTTGATTTCCTGCGCCATTATTAGCTGCTGCTTGTGGTAGTTCAAGCACCAAATTAGGATTATTAACGTCGCAGTTAAACTCAAGATCCACCTCGGCGAGTGGACGTCCTCTTTCAGCGAATCTAACAGAGATTCTTCGCAACACTCGGTTCGCTCATCGTCTGTCAGCGCGCTTAACGAACACGGAAGGTGAATGGCACAAAAATCCTCGCTCGTGTCTGTTGTCGCTTCGACGCGGCACTGCGTCGGACAGTTGTAGTACGAGGCGACGTACGGGTCGTTGCACGCGCCGCCCAGGGAAGAGCTTATAATCGCGCTCGGTGATGCCCCTTGTTCTCCTGCTTTGTCACACGTCTGCTCTGCTAACGTTAAACCAACTGGGTCGTACCGCAACACGTAGTACTCCGTGTCGAGTTTGGCGCTTTCGATGTTGTACCAAAGGGGATACGCGCCGACGATGAGGAACATGACTAACATCAACAAACCGAAGTGCATGATGGTGTCGAAGTACAGGGCGAGGCCGGTTGATTGCTCGCCTATATCGCGATGAGATGCGGAGATTGTAAATGGCCTCGCGCTGTCTAATATGTAAATGCCGCGTTCATCTTCGTCGTAATCCAGGAGACGCGTGTCCGCCGCGCGCTCTTGGGCGATGCGAAGGGATGCTCTTGGAGACATGCCGGATGCCTCACAGAGCGGTGGAGCACTGACGTCGCGATGTCACCTGGAGTTCGTTAATATAAAAAGGCAGCGACGAAAATAAATGGACTGCCAACTGGCACGGCCGCCACTCGCGCCCGCGCCTCCGCGACCATGGCGCCCCTACGCCACGTCTCCAGGCGCGTGGTGACGTTGATATCGGTGCAAAGAGCGCGTGTCTATGAAGTCTTAACAATCTCAAATCGCGGGGTCTCCGCGGCCACGTGGCACGCATCGCCCAGCTCCAAATGGCGGCCAACGAAGATCTCATCGTTCGCGGACCATCCTCGTTCCACGCATCGCGGATTCACCGCGAGCGCTTGCGTAAACGCAAAGCCGCCGAGCAGCGACTCTACGTCGCCAGCATCGAAAACACCCTCTCCGGACGCGTCGAGTGTATCATCCAAAGCAAAAGACACGTCAGTTCCTTTAAACCGTAATCTGGACCATCTGTCAACCGAAAAGCCGCCCGATCCAAACGTCAACCCGTTGGCGGGCATGATGTTCCCCTGGGAGCGTGCCGTTCTCTCCGGCGACCGCTCCGAAAAACCCATGAGTGACCTAACGAAGTTCTACTGGGTTGCGTTCGCCGTGGCGGTGCTGTTCCTGATCGCGAACAGAATCCGCGTATACTTTGAGACGCAGAAGTCGAAAGAAGAGCTGGCGAACGAACTCGCGGCGAACCGAAGCGCGATGCAACGCGCGCTCGAGGGGCGTTCGTTCGCGGGTGAATCCGACCCGTTCGAGGGCATGGAACCGCACGAAATAGAAGCCTTTTTGATAAAACAAGCCCCGGACGGAGACCCGTACGCGGGGATGACGCCAGAGGAGATTAATAGTTATTTGCATAAACAGCAGGAGCAGGCGGTCAAGGAAGAACTGAGTATGCCGAAACTGAAATCAGCAAAGGGAATGTGATGAGAAGTGTAGACTGTCATGACTGTAGTATCATAGGTTATTTGTATTCGTTTCGTGTTACACAATGGTAGACAATCCGTTCAAATCCATTCCATGTATCCAATCCAAACCCTTCCTCGAGTGTTCTCTGTCCGGCGAGTGCGCCCTATCCCTTTGCGTTCGCCGCGACCTCGTCTCGCCCTATGCGACCCGGTAACTCAACCGCAAGTCGCACGTCACCGGGAAGTGGTCGCTCGCCCACACTCCGCGGTCGCCGCACACGCACTCATTCAGGGTTGATACTTCTTCACATTTCCGTCTCCGTTAATTATCAAACTCTTCACGGGCATCAGCACCCCACACCATTTTCCCATTGCATAGCACAGCTTGTGAAAACCAACAAGCGCACCGCGATTCGCCTTTGACTCGCACGTCTTCGCACGCGGAATCAGTCACCACGTTTACTTTCACCACGCGTACGCGAGGCTGCACATCCGCTCTTGAGCTATCCCACACGCCGATACCGCGCACGACATAGATATGGTTGATGTACCGCTGGTGGCCAACCGCGCCTTTCGCGCGAGTGTGAGGTTTGGGTTTCGTTCCAGTACCACCAATAACGCCGCAGAAACCGCCGCCGTGGTTTTCCGCAAGCAAATTACCCGTGTGTCCCCTGCGTCAGTTCCAAACCCACTTGCCCGCCTCGCTGCCATCCGTACTCAGCTGCACGTGGTGTTTGTCGTTTTTGGACATCATACACGCCGAGCTTGGGCCTCGCCAGTTGTGCCACGTCGTCCCTCAGTGTCCGCCCGATCGTATGCCGTGATCGAGCTCGCAAAACGACGGAACCGGGTTGTCCTCGTCCACGGCGTCGAAGACATCGACTAAATCGATGCGGTGGTCGTAGGACGGGGAGTTGGAGAGAATTGAGGAGTCATCGGATTCAACGTCATCGCTATCCACACTGTCGTCCATACCGTCGCCGTCACCGTCGTCGTCACCGTCACCGTTCGGATCGCCTGAAGGTCCGCCCTTCTCGTATCCAGGCTTTGACGATGCCGTGGCGGGCTGCTCCGCCGCTAACGTCTTCGCGTCATCGTACATAAAGCTCCGGTCCATCCCTGAGCCTTCCCCCGTGAGCAGTCTCCTGGGCAACTGAAGTTTCCGCGCGTTGAAGTCAACGGGGACGACAATGTGCATCGTGAACCTGAACCTCTTCTGAAGCGTTCCGACGCACGCGCGAACGCACCGCGCGCTGTTTCGCTTCGCGGGGCAATCTTCGTTCCAGTCGTGCCCGGCTTCTAAGTGTGTGAAGCACACGATGAGTTCGTTTGAGGAAGACGCAGTATCCATTGTCTTCTCCGAAAGCTTGACCCACGTGAACGGAATCGTCCGCGCGCTCCATCGCGTGGAGGTTGAGTTTCTGCACACAGAGAGTGAGCGCCCGTCCACCCACTCGAACTGGCCGCCTTCACAGAACTCGTAAACGTTCGTGTCCCACCACACGGAACACTGTTCCCAGCGTCTGTTGTTGCCGTATTCGTGGGCTATTAATTTTGAAGAGTTCGAAGGGCGGTCGCAGAAAGGGACGCCGTCCATGGCTTCGATGAGCACGGAGTTGAATGGGGAGTTCATCGGAACAGGTGGGGGGTAACATGCGTAGGGGGTGATACTTCCAAAAGTGCAACAATAACTCCCATCCGCTATCATCTCCACGGCGCTCAACAGCTCGCGGTGCATACAGTGCGTGTCTTCCTGCAGACACAGCAGTGCGGGAGGTTCGCGTTGCACGACGCGTGCGATGAACGGCACCCGTAAATGCCAGTGCCATCGCCCGTTCTCCTGCCCCGCGCCAGGTTGTTTCAGAAAGCGCTTCGCGGGGTCGGGGTCATTGTTTTTCATGTTCCACGTCATGACGCGGAGGGATTTAAAACCTGGGGTTCATTCAGTCGCGCGGGCCATTCGTTTTGGTTTTTCATTTCGAAGTCACGTTTTTTAAACCTAGCGCTACGTCGTGTAGCTGAGTGCATGTCGCCGCTGCAGCTATGGTGTCCAGCATGCTCAAATCGGAAACGCACTTCGGCAACAGCTCGTCCGGTAAACCAAGTAAATTGCACTTTCTTTCTTTGTCATTTTGCGGTTGGCCTTTTCGCTTTCGTCCGATGGAAGGGTGGTACGGCTGTCTTTCTGAAAAGCGTCTGTGTTCCTTTTCGTAGCCACCGTCTGTCCATCACCTTCAAACGCCCCGAAAAGCTCTTCGTCGAGAAGTTTCGTGCGTGCGTCCCACGAGGCCGGGCAAACCCTGTTGCGCGAAGTCCACGAAGTTTGCCTCGCTCAATTTGGAAATCTTTCTTTGCTCTTTCCACGTCGCTAGGGAAGCTCGTGCTTTCCCAAGCTCGTATTGCAGACACGTGGTGGGTGTGCCGTATTAAAGCTGGTCCGGTTGGTCTACTACTTGCTGTTTTTCTTCTAGTGATGTTGGCACGGCGTCCGGTTTCGCTGGTGCCAAGTTTGTTTTGTACTCAAAATCTGCCATGGGCAACACGCGTTTGGCTTTCTTGCTCTTCACCAACCACTCGTTATTTATGACTGTGGACACTGGGAACCCGCCAAAGGCTTTGCTCGCAGTCGGCAGGTCCTCGATGCAAGCCTATAACTGCTGGTGAGACTTAGGGCTGTCCACGAGCACAACGTGCGTGACTCTTGAATCTGAGTTGAGCTTGGCGTCTTTCGCGAGGACAACCTTCCCTTGGTGAGCGGCGGCGAAGTTGGTCCACGCGTTTAAAACGGTGGGCAACACGCGCACCGTGCCGGCGAGCGCGAGAACGTGCCCGCGTAACGCGCTCGTCGAAGCGCCATTTGAGTCGCGCGACATCCAACGCGGCGCACGCGAGTGTGATGAGAAAGGTGCCAACAAGTCGCTTGGGTGCCAGGATCCCAGGAATGGTATCGGCAAATGTAAGGGAGTTTAGACCATGAATAGACCGTCCTCCATTTTGCCGCGGGGCCGTTTCTCGATTGCTTAGCAATACGCCAAACGGCACCTACTTCTCGGACGAGCCGCGACGAGCATCGTTACTATCCGACGCGCGGTGAAGCGCTTCAACCGCGGTCGCGTGTTTCCTTGCTCCCAAGCTTAGGACAGGCGATTGCGTCGGGAATCACGGACCGGGCCTTCGTGGAAGGACCCGGGCCATGACGCAACACGACGCGCGGCGTACGATTTCTCGGAATGATGAGACGTTGAGTTCTCCGAGACGGAGCGCGACGGACGTTGACGTGCGCGACCCCTTGGATGCATCGCGCTCTATGGACACAAGAACACGTCTCAACCGTGTCCTCACACACAGAAAGCAAACTCGCGCGTTTCGCCCGTTGACCGCGCTTTTGGTGTGGCTCCTGGCGGTGGCGAGCTGTCTGGGCTGCGCCAATGGGGGCGCGCAGCCTGCGGACGATGACTCGACAAGGATCGCGACGTTTCCAAAGCTTGCGGAGAACCCCGTGGCCCCGGCGAGCACGTTAGACGAGTTGACATATTTATTGACACACGACGGGGCTGTGGCGTTGGCGCACGACAGTGGTTTAACTGACACCACCGCGTTCGCCCGAGGCGTGTACCGCGGGTACGGCGTTGAGGTGCGGAAGGATGCACCGACTTTACGAGTCACCGTGGAAGCCATGGAAGCGAACAGCACGTTCAGATTCCGGAGCTTCGGGTACAACGAAACGAGCTGGTCCTGGGTGAACTCCACGTACAACGCAACGAGTAATACGACTACGGAAATGACGATTCACGAAACGATCAATGATTTCATCACGGAAGGCGCCAGTTATGGGTGGAGACGCGGGGCGTTGAATGGGACGGGGGACGCGACGCTTCCAGGCGCGTGGTGGACCGCGGAATTAGGCCTAGTGCCAATCTCGCGATACGACGTCACCACCGTGGAAGTCGAGGTCACCAGCGGGACCAAGGGGAGCGACACGTGGGCGAACCAGACGTACCAGTTGTTGGTGACGAGAAATGATGTGACATACACGTGTCCAGGTGCTACGAGCACCACGCACGGATGCATCGCTGCTGAATACAGCAACGTGTCGGAGGTACCTTCAGTGTTAACGCAAAGGCAAACCGCGTCAATCGTTGTGGAGGGATATGACGCAAACGGCCGCAAACGAAAGGTGGGCGGTGAAGCGGGTGGAATCCTAGCGCAAATCGCGTCTGGATCCGACCGCCAGACCGCCACGGTAACCGACCTGGGCACAGGAAACTACGTCCTGAACTTCGCCCCCGGGAAGGCCGGGACGTACGATTTCGGGGTCAAGTTTTGGGGCGACAATTCGCAATTCACGCAACCCTTTTCGCACGCGCAAACCTTTTGGGTCAACCCCAAGAGGGCACTGCCGTCTGATTTCTTCGTCACGCCTGATGTGAATAAATTCAGTCTTGGATCGAATTCAGGAGTAGTAATTGCTGGTCAGATATGTGACTTCTTGGTGAATAGCAGTGTGACTTTGCCATCGGACTTTGAATCGAGCGCCAACGTCGCCGCGGATGGGCAATACTTTGGCGCAAACGGGATTAGCGATTCAGTTTGGCTCTCAACCATGGGCTACACCAACATTCACGACTTTTACGTCCCTCCGAGTCCTACTAGCCTTGAAATCACTCGCGATGTCCTGAAAAAAGAACGGTACTTTTGGTTCAGTGAAACGACCGCTGGGAGGTATACCGTCCGAGTGCTGTTAGGCAACGACCATTTGGGACAATCGCCTTACTCTATTCGAGTAGCTGGGGGTCTTTCCGTGAACCACGTATTTTCGGATGCTGAATCTGTTGTTGCTGTTCGGGCTGGAAAAGGTGTCGCGAGCCTTCCCTTTGCGATTGACGAAAATAGTGACGGTGCACCTCCGGATGCCACAGACCAGCTGAGCGAGTACACGCTCGCGGGATCTACATTTACTTCAGGCACTACTCTTGGAATCGACTTCGATCTTCGCGACCAATATGGCAACGTAGCGGAAGTCGACCACGACGACGTTGATTTGCTGATCAAGTTCACGAACAAAGCAGTATCGAGGAAGGGTGGGGAAGGCGAAGTTGTGACTGCCAATGCTACTCGAATTCTAGAATCAACAGTCACGGGACGAGGACACAGGGCAACTGCGACGTTGCCAATCGCGGGGACGTATAGTGTCACCGCTACTCTGAACGGCGTCACTCTATGCGTCGCTACGAACTCAGCCACTGCTACGACTTGCATACCTGATGTAGTGGTTGAAACAGGTCCTGCAGACAGAGCCACCTCACTAGTCCTCGGAACGGGCGCGCACTACACTAGAAATGCGAACCAGTCCACCACCCTAACCGTCGTGCCTGTTGATTCGGCGGGCAACGCCGTTTCTGAAAACGGCGACCACAGGTACACGGTCACCATCAAATGCGTCGTCTCGCACAACGCCGCGTCCGTGTCCGTGGACGACGTTTTGGCGGATAGTGTCGCCGCTTCATATGACACCTCCACGAACGACGGTCCACATTTTTTTAGCGACCTGCCAGTTATTCAATACTCCGGTGTGTATGAGTATTCAGTCACACAAAGCGCGCCGGCAGGCAGCGCCGGTTCGGTGAAAACCTACAATGTCACCGTGGTTCCGTCACCCGTCGATACAATTAAATGGACCTCGTTGACGTTAAACGCAGCGTCGGAAGCTGTGCTGGTTGGCGATGACGACTCTCAAACCTTCGGAGTGTACGATTCGTTTGGAAATTTAATCTACAACGATTTATCAGCGGACATGCGTGTCACGATGAGTCCTAACGTGACTAACGACAAGCCCAGGACATTCACGTCTGACGCGGACATTAAACCCTTAAACTTTGGACCGCTTCGAGTGACGTTTTTGAACGGCGCGTACACGCTGGCGTATAACTTACCCGTGACTGGGACGTATACGGTTAGTGGGGTTACGTTGGATGGCACCTACGTAGCGGCCGACACTACGTTCACCTTAATCGCGTCCGCGGGGAACGCAATCGCGGCGACCTCAACGGCGCTCGGCGGAGCCACGCGGTTCGCGACCGCGGGAGTTGAACAGGTTTTTCCGGTATTAGTCGCGGACAGGTACGGGAACGTGCTGGCTGCGGCTGAATCTGGTATCAACGTGACAGTACACGCTGCGATCACGGTCGGCAGCTCCGACGCATCATGTGAGACAGGCAAGGTCACCGCTATCGCGAGCTCAGATTCTACTGCTTCCTGGAACTCGGACACGAAACGGTACGAAGCGAAATACAAATCGGATGTGTCTGGAGTGCTAAACATCCGCATCGCGTTATCGGGCGGCGCTGCGGGGTTCGATTCAATGGGTCCCGTAACTGGGTCACCTTATTTCGTCAACGTCGCGCCTGCAGTGACGGATGCGGCGACATCCGAGCTCGTGATGACAAGCACGGTTGAAACGGTGGATAAGGTTGCTTCGTTTACGATCGTCGCGAAGGATGCTTTTGGAAACCAAAAAATATCCGGCGGTGATTTCTTCTCCGTCAAGGTTTTTGATGCCACTGGTACTGTTGTATCTCCTGCCGTTTCGATCACTGACAACGGCGATGGTTCGTATTCCTGTACCTGGACGCCCACCACGGCTATAAAAACCTACGAAATTCGCGTTCTTCTCGGCGGTTTTCACGTCACTGGATCGCCTGTCACGAATGTAGAAGCGATCGCGGCATCGTCAGTCGCGTCGTTTGATTCGTCGAAATCAGTCGCGGTTGGTGACGGTCTTTCAAAAGCAGTCGCCGGTGTTCTTTCTAAATTCACCATCCACGCCAACAATTTAAACTCCGCCCGGTTACACTCGGGGGGTGTTACATTTGATGTGTCTTTGACTCCCTCGAGTGGAAGCGCGATCACCTTTACTGGACTAACTGCCAGTGATTCTGGTTCCGACGGCTCGAACCTTTCCCCGGGCGAGGGAATCGTGGTTGACAAATCCGACGGAACGTACGTTGCAATGTACATCATTGAAACATCCGGGTTGTATGACCTTTCAGTCAAAAGCGGGAGTGTTTCAATTCACGGGACGTGGCCTTCAAGTGTCACGGCGTACACGGGTGTTACATCTGCGGTAAAATCAACCATGCAACTCGGAACTGATCCGCATACGTTCCCGTCCACGAGCGTCACCGGTGCCACCATTACGACGCGAATCACGTCACTCGATTCAAATGGCAACACCCGGTGTTACTCCGATGACGGCGACGGACGGGACGGATATGTGATTTCAGTGACGAGAGACGGTTTTGCCGTTTCTGACACGGAGGTAAGACTGACGAAAACGCAAACTAAAGCCACCGCGGCATTGGACGTGGCGTTGACCCCGAAACAAGCCGGGACGTACGTCGTTTCAGTTTCTCTGGACGGCGTTTCAATCGTCGGATCGCCCGCAACGATCACGGTCACTTCGGATGCAGTCGACGCGTCCACGTCTGGGGCTTCGTTTGGCGGAGGCGCTTTGTTTGGGGGTCGGGTTGGTGTGGAGCGAACTGCGACACTGACCGCTCGCGACACGAATGGCAACGTGGTTGTTAGTGGACTATCAGACTCCACGTGCGACGCGACACTTTCACCCGAGTTCGCCTCGACTGCGAACGCGACAATCACGTGCGTGTTGACCGCTGCTTCGGAGGGTCTGTTTACTGTCACCGTGAAGGCATACGACGCTGGCTCATACACTTTGGAGGTCAAAATAGGAGGTGTCATTGCTGCTACCCGAAGTGGGATTACGTTCGTACCTGGAAGGTCGCACGCAGCATCCTCAACAGCGTCTGGAACAGGGATCACCTCCGTTGAGTCAGGCGCAAGCACAACCTTCACCGTGTCCGCGCGCGACGCGTTCGGCAACGAACGCACGGTTGGTGGGGATTCTGTCGTAGCAAGGGTTCCCGCGGACTCCATTCTAAACACCCCCGAATCCTACGGCACCACCGTGGACAATGACGACGGCACGTACACCGTGACGTACGTCGCACCAAAAGCTGTCGGGATGTTTACGTTTGAAGTCACGCTGGGCGGCGAACCTATTGACGGGTCAGATTTTTATGTTTCTTCGACGAGAGCGAGTACAGAAGGAGCACTTTCCTTCGTCCAGAATGCTGAAACTGAAATCGCCGGCATTGCTGGCGAATTAAACTCGTTCACGATAACTCCGGTGAATGTACACGGCGCAGAACAACCTTTAAACGACGCGTCAACCAGTGGTGACGTTTTCGATTTAACAATCACCCCAGACGGTAATTCCTTCGGTACCTTTCCCAATGGTTCTACAGCGGTAGCAATCCAAGAAACTGATGGCGGCGGTTTCCAAGTGAACTGGAGAGCGGATCGGGTAGTACACGCGTCCGACGGCACTGCGTTGAACTATACCATAAACGTAACGTTCGGGGGTGTTCATATTTCCGGGAGCCCGTTCGCGGCGCCGTTGCTTTCTTCGCGCGCCGACGCCGCGAACGGCGTAACGTTCGACGCGAGCGGGTCAATCGTCCAGCACTCTAGCATTCGTGGTACATTTCCAAAGCAAATACTCGCTGGTACGTATCAGCAGTTCGTGTTTCAAACCAGAGATGGGTTCAACAACGACGCGGTTTACGATCAATTCAACCCGAACACGCTACGTGTTACGATGATCGCTACGCCGGATGATGATTTGGATGCTGAAAATTTACCGTCGCCCAACGTCGCGAACCGAGACGTTCTTGACGGCTCCTCTAAAGAAATATCCATTAGCGTTCGAAACCTTCTCGATGGAACCTTCCGACTGCAGTTTATCCCCGAAACCGCGGGTATTTATGACCTGTGGATCGAAGTGGACGGCGTAAAGGTTGGTCCTGTGGCCGATTCTTTGGGGAACGCGATCGACATTACCCCAATGCGTCTGGAAATCATCCCAGCCGCGTTATCGCCGCAACACTTTCTCGTGTTTGGCGCGGGTGTTGATTACCCCGCGGCGGTGAACGAACCCAACTCGATGCGGATCCAGACGCGTGATAGATTCGGTAATGACCGAGTGGATACAGGGAAGCTTCTAACGTTAGAGAGACGAATCATCAAGGATGAGTACTCCACTATTAATACCCGAGTGACGATCGCGGGGTACGTGTTTGACACAGAGGTTTCTGTCCGGGTCGGCGAGCTGTGGGAAGGGTCGAGTCGAACGTATCCCGCGCTGTTCACGGAGATGCTGTACGTTGATGATGCGGGGGTGGATGTCGACGTCACAGGGGCTGTTCCCGGGTACTCGCAACAGTACACGCCCGGCACCTACCTCCTCAACTTTACGTTCCAACAAGCAGGCACCACTGTGACGAAAATACGGTTAAACCAAACCATCGAAGTGCGACAAGGGTCGAGCAACGCGATCGTGAACAAAAACGTGACGCACGTTGTTGGAAGTGTTTCGTTAAACTCTGGAACCTCGACGTTTGAGTTGGGGAGTGGAAGGACCGCTGCGACCAGGGCTGTTTTCTCCGGCTACGGCACCGAGGACGGAGCCGCCGCGAGGGTTGATTTACCCGTAATCGTCACGCCCCTAGACGCTGAAGGAAACACAGCGATCATCACCGATCCGTCACGGTTGACCCTAAGCGTGTCACCGGATTCGCGCGCCAAGATCGTCAACGACGGGTTGTTCGTAGGGCCTGCCGACGATGGAACGTTCTCCGCGCTGTGGCGAGGCGTAGCGCCCGGCGCCGTCACCGTGTCCATTATGATGGACGGAAATCACCTCCCCGGGAGCCCGAAGGAAATCTCCATGTTGATCAACCCTTTGTACATGAACATCAACCCGCTGTTATCTGTAGCGGAAGGGCCAGCGTTGAGAGGCGCCACCGCTGGTGCGGAATCCGAGTTTACGATTCGGATGCTCACCGATTCTGGGGCGGGGTATCCTACGAGTGCTGATTATAGATGGGATGGATCGTCTCCTTGTGTAGCCGGAGGTGTCGCGCTAGGCTTCGTCAACGTTACTCTGGACGGCATACCGCTATCACCAAGCAACCCCTCCGGCCAGCTCATCGATAACTGCGACGGCACGTACTCCGCGATCGTGACGCAGTTCAAATCCGGGTATCGGACCTTCTACGTATCAATGGGTCCCGACGACGAAAACCTGAATTTCGTGGATGGCGAGATTCGAGGCGTCGGCGGGTTTGGCGCGAACGCGGGGTTCTATGAGTTGTTAGTCTACTCCGGGCCCACCGCGGACGCGGATGTGTTCTTCACCGGCATCGAAGAGGGCAGTGGTAACCTGGTCTTCTACGAAACCCCGCCCACGACGTACAGGATTGGCGAAACCCTGAGAGCTTTCGTGTACCCGAAGGACGCACACGGTAACTTTCAGGATTACAAAGCCTGGATCGAAGACGGATTGAAAATGACGACCACGGTGAACCGGCTTTATGAGTTGGATTTCACGTTGGTTCCCCTGGTCAATGAATCGACAACGCCTCATTCAATTTACTATGAAGCGTCGCTAACCCCCACGGAAGCAGGGTCGTACGAAGTGTTCGTGACGTTTCGTGATACGAATTATGAAGTCGTGGAAGCGAGCGTCGGGCGGACCGCTTTGACGTTGTTAGCGTCGACGGCATCCACTCAAACTTCGGTCGCGTCGGGCGCAGGTGTTTCGTATGCGAAAACAGGCTCGGAATCCTACTTCCGCGTTGAGCTCAGGGACAAGGATGGGAACTACGCGGGGGATGGCGTGTACATCGACCCGGTGGATGCGCTTACCCTCCCCAACCAGCACAACTACGACAACGAGTTGAACCCCATTATTTTAGAAGCGCGGCTCGTTCCACACGGGATGGAATGGAAGGACTCAAACGTCGTGGCGGATTTTTTCTATGACAATTACCAGGGTGTGTACATCGGCACGTACACCGCGACTTTCCCAGGCCGCCACACGCTTGAAATCCTGCTCCACGGCCTTCCCCTTACCCTGCCTGTTTCGTATTTAGGAACGGAAGTCGTGGTCGGGGATTTGAACACGGAGACGACGATCGCGAAGGGACCGAACTTGATTGGTAACGATTCGGTCGACACCATCCATCAAATCCCCGCGATTGCCGGCCAATCCGTCAACGTGGTGGTTGAAAGCAGGGACGTCCACGGTAACGCATTGGTCACGGGTGGGTCGTCCTTTGTGGTGCTAGCGAGAGCACAAAGCGGAACTTATGACGAAAAAACAGTCCAGCCTGACAGCCTTCAAAGCGCAATCGTCGTGACCGTGCCGTCAACCCTGGATCGCACAAACGGTTTGTACGAAACCGCGTTCGTGCCTACTTTAAGTGGCACTTGGCTGTTAACCGTCACCAGAGGCGGCGTACAAGTGCAAGGCTCGCCGTACAGCGTGACTGTTGTGCCTGGGGTGACGTCGGCGGCGCATTCGCTGTTGGTTTGCGGTGACCATGAGTACGCCCCCGGGACGGATTCTGAAAACTGTCCATTGTCGGTGTCAGGGGCCACTGTTGGTTCCGCTGCCCCTTTCTACGTCCTGGCGAAGGACGACTACAACAACACCGTGGCGATGGTCAGGGATTTGAATGGAGACGCGTTTTACTACTCCGTGGTTGGAGGTGACGAGAAAATGAACGTGAACAAGTGGGAACTCGCGTCCGCGGTTACGTCGAGCGACCCGGCGGGCAATGGGTACCACTACGGTTCGTTCGAAACAAACGTCGTCGGCACCGTGAATATCACCGTGACGCTTGGACCTGAGGTCGTGGATACTAGAAACGTCACCGTCGAAGCAGGGGACATCTACCCCGCGAACTGTGTCGCGGTGTCGGATGGAGTGCCATCCGCGGTGGCTGGCGTCACGTACCAAGTCGCCCTGACCACCAGGGATAGCTTGAAGAACGTGTTGAAAATTGGTGGCGAGTCCTTGCGTTTGAACGTCTCCAAGAGCGGCTCGGAGGATGACCCTGTTGAACTCACAGTCACGGACCAGAACGACGGAACCTACACCTCCACGTTCAGTGTGACGCGAACCGGCACGTGGTCCTTGACACCGTTTGACGACAGTCTATCAGGATTCGCCCCCACTGGATTCGAAGTCTCCGCGAGCGATCGCAACTTGTCCCAAACCTCCATCAGAGGCGTCGACACGTTCGTACCCGGCCCGTTCGCGGCGGGTGTGGCTGGGATGTTCGTGCTGACGTTTCGGGACAAATACGGCAACGTGCGATACAACGCGAACGGTTTAACCGAAGGGGTGTTACATTTATCCGTCGTAACACCCAGTGGCACGACAACAACCGTAACCCCCACCACGACGTACTACGACGAAACCTACACGGTTGATATTTCGCTACGAGGCTCGTTTGTCGTTGAGTTCACGTCGAATACCGCGGGTACTTTGGTGATTTCTTTCGTCGACCCTCACGGCGAATCGCTGGTCAAGACACAAACGAACCGACCGTGGGACGCGTATGTTGTTCCCGGTGACGTCGATGCGAGTGCAACGGAACTGTTCGGCGCCGGCACCAAGAACGCCGCGTCCGGAGTCGCCAACGCGGCGCTGGTTAAATTTTTCGACGCCCTCGGGAACGAATATTTCGACGCCGTTGATTTTGACACGAGCGATATAGTGCTTACTTTCGCTGCCACGCCGGGGTCTGAGGCCAGTGCGCCAAACTCGTCGGATTTGACAGCCATCGCGCAGAGCACTAAGTACCATGGCGCCGGTATATACACCGTGTACTACACCCCGCCGACAAGCGCGAACGCGAACTCGTACTACTTAAGAGTCACGGCGAAGGTTGGCGGGAGCGAAATCGTGGGAAGCTCGCAGGACGTGCTGGTCGCGCCTGCGACTTCGGCGAACGTTTTCAAAACCGCGGTTCTGGACAGTAGACTTGGTGAAATAGACGCGTCCTCCGTGGTGGACGGGAACAGGTTCGTCGCCGGCACTGCGGGGAGCCTTACGATCGAAGTTCGTGACGATGCCGGCGCGGCGACCGGCGCGCCGTCCGCTGACTATGCGCGCGTGGCATGCACCCCCTCGGTGGGTGTCACGACTTCACTGGCGCTGACAAGCGAAGGCCGTATTAAGTGCGCCATCACTGCTACTAGTGCGGGCACGTACGCGTGTCACGTCGAAGCCGGCGGGCCTACCGCCGCGAACTACGCCGCGGTCAGCGGGAACTGGGCGAGCGTGTCGGACGCGTCGCGCGGAACGGTATTAATTCAAGTCGTCCCGGGTGACTTGCTCACCGCGCCGGATGCGGGTGACGTGAAATTCGAAGCGCTTCCCGGTGACTTCTACGGGCAAGTCTCCACCACACCGATCGTGTATGCTTCCGATACGATTGATACCGCCGCAACGGAACTCACAACCGTCGCGGGCGTGCGCTCGTCCGTGTTAGTGCGCTCCATGGACGCGTACAAAAACGACGCCAAGTACATGACATGGTTCGGCCCTGAAACGTACAGGTCCACGCTCACTGGCACCACGTCAACCACGACGTTTTATTCCTCGCTTACGGACATTCAGGATGGGTCTTATGAGCTCGTTTTCGAAGCTACGGAGAGTGGCGTGTTTGACCTGAGCGCAACTTTAGGCGACGTTACCATTCAAAAACTTGCGGGCGAAACTGTCACCGTCGCGCCGGGGGAGGTTTTCCCTCCCCTCACCACGTTTGTTCCTGGGTTTCACGAGGATGGTCCTACCCCAGATACGTCACCAGCTGGCACTGCGATTGAATTCACAATACAAGCCAGAGACCACTTCTCTAACCTTCACACGGTTGGAGACGAGTTCTACACGCTAACAGTCACAGCGCCACCCGGGTCCACGGACGTCGGCTTCGACGACTCCAGCGATGCCGCGGTTGTCACGACTGGTTCGGATAACAAAATAATCGCAACGAAAATGATTGTATCGGACGGGCTATCCGAGGACTCTACCTCAGGCGATTACCCATGTAAGTTCACGCCGTACACCGTGGGTTCGTATTCCGTTCAAGTCACGCACGTCGGGTCCGGGGTCAACGCGATGGAAAAGCGGACGGTCGTCGTAACCGCGGGTCCCCCAGATGCGTCGCGGTTGGAAACCAGCGGGTCCGGTGCGTTCGGCGGCGTCGCCGGGTTTACATCAAACTTCCTTGCGACCGCCAAGGATGCGTTTGGCAACCAGTTGTTGCGTTCCAGTGAGTTACATGACGCGTTGACGTTTGAAGTGTTTGAGAGCGTTAATGAGGATGGGGATTCCCCGGATGTATCTGGACTCACTCAAAACACTGGACTTCTACTCGCTAGCACGGAGGTGGTAACCAATGACGACGATACAGTCGCCGGTTCTGTTTCCGTCACCTACGTTGTCGAATCTATTGGAACGTTTTGGCTGGCTCCGCGGGTGTTCGGCGTGCTCGCACACGGAGCGCCGTTCCGCCTCGAGATCGTAAAGCGCCCGGCGCCGAAGCTAATTGGAGCGGTTATTTCAAACGACCTAACGCACGTCTCGGTTACGTTCGACGTGGACACCAACCGGGGGTACGACGCAACTGCTGAAGGCACTTCTGAATCGAAACAGAGCTGTGTGTCGTATTTCGATAGCGACACTGTTTTGGCGTTTGGAGGTAACCAAACGTACGCGTCTACCAACGGTGTCTCCCCTTCCAACTGCGCGTGGCGGGACGATATAACGTTGGTTGTGTTTTTCGGCTCCAAAGCGACTGTGCTTCCGGGTGATTTATTAGTGTTGAAAGCTGACGCTACGATAAAAAACAAGGAAGATAACTCGTACGTATCGAGTGGCTCGGTTGAGGTTAACAAACCGATGGATCCTACGCCTCCCCTCGCGTCGATTAGCGCGGCGGACGTGTTAGGGCCGTGTGACGGCGTTACGTTGGACGCGTCCGCGTCAGTTGGCGGCGGAGGACGGCCTTTGACATATGCGTTCTCCGTCTCCGCGGACACCACGGACGGGTACGAAGTTATCAAAGCGTTGAATGACGCGTCGCGTTTGGCGACTGACAATAACCAAGGTGCTTCCTATCCCGTGGTCCGGTTAACCTCAGACGACATCCATCCCGGCATAGTGTATCAGTTCTCCGCACGGGTTACGGATTTCGTTGGAAACTTCGCAACCGCGACCGTTAGCGTCAACAAGACTATGTACCCCATGCCTAATTCGCGAGTTCTTGGTGCTGGCGCTGGATCCACTCGGTATATACGACGAGCAGATGACGTGATTATTGAAACAGAAGCGCGTCTACCCAGCTACCAGTGTTCTGATTTAACGCAACACGATGTCGGCGACTCGTTGACGTACCGGTGGCAACTCATTGAAGGCCCGGTTATTTCCGACGGTGACTTTCCAACTGAATTGCTGCGAGCGCAGTACTTGAACACGCTCGATACGAAATCGCTGTACATCCCGCGAAGGACGTTGACGGCTGGGCAGACGTACAGGTGGCGCTTGCGCACCTCACTCGCGACGAACCCCACAAGGTTTTACTCCGATTCCTTCGTGCAACTCGAAACGCAGTCGTCGCCGATATCGGTGGGTTTACAATCGGGCTCCTCGAGAACCGTATTCAACGACAGCCCGGTGGTGTTACAATTGGACCCGTACGACCCTGATGACGCGGTTGATTCGTCCGGAGTGCCTTATCCGTTCACGGTGACCTGGCGGTGCGCTTTGGAGGATAACACTGAATGCGCCGGCGTCCAGCTACCCGACGCGTTTCTCAACGGCAATACATTAGTGGTGTTCCCGCCAAACAGTTTAACCACCGACACGTATCGGTTCACGGTGACGGTGCAGAAGGAGCCGCTACAGGGCGCGGGGAGGGTCGTGAGTGAGGACATGACGGTTACGGTGGTATCGTCGCCCGCCAATGTTCGGAAGCACTCAGGATCGAACGCGGGGTTACCGGTGCTCACGGCGTACGGACCGGTAAGCGGCGAGGTTTCCGTGACCGACCGGTTGTCCATCAGAGCCGCGGTCAAGGGATGTGCCGATGGTGGCTTTTCGTTTGTTGATAACTCGCTTCCAAGCACGTGTTTGGGCGTTATCTGGTCAGTCGTCGCCGGTGACCTAAACGCCACTACCTTGGCACATAAATCAACAAACGGAGTCGGGAACGATGTGCTTACGTTAGCGGCTAATGCATTGACTCCCGGGTCGAGTTACACATTCCGAGCCACTGCAACTGGTGCCGCTTGTACAGGTCTCACATCAGACGTCTCAGTTCTAACCAACTCAGCACCCCGAGGTGGCCGAGTAGTCGCCGAGGAGTTATCCTCCGAGGTATCGACTGCTGAAGAAGTTCAAGCGATGCAATATATGGGGTACCGCCGGTACTCCGTTCGTGCGCTGGATTTCGCGGACTCCAGGGAAGATTACCCCCTGCGGTATGCTTTTTTCTCGAAAAACGCATCCACGAACGTGTTGACCCCACTATCCGGCACGCAATCATCAAACGCGTTAGAAGTGCTTTTGAAACCGAGCGACGAAAACATATACGTCAAGGTTTACGACAACAAAAACGCGGTGAGCGCGTCTGTTTTCGTTGCAGTGGACGTGCAATCGGCGCCGCCGCCCTCGCCGCCGCCGCCGCCCTCGCCCCTGCCTCCGCCGTACACGGGGGTGGGCGGTGGCTCCAGGAGACGCAGGGTACTGTTAGAGAAACCGTTAGAAGTGCCTCAAAGGACACTGTTACAGCTCAACGAGGTATCGACGGACTTGGACTTAGCGGAAGCAGTTGGCTTTGTCACCAACTTTCTGCGCCCGGCGGTTGCGCTCTCCGACCACGCGTTTGTCACCCGCGTAGTGTCCCTCTACGCGGACCGACAAGTAGTTGGGGATGAAGCTGGTACCGCGGTCACTGGGACGTGTGCGATGGATGTTTTAGTCACCGAGCACCAGGAGGTAATATCTGCGTTGCGGAACACGCAAACCTCCACGATCCGCACCAAGCCGGGGCTGGAGATGAGTTTGTGCTCCGCGAGTGTGTTGTCAAGCGACCCGCGGAAAGTCAGCCTTGAGTCGTTTGAAACGCTCGTCTCTGTGTTGAAAAGCGACAGCGTGTTTGCATTCGGCGAGACCGATTTGTCGTTGCTCTCGGAAACTTCCCTTCAATGTGCGTTGACTGCGGTATCCAACTTGATCGCGGTGGCACGAAGCGATTGTTTCGTCATCGATGCAGAAACCCTGGCAGCCTTCGCGGACGACGTCGTGGAGTCCATTACAAACGCGGTGCAATCGTTCTCCCGGTTCGAGCTAGTGCCAGGGGCGGTTGATTTGAACGTCCGAGGGGTTAAATTTGACACCAACTACCTGTCAATCGCCTCGGTCGCGGTAGACCCTTCCGCTGCAGTCGGCGGAGGCTTCCCCGCGACGGTGACCATTGACGGAAGTACAAACGGAACAAACTACGCGTCGATAACCCTGGGCGGAAACGCCTCAGCGATAGGTGAACCATTTAGCGATACGTTTGGCGATGGACACGGCGTGGTGACGTTGACCTCATTCCGGGGGTTCGGGAAGAGCTTTTTTGACGCTGGATTTGCACCTGAGCATGTATGGTTCCATTCAGCAGACGACAGATTGGCGTCTGACATCACCACCCTCGAAGTTACGCACTTTTCCACAACTGATTCTTCAGCGACAAACGGGTTAGTAAACTCCATCCAAGACGCAAACGTCACGCTGTGGTACGACGAAGCGATGAAGCCGAACGCGTATTCTCGCAGGGCGACGGTTCGGTATTTCGACGAGCAAATTGCATATGAATCGGCAACAACGGAATACGAAAAGGCACAAGAGAAACAAGACCTGGAGGATGAGATACTGACGTACAACCAACTGCTTATCGTCGACCCTATCGTCAACGGCACTATTATAAACGGCACGTTCGTGGAAGATGTCAACGGCACGTTGATCAATGCGACGTACCCTCCGCCGCCTGGGCCGTCACCTCCGCCTCCGACAGCAGGGATGCCCCCGGCTCCTAGAGAGGGCACCGGTGTAACTCTAGGCACGGGCTGGATTGATGATGTCATTGTGGCTGGCTCATCAACTGAATTGGAAGACTCCCAAAAGACCTTCGCGTCGTTTTCAAAAATGCCAAACCCGAAGGTGTCCTTCGCGTCGTTCCTCACGAACGCGTTCGCGCCGCCGCCGCCGAGCCCTCCTCCCCCACCGAGGCCACCTCCCGCGCCGCCGCCACCCGTACCTCCCCCCGCGCTGAAAGGCCCAGAGCCCAAGTCGTACTTTTTGGAAATCGTGTTAGGCAGTACGTTTGGTTCGTTGTTAGTATTAGCCGCCGCGATTTACGTGTACGTCAACCGGCGCGTAAACGGCCCGGACGCGGCGAACCGGTACCGCGAGTACGTCAAGAAGCGACGCGACGCGTTGAAAGACAAAGCCGCGTTAAAGGAAAAAATAGAAAAAGATAAAGCAGCTGATATGTGGGAGCAGTATAAACGGGAACGCGCGCGGTTGAAAGTTGTTGACTGGGCGCGCGGGAAACTCGGTTTGAACAAGGGAAAGAAAAGCCGGAAGGTTTCACACGGCGAGCGTCACGTTTCGCGAATATCGCCGCCTCGCGCGAACGAAGCGGGTGGGGGTTTGATCTTCGGGGGGAGGAACGCGAAGGTGTATCCGCAATGAGCTGCAAATGAGAATCTCAATAGAACACATATGTAGCACTTAGAACCCGAACGAGGGATAGCATAGTTTGCAATAAGCAAAGCACTAAGAAAAATAACAAACTACAACCGTGTCGCACGAAGAGTCTTACACTCCGCGCAGCGGCGTTTCACCTTGCCGTGGGGGCAGGGGTTGCACTCTGTACAGTCGTATTTCATCTTGCCGTGGGGAAACGGGTTGCATTCCGCGCAGCTACTTTTCCGCTTGCCGTGAGGGCAGGGGTTGCATTCCAGGCAGTTATTCTTCAGCTTTCCATGAGGACATGGGTTGCACTCCGCGCACTTGTTTTTCCGCTTGCCGTGGGAGCAGCCGCTGCACTCTGCGCAGTTGGTTTGCAGCTTGCAGTGGGGGCAGGGGTTGCACTCCACACAGTACCTTTTAACCCTGCCGTGAAAACACCGTTTATCTCTCATCAATCCCATCCGTAGAGCCTCCCGAGTGCGGCTTTCACACACATCGCCCACCGCGCGTCTCGGATGTGTCGGAAGCCTCTACCATGGTCTTGTTTTTCAAGTTGTTTCCTCGGCTGGATAAAAAGATGCCATCAGGTTTTCATCCACGCAGTCGAGGTCACCGAACCACTTTTCGGGGCGCAGCACGCGTCACGAAGCCTGGCCCGGACGCGGTGCCCGGATCGAGGTCGGGCGTCGACCTTCGAAAGTCAGAAGTGAAGACGGTACGTCTGTGAGTGATATCCCCCGTTCTCAAAGCCCTCGAGTGGCGGCGAATGTCCTCGTCACGTTTTTTCACAACCCAACACCTCTGCACCCGCATATATCGGTTAGCGGGGACCATCCAATCCCACTCGCTTCCTCGACCTACAAGGGTGCGGACATACTGCCACCATTAATGAGCCTCGGGCGCGGGCGTTCACCCGTGCGCGAGTTCGATTCCGGTGGCTACATCTACGTGGTTTTTTTTATCTCAAATCGCGTCCCCGACAAATCCCTGCTCGGGATGTCAGTTCCCTTCAGGGCTCTAACGGCCGCAAGACTTACGTCGTGTTGTTGGTTTGTTTCCTAAACGAAACTGGCAGCGCTCCCAATCGCAGCCGCTGTCGGTCTAGACTAAATAGTCACTCAACATGAGATGGATCGATCGGCGGTACCCGTCGCATTCGTGCGGCGAGATTTGCGAATGGGCACAGCTAACTTTTTTTTTCAAGTTTTTCAACGGATCCATGGATGCGTTGCGTTTTATCAAACCAACACGCTAACCCTAAACGCTGATCAACCTTAATAGTCACAGGTCTAGCCTACATGCTCTCCGCGTCACGTTGTTATTTCACACACGGAATGTCTATTGGTAACAACGGCGGAGGAAAAGAAACCCCGAAAAGGGTAAGGACGTCGCGGACGTCGCGAGTCGCTTCCATGTCAGCCTCGAGCGGTGATTTGAAAGGGCTAAACCTGACTGTTGACCCTTTGAAACTAAACCAGGTCAACGCCCTTCTAAGAATTCAAAAAGAAGCGGTGTGTAGTACTAGGGGTAAACAGTCTGACAACTCCTCAAAAAAGATCCACCTCGTGCTCGGAAACGAAGCCGCTGATTTAGACTCGGTGGCTTGTAGTTTGTTTTGCGCGTCGCGTTTGTATGACGGCCAGTCTGACGATAATGTAATCGCCGTCCCCGTGATTTGCGTTCCGCGAGCCGATTTTTGTCTTCGCAACGAAACGGTTTGGCTGCTGGAGTATTTGGTGGTAGAGTTGGAGAACTTGGTGTTCCTCGATGATTTGGATCTCGTTAAATTAAAGGATCAAAATAAAATCAAATCTGTAACGTTGGTGGACCACAACGTGTTGCCGTCGTCGTCTCCGTTTTTGCAATTTCACGACACGATCAATACAGTAATCGACCACCACGTGGATGAGAAGCATTACCCGGAAAGTTGCGACGTGACGATTCATATGACTGGGTCTTGCGCGACGTTGGTGGCGGAGAAGGCGCTTGATGTTGTCAAACTCCAAAATTCAACCGAGACTAAAAACCCACACGCGGGCGATCCCCTTTTGTTAATGTTACTATCCGCCGTGCTGATAGACACGCAAAACCGGAACTCCACCGTGACCCGGGTTGATCAAAGAGATGTAGAAATCGTCCCGAGGCTCGTGGAGGCGTTGGGCGTCACATCCAACGACACTTTAAACGAGTTGTACAACACGTTGAAGCAAAAGAGGTTAGATCAATCCAATTTATCGCCCAACGATTTGCTAAGGCGTGACTACAAGCAGTGGACGTTTTCCAACGCGTTAAACAGTGACGTAAAAACCACCGTGGGGGTCGCCTCTTTCGGGATTCCCCTAGGCGAGATGGGTAGTAGTGCGGATGATATAAAACAGGCGTGCGACTTGTTTTTGTCGGACAGAAATCTCGATATACTAGTGTTGATGTGCGCGTTTGACGAAGCGACGACGAAAAAGTTTACGCGCCAAATCGCGGCGGTTGAGTTGAATGAAAAAAACCACTCGGTACTCGCCGCGCTTTTTTCACCGGACGGCGTTTTAGCAAGCGCGTTGGGGGGGTTGAAAGTGGTGGACAGTGACAAAGCGGTGGGCGCGTTCCAGGGGGTCGCGTTCGAGCAGGGGGACAACAAAGGGTCGAGAAAGAAAGCGCAGCCCGCGCTGGCGCAGTTTTTTGAACAGAGTTTGTGATGTCAAAATTTGCCAAACCCGACGCTTCGAGAATTTGCTTTTTCTGATTTTCTCACCTTCAAACGGTCACCAGCACAAATTCTGATGACTATTTACTCACTGGAGATACTAAACAATTTGATTCCAAGTTGGCGCGAAGCCCGAAAGCGAGTCAGCTTTTTCTCGAAGGAGCTACGCCCCCTCCCCTGCTACACACCTTCGCGCGCACCTTCGTCCGCGCGGATCGACCGTCCCGCGATACGCGTGTTTCGCGCGTGGTCGCCCACCGACCTGCGTCGCACTTGACGCGAACCAAGAACGCACGGAACGGAACGCCCACCTTTGCGTTTTGCCCCCAATCATCTAACACTTTAAAGACGCGACAGACCTCATGGCGTCGTCCTCGTTCGTCGCTGTCGGCGTCAGCACCCCCGCCCCGCGCGTGAGGTCCGCGCGCGCATCCCTTTCATCAGCGACGTGTCGCGTGTGCGTTCGGGCTAACCCCAGCGTCGTTACCAGTCTGGGGAGCCGACACGGAGTCCCTAAACCACTTCGCCAGATCTCTGGTGTACGAGACGCGCGCGGCACAAATCGAGGGTCTTTGTCCGTGACCGCCGCGGCCGTGGTCCCCGCAGCCGCGGCCGCGGCAGGCGTCGCCGCAGAGGCTGCTACTGCTGCGACCGCAACCGCCGCGACCGCAGCAGCAACCACAGTCGCCGCCACCGGCGGTTCCTTCTGGGGCTACTTCTTCTCGTTCTTGTTCGGGGGAGTGTTTTTTTCCACAGCGCTCGGTGTGGCGACGATTTTCATCTCTGTCGGGAGCAGTAACGTCCAAAGAGCGTGGAGAGTGTTCAAGTTCCTCTCGAGCCGAGTGTGGACCCTAGTCCTCGCGACAATACAAGCAGTAAAAGCCTCCTTGGACAACAAGGAAAAGGATTGGGACGATACCAAGGCCGTTTTAGCGGAGGGGTTGAAGAAAACAAAAGCCGAGGTTGACGAGTCGCTTCGCGCGTTCAATGAGGAGAAGGACTTTTACGCCGCCGCGGTTGGCGTGCCCGGTTTGCGGACCGCGCAGTACGTTATAGACCACATGATGCCTGGGTTGATTGCCGCTAAGTTGGAACAAAGCCTGGAAAAAAGCATCGCCAACGTCAAGCACCCGAACGTGAAGCGAATGATTTTGAAGTCAGTCACTGCGGGTAGAGCCGCGCCGCTCCTAACGGGCGCTCGTTTCTACGACGTGGGCGATGAGGACATGGCCTTTGATGTTGACGTGAGCTGGGAAAGCGAAATCGAGGCGGGGATGGACGTTGTGCCTGCGATGGGGCTGCCCGCCGAGGGCTTGGCGCGAGTGCCGGTGCTGATTCACGACGTGAAATTCGACGGCACTGTGCGAGTGCTCATGGCGCGACTGTCGCGAAAAGACCCCGGCTATGGAGCTGTGGTGCTTTCGTTCCCTGAACCTCCCGTCATCGCGCTGGATGTCAGGGTCGGCGGTGGACTAGAGGTCAACCGCGTGCCGTGGCTCCGAAAAGCCGTCTCGGATGCCACGAAGTCCTGGATCAAGGAAGAGATGCTGTGGCCGCGGCGGATGCTGATCCCGGCGGAGGCGCCAAGTTCCGAACAAAAAGCAGGCGCGCCTCCAGTCAACGTGCTGAGCGACTCTGAGCTTGCGGCAGTGCTCACCAACGACCCACTGTTACGCGCGGAACGCAACCTGATGTCGTTGAAAGAGCTCGCGTCCGGCGAACTAGGCACGAAGAAATCCAGCGGCAAGGCGATTTCGAAAAACGACGAAGGATCGTCGCGAACCAAAACCAAGGGGAGCGATTTATCGAGCTTAGATGAATCTTTGATGGAGATTGACGCTTCCGGGTCCATGGACGACGGGCCGATCGTGGATGTCGAAATCACGGACCCGGATCACCCGCGGCCGGAGCCGCCGAAGGGCCCGAGCACGTCTGAAAAGATATTTTCCTGGTTAGGGGGTACTGCGAAAGCCGTGGGGAGCAAAACAATCGAGGTTTCCAAGGCCACGATTGAGACTTCGAAAAACGTGGCGCAATCCGACGACACCAAGCGCGTGATTCAGAACGTTACGAGTACTGTTAAAGAAACCCCCACGAAAGTCAGTGGGTGGTGGGAGAAGGATGCGCGGTCGTGGATCAACAACGTCGCCGCAAGGGCAACAGGTGGGCAGGCCGTGGACAAGAACGGGTTCCCCACCGCGAAGATGTGGGTCGAGCCACCCGGGGTTGACAGGAGTGATAAAAAAAGCACAAACGATACATCCAAAAATGAAGCCTCCGGTTCCAAAAAGGGACCCTCAAAGAAGAACGGCCAAAGTGCACCAGGCGGCGTGGACGGCACGACCGCGCCGATAGCGCAGGAGAAGAAGAAACCGGAGATGTAGCGAGGGGATGGATGATGAGGAAGTTCGCGAAGAGTGAAATGAATGCATTTAGTAATCCACCTTTTTTGGCAAACACTACGAGCTAATCTCAAAATCTCTCATCCCCACGCATCCCCACTTCATCCCCACACGTCCCCAAGGCATGAGATTAGTGCGTACGCCCTCGCCTGTGTCCTCGAAGCCTCGGACCGGACGTTTCCCCTCTCCCTCGCCCCCAAAGCCTTGGTAGCCGTAAACTACGTCCCATCCTTCTTCGAGAAGCCAAAACTTGAGCGTACTACGTCGAGTACTCCTCGCTGTTTTAGCTTTGCACACCTCGCGCGGCTTGATTGCATGCTTTCTTGAGTTATAGACGGTGACATGGAACGCGCATTAACCATCCATTAACTCAACGACTACCTCAGATTTAGAGAGCCGCGGCAATTTTTTTGAGAAGCCGCGGTGTTCGACACTCTTTCCTTGAGTTATTTATGGTTTATTCTTCCATCCATTTTCACGAAAAAACAAGTCTCCACTTCTTTCTTGGACGTGTCAACACCCATTTTCGCGGTCTGACTGTTTGCCACTGCCCAAAACTAAAAAAACTGCAAAATAGCAATTTTTTGTACGTCCGAGTAAAACACCCGCTCAACTAATCGCTCGCCGCGCCCTCCCATCGCGCATACGAGCACGCGCGTCGACGTCGACACGCGTGTTTTGTTAGTGAAGCGCGCGACTCTCCGCAGAGTCACCGCGTTTCGTTTAGGTAGTTCCCTATCGGACTGCCGCGTTCGTACGGATCGTTTGCGGATCCGTTCGAAAGCGAGGCAAGAAGAAGAAGGGCTGCTAGTGTGTACCGATGAGCGAATCGCAGGCGCTCATCCCGACCGCGGTCGCGGAGGAGGGCTACGGCTCCAACCCCGTGAGCGCGGCTCCTAAGAAAAATGTCAAGTCGAGCCGTTTCCGCGTCGCCGCGGGCGTCGCCAGCGCGTGCGCGCTGCTCGGCGTCGTCGCGATGGTGGCGTCCGGAAAGACTTCCTTCTACTCCCCCGCGTTAGGCGCGGATGCGGCGAGGCAGGTTACGTTCGACCAGGTGCTCGCAACTCAGGGCACTTCGTTCGCCGCGGTAAAGAAAGCTAGGGTGGAGGCGATCGATCTGTTGTCGCAGATGACGGTCCGTCCCGTGGTCCAAACCGGCGGCGCGCGGGCCGGGCTCGGCGCGTCCGAGTACCAGAAGTGCGTTGCGAAGGGATCCAAACCTTCAGGCGACTACGTCGTGGGCGACGAACAAGAGTGGAAGCAGGATTTGGTGTTCGTGGAGAACCGCCAAAGCTTCCCCGCCGTGACGGCGTACAACGACTCGAAGGCGCTGCTCATGGGCGTGGGATGCGAAGTCCCTCCCCCGAACATCTTCACAGACACGAGCCTGTGCACAGACGCGGAAACGGCGAACTTCTGCAGCAGCGACTGCGGGATGCCGTACCCCGAAAACTGCGAGTTAGGCGCCGTGGACTGGGGCTCATGCGAGCCTACTGTCGTCGGCGTGTGCCGCGACATTGCCACCTCACGAGACACCTGCATGTCCATCAAGGACCAGGTTGTCGACACGGTGGAGAAGTACGACGCCATCGAAGTCGGCGCGCTGCCGTGCCGCACCGAGCCCGACGCGCCATTCGCCAAAGCGGCGTATGCCCAGATGAAGTACGAAACCGCGTACCTCGAGTGGGTCGACGCCATGAACGACGCCACTGAAGTGTGCACCATCGGACACGCCCTGTACGTGCACAACCTCGCGCTCTTCGAAGCGCACTACGCCGTCGTCGTGTCCACCACGAACGACCTCAAGAAGATGTGTGCCGAAGAAGGGGCATACGACGGCGAGCTCCCCGCTGACGAAGACGGAAACTCCACCAACTCGTTCATCTCAACGCACAAGTTTGACATGTCCGAAGCCATTGAAGACGCTGAAGAAGGGTT
>TARA_B110000977_G_scaffold97130_1_pt1 | contig 69455 bp, 60 predicted proteins | sample TARA_B110000977 | Tara Oceans TARA_B110000977 (sample SAMEA4397798) | marine metagenome | biome: Polar Biome; feature: [SRF] surface water layer (ENVO:00010504); material: water (ENVO:00002006), including particulate matter (ENVO:01000060) such as... | depth 5 m | reverse complement strand
TAAGGCGGAACTGCCAGCGGTGTAATCCTCTATCCTTTGTAAGGCCACGCCTTGATTCACGAGTATTTGACTATCGTCAGTATCATTTATTAACGAGGGACCTGAACTACTTGAATCACCACCAGAGCGGGCTACTAATGTTCCTACAGCAAGCAAAGCGCCTAGACCCAGAAGACCATAACCATTGCTGCTTTCATTTTCGCTAGTGCTCTGTAAGACAGGAGTACTTTCTACCTCAGCCAGCACATCACCTAATGCTAGGTGTTTATCATTAGCCTGAAAAATAGCCTGGCTTAACATAACTTGCCCTTGAGCTAGCTTCATCAAACTTATTAAATCACCCTGAGCTAGCAGCAGTTGGCTACCATCACCTAGATCCAAGCCAACACTATCAGCTGATAGACTAAAATAGATCAAGTCCCCTTCTGCATCTTTCTCTAAAGCTATTTCAACCAGGCCTTTATTTTCAGGTCTAAGCATAAAGTAGTCTAGTATCAAGATGGATTCATCTTCAGCAAACTGTAGCTTCAGATCATTTTTTAAACGTAGCGCAATAACACTTTCAACTGGCATGTCAGCAATGCTATTAATGAAACGGTAATCTTCACCTGCTTTTAGCTGTGTTGAGTTTATTTCCATAGCAGATAAAGGCAGTTGCGACATGAAATTTTCTGCCAATTCACCGTCAACAGCTCTAGCTGATAAAATTATTTTTACACTCATACCCTCATCCTCGATAAAAATAGCAACACTTCAGGCTTGTAAACTGCGCTAAATTATTAGCTATTTATAATTTAATAGTGGAATTATAGTAAATTGGATATAATTTATTTTTACAACTATAGTCACAATACAACATAGTCACTGACAAATACAGTGACTTTGCAATCTCAAGGCAGAGCTAACAACAAAATACTGAACAGAGGATAGGAGATGAGGTGGAAAGAAACGAAATACCCTTTGCTTATTAGGGTGATAGATAATTTATAGAGCCTTACAAAAAAAATGAAGAAAGCCGCCAATGCTTAGACTGATTGGGATTAACGAGTAGATACAAAGCTTGAGCATCGGCCAATTTGTAAGGCGTAGCCGTGGATCGAGCCTTTTTGCACACCGTATTGGTAAGCAACTTTGTTGATACTTGTCCCTTCTTCTCTGGAAAAATCAAAATGTATCCACAAAAATATCAACAATATTTCAGGTTATAAGCGAAAGTAGCCGAACACTAACGAGCTAGAAAGTCTGCTAAGTGGCTGTTTTAAATGAAGTTAGCATTAGATGCTAGAGGGTACTGAAGTAGTGAATGGTCGGGGCAAGAGGATTCGAACCTCTGACCCTCTGCTCCCAAAGCAGATGCGCTACCAGGCTGCGCTATGCCCCGACTAAGTTTTTACTCATAGATTCGAGAGAAGCTATGAGAGCGCGCAAGAATACGTGTTTTAACGCCCTATCGTCAACTATTTATCGCTATCAATTGACTCTTTTGCTCGTTTTATGGCCAATTTTGGCGGCTGTCATGACAAAGTCTAGGCTAAGCTGTTTTATTAAGCTCAATGTTAGCGCTTTACTCACTTTATTACTCCGTGCTGAGCGCTTATGATACGGCGCAACAATAACCGAAAGAATAGGCACAGAATGACTAAGCGAATAATTTCTCTCCTCACTGCGTGCTTAATCCTCATAACCTTTGCAGGGAGTGCAGCAATGAGTGATTCCAATCCAAAAGCTCTATTTGAAACGAGCCATGGCAACATTACAATCGAGCTATATGCTGAAAAAGCACCTATCACCGTAGAGAACTTTATCCGTTACGTTAAGGAAGGTTTTTACGATGACACCATCTTTCATCGTGTGATCCCAAATTTCATGGTGCAAGGCGGTAGCTTCAAGGTCGATATGCGTCAGAAAGACGGTCATGCAAATATTCAGAATGAGGCTAACAACGGCCTACAAAATGTAGTCGGTTCACTCGCTATGGCGAGAACTTCGGCCCCCCATTCAGCCTCATCTCAATTCTTTATTAATGTTGCTGATAATGGCTTCTTAAACTTCACCAGTGAAAGTTCACAGGGCTGGGGTTACGCCGTTTTTGCTCAGGTGATTGAGGGTATGGATGTTGTCATGGCCATCGCAGCCGTAGAAACAGCGACACTAGGGCCGCACGGTGATGTACCCAAAGACCCTATCATTGTTAGCAAAGCAAGTATGATCGAATAACACCCTCGATTTGCATAACGCGGTTTTGATTAGCCCAGTGCAATACTGGGCTGGTCTATTAATTAAGAGCGTCTAATTCCATCTGACTAAAACCGGCCTGCTTACGCGCAACGACATGCAACGGCCCCTTGCCAGTATGCACATCATATTCCTTCAGCAAGGCGATAAAGGTCGTCTGTGATTCGACACCAGCCTCAACACAGGCATGTTTATACCAACGTGTGCCAATTTCAACATGACCCACCTCTTCCGCCAAAATAATTTTTAGTAAGGCCACGGTCTCGTGATCAGCGACTGATATTAAGCGTTCAATCATTCCCGGCGTGACATCAAGACCACGCGCTTCCAACACCCGCGGCACCAAGGCCATGCGATGTAAGACACTATGTCCAGTCTTAACCGCCATTTCCCAGAGCCCGTTATGCGCACTATGTGCACCATAGTAGCTACCCAACTGTTGCAGGCGATTTGAAAGCATCTGGAAATGACTGGCCTCTTCAGCGGCTACTCGCATCCAGTCAGTGTAATAGGCCAAGGGCATGTTCTGAAAACGATAAATAGCATCTAAAGCTAAGTTAATGGCGTTATATTCAATATGACAAACCGCATGAATAAGCGCGATGCGGCCTTCGATACTGTTTAGTTTCCGGCGTGGCACCTGCGCAGGATGAACCAGCTCGAGTTCAGGTGGTAGCCCCGGAAGCTTAATGGTAATAATTTCAGCGCTAGCCTTGGGGACTGCAGAAAGGCCTGACAAACTCGCTTTCAAAGCTGTCAATAAGGCTATTTTTTCGGTTGGCTGCGGACACAGGATCACATCTTTTATCTGTTCAAAGAAGTTATCTGCAGAGATAGGGTTAGACATAGCGTTTATGCTACCAGCTTAAACGCTAGGCTTAGCGTTTAAGTGCCACTACTAGATCCATCACATTTGTACCGGTTGGCCCCGTAGTCACCAAGTCGCCTAAGGCTTCTAGACAGTTACCGGAATCCGCTTGTGTAAGGTATTTTTCAAGATCTAAGTCGAGCTGCTGTGCACGTGCGGCACTGCTGCCATCAACAATGCCACCGGCATCTTCAGTTGGGCCATCGGTACCATCCGTACCCGCAGCCAAGAGCACAACATCTTCCTGACCTGCTAACATCTTCGCTGCGACCAGAGCAAAATGTTGGTTACGGCCACCGCGACCAGGATTACTCGGTAAGGTCACCGCAGTCTCACCACCCCAAATATGAATACCCGCAGCAGCTGAACTCATCTGTTGACTGATCTCGGCAGCCTTAGCACTGGCATCCCCCTGCATAAATTCTTTATGCAGTATCACCTCAAGCCCTAAGGACTGTGCATGCTTAGCCGCCGCCTGCTTGGCATCATCTAATGTGGCGATGACGTGGCTCTCAATATTTGTGAAAGCACTGCTATCAGGGACTGGCATAAATTTCACATCGGCTAATAGGCTAGTAATGTCAGCCGGTAAATCAACCTCAGCAATATTGTCATAAATCGGAGTTAGCGGGCCTGAGCCAATCACTGCGGGATCATCACCCGGTACATCTGAGATCATCAGCGCTAGGGTCTCACGGCCATTAATGTAAGAGGCCAAACGCCCCCCCTTGATACAGGACGCCGCGCGGCGAACCTGGTTCATTTGGGTGATGTCATAACCAATCGACAACAGTGTGTTTGTCATAGCGGTTAATTGTGCCAGATCCATACCTTCTGCTAGCACCTCCATCAAACTGGATGCCCCACCTGAGAACAAGACCAAAAAACGTGCATCGGCTGGCGCCTGTTGCACAAAATCAAGTACAGCTTGGCCGGCTTTAATACTGGCATCACCCGGTAACGGATGATCCGATTCGATGACATGCATGCGTTCACAGGCAATTAAATCAGCTTCAGCATGATGGTGCTTGGTAACCACCAAACCCGTCTTAATTTGCTCACCCAAGACCGATAAAGCTCCGAGTGCCATCGATGAACCGGCTTTTCCGACTGACAACAAATAATAATCGCCACTGCGCGGTTGTTCTTGCAGGTAATCAACAACTGCATTAAAGCCTTTAACGCGCGAAACGCCAGCATCAAAGACAGCACGGACTTGATCACGTGCAGTTGTTAGGGCTTGCTCAGTTTCAGTATTTTTCATAATTCAATTAGTTAGGTAGAGATTTAAGTGCGCTGATTTAAGTGCGCGAGAATACAACAATTCAACATCAAATTCGCCTATTGGGCGGCGATATAAACAAATGTACCGACGCTTACCCGTGCAAACAAGTCGATTATAGGTTGATTACCCATACGCACACAGCCATGTGAGGCAGGTTGACCGAGTAGGCCTTCTTCTTGCGTGCCATGAATATAGATATAGCGAGCATAGCTATCAACTCCAGCGCCCTGATTAATACCGGATTGCAAACCTTTCAACCAGAGGATACGGCTAAGAATAAGATCTTCACCTGTGGCTATAGCTTGGCGTTCAATATCAGCAGTTTTAGCCGTCGCCTGACGTCCAATAAAAATTTCAGCTAACGCCTCACCTTGGCCAATGCAGGCGGCGATAGTGTGAGCACCATAGGGCGTTTTATAGCTATCTTGCTGGCAGCCTATACCGCGTGTCGCAGTTGAGACTGGATACTCCTGCAGCAGACGGTCTTCTTGAAATAGCCTAAGAGTCTGGCTAGCAACCTCAATATGAATCCAAAGTGCTGTCATCACGGCACTAAATTCTTGCTCTATTTGTGCAATATGTTGCGCCGCAATCATCGTTATTAATGTGGCTTATTCAACATTCACGATATCAATACTAGTCAAGTCTTCCTGTCCTTTCTTACTCGAATCATTACGCATTTTTTCTAATGCTTCTAAATAATCATCCTGAAGGCCAGTCACATAGTCACCGGTAAAGACCGATGCCTCAAACTGATTAATTTCTTTATTGCCCTCACTAACCGACCAAATCAAGTCTTCTAGATCCTGATAAAAAAGACGATCAGCACCAATTTCATCACGTATTTCTTCTACGTTTCTATCGTGTGCTATTAATTCATTCGCTGCGGGCATATCAATGCCGTAGACATTCGGGAAGCGCACCGGTGGCGAGGCTGAGGCAAAATATACATTCTTAGCGCCGGCATCCCGTGCCATTTGTACAATTTCGCGTGATGTCGTGCCACGTACAATCGAGTCATCCACTAACAGCACGTTCTTATTTTTATATTCCAGATTAATTGGATTTAATTTCTGGCGTACTGATTTTTCTCGTTGTGTCTGTCCGGGCATGATGAAAGTTCGCCCGATATAACGATTTTTAATAAAACCTTCGCGGTAATTACAATCTAATACATGAGCCATTTCCAAGGCTGCTGTGCGACTGGTATCAGGAATAGGGATAACCACATCAATATCGTGGTCGGGCCATTCACGTTGTACTTTTTTAGCTAAACGATGCCCCATTCGCATACGTGCTTTCTGCACATAGACATTTTCAATAATAGAATCTGGGCGTGCGAAATAGACAAATTCAAATAAACATGGTGTCAGAACTGCAGCTTCTGAGCACTCTTGTGCATGCAGATTATTATCCTTATCAATAAAGATAACCTCACCCGGCTTAACATCACGCACCAACTCATAACCCAAAACGTCCAGCGCTACACTCTCAGAGGCAATCATATACTGTCGCCCGTTCTCATCTTCTTTTACACCATAGACCAAAGGTCTAATACCATTGGGGTCACGAAATGCGAGCATGCCTACACCACAGATCATGGTGACCACAGCATAGGCACCACGACAGCGCTTATGCACACCACGTACGGCAGTAAAGACATCTTCCGCACTTAACTTGAGGTGATCGACTTCACTTAGTTCATGCGCTAAAACATTCAATAGAATCTCAGAATCAGAACGCGTATTAATGTGTCGGCGATCATCAATGAAGAGTTCTTTTTTCAGCTCGGCAGCATTGGTTAAGTTGCCATTATGAGACAGGCAGATACCATAAGGAGAGTTAACATAAAAAGGTTGCGCCTCGGCCTCTGAAGAGGTGCCTGCCGTAGGGTAACGTACATGGGCGATGCCCATATCACCCTGCAGCACTCGCATATGCCTTTCTTGAAAGACATCACGCACTAGGCCATTACCTTTACGCTGCAACAAGCGACCTTTGAAATAAGTCATAATGCCTGCCGCATCCTGGCCACGATGCTGTAATACGGTTAGCCCGTCATAAAGATCTTGATTGACTAACTGGCCATTGCCGACGATACCGATAATCCCACACATGAATAATAAACCTTAGCTACTTAAAAGAATTTGCTTATAAAGATAAAAACGTTCGGAGTAATGTCCAGGCATTTTCTCGATCACCCACAAAGCTGATTGATTAAACGGCCCCATTAACTGTGCCTGTCGCCATGCATCACTACTGGGTAAAGAGGTAAATGCAGCGGCAGCAAGTACTAGCAGTAAGACCACAGCAGATCCACGTATGAGCCCAAAGAACAGCCCTAAGGTACTATCAAGCCATCGCACCATAGGCATCTTAGTGACCGTGGATAACAGTCGGTTCAAGATGAAACCAATCAATAATGAGCCCGCTAGAATCAAGATAAAGGCGATAGCAATACGCAAACCGTTGCCGAGATCCGTACCGGCACTAATATCGAGGCTAAGTAGGCTTGCCGGCAACAAGTCAGCAATGTCTTCGGCATAACGAATCGATAAGAAAATAGCGCTAGCCCAGGATACTAGTGAGATGGCCTCTCGCACAAAGCCACGCATTAAAGCGATGCCGGTGGAAATCAAGAAAACGACGATAATAAAAATATCGATCCAAGTTAGATCTAGTAGTGTCATGAGATTTTAGTCGTGAATATGAGCATCTGTTCAGGGTTCAACTCGTGGATAAGAACTAACAAAGGCCGCAGTTAACTCAAACTTATCGACTAAATGCAGCTGCATCTTTGCTGCTTTTTTTTGTGAGAGCATCGGGCCAACCTTGACTCGATAGACTCGTTTTTGTTTTTCACCGGCCACTTCAATAAAAAGGTCTAACTTTTCATCGGTCAGCTGTTTTTTCAGAGCCAGCGCTTTTTTACGCTCGCTGAATGCACCCACCTGCACCACCCAGCTAACTAGGCTTTCTGTATTACCTTTACTCAGACTTACTTCAGGGTGGATACCATGCGCTAGATCATCAGTTTCTATGCTCACCTGCTGTGCTGCAGCTTCTGCCTGCTGTTTCCAGTCAGCACGAACTGCTGGCTGCTGATCAATGAATTTGGGCTCGGGGGGGATGTTTACTTCACTACGGTAGTTTTGCCACTGAGCAGAGTCGGTAGCTGACTCTTGGCCAGAGCCATCCAGCACGATCGGGACAAAAATTATTGCAAGACTAGCGACGACAATGGCGCCAACAATTCTGTATTTGAGTGCTAGGTCCACGTGATTCTGTGTCCAAGAATGGAGGATCTATTCTAACGGCGCTTAACAGCGAATAAAAGGACTCATTTACCGCTGGCGATAACTTCCGAAACCGTGAAAATCGATCCAAAAACAAGGATTCGATCACCTTTGCTCGTATCCTGTTGCGCCTGCTCATAGGCTTGCTCAACTGAATCAAAGGCACTGACAGGGGTTTCTGCTGCCGCCTCATACAAGGCCGCTGAGACACGCTCTATAGGCATGGCACGCGGTGAATTGACACTACTGACATACCATTCGTCAACATGACTATGCAGCAACTGCACAATCCCACTTAGGTCTTTATCGCTGAGAATAGCAAATACCGCTATGGTCTTTTCTGGCTTCGGCAAAGCCACTAAATTATTGGCTAAAACCTCTGCGCTATCAAAGTTATGCGCGACATCAAGAATGACTTCACACTCCTTCACTATGCGTTGGAAGCGCCCTTCTAAGGTTACCTCTCGTAAGCCTGTCTTAATCGCGTCAAAATTAACCGGCAGTTTCGCTGATATCATATGCAGTCCCATCAACGCACTAGCCGCATTCTGCAGTTGCACGGCTCCAGACAGATTAGGCAATGGCAGCCCATGCAACTCATAGTCTTCACATTTCACACTCCATGAGCTTTTTTCAACGCTGTAGGAGTAATCTTGATTCAAACTCTTGAAGTCGGCCCCAATTTTCTTTGCTGTTACCGCAACACTTTCAGGTGGCAAAGGGTCACCACAAATAGCAGGGGTGTTGTGACGGTAGATACCGGACTTCTCAAAACCGATGGATTCACGATCAGGGCCAAGGTATTCAGTATGGTCAAGGCCGATACTGGTAACAATTCCAAGATCGCTATCGATCATATTAGTGGCATCTAAACGCCCACCTAGACCCACTTCAAGAATGGCGACATCAACCTGCTCCTTATGAAATATATCTAAGGCAGTTAGCGTTGCAAACTCGAAAAACGATAAGCTAATCTCACCGCGGGCGGCGTCAATCTTGGCGAAAGAAGCACACAGCTGTGCGTCGCTGACACAACGTTGAGCAACACGAATTCGCTCGTTGTAATGCACGATATGAGGTGAGGTATAAGTCCCTACACGATAACCTGCGTGATGCAGGATAGAGGTCAGCATAGCTACCGTTGAACCTTTACCATTAGTGCCTGCTACGGTAATGACTTTAAACGGACAGTCTATGACGCGCATACGTTTCGCGACTTCAGTGATGCGATCTAGTCCCAACTCAATTTCACGCGCATGCAGGGTTGTCTGCCACGCTAGCCAATCATCTAGCGATTTAAACTTAAGTTGTTGTGATTTTTTTGCGCGTGAATCTGACATAAGGTTTACATGAATAAGAGACTAAAACTTACTTATTTCGTTCAGTCAGTAATTGCAGCAAGTTATGAATTCGAGGCGCAAGATCCTTACGATCTATGATCAGATCAATTGCTCCATGCTCCTGTAGGAATTCACTACGCTGAAACCCTTCTGGCAATGTCTCACGAACTGTTTGCTCGATCACACGCGGCCCAGCAAAACCGATTAGCGCATTTGGCTCGGCAATATGCACATCCCCAAGCATTGCAAAACTCGCAGAGACTCCTCCCATAGTAGGGTCGGTCAAAACAGAAATGAACGGTAGGCGCTCATCGGCTAAACGCGTTAACGCAGCACTGGTCTTAGCCATCTGCATCAAAGACATTAGGGCCTCTTGCATGCGTGCGCCGCCACTGGTGGAGAAACAGACAAACGGCATGCCTTCGGCAATACAGCGGTTCACTGCTGCTAGAAAACGCTCACCGACGACCGAACCCATAGATCCTGCCATGAAATTAAATTCAAAGGCAGCAACAACGATTGGCATCGAGCGTAGGGTCCCCTGCATGACGACTAAGGCGTCCGTTTCACCGGTTGCCTTATTCGCAGCGATCAGTCGATCTTTATATTTCTTAGAATCTTTAAATTTAAGAAAATCACGCGGTTCGAATTCAGCACCGATCTCACTGCGCCCCTCCTTATCAAGGAAAGAGTCCAGACGACTACGTGCGCTGATGCGCATGTGATGATTACATTTAGGGCAGACCTGAAGATTGCGCTCCAACTCTTGACCATACAATACGGCACTACATCGAGCACATTTCGCCCACAAACCTTCCGGTACTTTGCGGCTACTCGTGCTATCAGTGCGGATGCTCGAAGGCATCAATTTTCCAAGCCAGCTCATGGCAATATTTATCTACTTAATGTCAAATCGAACCAGCATTATCCAACGCGGACTTGATGCCTTGCAATAGCGATTTCACTTCTTTCAGTGCTGTTGGCATATCTTCTTGATTTTTTGCGATCAATGAAACGATGGCACTGCCGACAACAACGGCGTCAGCGACAGCCGCTACAGCGGCCGCAGTCTCTGCATCTTTGATGCCAAAGCCCACTGCCAGAGGCAGATCTGTAACCTCACGAATTTCACTTAACTTACTGGAAACACTAACAATATCGAGGTTACTAGCGCCTGTAATTCCCTTGAATGACACATAATAAAGGAAGCCAGAGGCCATCTCAGAGATACGACGAATACGTGAAATATCCGTAGTCGGTGCCATCAAAAAGATCGAATCAATGTTCGCAGCACGATAAAGTTGATTAATTTCTGCACATTCTTCTGGTGGCAAATCAACAGTAATCACACCATCAACTAAGCCTTTAGCATCATTAGCGAACCTTTCAGCGCCATAAACTTCAATCGGATTCTGATAACCCATCAAAATAATGGGTGTATTTTGATCATTTTCACGAAATTCTGCGACCATCCGCAAAATATCAGTCAACGAGGTGTCGTGTTCCAATGCGCGTTCACAGGCCTTCTGAATTACCGGACCATCAGCCATCGGGTCTGAAAAGGGTACACCCACCTCAATTAAGTCAGTGCCAGCCTCAACCAATGCATGCATTATGGAAACCGTATGCTTGGGGTGTGGATCACCCGCAGTAACAAAACTAATAAGTGCTTTTTCGTTGTTTGCTTTTAACGCGTCAAAGCACGTCTTAATTCGACTCACAATTCAATTCCTTCTATTCGCGCAATAGTATTAATATCTTTATCACCACGACCTGACAAGTTAATAACAATGGACTGTTCTTTTGCCATTGTTGGGGCTAATTTTTCCGCAAAGGCCATCGCATGGCTACTTTCTAATGCTGGAATAATACCTTCCTTAGTTGTCGTTAGATGAAAAGCAGCCAGCGCTTCATCATCAGTCACAGACACGTATTGCACTCGGCCTTCATCTTTCAACCAAGAATGTTCTGGACCGACACCTGGGTAATCTAAGCCTGCTGAGATCGAATGCGTTTCAATGATCTGACCGGCTTCACTTTCCATTAAGTAAGTACGGTTACCGTGAAGTACTCCAGGTTTACCTGCACTCAACGGTGCTGAGTGCATGCCGGTATCGACACCATGACCACCGGCTTCCACACCATAGATAGCGACACCTTCATCTCCTAAGAAGGGATGAAATAAACCAATCGCATTAGAACCGCCACCAACACAGGCGACTAAGGCATCAGGTAGCGTGTTGTATTGCTCTAGCATTTGCTGACGAGCTTCTTTACCAATCACTGTTTGGAAATCACGCACTATCTGCGGGTATGGATGAGGGCCTGCAACGGTACCAATAATATAAAAGGTGTCATCAACATTAGTTACCCAGTCACGCAATGCTTCATTCAAGGCATCCTTCAATGTCCTCGAACCTGAGGTCACTGGTACTACCTTGGCTCCTAATAAACGCATACGGTAAACATTAGGAGATTGTCGCTGAATATCATCAGCTCCCATATAAACCACACATTCAAGACCTAGGCGCGCTGCAATCGTAGCACTGGCAACACCATGCTGACCGGCACCCGTCTCAGCGATAATGCGCGTCTTACCCATGCGTTTAGCTAAAAGCGCCTGACCAATGGTGTTATTAATTTTGTGTGCGCCAGTATGATTTAGATCTTCACGCTTAAGAAAGATGCGAGCACCTCCCCAAAGATTGGTTAAGCGTTCGGCAAAGTAAAGTGGGCTAGGACGGCCGACATAATGGGCTAGGTCGTTATGAAATTCGGCTTGGAAAGCAGGGTCAACCTTACATTCCTCATAGGCCGCTTCTAACTCAGCCAAAGGCGTCATCAGTGTTTCGGCGACGAAGCGTCCACCGTAGGGCCCAAAGTGCCCTCTGTTGTCTGGTACGGCATTAAAATGCCCCTGATCTTTATCTGTCACATTAGTACCCATCGGCTAGTCGCACTGCGTTTACAAAATCTATCATTTTAGTTTTATCTTTAATCCCTTTTGCGGACTCAATGCCGCTACTCACATCGACCCCATAGGGGCTTGCCTGTTGAATGGCATGGCCAACAGTCTGACTGTCTAAACCACCGGCCAAAATAATCGCTTGCTTCAAAGCCTGCGGCGTTGACTGCCAGTCAAAAGCATCTCCACTACCGCCAGGCTGACCTGGCTCGTTACCATCTAACAACAGAGCCGATGCTTGCGCATACTGGTCTAGCCTAGCGAGATCCGTACTGCCGCCCATGGCGATACTTTTCATGTATCTATAGCCAAAAGAAGCACAGAATTCTGCTGTCTCATCGCCATGGAATTGCAGCACGTCTAGGTCTAATGCTTTGCAAATTTCTTCAATTGTACTCGTTTGGTCATTCATGAATAACCCCACACGAGTAATAAATGGTGGGCAGACCGCGAGTAGCTCTTGAGCCTGCTCAATATCAATACAGCGCGGGCTCTGCTGACAAAACACGAAACCTAGGGCATCAACACCTAGAGAGGCCGCATGCTCTACGTCTTCGAGCCGTGTCAGGCCACAAAATTTTATCTTAGTTCTAGACATCATTGAGTCTTAGTAATCCTTCATTAAACGCAGCAGTGAGGGTAAACATCAAACTTCAAACTGTGGATCGTATTGTACAGCTACAAAATATAAACCGTCTGGCTTTGCTGTCACCCCAGCCTGCGATCGATCTCGTTGCTGTAGTAATTCAGCAGCCCATGATACCTCACGTTCACCACTACCTATCGCCATTAGAACACCCGCAAGATTACGCACCATGTGATGCAGGAAGGCATTCGCAGTGACGTCTAATATAACTAACGACCCTTCTCGCCGCAGCTGCAATTTTTGCAGGGTACGTATGGGGGTGTTTGCCTGACAGGCCAAAGCCCTAAAACTAGTGAAATCATGCTTTCCCAGAAGACTATTAGCGGCCTCTTGCATACGTGCAACATCCAATGCCTTAACATACCAAGTCGCCTTACCCACAAGCAAGGCTGGACGTGGAACTTGATTTGCAATCACGTAACGATAGGATCGTGCACGCGCAGAAAAACGCGCATGAAAATCATCACTCATCGGTTGCACACGTTGTATTGCAATACTTTCTGGTAGGTTTGAGTTCGCACCTAAGAGCCATGATCTGAGGCTACGTTCAACCGCTGAGTCAAAATGAATGACCTGACCCAGGGCATGCACACCTGAATCAGTACGCCCCGCACACTGAACTTTTATTGGCTCGGCAGCGACATGACTGAGGGCTTGCTCAACACAGGCCTGAACCGAAGGGGCATGCGGCTGACTTTGCCAGCCACAAAAGGGTCGACCATCATATTCAACTACAGCGGCGTATCTCACCTGCGACCCATCATCCTAATATCACTCGGCATCGACTAAGGTGGCTAATATCTGTTGCGCACGCTTAACTTGTTCAGCATTACCCTCTGCTATGACCTCATGTAAACTTTCTTTAGCTGCTGAATAATCACCCATTTCAACTAGCACAGTAACTAAAGCAAGTTTTGTCGCCGCATCCTCTGGCAGTTCTTCTGGGGCATCATCGATTTCAAAATCAGGCACATCACCGACTAAATCTTTTAAGACATCATCATCTAGAATGATCGCCTCAGGCTCTTTTGGAGCAGCACTGCGTTGCATTTCAACGGGAACTTCTGCTGCTGCAACATGAGGCTCATCTGGCGCTGACACAGCTTCTGACTTGCGTCGGCGCAAAAGCAACATCATCAACATCACTAACAACCATAGAGACACTGTTGGAACGCCTAAGAGAAAGGCTATGCTCCGCTGCTGAAGCCAAGCCTTAAGCTTCCACCACGCCTGTTTACTCGCGTCTAACGCCTGGTCACTAAGCACTAAGAATCTGTCAAAAAACGCCTTAATTTCTATATTTAGCGCTGAGCCTGCAATCACTGAAGTCTCAGCTGGATTAGCTGATGGACTCGCTTTTGGACTCTGCGGCGCTAGATTTTCAAAGCGCTCTAAAATTAATTGCAACTGTGCCAGTTGTTGATTTTGCACAGAAATGATCGCCTCTTGCTTCTGCAGTACCCGTTCTAAATTATCAAGCCGATTACGTAGCTCAAGATTCTGCTCCTCTTTAGAGCCTAGCTGTTCTTGTAACAGCTGCTTTTGTTGCTGCAAACCTGCTAGCTCTATTGATGTTGAGTTCGTATTAGCTGGGGCATCATCTGTCTTAGCAAGAATAGATAATTTCTGTTTGCTGTCGACCTTCACTGTCGGCAGCCGTGTGTTCGGAATACTCGCTTGGAGCGCGCGATGTTGTTTCCATTGCTGGACTTGTTGTTTAACCTGATTAAGCGCTTGCGCGGGCTTGATTGAGCGAGCTTCTGCCAACGTTGGGATAATCAATACCGAGCCCTTCTTTAGCTCGTTAATATTACTCACATTGAAGGCATCAGGGTTTACAGTTTGAATAGCTAACATCATCTGACTACCACTGACATCACTAGCAACCGTATATTGACTCGCGATACTCCACAGTGTCTGGCCATTGCTAACAACAACACGAACAGCTTTAGCTTGACCTGATTTTTCTTTGGCCTGATCTGGCATCTGCACAGTGGCTGAAACTGCAGGCTTAAGGTTGCTGCTTAATACTATTTTATATTTACGTACCAACACACCACTACTGGATTCCACTTTCAGAAAAAAACTCGTCTTGGCTTGTGTAAATGGCTGAGATGAATCAATGCGAATATAATGTTTACGGCCAACACCAACAATTCCAAATGTCAGTGACTTCAATTCATCAGTGACTGGCAAGCGATTAGTCTGAAATAAAATATTTTCTGCTAAGCCTGCCTTAAGTGTCTTCAACTCCTCATCACTGACAGTGATGAGCTCAATCTCAGCATGTAAGTTTTCATTTAAAGCTGATTGCACTTTCAATTGACCCAGCCCTAGAGCGCTAGCCAATCCTGGTGAAAGAACTACACATAGACTAAAAAGAATAATCAGTTTCATTTTACGCAGCATCTCTTTCTCCATAGCAAAGATAATGAATAAGACATTAATCCAGATAATCTTTTATCAAACATTCTGCAATCTGCACACTATTTAAGGCGGCACCTTTGCGCAGATTATCGCTTACAACCCAAAGGTTTAAGCCTCGAGGATGTGAAATGTCTTGACGAATACGTCCAACATAGACCGGATCCGTACCCTCAGAATCTGTGGCTGCCGTTGGATAGCCACCATCACAATGATCATCTATGACCGTGATCCCTGGTGCTGACGCCAACAAATCTCTTGCCGCCTGTGCATCAAGGGGGGCCTTCAACTCTAGGTGTAGCGCTTCAGAATGACCGTATTTGACGGGTATCCTTACCGCGGTAGGATTCACTAAGATGCTGTCATCAGCCATTATCTTCTGAGTTTCCCAGACCATTTTCATTTCTTCCTTGGTGTAACCATTCTCGAGAAAAACATCAATATGTGGCAATGCATTAAAGGCAATCTGTTTTGGGTAGACTTCAGATACTATGGCCTTGCCCTCAGATAAGCTCTGCGTCTGTGCATCCAGCTCATCAATAGCTTCCTTACCAGTGCCCGATACAGCTTGATAAGTCGCAACATTAACGCGTTCAATACCGACAGCATCATGGATAGGTTTTAACGCAACCAACATTTGTATTGTCGAGCAATTCGGGTTGGCAATAATGCCGCGGTTTTTATAATCAGCTATGGCTGCTGGGTTAACCTCAGGCACAACCAACGGAATATCATCCTCATAGCGGTAGCGAGAGGTATTATCAATGACGACACAGCCTTGCTCAGCCGCCTTTGGGGCAAACTTCTCTGAGATTGATGCACCCGCTGAAAATAGACCAATCTGGACCTTTGAAAAATCAAAGTCAGCAAGGTCTTCGACTGTTAGCAGCTGCTCACCAAAACGTACTTTTTTACCAACAGAACGTGCACTTGCTAGCGCATAGACTTGACCGACTGGAAAGTTTCTCTGCGCCAAGATGGAGAGCATAACCTCACCCACTGCACCGGTTGCACCCACTACTGCTACATTATATTTTTTTGTCATTGCCCATTACTCACAAGTCATCTGTATCATTTTTAGTCTATACCGTGCGCATCGCCTGCAACACTGCATCACCCATCTCATCAGTAGACATTACCGTCTCACCCGCTTTAGCAATATCTGCTGTCCGTGCACCGGCGGTTAAGGCTTGCATTACCGCCTCTTCAACCTGCTTCGCCTCTACCTCTAAACTCAGGCTATAACGTAACATCATCGCGACTGACAAAATCGTTGCTAAGGGGTTGGCGATACCTTTGCCAGCAATATCAGGTGCTGAGCCATGGATAGGCTCATACATGCCCAGATTATCTGCATTCAAGGACGCAGATGGCAGCATGCCGATAGACCCTGTTAACATCGCCGCTGCATCAGATAAAATATCGCCAAATAGATTTGAGGTCACCATAACGTCAAACTGCTTAGGTGCTCGAATCAATTGCATCGCTGCATTATCAACATACATATGGCTCAGTTCCACCGTCGGATAATCAGTCTTAACCTCTTCCATTATTTCACGCCAAAGCAATGAGACCTCGAGTACATTAGCTTTGTCGACTGAACATAATCGACCCTCTCTTCTAGCTGCGGCAGCAAAGGCAACATGGGCGATGCGACGAATCTCGTCTTCGTTATAAACCATAGTGTTATAACCCCAGCGGCGACCATCTTTAATTTCTTTTGCGCGCGGCTGACCAAAATAAATACCACCGACTAATTCACGAACAATCAGCAGATCTAATCCAGCGACTAATTCTGGTTTCAGCGATGAAGCTTCAGCCAAATCCTCATACAATAGCGCTGGGCGCAGATTAGCAAACAAGTTGAGGTGGCCTCGAATATCCAGCAAGCCTTGCTCAGGTCGTAGATGGCGTTCAACATCATCGTACTGTGGGCCACCCACTGCACCGAGTAATATAGCATCAGCCTGCTCGGCTAATTTGCGTGTAGTCTCTGGAAATGGAGAGCCTTCCTGATCATAAGCAACGCCACCTAAGTTAGCTGTTTCTAATTCAAGCTGACATCCCTGCGACTTCAGTTGATCCAGAATCTTTACAGCCTGACGTACTATTTCAGGACCAATACCATCACCTGCTAATACCAATATTTTAGACATCTTAGTTCCACACCTTTAATCGTTACTGTATAGCCAAGGCGCACTGTTCTTCTGCGCAGCCTCAAAGGCCTTAATTTTTTCTGCATACTTCAGGGTGATACCAATCTCATCCAAACCATTCAGCAAGCAGTGCTTCTTAAACTCATCGACTTCAAAATCAGCCATTGGTTTGCCATCACGGATGATGGTCTGACTTTCCAAATCGATGCTGACTGAGGTTTCTGCATCAGCCAAACTCGCTATAAATAATTCATCAATCAATGCTGGCTCTAAGACGATAGGGAGTAGACCATTCTTAAAACAGTTACTAAAGAATATGTCAGCAAAGCTTGGCGCTAATAAGGCCCTGACACCGTAGTCCTGAAAAGCCCAAACGGCATGTTCACGAGATGAGCCACAGCCAAAGTTTTCTCGGCCTAATATAATTTCAGCGTTACGATAACGCTCATCATTAAGAATGAATTCTGGATTCAAACGCCGACCTTCACAGGATTGATCCGGCTCACCAGCGTCTAAATAACGCCAGTCATCAAATAGATTAGGGCCAAAGCCAGAGCGACGGATCGATTTCAAATACTGTTTAGGAATAATCGCATCAGTATCAACATTTGGACGATCAATCGGTAACAAACTAGAGCTTAATGTAGTAAATGCTTGCATCATCATCCCCTATAGGTAGTCGCGTACGTCAGTTAGGTGACCGGCAATACCGGCGGCGGCAGCCATCGCCGGACTGAGTAAATGTGTGCGTCCACCCTGTCCCTGACGCCCTTCAAAATTACGGTTAGAGGTAGAAGCACAACGCTCACCAGCCTCTAGTTGATCAGCGTTCATGCCAAGACACATGGAGCAGCCGGGCTCACGCCATTCAAAACCTGCATCCAGAAATATTTTATCTAAACCTTCTTTCTCTGCCTGCTGCTTAATCAAACCTGAACCTGGAACGATTAAGCCCAGCTTGATTGTTCCAGCTAGCTGTCGACCTTGCACAACAATGGCAGCGGCACGTAAATCTTCAATCCGTGAATTAGTGCAAGAGCCAATAAAGACTTTATCAATAACAATATCTTTGACCGCCTGCCCTGCTTTAAGCCCCATATAGCTCAAGGCATTACGCATACCTTCTGCTTTGCTGCCGCTAGCCTCTTGCTCTGGATCTGGCACCAAGGCATCAACTGCAACGACCATCTCGGGCGATGTGCCCCAACTGACCTGCGGTTTAAGTGCATTGATATCAATACTAATGACTTTATCAAAATGTGCATCGGCATCTGACACTAACTCAGACCAATCAGCTTTCGCTTGCTCCCAGTCATCGCCCTTAGGAGAGAAGGGTCGACCAGCAACATAATCTAGTGTGCGTTCATCAACACCAATAATGCCGGCACGGGCACCCGCTTCAATCGCCATGTTACAGATCGTCATTCGACCTTCTATCGATAAATCTCGAATCGCAGAGCCAGCAAATTCAATGGTGTAACCGGTACCACCGGCAGTACCGATCTCGGCAATAACTGCAAGCACAAGATCTTTAGCACTCACACCCACTTGTAACTCACCCTCTAGATCAATACGCATCGACTTAGTCTTTTTTAACAACAGACATTGTGTTGCCAAGACATGCTCAACTTCAGAAGTACCAATACCAAAGGCCAGGGCCGCGAGTGCACCATGGGTTGAGGTATGAGAATCACCACAGACTATGGTCATGCCGGGAAGACTGGCTCCCTGTTCTGGGCCAATCACATGCACGATGCCTTGCCTAATGTCATTCATCTCAAACTTTTGCAAACCAAAAGAGCTGCAGTTTTCATCAAGAGCGGCTAGTTGCTTCCGTGAAACGGGATCTTCAATTTCCTGATCGCGCTTTGTGGTTGGTACATTATGATCGGGCACAGCCAACACTGAAGCTGTCCGCCAAGGTTGACGGCCAGCGAGACGCAAACCTTCAAAAGCCTGTGGTGAAGTAACCTCATGCACCAGATGGCGATCGATATAGATCAAACAGGTGGCGTCTTTTTGTCTATGCACAACATGTGCATTCCATAATTTGTCGTAAAGTGATAATCCAGACATATTATTTATTCTTGGTTGATTAGTTCTTTGAGGCGGGGATATCAGGACACTCAGTACTGACATCAGCATTTTGTCCACGATGACGCAGGGCATGGTCTGCCAGTGTCAACGCTAACATCGCTTCAGCGATAGGCACGGCACGAATACCTACACAGGGGTCGTGTCGGCCGGTAGTTGAAATCTCAGCATCTTTACCCTGTGTATCTACGGTCTGACCTGGGATACGGATACTAGAGGTGGGCTTGAGTGCAATAGAGACCGCTAAATCTTGCCCTGAACTGATACCGCCTAAGGTACCGCCGGCATGATTTGAATGAAATCCCTCGGGCTCAATAGCATCTCTATGCTCACTGCCACGTTGTCTTACGGAATCAAAGCCGGCACCAATTTCAACCGCTTTAACGGCATTAATCGACATCATGCCTTTAGCAATATCGGCGTCCAAACGATCAAATATAGGTTCACCCCATCCTACTTGCATCGAGGTTGCTGCCACCGTTAGACGGGCACCAATAGAATCACCATCACGCCGCAGCTGTTCCATGAAGTCAGCTAAGGCATCGAGCTTGCTTGCATCAGGGAAGAAGAATGGATTCTCATTAACAATCGCCCAATCCATTTGTTCCGCCTTGATATCACCAATCTGCGATACACAGGCTTTAATCTCAGTGCCATAGCGCTGAAATAGAAATTTCTTAGCAATTGCACCGGCGGCAACGCGCATCGCTGTTTCACGTGCTGATGATCGACCACCACCACGGTAATCACGTATGCCGTATTTTTTGAAGTAGGTGTAGTCAGCATGTCCGGGACGAAACGTCTCAGCAATCTTTGAATAATCACTCGATCGCTGATCTTGATTGCGAATCAATAAACCAATCGGTGTGCCGGTGGTTTTACCTTCAAAGACACCCGACATGATTTCAACCTCATCGGCCTCACGCCTTTGTGTTGTAAATTTGGATTGGCCTGGACGGCGACGATCCAAATCAGGCTGCAAGTCGGCCGCAGATAACTCAATACCCGGGGGGCAGCCATCAACAATAGCGCCAATAGCAGGACCATGACTCTCACCAAATGAGGTCAATGTGAAAAGCGTTCCAAAAGTATTTCCAGACATATCGTAAGGTTTCTTTTATTAGTGATCTTCTATAAAAAAAGATCAACGGTAAAGTCAAAATGACCTAATTAAAGTTGTATGCTTAGCTTGCGAACTGCTTACATTCTTGAGCTGTCAGCACACAGACGCCTTCACCACCATTCTCCAATGCTAACCACATGAATTCGGTATCAGCAAAGTGTTGTTCCAGAGCATCAGCTGACTCACCAACTTCAAGTACTAACAAACCATCTGCAGTCAAATATTGACTGCTTGAGGCGAGTATCTTTTTCGCCACATCCAAGCCATCACCACCCGAATAGAGGGCATGTGCTGGTTCGTGTTGATACTCAGTCGGTAATTCGCTCTGCTCATGTTGAGGAACATAGGGCGGATTCGCTAGAATAATATCATATTGACCTAGTGGAATCTGTCTCCAAACATCAGATAACACCGTGCTGACACGGTTTTGTAACTTATGAGCTACTATGTTTTGCTCGGCAACCCGCAGCGCTTTTGGGTCTATGTCAGTCAATAATACCTCTGCATCAGGGAACTCTAATGCCGCTAAAATCCCAAGACAGCCACTGCCACTGCATAGGTCTAATATCGCGATGCTCTCTGCATCCGCCTCTGTAGCCCCGATCCACCAAGGGAAAAAACGCTCTTGAATGAGGCTCGCAATGGGTGAGCGTGGCACTAATACATGCTCATTAACAATGAATTTATAGCCGGCCAACCAAGTTTCACCGAGCAGGTAAACCAGCGGCTTACGTTCCTCAATACGCTTTTGTAGCAAGCCACTGATGGCGTCACGATGACTCGTTGTAACGCTTAATCCGGTCATATAGGGGTCGAAATCCGGTGGCAATCCTAGGGTAAAGCTGACAAGATATGCGGCCTCATCAAGTGCCGTTTCCATGCCATGACCATAGCTAAGATCAGACTGCTCTAGGGCTGTTGTAATCTCGTTAATAAGGTCTGGGACTGTTGTACTTTTGAGGATCAATGCATGCACCTACTTACCCTTAGCGTGATACGACTTGTTTTGCGTCAACCTGAGCGAGATAGGAACCCAGAAAACAGGTATCACAATGGATTCGCTCCGGTGCACGCGAGTCGATAGAGTGTAACCGTATTCCACAGAGGTGAGAATTTTTCGTTTCATTATCGCTGGTCGATCAAGCGTTAACGAAGATATAATTCATTCGAGATTATGCAAAACTTAAAAAATATTGTTATTGCGCTAGTAGTGCTCTCCATCCCATTAGGGTTGGGTGTCTATTTCGCGAATAAAAGTGACCCCACTGATACCCCCGAGCTGATCAATGCCAGCTACCTACTTGATCAAGAAGTGGCTATTGCCGATTTTAATTTAATCGACCATAACCAACAGGCATTCACTGCAGAGCAGATCAAAGATGAGTGGACATTCTGGTTCTTTGGTTTCACCCACTGTCCGGATATCTGCCCATTCACAATGGCCACCTTAACTGCGGTTATGCAGACCTTAAAGGAAGAACATGGCATAGATGCCGTGCGCAGTGTCTTCGTCTCAGTAGACCCAATAAGAGACACGCCTGAGCGCATGAAAGTCTATCTTGAAACCTTTGGCAGCCAAGTTATTGGTGTCAGCAGTGCCGGCCCAGAACTCGACCGCTTTATTAAAAACATGGGTATTGTTGCAAAACTACCCGAAGCCATTGATGCTAACGCCGACTACGATGTCATGCACAGTAGCTCGATCTATCTCATTGCCCCGAATAACGCCATTGCTGCACTATTAAGAACCCCACATTCAGTCAATGATATCGTTTATAATTTTCAACAAGTGCACTCGAACTACTCAAAATGAATAAAGAATACGCCAGCTCTTGGGAGCGTCTGAAAGCCGCCATTTTTCACCTCTTCCCACACCACTTGCTATCACGCTGTACCTATTGGATTACGCGCCAAAGAGGTTTCTGGGTAGCTTCACTGATTCGCAGCTTCATCAGATTTTTCAAGGTTGATCTCAGTGATGCTGAAGTCGACCAGGTCGAAGGCTACAGCACTTTCAACCAGTTCTTTACCCGTACGCTTAAAAACGGCACACGCCCAATAGACGCTAACCCTGAGGTTATCAGCTCACCCTGTGATGGCCGCATCAGTCAATTTGGTGCCATCGATAATCGCCAAATAATTCAAGCCAAGGGCAAGCATTACTCATTGAATGACTTCTTCACCTCCGCCTGTAGTCATACAGAAAAATTCATAGACGGCGAATTCATGACCATCTATTTATCGCCACGTGATTACCATCGCGTGCATATGGCCTGTGACGCGCGTCTCTTAGAGATGGTTTATGTGCCGGGCCGACTCTTCAGTGTCGCGCCTTACGCACCCAAGGCCATTGAAAAAGTCTTTGCTAAAAACGAACGCGTCGTCTCAATCTTTGAAGTCGATGGTGGTTATATGGCTGCGACCATGGTGGGTGCAGTCAACGTCGCCGCCATAGAGATGGCTTGGCATGGCATGGTGACGCCACCCCATATGAATCTAACGGCTCGCTATGACTATCAAAATGAAGCGATTAGTCTTAAAAAAGGTGATGAGATGGGCACCTTCAATATGGGCTCAACCGTGGTTCTCTGTTTTTCTAAAGGCTGCTACTCAGCCATCTCAGCATTGGCTACAGAGCAGAGTTTAAAAATGGGTGAGGCTATCGGCTTTAGTTCAGAAGCCGCAGCGCAGGCTGATGCTAAAAGCACAGCCGCGGCTGCAGAAGACAGCGAGCCGACAATAGAGCCTGCAGTAGTTGATGAGATGACAGAAAGTGTAGACATAGAAGCAGAAAGCTCAGCGCCACTTGATTATGTTGCCACTACGGATAATAACGAGTCTGACTCGTCAGATAGCAATAAAGCCTAGGGCTTGAGGGGCTGCACAGCCTACAGCGCTGACCAAGGAAACGGCAGTAGCTGATCTAGACTATCAAGCCCTGCCGCCAGCAATTGCACACGATCAAGGCCTAGGGCAACACCAGCACAGGCTGGCAAGCCCTGCTCTAAAGCAGAAAGAAAAGCCTCATCAATAGCCACAGCAGGCGAGCCCTGCTCTGCGCGTGTCTTTAAATCCTGCTGAAATCGTTGTCGTTGCTCTACAGCATCACGCAGTTCTAGAAAACCATTCGCCAACTCAAAGCCACCGGCAAAGACCTCGAAGCGTTCTGCAAGTTGACTATCTGTTGCTGATATCTGCGCCAGACTTGCCTGCTCTGCCGGATAGTATTCAACGATATGAATAACATCCTTTGCTAAGCGTGCAAGCACGGCCTGATCAAAGATGAAGTCATATAAGGCAGCCCTAGGCAGCTTTTCAGCCGCTACCAATCCGTGTTCTGTTGCTATTTCAACTAATGCTGACAAGCTTTGCTCAATCAAATCACAACCGAGCGTCTGTTGGCAGGCACAGCGGTAAGAAATGCGCTGAATAGGCAGATTAATTTCTCGTAGCCGGAGCAGCTGCTGCACCAGTTCAGCGCTCTCCTGAGAAATTTGCGACAGATTAAACTGGCGTCGATACCATTCAATGAGTGTGAATTCTGGATTGTGGCGCTGGCCTGCTTCAGACTCACGAAAGGCCTTAGTGATTTGATAAATATCAGGGGCACCCGCCACTAATAGCCGCTTCATAAAAAACTCAGGTGAGCTCTGCAAATAGCGTGTCGGATTGTTTTTATCAGTCACAGCGAAAGACTGGATATTAGGATCAGTGACCGCTGTGGCACCGAGAACAGGAGTTTCAACCTCGAGCACCGCCCGCTGCATAAAGAAACTACGGGTGCTGATTAAGAGCTCGGCGCGTAGTTTTAGATTTTCTATTAAAGCTGACTCAGACACAGGATAGTTGTTTGTTTATGGAGCAAACTAGCTCTCTTTTGCACGTGAGACATATTCACCACTACGCGTATCAACCCTGATGCACTCACCCTGATCAACAAACAGCGGCACTCTCACCATCGCTCCAGTTTCCAAGTAGGCTGGTTTAATACCACCGGTTGCAGTATCGCCTTTCAGGCCCGGATCAGTTTCAACAATCTTCAGCTCAACAAAATTAGGCGGCTGAATGGATAAAGGGGCCCCGTTATAGAGGGTGACCACACAGATATCTTGTTCCTTGAGCCATAACGCGGCATCGCCGACAGCGGTCTTATTCGCAGCATGCTGCTCGAAGGTGGTCTGGTCCATAAAGTGCCAGTCCTCACCATCGGCATACAAATATTGCATATCGACTTCCATGACATCAGCGGCATCCACACTATCACCTGACTTAAAGGTCTTATCGACGACACGGCCGGTCTTTAGGTTACGAATCTTGACCCGACTGAAGGCCTGCCCTTTACCTGGCTTAACTAAGATATTTTCAACGATGGTGTAAGGATCACCATCCAGCATAATCTTCAGACCAGAACGGAATTCGTTTGTGTTATAACCTGCCATGAGTTTGCAACCGATATTTAAAAGAGACGTCATGATACCGCGCAAAGCCGAAGCAGAACATACTCCGACCTGGAAAAAAGAATTTGCTAGCAGTCTGCGTCTAGCCGAACTGGTCAAAAGTGCTGAAAGCAACAGCCAATTAACTGGAAATAGCGATGCGGCTGAATTAGCAGAGATCAATAACGCTTTCCCCATTCGGATTAACAAAAAGCTTACCGAACGCCTCAGAAAAGGTGATAGCGACACGCGGGAACGTGTCCTGCGCCAGTACCTGCCACACAGTGATGAACTCAAGAGCGATCCAAATGAACTGCAGGACCCAGTCGGTGATGTTGCCGCGGGTAAGACTCAGAGCCTAATCCATAAATACCAACACCGTGTCTTACTGATCACCACTGACACCTGCCCTATTCACTGCCGTTATTGCTTTCGAAGGGACTACCCTTACCCGCAAACGAGTAGTCAGCAAATCGAATCGCGTTGGGGTGAAGCACTGGACTACATCCGTGCCGACCAAAGCCTTAATGAAGTCATCCTCAGCGGTGGCGACCCACTCAGCTTAGATGATGAAAAACTGACAGGGTTGATTCAAGCCTTAGAGGACATTGAGCATATCAAAACACTGCGACTGCACAGCAAATACCCCGCTATCATTCCCAGTCGCATCACCAGCAAACTACTGCATAGCCTCAGCAGCAGCCGTTTTGATGTTGTTATGGTGCTACACATTAACCATGCCGCTGAACTCAGTAAGGAACTTACTGCTGCTGTCAGCGCGATGCGCGAAGTAGGAATACATTGTCTCAATCAATCAGTTTTACTGCGCGGTGTTAATGATGACATAGACACACTAGTCACACTTTCCCGCGAACTCTTTGCCTCAGGCATCCTGCCCTACTATCTTCACCTACTTGATCGAGCTACCGGCACTGCGCATTTTGAGGTCAGTCAAGAACGTGCGGATGAGCTCATGCAGGGAATGAAGCAACGACTAGCCGGTTATCTCGTACCGAAGCTAGCCAGAGAAATTGCTGGCGCTGAAAGTAAGCAGTATTAAACGGCTATGGATTGGACTGTTTATATTCTGCGCTGTGTCGATAACACCTTATATACCGGCATTAGTAACCGCTTAGAGCAACGCTTAGCAGCACATACTGCGGGTACTGGCGCTAAATATACCCGTGGTCGTGGACCTTTTGAATTAATCTATTGTGAGCAACACGAGTCACGCGCAACGGCGAGTCAACGTGAACATGCGATTAAAGGTTTAAGGCGTGAGCAGAAAATCGCCTTGAGTAAGAGCGATTGGCAGCGCCCTAAAACGAGCTAGTCACTCAGACGTTGCAGTGCAGCAATCATATTGTCTCGACCGGCTAGCGCGGCACCACCCGCGTCAGCACGGAATTCGCGACGTCTAGAAAACCAACTAGCGATCATCGCAACGACTATACCCAAGACAATCTCAGCGACGATACTAACTATCCAATAACCCGTACCGATGCCGCGTTGAATCTTGAAGACAACACAATCAATAAGCATTGCCGATGATGCGGGAAAAGAGAATCACAAAGGTATTGAGTAAGCCCTGAAGCAGTCCCATAGTGATCATATCGCCATTAGCAATATGACTAACCTCATGCGCCAGCAACGCTTCGACTTCCTTCTCAGTCATCGCTTGGAGTAGCTCCGTACTGACAGCGACTAAGGCATTATTTTTATTCATACCAGTAGCAAAGGCATTCGGCTGAACAGACTGGAATACCCCACTTCTGGCATACCAATGTTAGCCGCCTTGGCTTGCGCTGCAACGGTATTAAACAACCAACGTTCCTTGTCGTTTGCTGGCTGATTAATGCTGTGCACTCCCATACTTCGTCGCGCCATCCATTTAGATATAACGAGCGAAATAAAAGAACCACCGAAGCCAAATAACAAAGACATCAGCACCAGACCATTGAGTTGTCCAGCCATGCCCTGCTGCGCTAAACAATGTTCTAGTCCGAAGACACGTGATGACACACTGAGTAAAGTGAGCACACCCAAGTTGGCTGCAAAAATAAAGCAATACGAGAAAACATCTCTACTCCTTTATTCTTACCTAGGTATTGAAACTATAAGTATTGGCATAGACGGGCTAGTTCTTGCGTTCAATCTCAAGACTATCAACAGCTTGGTAACCACGGGCTAGCTTCTTACCTCTGCGGCCACGCTCAGCAGCATAGTCTTTAAGTTCTGCCATTTTCATATTCTTATGCTTTTTACCACAATGAATTGTAGCAATATCGCCTTTCGCAATGACTGAGAAGTGCTGCATTAATTCCTCACCCGACTTCAATTTTGCCGATGGGATGTTCATCACTTTGACACCCTTGCCTTTAGCCAGCAGAGGAAAATCAGAGACTGGACTAAACAACATAAAGCCATCACTGGAGATCGATAGCAGTTGATCATCTTGCAGTGATGAAACCGGCACCGGAGGTAGAACAGTGGCGCCCTCAGGTACATTAATAATCTTCTTACCCGCCTTATTCCGCGAATACATATCAGACAGACTGCAAACAAAGCCATAACCGAAGGTTGTTGCCATGAAGTATTGCTGCTCAGGTGCACCACTCATCACACCAATAAAGCTAGCACCATCAGCCGGATTAAAGCGACCACTCAAGGATTCCCCCTGACCTCGCGCTGAAGGCAGGCTGCTGGCCAGTAATGTATAACCACGGCCTTTGCTATCAAGAAAGACTAACTGTTGATTACTACGCGCATAGATATGAGCTTGGTAGGCATCACCATTTTTATAGTTCAAGCCCTTAGCATCGACATCATGGCCTTTGGCTGCACGCACCCAGCCACGCTCAGATAAGATCGCTGTGAGTGGTTCAACCGGCATCAGCTGTGTCTCATCTAAGGGCTGTGCGGCAGGGCGTTTCACCACCTGTGAGCGACGCTTGTCGCCATAGGTTTCTAAGTCTTCATTGAGTTCTTTTTTGATTAAAGTTTTGAGGCGCGTGCTAGAGCCCAAGGTTTTTTCTAGGTAATCACGCTCTATATTCAACTCGTCCACTTCGCTACGAATCTTAATTTCTTCAAGCTTAGCCAAGCGACGTAATTTAATCTCTAAAATAGATTCGGCTTGAATATCAGTCAGTTCAAAGCGCTGTATTAATTCTTGCTTAGGCTCATCCTCAGTACGAATAATCATAATGACTTCGTCTAGATTGAGATAGGCAACCAGCAGGCCTTGTAAGATATGTAAGCGTTCATTAACGCCCTTTAAACGCCACTCTAGCTTGCGTGTCACAGTCGTCGTGCGGAACTGCAACCACTCCGTCAGAATCATACGCAGGTCTTTGACCTGTGGCCGACCATTAATGCCGACGATATTCATGTTAATGCGGTAACTGCGCTCTAGATCAGTGGTTGCAAATAAGTGCAACATCAAGGCATCGACATCGATTCTATTGCTGCGAGGCATGATCACGATGCGAACAGGATTTTCATGATCCGACTCATCACGCAGGTCTTCCACCATCGGTAGTTTCTTGGCGTTCATCTGCTGTGCAATCTGTTCGAGCACACGTGAACCTGAGACCTGATATGGCAGTGCTGAAATAATGATGCCCTGCGTCTCTTTGTGATAGACAGAGCGCATTCTTATCTGGCCGCCACCGGTCAAATAAATACTGCGAATATCTTCTGCACTGGTAATAATTTCACCATCAGAGGGATAATCTGGTGCCGTTACAAATTGGCATAAATCATCGATAGTAGCCTTAGGGTTATCCAGTAAGTGGATGCAAGCAGTGACAACTTCCGTCAGGTTATGTGGTGGAATATCGGTAGACATCCCAACGGCAATACCCATTGAGCCATTCAGCAGAATATTAGGCAGCCTTGCCGGTAAGACGATGGGTTCTTTCAGCGTGCCATCAAAGTTTGGCTCCCAGTCGACTGTACCCTGTCCGAGCTCTTGCAGCAGGCTTTTAGCATAGGCAGTAAGACGAGACTCGGTGTAACGCATAGCAGCAAAAGACTTAGGGTCATCAGTCGAGCCCCAGTTACCCTGACCATGCACCAACGGATAACGATAGGAGAATGACTGCGCCATCAAGACCATTGCTTCATAACAGGCACTATCACCATGTGGATGGAATTTACCAATCACATCACCGACCGTACGTGCTGACTTTTTAGGCTTTGAGGTTGCTGACAGTCCTAACTCAGACATGGCATAGACAATACGCCTTTGTACTGGCTTTAGACCATCACCAATCTGCGGTAATGCTCGATCCAATATGACGTACATCGAGTAGTCGAGATAGGCTTTTTCAGTAAACGTATGCAGTGGCAAACGTTCAACATCGCCATAATCAAATTCTAGGTTATCGCTCATAGTCTGTTATCACTTACTCAAATTCATTAACACGGCTAACTTACGTTATACCTCAGCAAGATTGCCTTTGTCTTCTAACCATTTCTTTCGGTCTTGCACGCGCTTCTTGGCTAAGAGCATGTCCATCATCGGGTAGGTGTTGTCACCCTCTTCCATTGTCAGCTGAACCAAACGTCGTGTTGAAGGCGACATCGTCGATTCACGCAGTTGGTCAGGGTTCATTTCACCCAGGCCTTTAAAGCGTGTAATGCTGATCTTGGTTTTCTTCTTTTCCTCGGCTAACCGATCTAAAACCACCTGTCGCTCGACATCATCAAGGGCGTAAAAAACCTCTTTACCGGAATCAATACGAAACAGTGGCGGCATTGCAATATGGATATGCCCAGCAGTAATCAAGGCGGGGAAATGACGTAAAAATAAGGCACAAAGCAGTGTTGAAATATGCAAACCATCTGAGTCTGCATCAGCCAGCACACAGATCTTGCCATAACGTAGCTTACTGAGGTCGGTCTCACCCGGGTCGACGCCAATCGCAATTGCAATATCATGTACTTCTTGTGAGGCTAAGACTTGATCAGAAGGGACTTCCCAACTGTTTAAGATCTTACCTCGCAACGGCATAATCGCTTGAAATTCTCGTTCTCTGGCTTGTTTTGCTGAGCCTCCAGCGGAGTCACCCTCAACTAAAAACAATTCACTACGATTGATATCCTGTGAACTACAGTCGGCTAATTTACCCGGTAAGGCCGGCCCTGCACTGACACGTTTACGCACGACTTTTTTCATTGCACGCATGCGCTTCTCAGCGTTTTGAATAATCAACAGCGCGAGGGTTTCCGCTGACTCTAGATTTTGGTGCAGCCATAGCGTTAGTGAATCTTTAACGGCAGTGGCGACAAAGGCAGCACTTTCACGTGAGCCTAAGCGTTCTTTTGTTTGTCCTGCAAACTGTGGATCCTGCATTTTTACAGATAAAACATAGGCAAGGTTTTGCCAGACATCATCCGGTGCAATCTTAACGCCTCTAGGTGTTAGTTTACGGGTATCACAAAACTCACGAATGGCATCGGTAATACCACTACGCAGGCCATTGACGTGGGTGCCACCCTGCACCGTAGGAATGAGATTAACGTAACTTTCTGCAATCCATTCACCACTCTCAGTGGTCCATTGCAGGGCCCAGGCAGCCTCTTCATTGTTGGCACTGTATTCTGCGTAAATGGGCTCAGCTGGCTGACATTCCACGCCTATTAAGGCTTGTGATAGATAATCTCTGAGGCCGTCTTCATAGAACCATTCTTGGCGCTCACCCTGCTCATCGGTAAAGCCAATACGTAAACCGGGACAAAGCACTGCCTTAGCTCGCAGTACATGCAGGAGTTTTGACGTTGAGTATTTAACACTATCGAAATATTGTGGGTCTGGCCAAAAGCGCAGCGTGGTTCCAGTGATACGTTTGGCCACTGTGCCTACTGACTTTAAGTCTTCAGCCTTATCACCACCGGCAAAGGCCATCATATATTCCTGTCCATCACGCCGTACCCAGACTTCCAGACGTGTTGACAGGGCATTTACCACCGAGACACCGACACCATGAAGGCCGCCTGAGAATTGATAGTTTTTGTTTGAGAACTTTCCACCCGCGTGCAGCGTACTTAAAATAACCTCGACACCGGGTTTCTTTTGCTCTGGATGCAGGTCAACCGGCATACCACGGCCATCATCAGTGACCTGTAGGGAACCATCCTTGAATAATTGCACCTCAATCGTACTGGCATGGCCAGCGAGTGCCTCATCGACACTATTATCAATAATTTCTTGCGCCAGATGGTTAGGTCGCGCAGTATCGGTATACATCCCAGGGCGTTTACGCACGGGGTCGAGGCCACTTAATACCTCGATGGATGCAGCATCATAATCTTTAGCCATAGGAACTCAGTTAGCAGCGCTCTCAAAAATAAGAATTTAGTATGCGGACAGCCGATTATTTCAAGCAGCACATTTCCACAGTTGGCGGGGATACCTCAAAGCTAGCCCCGCGTGCGCTGGCTAGTGTATACGAAACTGAAAGCAGAAAGCATCCCCTGATCTTTGGCGAAAAATCATGACTAGTCTAATTAATGCTACCCAACCACAAATAAATGCGAATATTTTTGCATCTGCGGGCTCAGGTAAGACCTATCTACTGATTACCCGTATCTGCCGCCTATTGTTGGCTGGCGCTGAACCCCAGCATATCTTAGCTATCACCTTTACCCGCAAAGGCGCTGCAGAAATGCGTCAACGCTTACACAGCACCCTGCAAAACTGGGCACAGTGGGATGAAGAGAGACTAAAAACAGCCTTAATCTCGATTAATGAACCCGCAGACAAGGCGCAAATCGCTTTGGCACGGGATCTCTATGAGCGCGTGCTGTTTGCTGATCAAAATATACGCATCAGTACTTTTCACGCCTTTTGCGAGGATATTGTGCATGCCTTCCCGCTAGAATCGGAGTTAGCAACAGGCTTTGAACTATGTGAAGAGGTTACAGCCTTACAAACGCTCGCTTTTTCTCGCTTATTACGACTCAGCGAACAAGCCAATGAGAAAAAATTATCTGAAGAAATCACCTGCTTAGCCCAGTGGTGCACCAGTTATTCGACATTAGGCGATGTTCTTAAACTGTTTTTAAACAAACAGAATGAATGGCGCAGCTTCATTGATGGGCATCAGTTAGAACACGCCCTGCACTGTTTAGATCAGCAGCATAAACCACTAGAGCCATTTAGCTCTGAAGCGGAATTAATCAGGGCAGCTCAGCAGATTGCTGAAGTTTTTCGCCATGGTAATGCTAGCCAACAGGGCCTGGTTGTAGATATCGATCTCTTCATTACTGCTGACTTAGCACTAGATCAACGCCTACTGAAGCTGCTTAATGTCTTCTATACGCTTAGCAGTAATTACGAGAAAGAACGTAGTCATAAGCTCTCTAAGACTTTAATCAAGAAGGTTGGCGAAGACATTAGCGAGCAGTGCCTAAATGATCTCGTCCTGCTTAAGATCAATTGTGATCTAGCGATTGAAAGCCATCAACGTCGAATTTACCGCCGTGCTAGTGCCGCATGGTTCTACTGTGGCAAGCGCCTCATAGAGATTTTTCAAAACCTTAAGCAGGAACAGGGGGTCGTCGATTTTTCAGACTTAGAGTGGGAAACTTTTCGATTATTACGTGATCAAGGACAAGCACTCTGGGTGCAGTACAAGCTCGGTATGCGTATCCGCCATTATTTGGTCGATGAGTTCCAAGACACCAACCCGATTCAATGGCAGTTCCTGCAACCGCTACTCCTCTCCTCTAAAGAGCTGGTCAGTGAGAGCCTCGCCCCTGCCAGCCTATTTTTAGTCGGTGATGTGAAGCAGTCGATTTATGGTTTTCGTGGTGCCAACTCCAGTATTCAGCAATATGCTAACGAATGGTCGCAACAAGAATATGGCAGTCAGCATTTCAATAATGATCACTCCTGGCGCTCATCAGCAATTATTATTGATGCCGTGAACGAGATATTCAGCCGCCTCGGGCCACGTTTCCCAGCCTTTAGTCAACACCAATGCGAGCATAGTGAGCGTTGGGGGATGCTCGAAATCCACCCCCTGATTGAACAGAAAAAGGCACCCAAAAAAGTTCAGGCAGAGACTGCTATCAGCTTTCGAAACCCGTTGTCAGAGGCCAAGACCGAGATTGAAGAATCAGTCTATCTCGAAGAAGGCCGTCTGATTGCTGCGCGTATTCAATCATTAATTAATGAGAAAACCCCAGTATTTGATGGTGATCACTATCGTCCTGCGCGTTACAGCGACGTTCTAATTTTGCTGCGTAATCGAAGCCGGCTGGATGAACTTAAATCAGGTATGAACGAGTTTGGCATTCCCTTTCTAGCGGATAGCAAAAGCAAACTTGCTGATTATCTAGAAATTAAAGACCTGCTAGCGTTATTACAAGTCCTCAAAAACCCACTGCATGATATCGCCTTTGGGCATGTGCTTAAGAGCCCTATATTTAATATCAAAGACAGCCAGCTCTTGCAGCTAGCCACATTTGAAGCAACGGCTTGGGTTCACAAACTAGCGGCATACCATGCGAGTAATGCAGCCAATCAGGCAGACAGTCTGCTTCAGGCCTATGAGACGCTGCTGCAGTGGCAGGCATTGGCCGACTGCATACCGGTTCATGATTTATTAAATAGGATTTTTGAACAACAAGAACTACTTACTCGTTATCGCCAAACAGTACCCACAGAAGATGCTGAACAGGTTATTGCCAGGCTACAGCAGTTTTTAAGTATTAGCCTAGAGGCGAATAGTGGCCGTTACCCTAGCATTCAAAGTTTCCTACGTTACTTTGAGGAAACTCAGCCAATCGCCGAGTTGAATGCGCAGACACAAGACTGTGTCAATATAATGACCATACATTCAGCTAAAGGATTAGAGTCAGCCATCGTCTTCTTAGCTAACACAGGGCCGCGTAAAAGTGTCAGTGACCACTACAGTGTGCTCTGTGATTGGCCAGTTGAATCAGATCGTCCTAGCCATTTCTTGTTGGCTGGGCCTAAGAAAAAAAGAACAGCCTGTATTACTGAATTAAAAAAGAGCAGCCAATTAAAGCAGGCAGAAGAATTGAACCTGCTCTATGTGGCGATTACTCGCAGCTGCCAAGTTCTCATTGTTAGCGGTTGCATTACAGCCGATAAGAAAGGTGAAAGCTGGCATAGCCTGATGCAGACTGCCTTGCTTACAAAAGATGATGACCCACAATTAGTCTGGAAAAAAGAGAGTGATATAAGGCCTGAGCTGAGTATAGCAACAACGCATAGCGCGACGGCCTCAGTGAGTACAGACCCTAAATTAGACGAGGTCATAACACAAAAGTTAACGCCGAAACTGAGTCAACAAACGGCCACTGTTGAGCCCATAGGAAATGAGACAGCACGCCTTCGTGGCATTGCATTACATCAGTGTTTGGAATGGATGAGTCAAGCAGCTAGTTTGTCAGCAGCAGATTGCCTGCTGCGCCTAAAGACCTGTTATGGCGAGCAGTCCTTAGACCACACAGCTATCATCAGCGAAGCATTGAACTGTATTCAAGACCCAACGAGCATCGCTATTTTTCAACTCAAACCGACGCAACAGGCTTTTAATGAATTATCGATTGCATCTGCTCATCACCAAAGACAGGCACTATTTGTTATTGATCGATTGATTGTTGAATCTAATGAAATCCATATTATCGATTATAAAACGGAAGCACTTGAAGACCAGCAAGCCGCACAGGCAGAAGCGCAGAAACACCTATCACAGTTACAAGATTACGCTCTGGCCCTAACACCTATTTATCCACAGCGACTAATCCGCGGTAGTATCTTATTTACACAGGGCCCATTCTTAGTTGAGCTCGCCCTTAATACTTAGAGGCGGGAATAAGAATAGGCTTTTTAAACGGACTGTTTAAAATTAACGTGTCGTGCCTAGTTGCTTTGCTAACTCTGCTGCCGGCACAAAGCCAGGAATCAAGGTGCCATCTTCAAGCAAGATTGCTGGAGTTCCGCTGACGCCAACTTTCTGACCCAATGCATAATGATCAGCGATTGGATTAGGGCAGTCTTTAGCTTCCACATCCTTACCTAGTTTGGCTTCAGTGAGGGCTTTTTCACGATCTGCACTACACCAAACTGAGACCGCTTTCTTATAGCCTTCACTGCCCATACCTTTACGTGGAAACAGCAGATAGTTTATGGCAATGCCATAGCTTGCATAACTATCTACCTGACTGTGTAATTTACGGCAATAGGTGCAGTTGATATCAGTAAAAATCGTCACGGTATGCTGTGGATTCTTAGCCCCAAAGCGCAGTGCTGTCTGCGCCTTTACTTCTTGCATATAACTCTGTCTGGCCTGCTTGGTTGCCAAGGCAGTCAAGTTACGCTTGCCGTCATTGATATCCATAACTATGCCCTGGATAAGGTAACGACCATCTACTGATATATAGATTACCTGCGTACCGTATAGCGCTTGATACCAACCCGCCATAGGCGCTGCTGTAATTGAATCAGGGCTGTAGGCTGGGAATCCTTCAAGTAGCTTGGCGCGAAGACGTTCAATATCACTGGCAGGATCTGCAAACGTGCTGCAGGATAAGGCTGTTAAAATTAGCACTATAAATAAACGTTGAAACATAGAAATACTCGTCTTGATGTGAAGTAATTTATCAGTCATATCATACCTGAGCTAAGACTATTTAGCCGCGTGGATGATGTTGTTTATGCAACGCCTGCAAGCGTGCTCTAGCAATATGCGTATACACCTGTGTTGTTGAAAGGTCGCTATGCCCTAAAAGTAATTGTACGACACGCAGATCAGCACCATGGTTCAATAAATGTGTAGCAAATGCGTGACGTAAGGTGTGTGGGCTTAACGATTTCTCAATGGCTGCAGTCTTAGCATGGCGTTTAATAAGATGCCAAAATGCTTGTCGTGTCATTGCTGATTTGCGATTACTGACAAACAATGCAGGGCTCTCTGTACTGCCCTTTAAAAGTTCTGACCGCGCCTCTTGTAAATAACGCTCAATCCAAACACCGGCCTCATCACCAAAGGGGATCAAACGTTCTTTACTGCCCTTTCCGAGAACACGAATCACACCACTACGCAAATTAACCTGCTGCAGCAATAAGCCAACCAATTCAGATACGCGTAAGCCACAGGCATATAAGAGCTCCAACATGGCACGATCACGCAAGCCAGCAGCTGTCTCAATATCGGGGGCTAATAATAAACGCTCAACATCATCTTCGGTTAACACCTCTGGCAGATGTCGCGCGCTTTTAGGAAATTCAATCTCAGCGCTGGGATCGATGTTGATGCTATGCAATCGAATTTGAAAGCGATAAAAACGTCGAATACTACTGAGCAATCTAGCTGCAGAGCTGGCTTTAATCCCTGCTGACACCTTGTCTGACAGAAAACCTAAGAGCTCATGCCGCTGCGCCTTAAGTAGATCACTGCCTGACTGAGCTAACCATCGCTCAAGCTGAACTAGGTCAGCGCGATAGGCAGAGAGCGTGTTTTTACTGAGGCCATACTCAATCCACAGATGATCGATAAAGGCCTCTAAGGTCTGACCATTTGTGCTCTCTTTAGGCTCTTCAATATCAGTCATAAGGGTTTCATCTGTACATCATGGCATTTGCATCCCCAGATCAGGCGACAGCACGCTATACTACAGCCCAATTAGTTTTGCTCTAACGATAAGACATTGTAGAGTAAGCCATAGATAAATTGAATTTTCAGCCATCACAGAATAAAAATGACAGGAAAACCATGACCGAGCAAAACCTTGAAATGAAAACCGTAGGCCTATTTAAACGCTTTTCTTGTATGTTTTATGACGGCATCCTACTCATTCCCGTTTTGTTCTTTACTGCTGTCTTGGTCGTTGTACCAACCAACATGAACTCTGAACACCCGTATTACTTCTTATTTATTGCTTATGTCTATGCGGTTAGTTTTGTTTTCTTTGCGTGGTGTTGGACACATGGCGGACAAACATTAGGCCTAAAAACTTGGCGTTTACGGCTGGTAACCTTCGAGGGAGAGCCCGTCAATTGGAAACAGGCCGGCTTACGTTTCATCGGTTCCTGCTTCTGCTGGCTCAGCGCTGGCATTGGTTTTGTCTGGTGTTACACCAATAAAGAGCGCCGTGCATGGAATGACCTGCTATCCAAAACTTATATTCGGCATGATTAAATCATAACCATTGGGATAATAAATTAGAGTCAATATAGGCAGTAGCATAGCGCTAATGGTCTACTGGTCGTGTTATATTTTTAAAAAGTATGTCTTTCAAAATTCAGGAGTATAAAGATGCAATTCAGTGTAAGCCGCAGTCCCGTAGCTGAGGAAAAAACCGCCTGTGCCATCGTTGCAGTCCACGCAACCCGCCTCAGTGAAGAAGCCCAGATATTAGACAAACTCTATAATGGCCATCTAAGCCAAGCACTAAAGTCTGGTGATCTAGCAAGTAAGCGAGGCGCTACACTGAGTTTATTTATGCCTAAGGCCAGCAGACACAAACGTGTGCTATTAGTGCAAATAGGTAAGGATAAAAGCCTTTCTATCGTCGCCTTTAAGAGCTTAATGCAATCTGTCGCTAAGGCCGTACATGCCAGTAATGCCAGCAGTGCGCTCAACTTACTACTCAGTCTCGATGTTGATGACAGTAGCCCACGCGCTATAGCGCGACTTCAGAGCACCATCTTCAGTGATAGCGTTTATAAGTACAGCGAAACTTTTTCCAAACAAAAGCCACCATCGGTATTGAAGCGTATTACTTTAAATTGTCCTGATACTGCCACTTCTCGTCAGGTTCAGATCGGTTGTGCACAGGGTAAAGCGATTGCTTCAGGCATGGCAATCACTAAAAATCTTGGTGATCTACCCGCTAATATCTGCACACCAAGCCACCTCGCAGAGGTGGCAAAAAATCTTAAAACGAGTAGTAAACGACTCTCTGTTCAGGTTCTTGGTGAACCTGCAATGGAAAAGCTAGGCATGGGCTCGCTACTCTCTGTTTCTGCTGGTAGCGCTGAAGAAGCCAAGCTAATCGCAGTGCAATATAAAGGTGCAGCTGCAAGTAAAAAACCCATCGTATTGATTGGCAAAGGCATTACTTTTGATACCGGTGGTATCTCATTAAAGGCTGGCGCTGGCATGGACGAGATGAAATTTGATATGTGTGGTGCTGCCACTGTACTTGGGGTAATGCAGACACTGGCTGAACTTGATCTCCCTATCAATGTTGTTGGCATTGTTGCTGCAGCAGAAAACATGCCAGGTAGTAAGGCTACTAAGCCGGGAGATGTCGTCACCTCGATGTCTGGGCAAACCATTGAAATTTTAAATACTGATGCCGAAGGACGCTTAGTGCTCTGTGATGCCCTCACCTATGCCGCACGTTTCAAGCCAGATGTCGTTATCGATATGGCAACTCTAACCGGTGCTTGTATTGTTGCGCTCGGTTTTGAGGCCTGTGGCTTGATGTCCAACTCAGATAAATTAAGTGAAGATTTACTCGCCTCAGGACAGGCCAGTGCTGACCGTGCATGGCGTCTACCCATTTGGGATGAGTATCAGCCTAGCCTAGACAGTAACTTTGCTGACATGGCGAATATTGGAAATGGCCGTTGGGCTGGCGCGATTACTGCGGGCTGTTTCCTACAGCGCTTTGCAAAGGACTACCAATGGGCGCATCTAGATATTGCTGGTGTTGCTTGGAACATGGGCAAAAACAAGGGCGCCACGGCAAGACCGGTAGCGCTTCTCAGTGAGTATCTCTTACGTCGAGCAAAACAGGCTTAATTCTCAATGAAACCGAAAAATCGATAGCGATAAAATGCCACAGATCGACTTTTATGTACTGCCGGACACTAGTGCAGATAGCCATCTGCACTATGCTTGTAGATTAGTAGAAAAAGCCTATACCTTGGGTATGCAAATTTACATTCGCAGTGCAGATGAGGCGATGACAGAGCAGTTAGATGCCTTACTCTGGGTGTTTCGTGATCAAAGCTTTATTCCACATCATCGAGAACAAGATACGGCGCAACCCTGTGCCGTTATCATCAATCACAGCAAAGCGCCAAATCACCGTGAAATCATGCTCAATCTAGGCTTAGATACGAGTCCTGATTATGCTGATTATGATCGACTGATTGAGGTTGTCAGTGCTGTCAGTGAGATCAAGCAAGCAGGGCGAGAGCGCTTTCGTCACTACACCCAGCAGGGTCACAAACCCAAGCATCATGCGGTGAGCTGATTAACTAGGCTGGGACTCAAGTCATACCCTACAAACTGCGCAACAATGTTAGACTAGGAAGCTAAGTCATAGGGAAGTTCCTGGCAGCTTATGATGCAGAAAAATACACAATAAAATAAATACTCTATCGGCCTTTGGCCGCAGCCAGACGATCAAACCAAGCGTTTAGGATTACAACACACTGTGGACAAAGTCTATCAACCAAATGCCATCGAAGACCGTTGGTACCAAGAATGGAAAGCAAAGGGCTACTTTCAGCCGAGTGAGCAGTCAGAACAATCCTTTTGCATCATGATCCCACCGCCAAATGTTACTGGCACCTTACATATGGGACATGCCTTCAATAACACCATCATGGATGGCCTTACTCGCTACCACCGTATGTGTGGTGACAATACGCTATGGCAACCAGGCACCGATCATGCCGGTATCGCCACGCAGATGGTGGTTGAACGCCAGCTCAATGCCGCCGGCCAATCACGCACCGAACTCGGTCGTGAAGCCTTTCTAGAAAAGGTTTGGGATTGGAAGGAAGAATCTGGCAGTAGTATTTCAAAGCAATTAGAACGACTTGGCTCATCAGTTGACTGGTCGCGTGAACGTTTCACTATGGACGAAGGCCTCTCTGAGGCTGTTCGTGAAGTTTTTGTTCGTCTCTATGAAGAGGACTTAATTTATCGTGGTACGCGCTTGGTCAACTGGGATCCGGTACTGCATACCGCTGTCTCTGATCTTGAAGTGGTCTCAGAAGAAGAGCAGGGTCATCTCTGGCATATGCGCTATCCGTTAGCCGATGGTAGTGGTCACTTAGTGGTTGCGACCACCCGCCCAGAAACCATGCTGGGTGATAGTGCTGTTGCAGTCCACCCCGAAGATGAACGCTACCAGCAGCTGATTGGTAAAACCATCCGCCTACCTTTGACTGGGCGTGAGATACCTATTATTGCAGACGATTATGTCGATCCTGAATTTGGTAGTGGCTGCGTTAAAATTACACCGGCGCATGATTTTAATGACTATGAGATGGGCCAGCGTCATGATTTAGCGATGCTCAACATCTTCACTATCGATGCGAAGATAAATACTGAGGCACCAAGCGCCTATCAGGGACTAGATCGCTATGCTGCACGTAAGGCGATTATTCATGATCTTGAGCAACTGGATCTATTAGAAAAGATCGTTGATCACAAGCTTATGGTGCCACGCGGTGACCGCTCAGGCGCTGTAATCGAACCCTTCCTAACCGACCAGTGGTATGTCAAAACAGAGAGTTTGGCAGCCCCTGCAATCGAAGCTGTAGAAAGTGGCAAGATTCGTTTCGTACCGGACAATTGGAAAAACACTTACTTTGCATGGATGAATGATATACAAGATTGGTGCATCAGCCGCCAACTCTGGTGGGGCCATCGCATCCCCGCTTGGTATGACGATCAAGGCAAGGTTTATGTTGGGCGTGATGAAGCTGAAGTCCGCAGCAAGTATGAGTTAGCTTCTGACTTTAACCTGCGACAGGATGAAGATGTTTTAGACACATGGTTCTCCTCAGCACTGTGGCCCTTCTCTACCCTAGGCTGGCCTCAGAAAACACCTGAATTAAAAGCCTTCTATCCAACGTCGGTCTTAGTCACTGGCTTTGATATCATTTTCTTTTGGGTGGCACGAATGATCATGATGGGCATGAAGTTTGTCGATGATGTGCCCTTCCATGACATCTATATTCATGGCCTGGTGCGTGATTCTGATGGACAGAAGATGTCGAAATCAAAGGGCAATGTGCTTGATCCAATCGACCTCATCGATGGCATTACCTTAGACGAGCTAATTAGCAAACGCACACAGGGGTTAATGCAGCCACAGATGGCAGCAAAAATTGAAGCCTCTACACGCAAACAGTACCCAGAGGGTATTTCAGCCTACGGTACAGATGCCCTGCGCTTTACCTTCGCTGCCTTAGCCTCGACCGGACGAGACGTCAAATTCGACCTCAATCGTATCGAAGGTTATCGCAACTTCTGCAATAAGTTATGGAATGCATCACGCTTCGTACTCATGAACTGTGATGATGCCGAAATAGCTGAAAAAATAGACTTTAAAACCCTGAGTATCACTGATCGCTGGATCCTTAGTCGACAACAAGAATTAATTGATATCGTGCATCGCGACTTTCAAAACTATCGTTTTGACCTCGCCGCCAAGGCACTCTATGAGTTCACCTGGAATGAATTTTGTGATTGGTACCTTGAACTAATCAAGCCAGTCATGTTTTCTGATGATGAGGCTGCTAAACGACAAACAAGGCGTGTACTTCTTCAAGTCTTAGAAACGCTGTTACGCCTGATGCATCCAATCATCCCATTCATTACTGAAGAAATTTGGCAAACCGTCGCTCCAAAGTTAGGCAAAGAAGCGACAACCATCATGCTGCAAGACTACCCACGCAGTGATAACGCCTGGGTTGATGTCGACAGTGCAGTGAGTATCGATTGGCTTAAAGAATTTATTATTGGTGTTCGTAAGATTCGTTCAGAGATGGACATCGCACCGAAACAAGGCTTAAACGTGCTCTGCCAGCAAGCAAGTGAAAATGATCTCAAGCAGATTAAACACCATCAAGCTGCCTTAAAGAAAGTAGCAAAAATTGAGAGCATCACCCTGCTAGAAAATGAGGAAGCCCCTGAGGCCGCTCTAGCTTTAGTCGGTGAGATGAAGGTATTAATTCCTCTCGCTGGATTGATTGATAAAGATGCTGAAATAGAGCGTCTAAGCAAAGACATCAGTAAGCTTGAAATCAATATTGGCAAGACACGGGCAAAACTAGCTAACCCTGGCTTCACCGATAAGGCACCGGCTGCGGTTGTTGAGAAAGAGCAGCAACGTGTGCAAGAACAGGAACAAACCTTGCATGATCTCTTACAGCAACGAGAAAAGATGGCGAAACTGTAAGAATAGAATCAGTCTTTCCTAATAATGATGTGCTAATCGTAGGACGATAAAATCATCATTCTGAAAAGCCCTGCTGGTCGCATTGGCGCTGCTATTGATAAACAGCTGCGCCTCCAGTTCTAGCTTGAGGTGACTACCAAGCCTGCGTTCAGCTTCTAGCCGCAGGCTACTAGAGCCATCATCCAAGTCTCTCATTAGACCCAGCAGCAGCGCACTGTCTTGAAAATCATTGAGGCTATAACGCAGACCGAGAAAAATGTCGTTATCCTGCTGACTGCGTGGCGCTTCTTCTAGGTCACGGCCATCGTATAAGTGTTCAATTAAAAATCCAAGATCTGCATTGCTAGCAAGCCATTGAAACCAGCTGTACTCTAGGCCGATAACACTCGCAAGAAATGTATGCCCCTGCCCCTCACGCAGTAAACCTTCAAACTTCCAGAGCCATTGCTGATCGGTGTACTGCAGATCAACAGCCAGTTGTTTAATTTGATCATAGTGGGCAATTAAGTGAGTCTGACTGCTGTTAATCACTAGCCTTGGGGCGCGACTGGTGCCATCAAAATAGCTCAGCCCCAGATCCCAGTCGCCCATATAGTGGGCGTAACGTAAAGCAAAGTCAGGATGCCATTGTTTAGCATTTGATTGATATTTTGTGCTGTTTTTATCAACAACTGCAGCAGCACGCAGACGACCCTCAGCAGCGCTAAAGGTCCTCTCTCTAAACAGTGGCATCAGGTAAAAAGAAAAACGACCGTAGTCTTTCTGCAGTGAAAGGTTAAACATTAGCTGCCCCAGATAATCCTCACCATCTAGGCTCTCAACCGCATCTATCTGGTTAATCACATTGACCAGATGGCGTGACTCAGTCACTCCCCAAAACTCTCTATTAAACCCGGCTAGTAACTCCCACTCATCAGCCATATAAAGCCAGTAGGCCTCGCGGATATCAGCATGGGTTCTATTCTGATCGCGCGTATCCAGCCGAATAAAAGGCACAAAGCTCAGCTGTGTGTGAGCGCTTGGCGTAAAACTCCATTCAGCCTCAACAAATGCTGAGGTTTGTAGTGCATTTAGCTGTTCTGCATATTGCGCCTGCTTCAAAAACAAGCGCGACTCAATCCCAAGCTCACCCGAAAACTCAGCCTTTGCCGTTAGAGTCAGTAACAGTGCAAGTGATAGATAATTGAGTAACGTCTTAGCGCGCACGCTTCAAGACACCCTTCACAAAGTCATTCGCTGTTAAGCCTGTTTTAAACTCATAGTTAGAGTAAAGCAGATCTGTATTTTTTTCTGTCTGATGATTGTGCATCAACAAACGTTTCGCACGCCAATAACTGTCATTAAACTTTTCGTAATCTTCAAATTTCAGAGTCTTTAATAAGGTGTTTTTACGATCGTAGAATTCCAATTTACGCATCTGATAAACCGCTTGATCAAGCCAAGCAATCTGTCGTGTATAACCTGAGTTTTCGTAACGTGGCTGACGTTCAATGACGTCACAGATAAACTCAGCACATGGCTCAGTACGCAGCCATTTATGCGTGTACTTATTTAATTCATTAGCGGTGAAATCTTCAAACGCAAATTCTGAACCTACAAATGGCCCCGATTTATTACTCGATGAGATACGTTTAACTCTTTTCAGAGCCGGTAAATAAAGCCACTGATCATCCGCTTCAAGAATTTTTGCAAAAGAGAGTAACGCGGTGCCTTTTATATCTCTTGGACTGGAGAAGATAATTAAGCTTTTGTCACCACTGTCTTCATTCATTACTTCTAAGGTGCGAATCTCTAACTGACGTTTTGACTCAGCACCAGCAGCATTCCTTAACACCATAGTGATACTCGCTGTGCTGTCTGAAAACCCCTGATCACTGTGATCGCTTCTTTTTGCTATGTCATAGCCTTTAGTCTCTACCTCTGCTGCTGAAACAGAGCACAGAAATAGATACATAAGTGCCGCTATAGACAGCCTATTACGAGTTAAATGTGTTCTCATTCTTAGTTCCTTATGCAGTGGAATGTTGTTTCGTTTTTTTATCAAGTACACATAAAATAGCGGGTAACATGAGGAAGTCGAGCACCAGGGCTACGACAACAACTAGGGCTGTGAGCATGCCTGTTTCTTGGTTAATCTTGAATGAAGATAAGGCTAGGACACTAAAGCCAATCGCGATAATAATCGTATTCATCGTAATGGCCTTACCTACTGTCTTTAATGCATAGCGAATAGACTCTTCAGCACTTAAGTTTTTCTCACGCCGACCACGCAGGTATTTAGTTAATAGATGCACTGTGTCATCGACGACAATGCCCAGCGACGTCACAGTGACAATAGCAACCGGTAAGCCCACCTGACCGACAGCCAAGGCCCAGATCCCCAAGGTCACGAGAACGGGGGTTGCATTGGGAATAATACTTAGCATCCCTAAGCGAAAACTGCGCAGAATGATAATCAAAACTAAAGCAATCAAAGTCACCGCGACGACATTACCAGTGAGCATGCTTTCAATATTTCTCTTTGCAATATAGGAGAACATCTGTGTCGCACCGGTGGCTTTACCCCACATGTATTCAGGTGCATTTTGTTCTAACCATTGACGTGAATCAGCAATGAATTCACGTGTTTGCACCGTGTCTACATCACCAAGAGTGGCTGTGACCCGAGAGGAAGACTTATCAATACTGACACGATCATTCATATCCAAGCCATAAGGCAGTGATAACTCATAGAGAAGCAAATATTGTGCTGAAAGTTCTCTCTCTTCAGGCAGACGGTAATAGGCCTCATCATCAGCATGCATATTTTTATTTAAGCGCTTCATGATATCGCTCAATGAATAGACATGTTCTACATAGGGGTGACTTCGAAGCCAGAGCACGAACTCATCTAATGTCTGCAAATATTCAGGATCACTAATACCCTCTGCAGCCTTTGCACTAATTGAAAACTCTACGGGATAAAAGGCACCCAGATGTTTTATAGCAAAGTCAGTATCGGTACGAAACTGAATGGATTCATCAAAATATTTAGTCCAGACATCATTTAATTGATTAGTAAAAGCTAACGTAGAAAAAAGTGTTATCAAGAGTGCAAAACTGATGAGAATCTTCTTTGGCCTAGCAAAGACAAAGTCGGCTAGATAATCAAAGAACTGTGGACCTTGTGTTTGCTTTGAGAGCAAGGCCACCTTCACTGGCAAGATACTAATTAGAGCAGGCAATAAAGTAATCGATAATAACCAAGCTGCAGCAATACCAAAGGCGGTCATGTTACCGAGATGATGAAAAGGCGGTGAATCAGAAAAATTCAGCGCCATAAAACCAATAATAGTGGTAATGCTGGTAACCATAACAGCAGTAAAGTTAATTCTTACTGATTCCACTAAGGCTTGGTTCTTGGTTACTCCCTTAGCCATCAGCTCGCGCATTGTGACCAGTATGTGAATGCTATCAGCAATCGCTAGGGTCAGCACAATAGTCGGCGCAGACAGCGATATAGGCGTCATCAGCACCTGCATCAAACCACCAGCTCCCAAGGTAATTAAAGATGAGAAGACGATAAGAATAAACGTTGCTAAGGTCGCAGTCACTGAACGTAACATGAAGAATGTAATCAACATCAACACGCCATACATTAATGGAGTGAGGCTGCTCATATCTTTAATGCTCGCTTCGGTAAACGCCATATTGAGCATGGCTGTACCGGTAAGCACCATTTTTATCTGTGGATAATCTGCTTGCAAAGAAAGCAACATTTGTCGCGCATAAGCGACCGACTCAGGGCCTTCTGAAAGCGCCTTACCCGGATATTGCAGGGTCACATTAACGGCTGTGGTATCGCTTTCAGGTGAGATTAAAAAATTATTCAGCAATGGCTCTTGCAGTGCATTATTAACTGCCTGAGCAAGTAAGGAAGGGTTCATGCTGAGCCCGTCTTTAATCAAATCAGCGACTACCAGTTCATCCTCACTGGCTATCGTATGTTGGAAATTAGTAATGGAATCGACTCGAGTCGCGAAGGGGATCTGCCAAGCCTCTTCAGTAATGCGTTCAAGCAAACCAGCGATTTCATTATCAATGCTTCTACCGTCTTCGGCTCGTATAACAATCAGTAAGTTGTCATTCTTAGTATAGGTTTGCTGAAATTTTTCAAATGCAACCAGATCAGGATTTTGTCCAGAAAAGAATACACGGTAATCAGTGGCAAAATTGAGGAACCTTGCGTTGCTAGCAATAAGGGCTGTAATGACTATACTTAAAGCGATCACCCACCAGCGACGACGGATAACCCATGTGCATAGGGCAACTGAAAATTGATCAATGAATCCGGTATTTTTGGGCGACATGAAACCTCAAACAAGCATGTTATTGTGTATGTTGATGTAACCAGAACTAAGGTATCAATGAAATCTTACCTAGTCACTGAGAGAAATCAAACGACAAATGTACCGTTATTTAATCATTCCTAATGACTCTAGATGTTGCCCTGATCCTGGAACTCCACCCTAGTCATTGGCAAAGACATATCGCTCTTCACGGAAACATTTAAACTCGAGGAAGTTTCCACTAGGGTCCTTGATAAAGAAGGTACGCTGCTCACCGACTTCACCCGCAAAACGAGTATAAGGTTGGATACTGAATGTCATTCCTTCTTGCTTAAGATGTGCCAGCAATTCATCCCATTGCTGCCACAGCAAAACCATCCCAAAGTGGCGCAAGGGCACTGCCTGTTGATCAACCGTATTGCACTCCGATGAGTGTTCTAAGGATTCATCTAGATGCGCACTAATCTGGTGGCCAAAAAAATCAAAATCTATCCAACGCCGGTCTTCTCTACCGACACTACAGCCAAGCATCTGCGTATAAAATTCACGGCTAGCTATGATATCTCTAACTGGAAAGGCCAAATGAAATGGCTGCATTATGGCTGCCCCTTAGTTTGCTTTTGATGCACCACATTATTGCGCAGATAGGTGGGCTGAGCTTGCTCTGCTGTGAGTAACGTCGCCTGCTGCCACTGCATCGCTGCCAGACGCGCTGTCACCGAGGCTCGCGGTAAGGCTGCAGCATCAACTGCCGCCTCTTCTAGGCCTGTTTTTTGCAGCAGTATTTCAGCATCGCTTTGCCATCCTGTGCCTATTCCGTAATCCAGTTTAGCTGCGCCTAGATCTAAGGCTTCAGCAGTGATTACCTGCTCTGCAGAAAATAATATTGGGACACTATTAGGCATCACCGTATATTGGCCAGCGTAAATCTCAGCCATGCGCGCATCAATTGCAGCTAACACCTGTTGTTGCTCACCCTGCTCACTAGCGGGTGCTTGAGCTGCCAAATTAGCAAGGCTGGAAATACCCAGCAATGGCAGGTCATGTGCAAACGCAATACCTTGACTGACTGCAACACAGATACGCACACCAGTAAACGCACCTGGACCACAGCCAAAAGCTAAACCATCCAGTTGTGATAGATTTATTTGTGCCTCAGCTAAAACCTCTTCAACCATTGGCAAGATCAATTCATTATGTTGCCTGGCAGCAATTTGATAGCGTTCAACCACCTCACCATCGATATAAACAGCGGCTGAGCAAGCTTCAGTACAGGTCTCGATTGCGAGTAGTTTCATTACTTCCGTTCACTCTGGATGGTTTCTAGAAATTCGATCACAGGCCCCGGTTGATCACAAACAGTCATCGCTGGCAGGCTGCTGATAAAGGATTTTCCATAGCCTTTAGTTTTAATCCTTGGGTCCATTAATACCACCACACCACGGTCACGCTCACCACGAATTAAACGACCGACACCCTGTTTCAGATTGAGGATCGCTTGTGGGATCTGGAAGCTGGTGAATGGATTTTCCCCGGCCTCTTCTAAGGCACGTGAACGTGCTTGAATTAAAGGGTCTGATGGTGACATAAAGGGCAGTTTATCAATGATCACTAAACACAGACCATCACCCTTAACATCAACGCCTTCCCAAAAACTTTGTGTCCCTAGAAGAACACTACGCTTGCGTGACTGAAACTCTTTCAATAGTTCACGTTTGGCCGCGGTACCCTGGACTAAGACATGAAATTCAGTGTCATTCTTAAGCAAAATTGCAGCACGCTTAAGGGCGCGGTGGCTGGTAAAAAGGATAAAGGCATTGCCTTCACTGGCCTGTAGTAGTGGTCGACTGAGGGCAATTACGGCGTCGGTATAGCCTTCATCATTAGGTTGCATAGGCAACTGTGGTAGGAATAAACGCGCCTGCTTTGGATAATCAAATGGGCTATCACAAAGAACACACTCCGCATCATCCAGCCCAAGCTGCCGTGTAAAATGCTGGAAACTTTTATTTGCGGTTAAGGTTGCTGAGGTATAAATCCAAGTGCAGTCATAGTCTTGGATTGCACGTTGAAATGGTACTGAAACATCCAGTGGCACACTGCCTAAGCGAAAACCACGGCGGCCGCTTTCCAACCATTGCACTGATTTTCGACTCACCTGTGAAAACTCATCTAGGTTGCCATTGATCGTCATTAATCGCTTATAACACTGCGTAAGTCCTGGACTATCAGCGGCATAACTCATTAGCACTTCTTCAAGTTCGAGGCTTTTTTCGAGTAACGCTTGAAAACGATCTGCGACCTTAGGCTGATCTAAGACCTTAGCCCAGAGTACTTTGGGCTCACCTGCAAACTTAGCCACGCTGGCATAAAACTGTTCCATGCGTTCAAGTAAGGCATAGTAGGTTTTTGCTACAGCACCACCATCAGCGCTTATAGCTTTACCTTCTTTACTCAGGTCAGTGACTAAATCATTTAATTGGCGACTGCTCATACCCGTACCAAAAAAGTTGGGTAAGACATCTGTCAGTTGATGTGCCTCATCTAAGACAAAGACATCAGCCGTTGGTAATAACTCACCAAATCCTTCATCTTTTAATACAAGGTCAGCGCATAAGAGGTGATGATTAATCACTACCAGATTGGCATCTTGTGCTCGTTTACGTGCCTTCAAAACATGGCACTGTTTGAAGTCTGGGCAATCACTGCCTAGGCAGTTCTCACGTGTCGAGGTGACCTGTGACCAGAGCATAGAGCGCTCAGTGACCTTGTTGACTTCAGCAATATCTCCAGTCTGTGTCAGTTTGGACCAGTCACCAATCTCTAATAGATCACGATAATCTCTAGCGGATTCCTCGGTTGTTTGCTGTACCTGCTTAAGTCGATAGAGACAGAGGTAGTTAGCACGGCCTTTCAGAATCGCTGCATCAACAGGGACTGGCAAGGCTTTTTGTAATGCCGGTAAATCGGTATAAAACAACTGATCTTGTAAGTGTCGCGTGCCGGTAGAGACCACAACCTTCAGGGCAGATAGTATCGCCGGAATAAGGTAGGCAAAGGTTTTACCAACACCGGTTCCCGCTTCAACCACTAAGGTACCGTTGTGATCAATGGCCTCTTCAACCGCACGTGCCATTTCTAATTGCTGCGGCCTCTGTTTGAAACCATTAACAGACTCTGCAAGACGCCCTTCCGGGGAAAAATAATCTTCTACTGACATGGCGTTAGATAGACTCTAAGCAAGCGATAGCCAACGCCGCTATACCTTCTTCACGCCCAGTAAAACCAAGCTGCTCTGTGGTCGTTGCTTTAATATTAACCGCCGCCAGCGTAATGCCGAGATCGGCACTGATATTCTTTCGCATCGCTGCGGTATGTGGGCTCATTTTAGGCCGCTGTGCGACAATAGTGGCATCGATATTACCGATAGCATAACCAGCCGTCTCAAGCATCGCCGCCACTTCACGTAGGAATTCTCTGGAGTCACGATTCTTGTGCGCCGCCTCTTGGTCTGAGAAATGACAGCCAATATCGCCTAATGCGGCAGCACCTAGCAAGGCATCACAGATCGCATGCAATAAGACATCACCATCAGAATGTGCCTCTAAGGCTTGATCATGGGGAATACTCACTCCACCTAGGATAAGTTTATCTCCGGCACAAAAACGGTGCGCATCTAAGCCCTGTCCTACTCGCATCATCCTCGCTCCAAAGACAACAAAGATTCAGCAATGCTGACATCCTCTTGTCGTGTAATCTTAATGTTACTGGCCTTGGCTTCAACAATATTCACCGTCAAACCAAGTCGCTCTACAGCGCTGGCTTCATCTGTAGTTTCAAAATTGGCCGCTAATGCACTCGTTAAAGCATCAAACAAAACACCAAAGCGGAACATTTGTGGGGTTACTGCCCGCCATAATGCTGTGCGATCAACCGTCTCAACAATCTGCTGTCCTACTACCCGCTTCACTGTATCGTTCATCGGTAACGCTAAAATGGCGCCCACCGCCTCATCCTCAGAGGCCGCTAATAAGTCATCAATCTCTGCCGCTTGTAGGCAGGGTCTGGCGGCATCATGGACTAGAACAAAATCATTCTGTTTGGCCTTACCCTGTAAAAACTGTAGGCCATTAAGCACCGATTGGGCACGGCTTCCACCACCCTCTACCTGTTCTAGTTGTGTGCCATGCTGAGTGAATTCAAGCTTTGCAAAATGCTCATCATTGGGCGCAAGGGCGATAACCACTGCGTGCAGTTTTGGATGAATAAATAAAGGCTTTAAGGCATGCTCAAGCACACTAGCACCGGCCAGAGACGCATATTGCTTAGGAGTTTCTGAAGCAAAGCGTGCACCGATACCGGCCGCTGGAACTACCACCCAATAGCGCGCTGCTCTACTCATTTTTTTCTATGACCTGAAAGAAGGTCTCACCTTTACGAATCATACCGAGCTCAGAACGGGCTCGCTCTTCAATCGCATCATTACCTGATTTTAAATCCTGCACTTCTGCATCCAGCACATGATTACGCGCGGCGAGAACACTATTTTTTTCACGCTGTACCTGCATATCCTGCTGCAGCTGCATGACCGCACGCATACCATTGGGAGCGAGCCATAATTGATACTGAAGCAGTAGCAAGATGATTACTAGGAACAGCAAGAAGATTCTCATCAGTCCGGCCGTTCACTTATGCTCACTGCTTGAAAACCGACTTACCGGGATACACTGCTTCACTGCCTAATTCTTCTTCGATGCGAATCAATTGATTGTATTTCGCAACACGATCAGAACGTGACAAAGAACCCGTCTTAATCTGGCCAGCACCTGTAGCAACCGCTAAATCAGCAATAAAGACATCTTCAGTCTCACCCGAACGATGAGAAATTACAGAACTATAATTTGCTTGTCGTGCCATCTCAATCGCCGCCATAGTCTCAGTTAAGGTACCGATCTGGTTGAGCTTGATAAGGATGGAGTTAGCGACACCTAACTCGATGCCTTTGGCTAGAATTTCAGTGTTGGTTACAAATAGATCATCACCAACTAATTGCACACGCTGACCGAGTTTTTCAGTCAAGGTCTTCCAGCCATCCCAGTCACCTTCATCAAGACCATCTTCAATAGTAATAATCGGGTACTTGTCTACCAATGCAACTAAGTAATCAACAAAGGCAGCAGACTCATAAGTCTTACCTTCAGATGTTAGGTGGTAGAGGCCATCTTTATAAAATTCAGAACTGGCACAGTCTAAACCGATGCTAACCTCAGTGTCTGGCTTATAGCCAGCCGCTGTAATTGCTTCTAGGATGACTTCAATCGCTTGCTCATTAGCTGCCAAACTTGGCGCAAAGCCACCTTCATCACCGACTGCTGTGTTGTGACCCATCTTTTTCAAGATCGACTTCAAGGCATGAAAGATTTCACAACCGGCACGAACCGCTTCACTCAAGCTATCAACACCGTGCGCAACAATCATAAACTCTTGTATATCAGTACCCTTATGCGCATGTGCACCACCGTTAATGATATTCATCATCGGTACAGGCAGGCATAACGGAGAGCCATTATTGAGTGAGCGATATAAAGGCAGTTGCTGCTGCGCTGCTGCTGCCTTGGCATTGGCCAATGACACCGCCAGTATGGCGTTAGCACCGAGCTTTGATTTATTCTTTGTGCCATCAACCTGAAGCATGACTTCATCAACATACTCTTGGCGTAGTGCATCGGCACCGATTAAGGCCGGTTGAATATGCTCAATAATATTCTTCACCGCTTTTTGCACACCCTTACCGAGGTAGCGACTATCGTCAGCATCACGCATCTCAAGTGCTTCGAGGGCACCTGTTGAAGCGCCAGATGGCACTGCGGCACGGCCCATAGCACCGGAAGCTAGATAAACATCAGCCTCTACAGTTGGGTTACCGCGAGAATCAATAACTTCGCGTGCATTAATCTTTTTAATCTGTGACATATACTGGTTTCCTGAAATTTAATTCGCGTGACCTTTTAGGTCATCTCTTGTTCTATTAATGGACTAGCTTTGACCACCCGATCAAGTGCGATCAGGTCACTTAACAAGGCTTCCATCTTATCTAATGGCCAAGCATTGGGACCATCACTCTTAGCAACGCTTGGGTCTGGGTGTGTTTCCATAAAGACACCAGAAACACCGACTGCTACCGCAGCACGAGCTAGCACCGGGACAAATTCTCTTTGTCCACCTGAGGTTGCACCCTGACCACCGGGCAATTGTACCGAATGTGTGGCATCAAAGACTACTGGACAATTAGTCTCACGCATGATCGCTAATGAGCGCATATCCGAGACTAAGTTACCATAACCAAAGGAAGCGCCTCGCTCACAGACCATAATCTGATCATTTCCGGCCGCTCTAGCCTTTTCAACCACATGCGTCATATCCCAAGGCGCTAAAAACTGACCTTTCTTGATGTTGACCGCCTTACCGGTAGCTGCCACACGTTGAATAAAGTTAGTTTGACGACATAAAAACGCGGGCGTTTGTAAGACATCAACCACTGCCGCAACCTCATCCATGGGTGTGTCTTCATGAACATCGGTTAAAATCGGGAGATCGAACTCTTTTTTGATACTTTCAAGGATTTTAAGGCCTTTTTCGATGCCTGGCCCGCGAAAACTATCTGTTGAGGTGCGATTAGCCTTATCGAATGAAGATTTATAGATAAAGGGAATATTGAGCCTCTCACTGATTTCTTTGAGCTGGCCTGCGGTCTCACGTGCAAGCTCCATACTCTCAATGACACAGGGCCCCGCAATCAAAAACAGGGGTTTATCGAGTCCAACTTCAAATTCACATAACTTCATACTTTGTCTTTCAAGCTCACAACATTACTGCTGTCGGTATTACTGAATTCATCGGTCTCACCATTAGGAAAACGTTTTTTCCTTGCCGCCTTAACAAAACCGGTGAATAGCGGATGACCGTCACGAGGTGTCGAGGTGAATTCTGGATGGAACTGACAACCGAGATACCAAGGGTGATCAGCAATTTCAACGACTTCAACTAAGCGGTCATCAATCGATTTACCGGTAAAACTTAAACCGGCATCACTCAAGGGCTTAAGGAAGAAATTATTAAACTCATAACGATGACGATGACGTTCTTTAATGACTTCCTCTTGATATAACTCACGCACCAAAGAGCCTGCTGACAATTGGCATTCCTGCGCACCAAGGCGCATGGTGCCACCGAGATCAGAATCCGCATCACGTTTTTCAACCTGACCATCACGGTCTTGCCATTCCTCGATCAGGGCAATCACTGGATGCGCTGTATCAATCATAATTTCAGTGCTGTGAGCACCTTCTAGGCCAGCAACATTGCGTGCATATTCGATGACTGCAACCTGCATACCAAGACAGATACCCAGATAAGGCACCTTCTGTTCACGTGCGAATTGCGCGGCCATAATCTTGCCTTCAATGCCGCGTGAACCAAAGCCACCCGGCACAAGAATAGCGTCTGCATCAGCGAGCATATTAGTACCGCTCACTTCTATTTTTTCAGAGTCTACGTAATGAATATTAACCTTGGTCTTGCTTTGTATGCCGGCATGTATCAACGACTCATTCAATGACTTATAGGATTCGGTAAGATCAACATACTTACCGACCATAAAGATATTGACTTCCACTTCTGGAAACTCAACGGCATGCACAACATCTTTCCAATCAGTTAAATCCGCCTGTGGTAGATCTAATTGAAATTTCTCTAAGACGATATTGTCTAGACTTTGCGAATGCAGCCACAGTGGAATCTTATAGATACTGGTGACATCCACTGATGAGATTACTGCCTTCTCTTCAACATTGGTAAACAAGGCAATCTTCTTGCGCTCATTATCAGGGACTGGTCGATCACTTCGACAGACTAAAATATCGGGTTGAATACCAATTGAACGCAGCTCTTTTACTGAGTGCTGTGTCGGTTTGGTTTTAACTTCACCTGAAGCCTTCATATAAGGCACTAACGTTAAGTGCATATAAAGCGTGTGCTTACGCCCCATCTCCACACCCATCTGACGGATAGCTTCCAAGAAAGGTAAGGATTCGATATCACCGACTGTGCCACCAATTTCAACTAAGGCGACATCAGCGCCTTCAGCACCACGCCGTACAGAGGCTTTAATCTCATCGGTAATATGTGGGATAACCTGCACAGTGCCACCAAGATAATCACCACGACGTTCCTTGCGGATCACACTTTCGTAGATTTGGCCGGCGGTAAAGTTGTTCGAGCGATTGGCACGAAAACGAACAAAGCGCTCGTAGTGGCCTAAATCTAAATCAGTTTCTGCACCATCTTCGGTGACATAAACCTCACCGTGTTGAAATGGGCTCATGGTGCCGGGATCAACATTGATGTAGGGATCAAGTTTGATCATCGTGACCGATAGGCCGCGTGCTTCTAAAATTGCACCCAAAGATGCGCTGGCGATGCCCTTACCGAGAGATGAGACCACCCCGCCAGTGATAAATACATAGCGTGTCATAGGCTTAAATTCCTAAATGCAGGATGGAATCATAGGGTACCAAAGCGGGCCCCAAGGCTCAATTAATATCCGTCGCTAATCACTATATTCCAGACACAAATTAGCTCGCTTTGGTAAAAAATCAAGGGGACCCGATCGCGCAGCCAGGGTGGCAAGCCAAACTCTTGGAAGACAGCCTTCAGGTCCTTGCTACAAGCTCTTTTACTTACGCTAATGGATTCGCCACCCGTACGGAAGCGAACCTCTACCTGCGCGTCCTGCGGGAGTTTCAGGCCCTGTCGAAATAAATCGGCGGTAGTCAGTGACAAGCCTAATATCGGTAAACTTAAGGTTTGCTCGAGGTTCCAGCACAAGCATTGACTGGCATCATGCTCAGACAAAGGCCTCTGCAGGTATAATTGTTCTCGGTAGCAGCGGATTTCTGCCTGCCCCCACTGCACGCGAGGACTGGCCTTAATAGCAGTGGCAGAGGCTGCCCTACGAATTTGCTCGAGCACCGCCGCTGAAGGCAGAAGAAAACCCTGCTTACTAATCCAGTAACGCAACGCATTGCGTTGACGTGCTGCACTCAATGCCTGCAGCCTACTAGAGTCTAAGGTACTAACCACTGAGCTCAAGCCGTTATCAGTTAGCGCTGCATCTATGCCTAGCCCAGCACAATCAATAATTGCCAGATCAGCCAGTAGCTGACTTTGCTCCACCTGCCACGCAATCGAGCGTGAGACGGTACTGTTTAGCTGTGGCCAGCGTGTACTCAAGCGTGGAATGACTTCATGGCGTAAATAATTACGATCAAACGTTAGCTTTTGGTTACTAGGGTCTTCTATCCAACTGAGCTGATGTTGCTCGGCATACTCTCGTAACTGCTGTCGTGAAACATCTAATAATGGCCGTAGTAACTGGCCCTGACCAAGACTTCGTTGTGTTGCACAGGCGGATAGGCCGAGGGCGCCACTGCCGCGTACTAAGGCAAGTATCATCGTTTCCACTTGATCATCAGCATGATGCGCTGTCAGCAATGACTCGCCTGCCGCTAGATTCTCTGCAAAGGCTTGATAGCGCGCCGCACGAGCAGCGCCTTCAAGCCCCAGCCCTGAGAATGACTCAGTCTCGACAGCTAGCGCTTGAAAAGCAATATCATGGGCTGAGCAAAACCGCTGGCAATGTGCCTGCCAATCATCGGCACTGTCTTGCAACTGATGATTGATATGCAAGGCACGCAGCGGCCTGTGACCCGACTGCTGAACTAGAGCATGGAGTAATACGCTGGAATCAAGGCCACCACTAAAGGCGACACATAAAGGTGATTGCTGATCTGCACCGAGTATCAGCTGCAGCTGCTCAGTGATTTTACTTTGCAAATCAATCATATTTTAACCTGCGCTGATAGGCGCAAGACTGCTGTGGCTGAAGCCACAGCGGAATCATTCGATTACTTCTTGAAGGCACCGTAGCTTGTCAGTCGCTCATAACGTTTAGCTAACATTTGATTGACCTCCAACTTAGCCATACGCTCTAGATTGGCACTGATCGAAACACGCATAGCTTCGCAGGTTTGCTCTAAGTTACGGTGCGCACCACTCTGCGGCTCAGGAATAATTTCATCGATGAGCCCTAACTCCATCAGGCGCTCGGCAGTAATGCCTAAAGTGGTCGCAGCTTCTTCTGCTTTGTCCGCACTCTTCCATAGAATTGAGGCGCAGCCTTCTGGAGAAATCACTGAATAGGTGCTGTAACTTAGCATCGACAGGTGGTCACCGACGCCAATAGCCAGAGCGCCACCCGAGCCACCTTCGCCAATCACATGACAGATAATCGGCGTTCTTAATCGCGCCATCTCATATAAGTTCTGTGCAATCGCCTGAGCTTGTCCACGCTCTTCAGCACCGACTCCTGGGTAAGCACCCGGAGTATCAATAAAGGTCATAACCGGCAGCTGGAACTTTTCTGCCATCTTCATCACGCGTAAGGCCTTGCGGTAACCTTCAGGTCTTGGCATGCCAAAATTACGCTCTAGATTTTCTTTGGTGTTGCGGCCTTTTTGATGACCAATAACCACCACTGAACGCCCTTCAAAACGGGCTAATCCAGTAATAATAGCGGAGTCATCGGCATAGGCACGATCGCCATGAAGTTCTTCAAAATCCGTGAATAGATGCTCGACATAATCAAGCGTGTAAGGGCGACGTGGATGACGCGCGATCTGCGCAACCTGCCATGGCGTGAGGTTACCGTAAATAGAGTCACTAAGGACTTTACGACGGGCGCTTAATTTAGCAATCTCACTGCTGAGTTCAAGTTCACTGTCTTGTTCTACACGGCGCAATTCGTCAATCTTTGCTTCAATCTCAAAGATCGGCTGCTCAAATTCTAAGTGATCAATAATCATATCTTGTTCGGTCTATTTTCTTGGCCAATCATGGCCTTAGGAGTGTAAACACATAGTATAACAATAGGAGGTGGTTTAATAACGGACTTTTATAGCGCTGACACCTTCCAAATTATACAGGCGTCGCAGTAACTCTTGCTCTGGGATCACCTTCCACTGCTCACCAAGGCGTAAATTACCCTGTTCAGTCAGGGTCTGGTAATGGATTTCCATGTGACATTGGCCACCGCAGTATTGCTGCAGTGTCGCCATAAGGTCCTTGGCCAGAGCGCTTTTTTGTTGCGCTGTAACACTACCATCGACCTCGATGATAAGACTACGGGCTTTTTCAACCCGCACCTCTTCCAAGGCAACAATCTCGTTTGCACGTAAGCGTGGCTGACTATTGAATTCATCAATACTCAAGCTGCCTTCAATGATCAGAATGCGGTCTTTCACTAAAAGATGCTTAAAGCGACTATAGGCATCGGTAAATACAGCGATATCCAAGCGTGCCGTGTTGTCATCAATCGTCAAAAATGCGATGCGGCCGGATGGACTATTACGTAGACGCATATGCATCAATAAGCCCGCAACTTTAATCGTGTTTTTATTGCGATTTCGATAATCCACCTCAGGCACAGGCATAGCCAGGCGCTGACTCAAGTTTTTACCCACCAGACTATTTAACTCTTGCCGGTATTGATCAACGGGATGTCCCGTTAGGTAAAGCCCTAGGGTCTCTCGCTCAGCAGCCAGCTTGGCATCCATGTCCCATTCAGGCTTCTGTTCTAGGAGTGCTTCTTTAGCCATGACCTGACCGCCGCCAAACAAATCATTTTGCCCGGTGTCATTATTTTTTTGCTGTTGGTCAGCCAGTTGCACAGCCTTTGGCAGGGCATGCATCAAGGTTGCACGATTTTGCATAAAGACATCGGCAGCACCCGATCGGATCATCGCCTCTAAGCTACGGCGATTAAACTTTTGCAGGTCTAAGCGAATACAGAGGTCACCCAGCGTTTTATAGGGGCCACTGGCACGCTCTTGCACCAGTGATTCTACTGCGGCCTCACCGACACCTTTAATGGCACCAAGGCCATAGACCACTTGATGCTCTTCGGTCACGGTAAAGGCATAGTACGAACTGTTCAGATCGGGTGGCATAACTTCCAGCCCCATGCTGCGACATTCATCAATCAGGTTGACCACCTTATCGGTGTTATCCATATCAGCCGATAAGACTGAAGCCATAAATTCTGCTGGATAGTGTGCCTTCAACCATGCTGTTTGATAAGCCAACAAGGCATAGGCGACAGAGTGCGACTTGTTAAAACCATAGCCAGCAAACTTTTCCATGAGATCAAAAATAAAGTTGGCTTGATCTTTATCAACACCACGCTTGGTCGAGCCTTCGACAAAAACACTCCGTTGCTTGGCCATTTCAGAGGCTTTTTTCTTACCCATGGCTCGACGTAGCAAGTCGGCACCACCGAGTGTGTAGCCAGCTAAAACCTGTGCGATTTGCATCACTTGCTCTTGATACAAGATGACACCATAGGTTTGATTTAGAATCGGCTCCAAATCAGGGTGTGGGTACTCAATCGCAGCGCCGTGCTTACGATCGATGAAGTCATCAACCATGCCTGACTGCAATGGGCCCGGACGATAAAGAGCAACCATGGCAACGACGTCATCAAACTTATCTGGTTTCAAACGCCCTAGAATATCTTTGATACCTGAGGACTCTAACTGAAACACGGCGGTTGTCTGCTGGTCTTGTAACAGCTGATAACTGGCATCATCATCTAATGGAATCTGATTAAGCTCTAACGGTTCGGTATTTTCTTTCTTGCGTCGACGATTCACCGACTTCACCGTGCCATCAATAATCGTCAAGGTTCTTAGACCTAAGAAATCAAACTTAACCAGACCAATGGCTTCAACATCATCCTTGTCCAGCTGGGTGACGATATTGGCACCACTCGCCTCACAATATAAAGGCGTAAAGTCAGTCAGCTTAGAGGGTGCAATAACAACACCACCGGCATGCTTACCGGCATTTCTTGCAATACCTTCCAACTGCAAAGCCATATCGATCAGGCCACGCACATCTTCTTCTTCATCGTATAAGGCTTGAAAATCTTTCTCTTGGCTCAAGGCTTTTTTCAGTGTCATGCCAATTTCAAAAGGCACCATCTTTGCGATCCGATCAACAAAGCCATAAGAGTGCCCTAAGACACGCCCCACATCTCGCACCACGGCCTTCGCCGCCATCGTGCCATAGGTGATTATCTGGCTGACCTTTTCACGGCCATAGCGTTGTGCGACATAATCAATCACGCGATCTCGACCCGCCATACAGAAGTCGATATCAAAATCTGGCATCGAGACCCGCTCAGGATTCAAAAAGCGCTCAAAAAGCAGGTCATAGCGTAGTGGGTCAATATCGGTGATACCGAGGACATACGCGACTAGAGAACCGGCACCTGAGCCACGCCCCGGCCCGACTGGGACATCATTCTCACGCGCCCAGCGCGTAAAGTCAGAGACGATAAGAAAGTAGCCGGCATAGCCCATACGTTGAATAACATCCAACTCTATTTCTAATCGTTTATGGTAATCAGATAATGGCAACATTTCGGTTGCTATACCGCCGGCATCTAAACGCTTCTGCAAGCCTATATCGGATTGCTGCCGGAGATATTCATCGGTGGATACTGCATCAGGAATTGGAAATTCTGGTAAGACATTATTTCCAAATTCAAGTGTGACGTTGCAGCGTTTGGCGATTTCTACGGTATTTTGTAATGCCGATGGCACATCACTAAAAAGCTGCAGCATCTCTGCTGTCGAGCGCAGATATTGCTGCTCGCTATAGGCATGTGTACGCCTAGGATCAGAGAGGACACGGCTTTGATTAATACAGACACGCACCTCATGCGCATCGAATTCTTCTGTGCTAATAAAACGCACGTCATTAGTCGCAACCACAGGCATATTATGAGCCTTGGCTAAGGCTATGGCTCGCTGGTTGTAGGTCTCTTCGTTGTCTCGGCCAGTGCGTTGCAACTCGATATAGAAACGATCCTTAAAGACCTTGGCGCAGTCATTCAGGTAAGTCTCAGCAAGCTCTTGCTTGTCTTTAAGCAGTAATTGCCCAAGCTCACCCGCCAGACCACCCGATATCGCAATCAGGCCTTCTGCATGTTCAGTGACCCACTCCTGATCAACACAGGCCAGACCACTCTGCTGGCCATGAGTGTAAGCCTTGGTGATCAGTTCAGTAATATTGCGGTAGCCAACATTATTCATGCACAGCAGTGTCAAGCGCGAGTTTTCACGTTGCTTAGCATGGCGCACATAAAAATCAGCACCGATAATTGGTTTCACACCACGCGCTAGCGCCGAGCGGTAAAACTTCACCAGTGCAAACAGATTAGTTTGATCGGTTAGCGCCACTGCCGGCATCGCATCAGCAACGACCTTTTCTAGCAGTGTCGGAATACGCACAATGCCATCAACGATGGAATATTCGCTATGCACTCGCAGATGAATGAAACGGCTAGTCATGAGATCTGGTCGGCATGTTTACTGTGCAAACACTCACGGACCGGACGAAAGCTAGTGCGGTGATGGCTGCAAGGTCCATGTTGTTTGAGTGCACTGAGGTGATTAGCGCTTGGATAGCCTTTATGTTGAGCAAAGCCATACAGTGGAAAGTCTAAATGAAGATCACGCATTTCTTGATCACGCGCCACTTTAGCAATAATAGATGCGGCTGCAATCGCTTTAACGCGCTGATCACCTTTCACTACTGCGTAGGATAGAACGTCAAATTCAGGACTGAAGTTACCGTCAACCAAAACCAGTTCAGTCTTACAATCAAGCCCAGAAAAGGCCCGCTGCATAGCCAGCAAACTAGCATTCAAAATATTCAAATCATCAATTTCAGCCACTTCAGCACGGCCTATAGACCAAGCTAGCGCGTGACTTTTTATATAGGTGGATAAGGTTTCTCGCTTACTCTCGCTGATTTTTTTTGAATCATTCACCTCAGACCAGTCAGCGCCATCACCTAAAATAACGGCGGCTGCAATAACCGGACCTGCGAGTGGGCCACGCCCTGCTTCGTCTATACCAGCACAGGCGAGTAAGGAGACCTCAAGGTCTTCAGGGTCAATCTGCTTGTTATGTCGTAGCATCACTAATATAGGCTGCGGCTTCATGCCGTTCTTGTCAGATTGAAATAGCTTTTTTATAACATAGATTGGCCGTCGTTATGACAGTAATTCGACGTCAGCGTAGATAATAATGGCCTGTTTTACCATGACGTTATAGCGAGAGTTGGCTTGGCCCGCGGTTGCAGCCAAGGAGTTTCCTATTGCCTACCAGACTTAGCCACCGAGTACGCTTGAACTAGAGGACTGAGTTAGTCGTCTAGCTCTTTAAACATACACTTCAGCTGCCCACTGGCGGCTAATTCATCATCAACATAGGCTGAACATTCAAACAGGCCTAGATTTCGCTTCATTCGTGAGATACGAGACTTGAGAATAAGCTGATCTCCTGGCACCACGGGGCGCTTAAAACGGACATCATCGACACCGACAAAAAGAAATAAACTCTTTTTTTCAGGTCGTAAGGCAGGATCACTCAAAACCAGCACACCAGAGGCCTGAGCTAAGGCTTCAAGGATTAAGACACCAGGAAAAACTGGCGTACCAGGAAAATGTCCCGTGAAAAATGGCTCATTAATGCTGACATTCTTCTTTGCAATAATCGAGTCACCATGATTACACTCGATAACACTGTCCAATAAGAGAAATGGATAACGGTGCGGTAGACAATCCATTATCTCTTGAACTGACATTGCACTCATTCTTTGCCCCTAGCAAGTACGACCCGTTTACTTTTATTACTCATAATCAAACCTATCTGTACTTACAAAAAAGCGGCCTGACAGCATAAATCCGTCACGCCACCATATAGCAATAAGAGTCGCTTATTGCGAGCTTAACTTCTCTAGCACTCTTGCGGTAATATCAATACTTGGACTTGCGTACAAGACTGGCTGTGTCAGCACCAAATCATAAGATTCTTTAGTCGCAATCTGCTGAATTACTTCGTATACCTTCTTCTGCAACACACCTAATTCTTCGTTACGGCGAATATTGAAGTCTTCACGCATTTCGTCACGCATGCGATTGAAGTCACGCTTTTGACTCAAGACATCACGCTCTAACTTAACGCGATTGCTTTCGCTCATGATACTGCCATCATTATTGAGTTTTTCTTCCAGCTTGAGAACTGCTTCACGTGCCGCAGTCAATCCCTTATCGCGAGCTGCAAATTCCTTCTCTAGCGACGAGCGTGCAGCGCCAGCCTGCGGTGATTTCTCCATAATCTCACCAATATTAACAAAGCCTAGCTTTGGCTCTGCCAATGCGGTGCCCGCAACCATAAGGGTTGCAGCAAGGAAAGTACTGACGATTTTCTTGGTATTCAATTTTATGCTCCTGCTTTAAAAGCTTGTGCCAAATTCAAACTGAAATGATTCAGTTTTGTCATTTTCTTCATCGTTATATGCGCTTGAGAAGGACAGTGAAATCCCACCCAAACCTGTAATCATATTAAGTTCCATGCCATAACTACCGCGTAGTTCACTGGTCTTAAATTCATCGACATCTTCGTATACGTTACCAATATCTGTGAACACTCCCAAACGGAAACTTTTTGAGTCTGCCAATGCAGGAACTGGAAAGAAAACTTCGAGTCCAGCTGTTGTTTTAAGATTACCACCAAAGGCTCGATCTGCAGAGTCTCTGGGCCCTAAACTATTCGCCTTATAACCACGTACTGATGACGAACCACCCGCACGGTATTTTTCAAAGAACGGTAAATCTGTGGTCGAACCATAAGCGTCACCATAGCCGATATTTGAACGCGCTGAGATAGTAAATATATCCGTTAGAGGGTAAAGAAATATATTCTTATAATCTAGCTTATAGTATTCAACATCACTATACGGTAGCGATAATTCTACACCTCCTCGCTGATAAAAGCCTTCTGTACCAAAAACACGTCTATTTCGTGAATCGTGGCTGAGGTAAGAGCTTATACTCAGATTAATGAAATCACTGCCATTATCTTCAAGGAACTCATCGATCTCATCAGAAGCATCCGAACCCTTGGTAATCTTAGTTTTACGCAACTCTACATTAGCACCGATACGATCCTCTTCTGTCAGTGGAATACCGTAGTTCGTACGTACACTAATCTGATCAGAGTTGTAATCTGAAATATCCGCTTCTTTTGCATCTGTCGAAATGTAGCTAAAACCATAGCCGCGATTAACACCGTCAATCGTGTAATACGGATCATTATAGCTCACGTCATAAACCGTATTGACCTTACTAGTATTAATACTGAATGCAACAGACTTACCCGTACCTAAGAAGTTTTCTTGAGAAAGACTCGTGGTAATCACCGCGCCCTGACTATCAGAAAGTCCGGCACCAATGGTAAAACTACCTGCTAATCGCTCAGCCACCGTCATGTTAATATCGACCATGTCATCAGCACCAGGGATACGAATGGTCTCAAACTCGACTGACTCGACAAAAGCTAAGCGCTGAACTCTACGTCTAGAGGCTTCAATGCCTGTCTGTGAGAACCAACCGCCTTCCATCTGGCGAAGCTCACGGCGATAGACTTCATCGCGACTGTAATCATTTCCTGTGATATTTATTCTACGCACATAGACACGCTTACCGGGATCGATAAAGAAGGTTAGAACAACTGTCTTATCTTCCTCATTTACATCAGGCACTGGATTGACACGGGCGAAAGCATAACCATCTTCACTGAGACGATTCTTAATCGCTTCTGCTGAGGCCACTACCTCTGCGCGCGAGAAAAACTGTTCTGTTGTTGCCAGCAACTTGCTTTCAAGCTCTTCTTTTGCAACAACAAAAGTACCCGCCAGCTTAATTTCTTTAATTTTATACTGATCACCCTCATCAACATTAACGGTGATGAAAATATCTTTTTTATCCTGTGAAATAGAAACCTGTGTCGAGGCTACGTTAAAATTTAGATAGCCTGTATTCAGATATTTAGAACGAAGCTTTTCAAGGTCTGCCTGAAGGCGTTGCTTCGAGTATTTCTCGTTATCAGATAATGGTTTCCACCAGGGTTTGATTCCCGACTCAAAAGATTCTTTAAGTTCTTTATCTTCATAGACCTGATTACCAATAATATTGACACCGCGAATCTCAGCGGCCTCACCTTCTGAAATCTGTATCTCGATATCAACCCGATTACGACTTAGTTCCGTCATCTCCGTTTTCATCTGCACACTGTATTTACCGCGTGAAAAGTATTGCTGCAGCAGCTCATTCTCTAAGCGTCCGAGTACTGAACGATTCAAAACTCGACCTGGTGCAATACCAATATCAGCCAGACTTTCAATCAGTTGCTCATCCGCAATATCTTTATTACCGACAATCTTCAGACTAGCGATACCCGGTCGCTCTTCAAGTACAACAATCAGAACATCACCGTCCTGACCCAAACTAATGTCATTGAACAGCTCAGTTTTATACAATTCTTTAATAACTATTGCCGAATCGGCATTGGAGAACGTGTCACCGACTTTAACGGGTAAATAGGTGAAAACAGTTCCTGGAGAGATCCTTTCAAGACCCTGTAGAACGATGTCGCGAACCTTAAAAGACTCCGCTTGCGCTACTCCGAATATAAGCAGACAGGCCAAGCTGGCTTTGATAATGGTTTTGATCACGTTAATTTTAATCGCTTTGTTAGACTAGTTAGTCGTTATCACAACTGTTAGCCAAGTAACCGTTGAAAATCATTATAGAAAGCCACCAGCATCAAGCTGGCAAGAAGAACAATGCCTAGCTGCTGGGCATAAATCTGAATACCTTCTGAGACAGGACTACCCTTTACTATCTCAATGCAATAGTACATTAAATGACCACCATCCAACATCGGAATCGGTAATAAATTGAGAACACCGATACTAATACTGATAATAGCCAAAGTGCCCAAGAATGTCGCCAAGCCTAACTGTGCTGATAAACCTGCGTATTCCGCGATCGATATAGGCCCGCTAATGTTTTTTAGCGACGCTTCACCAACCACAAGCTTAGCCAGTAGTTTAATGGTCAACACGCTCATATCAAGCGTTTTTGACATCCCTTTTTGCAATGCTTCAAAAGGAGCATAAATAACCGTCACCTGATGCGCCATTATTTCATCTTTAATCCGCTTGCGCTCGGCATCATTTTCACCTAACCATGGATACACGCCGATACGTCCCTGTGCCTGTTGGCTATCGGGCGCAAAATCAGGCGTTAATACTAGTGATTGTTGACGACCCGCGCGTTCGATTTGAACGTTCAATTCCTGACCCGGATGTTGCTGTATCACTTCAACCCAGTGCCCCCAATCTTTAATCGTCTGTCCATCGACAGCTAAAATACGATCCTTTTGCTGCAGGCCTGCAGCCTGCGCTGCACCGTCTGCTGTCAGCTCACCTAACACAGCTGGCAAGGTCGCACGCCATGGCTTAATCCCCATCTTATCTAGGGCCATACCCTCATCTAATAAGGCCTGAGTATCGCTTAAATCTATCATCACCTCGGCCTCAAAGCCGTTTGCATCACGCTTGGTGACGCCAACTACGCCGTGACTTAGGGCTTGATCAATCAGTGCAATCCCAGCCTCTTCCCATGTTTGTACGTCTATGCTGTTAACACGGACGATCTCGTCACCAGAACGCAGGCCGGCAACATAAGCGGGGCTGCCTTCAATTGTGGCTCCAATCTCTGCTTTAAACCCCTGCACTCCAACCACATACATCATCAGATAAGCAATTATCGCTAAAAGGAAGTTGAATATAGGTCCTGCCACTACGATGGCAAATCGTGAGGCCACTGGCTTTCGATTAAAAGTGAAAGCGAGGTCTTTATCTTCAACCGATCCCTCACGCTCATCAAGCATCTTCACGTAACCGCCTAGGGGTAAAGCGGCAAGAACGTACTCAATGCCACTGCGGCGTGAGACATGGCGCCATAGCGGCTTACCAAAACCAACAGAAAAACGCAGCACACGGACGCCTAAGAGCCGTGCAGCCAAATAATGGCCCAGCTCATGAATGGTGACAATCACACTGATAGCCACAATAAAAGAAGCGATACTGATTAGAACTGTATTCATAGTCACCCTATCCAAACTAACATTATTGTCTCACTCTAGAGGCCGCTAGCAATCAGACATTCGGCTTTATAGCGGGCATCTTTATCGACATCAAAGACATCTTCAATAGTCACAATTTTAACTGCTTGCTGTTGCTCGACGATGCTCGCAACCACTTTATAAATATCCTGATAAGCAATCCTCAACTTGAGAAAAGCCGCGACTGCAATCTCATTGGCTGCATTCAAGGCAATTGTTGCCGCCTGTCCTTGTCGCTGGGCATCTAAAGCCAAGTTAAGACAGGGGAAACGCTCTGCATCTGGCTCATAAAATTCAAGGTTGGCACAGTCTGCTAAAGATAATGCCGCCACGCCTGAGTGGATGCGTTGTGGCCAGCCTAGAGCATGTGCGATCGGCACACACATATCCGGCTGCCCTAGATGAGCTAGAACTGACCCATCACAATAACTCACGAGGGCATGGACCAAGGATTGTGGATGGATCAGCACCTTCACTTGATCCGCGTTTAGATCAAACAAGAAACAAGCTTCAATAACCTCCAGTCCCTTATTCATCATTGTTGCTGAATCCACTGAAATCTTGCGCCCCATATCCCAGTTCGGGTGGTCACAGGCTTGTTCTGGTGTAACGCTAGCCAGCTGTTGCAACGGTGTCTTTAGAAATGGGCCGCCTGAGGCAGTTAGTGTGATGTGCTCAACCCCACGCATAAGATCAGAGCTAGATTGGTTAGCTAGACACTGTAATACCGCATTATGTTCGCTATCAATCGGTAACAGTTTAGCGCCACTTTCAGCGGCAGCGGTGATTAACAATTCGCCAGCCATGACTAAGGCTTCTTTATTCGCGAGCAGTACATTTTTACCCGCCTCAGCTGCCGCCAAGGTCGAGGCCAAGCCAGCCGCACCGACAATAGCCGCCATCACACTATCAACGACGTCTAACTGCACCACCTCGACAAGACCATTTTCAGCAGAGAGTAGCTCCGGGCTATCGCTTAAGTTTTTTAGCTTGAGGCTAAATTTTGCTGCGGCCACCGCATCAGTCACAACCACGTACTGTGGCTTGAATTGGATCACCTGTTGTAACAACAAATCGATCGACTGATGTGCACTTAAAGCAATGACATTAAAGCGCTCAGGGTTACAGGCAATAACCTCTAGAGTGCTGCGCCCAACGCTTCCTGTTGAACCCAGAATAGCGACCCCAGTTATTTTTTCTTGCGGCGCCATGATTAAAGCCACGTCAGACCCAAGACAAAACCTGGTGCTGCGGCAAGTAGACTGTCGATGCGATCCAAGACACCCCCATGACCAGGGAATAGTGAACCACTGTCTTTCACTCCAGCATTACGTTTTAAGAGACTCTCAAACAAATCACCGACCACCGATATCAGTGCGCTAAAGATCGACAGCAGCACAAAATAAACTGAGCTGATGACGTTATATTCAAACCATTGTGCCGCCAGAACAGCGAATACCATTGTTCCAAGCAGAGCCCCTAGAACACCTTCTTTGGTTTTACCTGGGCTGAGCTCAGGCGCCAGCTTATTACGACCGAAACGTTTACCTGAAAAATAAGCAGCAATATCAGCCACCCAGATCAAGAGGAAAAAATAGAGCAGTAAGCTGGCATCAATTCGATGCAGCATGATTAAGGCCAACCAACCGCTAACGATAATAAAATAACCACTCTGCTTAAGGAAGGAACGCAGCATAGGGCTACCTAACCAATTTGATTCATAGACACTTAGCAAAATCAGCGCGAAGACCCAGTAGATACTCATGATAAGCATCAATAAATGATGATGCTCAGCAGTCAGCCAGTAATAAACAAAACCCATGAAACCAGCACATACGGCGACGAAAGCGACCTTAGCACTTGTCTTACGCAGCACCATAACAGCCCATTCCCAGGCGCCGATAACGGCAAATACCGCTAATAAGAGAGCCAATGGCTGACTCGGCATCCACAGCAGCGCAGACAACAGCAAAGGCGCGAGAATAAGACCGGTGATAATTCGTTGACGCAACATACTAAGTCTCAATTTGTTCAGGCACTAGCCCATAGCGACGCTTGCGTATTGTATAACTAGCCAGCGCAAGCTCTAGATCCTTAGCATCGAAGTCTGGCCATAGCGTGTCGCTAAAGTAGAGCTCAGTATAGGCTAACTGCCAAATAAGAAAGTTACTAATGCGCTGTTCACCACCAGTACGAATGAAGAGATCAGGATCAGGGAGTGGATAGGTTGAAAGATATTTTTCCAAGGCAGCTTCATCAAGCTCATCAACATTTAAATTCAGCAGATGCGCTTGCTTGCATAGTTGTTTACTGGCTTGCATTAGATCCCAGCGACCACTGTAGTCAATGGCGATGCTCAACAACATTCTATCATTGCCTTCGGTCAGCCTTTCAGTCTTTTCAATAAGCTCACACAGTTGTGCACTGAACTGTGTGCGACCACCAATAAAACGCACCTTTATCCCCTGTTCATACAAGGTTTCGGCATCATTCTCTAAGGATGAAAGGAAGAGTTCCATGAGCGTCCGCACTTCTTCTTGCGGACGTTTCCAGTTTTCGCTACTGAAGGCGAACAGGGTCAGGTATTTTATATTTTTCTTAAGACAGGCTTCAATAATCTTACGGCTAGCTTTCGCACCCTGCCGATGGCCAACAGTGCGGGGGAGTAAACGTTTACTCGCCCAGCGTCCATTCCCATCCATTACCACAGCAACATGTGTTGGTAGTGTTTTAGCTTTTGCCATAGTTAATAAGACTGCAGTAAAAAAGTTAAGGCCTTCAAGGGGATTAAACTTCCATTAGCTCTTTTTCTTTAGCTGTAAGTACTTCATCAATATTTTTAATAAAACTATCGGTAAGTTTTTGCACCACTTCTAAAGAACCACGCTCATCATCTTCCGAGATTTCTTT
>TARA_B110000977_G_scaffold12890_1_pt1 | contig 70177 bp, 52 predicted proteins | sample TARA_B110000977 | Tara Oceans TARA_B110000977 (sample SAMEA4397798) | marine metagenome | biome: Polar Biome; feature: [SRF] surface water layer (ENVO:00010504); material: water (ENVO:00002006), including particulate matter (ENVO:01000060) such as... | depth 5 m | reverse complement strand
GCCCATGCCGCCTGGCTGCATCTGGCCCGGAAACGCATTGCCCGGCGGTCCGTTGGGCCGGCCGTACTGCGCTCCAGGTTGTCCACCGCCCATAGACGGGAAGCCGCCGCCACCCGGGCCGCCGCCGCCGCCCGAGAACGTGTTCTGGCCGTTCAACATAGTAAGCCTACTGTTGACCTATATCTTCTGTGTTCTTTTCTTTTCTTTAGCTCCCGACGCCCCCCCGCGTTAAATGTTTTTTTTTTTTCCAGATGTTTATGAATGGTGGGTCCGATCGAACCGCTCAGCCATCTGAGGGGGGGCCAAAGAAACTCTCTCTGCGAAGGGAAGGGGAGGGGAAGGTTAGGGGTGATTTATGGTTTAGGGTTGATGTGTGGGACCGATGTGACCGCGTTGGCGAACGCGCGAGGCAACGATCGACCGCCCCCGATGGATCCTGTTATTGTCATCCCGACTCCTGGAACGACGCGCGCGGAGGTGCGTTTGCGACGCGTGTGACGTGCTGGACGACCTGTGCGACAAGGCTACCGCACTCCAACCGTGTCGAACGACCACATCGTGAAACCCCAGTGCCCAAATAACGTTCGCATCGTGTGATCCACGTCGTTAACCGGATCGAGCAGGCGACGCGATTTGAGTTCTCGCCTCCAATAAGCAGTGCGTGAAAAGCGCCATTGTTGGTCCGGATGTAGGGACGCACCTGCGCGTACTGCCGGTTTACTGACAATAACAAACCTTCCTTGGATCCGTTGTGTCACGAAAAAGTCAAAACGCTTGACTACCTCCGTGTAGTGCGCTCGACCGCGCCTATTATGAAGCCCCCGCGAGCCAATGGCGAGCGAGAAATCCCCGCCAACATTCTCGAGAAAAACCCGGGCACGAGTCCCTCGGATTGGCGAGTTAATAACTAAAGGGATGCTTTCTAGTCGATCTCCACCGAGTTCTGGAGTTCAAAGGAAAAGCGGCACTCTGCCCTTGGAAAAACAGTTGTTACCACCTTCCCTCCCACAGTCCCGCACGCAATCTTCTTCCCTCCCTCGGATTCCCACCACGGCCTCGTCGGGACACGCGCTGCTTGTCGACTGGTGTCCGTACCCGGTCCACGCGTGTAATGCCGGCCCAGAAGACTGACCCCGCCTCCGCGGTGGACACTTTGGATCGTTGCGTTCGGATCGTGCGAGCAGATGCGGAGGCGAGGAAGCAGCTCGCCGTGCGCGCCGCGTTCGTGGGCGCCCTGGCGTCAACCACCCCGGATATCGTGAGGCGACCGAATGATAAGCACAATTGGACGCCTGAGAAATTGGCGTTGCTCGCCAAGGCCACCACCGACCGTCTGCAGTCCAAAGATGAGCTGCACTGCGTGGTTGGGGTGTCAGATTTCAGCGTCAATGTTTCGTACAAGAAAAAGAGCCTTGTGTACCTCACCGCGGATATTGTTCCTGCGTTGAGAGTGTTAACCTACGCGAGCCTACCAGCCCCGAAAGACGAGTTTGTGGAACCAGGAAGTGACGAATCAGGTGAAGCCGAAAGAGTTGAAAAACCAAGCGACGCGAAAATAGTGCCGTCGCCAAACAATGACGAAAACAAAAACCAAATCGAAGTCGCGCTTCGAGCGTTGGACGATGACAACGAGACCTCCTCCTCTAAAAAAGAAAAAGAGCAACTCGCGGTGACTCGTTCCGCGCGGCTCCGTCAGCTCCTAGCAATGAAATCCGGAACGCACTGGCACGTGGCGCACGACTTTTCTGTTAATTCATTTGGCGTCGCACCGGCTGGGAATAAGACAAATAAAAACACTTCTCTGATGACGTTCGAAAAGGAGAAAGTGACGTACATCGCTTGGAAACATTCCACTCCTGAATTATCACTCCTGGAATCCTTAGGCATCGTCGCCGCGGACGGTGCATCGTTGAGATTAGCCAGGAGAACGTTTCTGTTCGTCACAGGGCTGTACTCGGTTTGGTTTTCGCAGATGTGCGGCGAGGATTACGAGATTTCTAAAAGTGGAAAAAAATCTGACGGCGTTTTGTCGAGCGTGGAAACTCCTTTGACAGAACAGCTTTGTGTTTTGGCGCCGAAACTGGCGCCGTTCGCGTTGATCACGCTCATCATGATGGGTGGGAACTACGCCATGCAGTTGGCCCGAAGAGTTGGGGCGAGAGTGCAAGGGAAGAAGGTAGGTCATAAGCGTAAGGTAGTGTAAGACGTAAAGCAAAAATCTTGTGAGCCAATATTTCAGTTGAGACGTCGTAACATGACATCAAATGTCAATTGAAATGTCCCCCCCATCCTTCCTCGTCACTTGTGGTCCGCGCATCGTCAAGGGTCGACGGCTATTTAGATATGGGGTCTAGCGATGTGGGCGACTGGCATCTCGCCGTGGTGCTGTTCATCGTGCAGCTGTCCATCGGTGTGTGCATGCTGCTACGCGACTCGATTCAATTGTGGTGGCTGCAGGCTCTCGGATTGGTGGATCGGTCGCGCTATGAGCTCGATGCGCTGGTACACGAGAGCGGAAAGCAAATAGTGCGCATTGGGAACAAGGCGAAGATGGCGTTGAGCAAGAGCACTGAGGAACTGAACGCACACGATGCGAGTACACACGAAAACGACGCCCCTTCCCCCCGCCTCAAGAGCTTAGTGCATCAGACGCAAATCAGCAAAGTCTTCAAAAAGCTGCGGGTCGACGACGGCGCTAATTTCGCCAAGCTCGCGCAGAAAGTGTTGTTGAAGCCCGGGCGGGATATCAAGCACACTACGAAGGCGGAGAAGGCCGTGGTTTCCGCGTTCCAGGAAACCTTAAAAAAGAGCGTCTTCATGTCGCACATTCGGTACGAGCGGAACTTCGTGCGATCTAATTCAGACGAAAAGTTAATCGTCCCGCCGAAGTACACGGCAGAGCGGGCTATGTATTTTTTACGGCCGGCAACACTTCTTTCCATTTTAGCACAGAGCGAACCCGTGGCAAGAGCGGTGGTCAACTCGGTTGGGTTGGCGTTCGTGGCGTCCGCGTTCGCGACGTTGGTGTGGTACGCGCACGTGGATCTAGGCACCGCATCTAAAGTGATCGTGGCTACTGAAAAATCCCTATCTCACGTGTTGAGCGGGTTCGGTTTCTTCCCCGCGTTTCTACTCCTAGGGCTGCTCACGTACGTCGTGGACCGGTGGCGTGATTTCCTCACGAACTGCCACACCGTGCAAGCTAGGTTCCACGACATCGGCGTGTCCGTGGGGGGGGCGGTTATCGATCCGCGTTGTGAAAAGACGAGAAGTAATTTATACAAACTTTACCGCTACCTCAACGTCGCGCACGCCAAGACGTACGCGAGCGTCTGCCAGCAGATTCCAAACAACCTAAGCGGGTTCGTGCCCCTGTGTCTGCTGACGAAGCAAGAGGTTTCATTGCTTGGGAAAGTGCCAAATAAATCCCGGGACGTGTTAATCGTATGGATTCGGAACGTTGTTGAGAACATGATCCGCGACGGCCAAGTCCGGGAATTGTCGATCGACTCTTCGATGTTCATGACTTTACGCGGCATATGTGCCAGGCACCACGACCTATTCGTCAGGAACATGCCCAACGTGTGGTATGCGGTGTGTAGTGTCATCGTGAACTACCTAGTGGTGCTGCAAGTAGCGCACGTCGCGTTGCAGCTGGATCCCACGACAGTTGTGGAAGAGGTATACGACGATGATAACAATCTGCTCTACACCCGCGCTACCGACCGCCGGCCCATTCTTTGGACGTACGTCATATGCGTTTATGTGTTTTCGTTCATGACCGCGAGCACGTACTGGATTGCGACGAGCATGATTGAGGTGCTTGTGAAGCCGTTCGCGCACGGTCCTGATGCGTACAACGCGGATGCGTTGTTAGCCTCCACGGACCGAAACTTGTTCGCGTCGTTGCGAGGGATGTTCGATCGAAGCGATGCTGATTCAAAACACTCCGCCGATTACCGAAAAAAAGTCGTGCGCCAGCGATGGCGAAACGCGATCAAAGCCGTGCTTGTGGGACGCGGGAAAAACGCACATACGCTGGATGTGGTCATAGAAACGAAGGATGAGGACACAGGGGAGTCATAGAGTTAGTATTTAGTATTCGAGATGTACCGCGGCGCGAAGATGGTCACATTAAATAAACGCAAGAAAAACGCCAAAACAAGTCGCCGATCGATCGATTCGATCGAATCGCTCGAATCTTCAGTCGGCACAGTGTGACAGTTGTCGCCTTCATCACTCTCCTCTCCAGACCAGTCCGCGCGTGTGCTCGTCCGCGTTTCTATTGCCACTGTCACGATGACGTCTGTGAGCGTCGCCACGTGCGTCTCAATCGCGGGCACGAGCCCCGCGTCTCGCTCGTTCCGTGCGACGCGCCGAACGCGCGCCACGCGCGTCCGAATGACTCCCACCGCTGCGGTCGATCCGGAGAGAGACACGATCGTGGTGTGCGGGTGCAAGGAAAGGGTGGCGCAGTGCAGCGTGGACCAGCTGTCGAAAAACGCACGCAGCGCAGGCACCACGGTCAAGGTGTGCCTCCCCAACTCCTGCTACGTCGGCGTGAAGAACCCGTTGAACGCGATGGCCAAAGAGTTGCTGTACCCCGACCGGCCGATGATCGATTGTTTGTCCGAATTGGACGGAGTGGAAGCGGTGGACCAGACCACGGATGCGTATGCTAAAGTCTTGGCAGAAGCCACCGGCGTGATTATCGCCAACGAGTACGCCCCTGACGTGTTGGCGGAGACCAAGGCATTGTTAGCGTCAATAAAAAATGGCAAGCTACCGAAGTTGAGACGCGTCATTCTGTTATCGCACATCGGCGTCGAACGCCGCGACGTCGACCCGTACAAATTCATGAATCGCAAAACCAAAGTCGGCACGGGCGTGATCGGGAAGGTTGCGCAGGACGGAGGCGCGCCGCTGGACAAGTGGTTCGAGGCCGAGAACTTAATCAGGGAAGCAGCGGGCGACGTTCAATTGCTGGATGATGGGAGTTTGCCTGAAGGAATAGATGCGAATTCTTTAGCTTCAAAGGACTGGACGCGAAATGATTGGACGTACACCGTGATTCGCGTGGGCGACCTCAGGGGCAACGGCCCCACGTCAGTAACCTACGGCGACGCCATGCTCACCCTAGTGGACAACGCGTTCGACGTGCGGATGCAGGACATCGAGATGGAGGAGGGTGACCAATTCGACGGGTTCACGAAAAGGTTGTCAGTCGCCGTGGTGATGAACCGCATGTTGACGAGCACGCAAATCAGAATTCTCAACAAAACGTTTTCTTGTATCAGCACCGGACCGGTCGACAGGGAACGCAGGAAGGGGTGGGACGTGGCGAAAGGTAAGTCACCACCCGCTTTAGAAGATAAGGTGGTTGACCAGGAAATCGCACCGAAGGAAGAGGAGGTTGGGGATGTGGAGGGAGCGCCCGCGCCCGTGCCGACGTAACGTTGTACAGAAGTAATGATGATGTTCTATTTATTTGATAACATATTATATATGAAAGCTATTACTATCCTGCACTACTTATGCTTCTTACGCTGACGCTCTTAGACTGGCGCGCCGCGGCGATTGCGCGACGCCCACGTTGAGCAGCTTCTCAATTTCGTCCCCTTCATCGCCTTCACTCATGTCCACCCTTCCGTGTAGAGAAAGCTTCCCGCGCGCGTTGGATTGACTCCGCTCGTCCTGTTCCTCACCGCACCACCCGCTCACTTCTATAATCAATAAAGTAGACCAGTACCCGTACAGAATCGTAACCCCCGCCACGGCGAACCACCCGGCGTACCACCGCAGATCGGAGAAATTTTCAGGTGCTTCGAACGTAGGCTCTCTTAAAGTTACAGACTCATGGAAATAAATCTCACCAGCAGCCCATAAAGTCTGACTCACCGCCCACAGCAATAAACACAAGTAATTAACCCACTCCACGTTCTCGTTGGTTTCGTACACCGCCGCTGTGAGGAAATCAAAGTGCAGTAAGAGTAATATGGCTGAAAAGAACGCCCAACTTATTTTACTCGCAATCGCCCAGTGGTCATCCTCCCGCACGCAAAACTTGGTGTAGAAGATCCAGGAAAAATCCTTCACGATCCACACCATAATCGCGACCGACTCGTAGTCGTCCCAGGTTTTGAAGTAGTGCGGCATTCTTGGGAGCACGCCGATCATCTCCATCGCGCCGACATTTTCGTCGTCGACTTTTTGTGAATTTTCTTTGTTGCCGTTTTCCACGTCGGTAGTCTGACTAACTGCCCCATACCCTGCTTCCTTGTTATCCCTGTACCCTGCTTCCCTGTGACCCGCACCACCGATCCCTCGCCCCGGCTGCGACGACAAATCACTCGGCGCCGCGCTTGAGTGCGACCCGGATTCGCTGCCCCCCCAGGAGTTGCCCGAAAACACACTCGACCCGCCAACCGACCCGCTCGCGCTCATCCGCCGCGTGTGCTTCGCCACCAGCGCCGCGGTGAGCGGGTTTTTCCCCCACGCCTCTTCGAACATTGGCGTGTGCCTTAGGTACGTGAAATACAGAATCTCAACGCACAGCGCCATGAAGAAAAGGGCTAGGGAAAGCAACTTGAACGCCATCCAATCTTCGCGCTCGGCACCGGGGCCGCGAAAATGCGAAGTCGCCCGCACACGCGCCTGCCCAAACTCCATCCACATCCAGCTCACGTTCCCGCTCGCCCAAAGCATCACGGCTAAACAATGCGTCAACTCGTGCGGCGAGTGCGTACCGATGGAGAGCTTGTAAATCACCGAGACGAACACCAACACCGCCGCTACTACCCCAATCTCTTCCTCCTGACACCACGCGTAGTCTACCAACAACCACGCCGCGATGGCCCATTTGTCCGCCCCCCGGCCCCGTGATGCGTACGCGCGTACGTGATTAACACCACTGGTAGCGCGTTCCAACATGGTACGACGGCGGCGGGGACGGGCGGCATCTCGCCGGGACGAGTGGCCGTGACGCGAGTCGTGCTTCATCGGACGTGACGGTAATCTCTAACGCGTTTCCGAGTCACGACTACGATTATCCGACGTCCGTACTACCACTCGCGGGACACGACCCACGCGTCGTTCCACTCACGCCGCTTCGACTTTCGAGTTGCAGTGTCTCGAGGCGGGGTAAGACCCGCGCGGGCCACCACCGAGTCACCGTGCGCCGCAACGACTGGGGCGGAGGTGTCGACGCAGACGCGTTTGTTGGAAACACCCTTTTCACTTTTTTGTACTACTGTCGAACTGGGAGATCGACTAGAATGACGAGTTAATAGACCAATGATTTCGACAACAGTGTCTTTGCGAAAAAAACAGAGGACGAGTCGGACTCATCGAGACGCAGTTAGCAGTCGTACATGCATGTATTAAAACAACTCCGCTACGTAGTCAGGTTCAGCTCTTTGGCCATCTGTTCTTCGTCCGATAAATCCGCGAGCGGGTCGTCGTCGTCGTCCAACCTGTCGCGGTGCGTTTTGAGCATCGCGGCGAGGTCATCCTCCTCCGCCGCCGTCAATTGGTCGCCTTGCAGTCCAGTACCCTCAGCGCCTTCCTCACCTAGAGTCTCTGCTAACTGCACCGCACGGTCCATCTCGATTTCCTCTCCACCCTCTCTAGCTCCAGAGTCGAGGAAGAACCCAGCCACGGCGTTTGCGTCGTCGTCGCCGCCCAGCATTGAAAGGGTTTCGTCGCGAGCGGTGATTGTTTCTTTCCACAAATTGGATCTGCACGCCGCGAGCTCCACGCTCGCGGCTCTTGGATCCACGGTTCTGATAGAATCAGGCAGGTGTACGAGCAACGGGGCCGGGCAAGACGCCCTCGATGCAGATCGCGCAAGGTTTTCCGCACGGCGTCGATCGCCCGCCGCGACGCTCAACGCCGCGGCGCCTCGGACGACTTTCAGAAAGTCGAAATAACTCGCCACGTACAGGCGCTCGGAAGCTTCTTCCGAGGAGTCTGAGTTTTCTTGACTTAACCTTGAGTCATCTCCTTCGTTATCGTCGTCAAACGGGTCCCCCGCCATGGCGTTTTCGTAGCTCCTCACAACCTCAGTGAGCGTGGCGGAAGGTTGGAACGCATTGGAGACGCCGGCGTTTAGTTTCGCGTTGTTCCCGGTGTCAAACCTCGGCACCACGGCGGGACCGCGAAGGTTGGAACCAACAGACACCGGCTTGGCGACGTCGTAGAACGTGCTTATGCTCCCGGCGACAGCCTGTAGGTGTGCGAGAGGGTGGAAGGTACAGGGTGAGGGTTAGAGTGGGCACAAGTCGAGTAATAACTCAAGAGCTTTCGTAATAAACAGAAGAAACCTGCGTGCAAAAAACTTCTCAACACAAAAAATCCTAAAAATGTAGCCCTCAGGCACAACGCCAGGAGACGCTTAAGTTCACATCCTGGCGATGTATAAAGAGGGAAGGCTCTGTAGTGTTTCACAGAGGTGTCCTAAATAAATCCGACGTCGGTATAGCGCTTTTGGAAAAACCGCGAGAGCGCATGGACGGCGCAGCGCGGGGGTAAGAGCGCAACGGGAATGCCCGTAGGAGGGAATGCCCATAGGAAAATCTTGACGTGTTGTCAGAAGTGACAAAAACAAAAAAACCTCAATCACTAACCTGTCGTTCAAACGCTTCGTCGAACCCCCCGATCCCTAGGGCGGCTTCGAAAAGCGGTAGATCCTTGACGCCGTATTTGCCCACGATGTTTGCTTTCTTTTTATGGGTTAACTCGTCATTCCCTGAGTCATCGCCACCAACGCTTACGTCGTCAGGAATTTGTTTCGCGAGTAAACGAATCAAGCACACGCGGTCGTTCCCCAGCGCCAGCGCAGCGTCCCGGCCCGGTGTGTCGTGAACTCCCGATTTGTTGTTGTGGTCTGGGATTTTTAAATTTTCAGCAGCTCGGCGCATGGCGTGCCTCGCCAGGACTCCAGTCGCGGCGGCGGCGCGCGTCTCGTCCGTGTTTCCATCCGCACCTCGGCGGAGCGCCGCCACCGCAAACGCTCTGGCCACCACCCTTTGCGCGTCTTTCGCGTCCTGTGATTTCAGAAACGCTTTCTTCGCGTCGCGTCGCTGTTTCTTATCGCTGGGGTACGTTGAAGTGATGGCGGAAATTGTAGCGACGAATTTGTTGGACGTCGCCTCTGCCGCGTCCATCGCCGAGCGCAAACTCTTGTCCCGGGCGAACTCAATCTCGGATTGAATTCCAGAGTGTTTCCCCTCCGCACCACCCGCGAGCTCACACGGCGCATCGAATGAGGCTCTTAACAGCCTGCGATGCGTCTCACGTGCGAAATCGGCGAGTTTCAGGGACTCGTTTTCGGTGGTATCAAGTCTCACGCGTTTAACAGACGCTTCCGTAATGATTTTTTTATTTTTTTCAGAGACGTGCGAAGTCGTAAGAATCGAGCCAGAAGTACCCTTCGCGTCGTCAGTCACCTTTTTAACAACCAATTTGCAAAAGTTGTCAAGGTTCGCGAACAGCTTAACCCGTAACCCCGACCCAGCGGGGAGCATGGCCACCGCATCGCGGACCGCAGAGCTCACGTCTGACGCAGTCCAACCGGATGACGAGGCGGATTCTTTTCGTTCGCGAGATTCGTCATCATCGCGCGTCTCGCTCGCGGTCGCAAACTCCCTCAAGTGCATCGCCACCCTACTCGCGAAGACATCTTCCTCTGATGAAACACTACCCGAAACTGAGTTCTTCTTGCCAGAGGGCTCAGCCAATGGCGCAGCGGGTTTCCGCTTCGCCGCGGGCATGACGAAGGTTTTCTAATCTATTTGTTTTTCTCTCTGACCAGTGCGCACTATCGAACCTCTCGATACCACTAGTTGCGTCTCCCGGCTTGCCGTCCCGAACGCTTGGCTTTCTTCAAGTTCTTGGCCTGCGTGGAGAAGGTGTTGAGTTAGGGTTAGGTTCGGTAAACATTCAAAGCGCGTTGAAGAGGAGAGAGGAGAGAGAGGCGTGCCCCAGATACCGCCGCCATTGAAGAAAGGGCGGCGGGGCGTTCGATATTGTTAAAGGTTATCGAAAGCGTATCGTCCTCCCGTCCACGTACCTTCTCCAGGTTCTTTTTGAAGTCCGGGTTCGCGGGATTCCGCAGGCCCTGCCCCCCCTTGCGGTTCGCGAGTTTCAACGCCACGCGAGCCTTCTTCCCGAGCACCTGTTTCTTCGCCGCCGCCTTTTCCTTTTCGATCTTCTTCGAAGCTTGCTTCAAGTTCAAAACAGCCCACTTGGGCTTGTCTTGCGGCACGTAGTACTTCTGCTTGTGGCAGTCGTAGTTCTTCAACTTACCCATGGAGGTGGGGGTTGGAGGGGAGCGGCGAAGCGCAGAACGCTAAGCTAAGCCCCGCGCGGTGACTTGTGAGACGATTTGGCAATTCCGGAGAACTGTTTCGTGTTGAGAAATTACACGATGAGACTGTCTGACTGTTTGCTCATACGATGAATATTTTGGAAGCGAAAAGAGGTTTTTCTCGTCAACACGCGCTTACTCAAGGCACACAAAAAAAGTATCTCATGGACACGTCGCTCGTATCACAACATCTACCTCGACGATCACGAGACGCCGCTCGTGTACTGTCGTTCTAAGCTGAGACTAATAGCAACTAAATACTAATAGCCTGCGCGGCGTCGCAAGCTCTCCCAACCGCATCATTATCTTTTCTATCCAGCGTATGCTTGTATACCATAGTAAAACGCTTACATGCCGAACACGGGGGGGAAGGAGCCCGGGGCCTTGGAGGCGCACACCTTGCCGTCCCTGGTACCTTCGCACTCGATGTTCTTGTCGTCGGAGAGGAACGCGACGCCGCCTTTGGAGGAGGCGATTTCGCACCCAAGGAAGTTCTTGGGGAACTCGCAGATGCCGTCCGTGACCGTGCGGGAGCGTTCGAAGTTGGCGCTGGAGGTGAGCGCGCGCTTCTTGTCGTTCAACTCCTTGTTCGCTTCGGTGCGCGCGAGGAGGTCCGAGGTGAGGTCCGCCTTGGCGGGGAACGCGGGCGCGGACACGGCGATGGCGGCGGCGAGCGAGAACGCGGCGGCCTTTTGCTTGTTGTTCAGCTGGGCCACGGCGCCGGTCGCCTTGACCGTGCGCACGGACTTGCGAGTCGCGGTGAGGCCGGTGCTCACCTTGGAGGAGAGCACCTGTTGGGGTGAATTGAAGGGACACGGGTGCGATAAGGGGGAGAGTGAGGTCAGTCACGAGACCGGGGCAGGGTGGGAAGCAATCACGCCTGTTGTTCGCGGACGGACACAGAGATTTGGATGTGATGATGCAGGGTCCTTCCGCGCTTCGATCGACGATCCACGCGCGCGCAAACAAGGCAACCGCGAGTAACACGCACCGTGGAGAAGACGGTCATGGCAGCCATTGTTACTGTGTAGTAATTTGCGTGCGGTGCGGGTGCGGAGATGCGGAGGGAGTGGACTGGAAGGGGTTTTTGTATCGAATAATTTTTGGCCAATCAGGGCCGCGCAGTTTCTGGAAGCACATTTTACGAGTTATAACTCGTCAAAAATCCCCGATGATGACTGTTTTTTTTTTTGGCTTTCTCATTTTGATGGAATCGAGGAAGCTGCTGAAGACAAGTGCGTTATGAACAAGTTTACATTTCACGTCTCCCTTCGTCGCCTCCCTCCTCCCTCTCTTCACGCATTATTCCTCACCAGACCATTCCTCTCTCAAGCCGTGCGCAGCATCGACGCGAATGAGACGCCCCACTGCGAGGCCGGGGCGGCGGGGGCCACTACAGCATCCTCCTCCATGGCGGCGGCAGTTTCAACAACCACGGGCTTCTTCACAGTCACGGGCGCGAGCTTGGCGGTGAGCTTTGCGTTCGCGGCGCGGACTTGCGCGGCGCGTTGTTTGAGAACTGCCTGCGCTTCCGCTTCCGCTTGCGCAGCAGCTCTAACTCTGGCGGCGTAGGAGCCGCCAGGTGTCACGTTGGCAGCCGCAGGATCATTATCAGGCGTCGTGACCGCGAAGTCGTCCTCGTCCATAGCGGAAGGGGACGTCTTCGTGGCGATCTTCGCGAGCGCCGATGCGGGCGCTGAAACCGCGCGCCGCATCACCGTCGCGGGGGTGTTCACCGCGGCTCTTTGGGCCCAGCTGCCTTCATGGGTCTTCGTCACAGTCGCACTGGGTGTGAACGCCGTGGCGCTGGCGGAGAAGTTCCCCTTTGAAGAGAGGCGCTCGGCCATTGAGATTCGCGCGGGTGCGTTTTCGGCGGTGTTTTTGATCGTATCGATGCCCCCCGCGAACGGCGTCTTCAGGGTCTTGCTGACTGTTTGCCCCAGGCCGGAGAGCGCGGAGGAGAGCTTGTTACCGAGGAAGCTGCCTACTGGAGTGCCTACTGGTGAGCTGTTCAAGCTGGCGGCTCTTCTGCGGCGCCTGCACCGTTCCCTCTGCGCCTCCTTCTCCTCCTCGAAAATAAAGTCCCAATCTTCCTTCGAGGCTTTGGCCTTGAGAAGCGCCCAGAACACGCCTCCTGGTGTTCTTCTTCTTGAGCCGTCGCTCGTCATCTGCCCGCCCGCGCCTTCGATCGCGCCGACTTCAATCGCAATCGAGTTCGCATCCACCACGCCGATGACGTCGATGGCGCGGCGCATTAAAGACTCCTTGGGTTCGCCGAGATCCCCGCACAGGTCACGCGCGGCTCGCGCGACGTTCACCCCTGGGGCGCCGGAGTTTCCCTTCCTGCGGTGCATCTTCATGGGGGGGGAGATGATGTGCTTGCGCTTCTGCGCGCCTGGTACCAGCGCCTTGCCGGGGGTCTTGTGCATCACATTGGAGTTCAACTGTGAGAGGGCGTTGATTTGCTCAGATTCAGACTCGTGCGCCACAGCTTCCACCGCAGCCTCGGCGGCAGCCTGCGCAGCCATGCCGCCCTCACCGTGCGCGGCGCGCGCGGCGAGGCGCGCTCTCGCGGCGGCGCGGGCACCGTCATCATCGTCGTCGTTGATCATCTCCTGGGAATTTTTGGGGGCAGAAGAGGAATGGAAAGGGGTGGGGGATGGGTGGGGTCAGTCGTTGCTCGGACAATTTGAACCACGACGCGTGCGTGGAGGCTTAATTCACGGACTCATCCGAGGACCTTCTTGAAGAAGAAGCGAGATGCGCGGCGCGTCGTTCGGGGTAAGCGGGTAACGCGACGTACCGGCGGGGATGTCAGGTACGAATCCAGCTCCTCCATGTCGATGTCGGAGAAGTCCTCTGAGGCGTGCGATGCGTCCGCGGACATTAACTCTTTGACCGAACGAGATTGTCGTGTGTGTTTTGAGAATGAGCCTCTTGGAACAGCCGAAGAGGGCGCGTTCGTGTTGCGAACGGGCGCGGCGCGAGCGGGTAGCTGGCGCGGGTTTGTGAAAGCTCGTACGGTCGAGTCGAGACCGGGAGCTTGTGCTTTGACGGCGGCGTCGAGAAGGCGCGCGCGTGTGTGCCAACTCTCCGCGTCGACGGCCCAATAATTCAAACAACACGTTTTACCTCGACCTGCCGAAATCGATTTTGAATTTGTCCCTTTTGATGACGGTCTAACTCTTGAGTCAAGTCGAGGACAGCATCTGCTGTGCTAGCTAGATAAAGGAGAACGATGGCATTCATTGCCGGTGCACTGGAGCTTGCGTGGATGGGCGCGGAGGCGATGGAGGGCCTCGCAAAGAGAAAAAACCTGATGTCTGATTAATAATAGTGTCACCATCACCGGGCGCTGCCCTGCGCGCGAAACCCCTTCCCCCCCCCCGTGAACCCCCCAAGCACTGACCATCTTCTAAAAACCACAACAAAAGCAGCGAACAACACCGTCCCTCCCGCGGCGAGAAAAGGATCGGCCGCGCCCCTTTGTCCTGATTGATACAATTTCCCGAATAATATCGGCGTCGCGATTCGCGCCACGGCGTTTACCGCTGAGTCGAGACCCATAACAGCCCCCCTTTGTGTTTTCGGGACGCACTGCATCAACAGAATAGGAACCGCCGGGGTGAACAGAGGTATACCCGAAACATATATAGCTGCTGAAGCAATTGCGGTTGCTTCGCTTGTTGCCATGCCAACTCCCAATAATCCTAATGCGACTAGTGTCAACCCCAATGCAGCAGTCAACGTGAGGCCAACCTTCTCCTGCACCTTCGAGAACACAAAAGCTGACATCGCAAACGAAATCGCCGCTAAACTCGTCAGCGTCGCTCCAATTTTCGTGACCCCCATGTGTAGCGTGCCGGAGCAGAACACAGGGAAGAAGCTGTCGAAGGTTGACTGGCCGGCGTTGTACAGGAAGGACACGACGCATATCGTCGCGACCGCCGTGACGAGGCCGGTGCCCAGCGGACACGTCTGTAGGTCTTCGTTTTCAATTTGGCCGCCGCGAGTCGCGGATCGAGTCGCCGCGCTCGTCGGGCCTGGAGTAGTAGTAGTGTCGAAGGAAGCAGACTCTGAAGACACATCTTCCTCCTCTTCGTCACTTTCTTCGCCATCTTTACTTCCTTCCACTGTGTATCCAGTCTCGTTTTTCGGCGCTTCCACCATCAGTGCCGTTACCAGCATTGCCGCAACCACTGACGCGTACCCTGTGACGCCGATACACAGCGACAAACTCTTCGTCCCCTGGAAGAACCACCCTCCTAACGTCGGGCCCGCGATGAACGCTAACGTGCAGCACGCTTCTCGCCACGCCATGAACTTCGGCAGGTCCTTTTCAGACGCGATGTCGGCGAGGTAGGCTTTGACTATAGGGGATGCTCCTGCAAAAGCACCAGACGCAACGCGCAGCCCCAAAAATGCATAAAGACTGTAGTTCTGTTGTATGCAGTAAGATTGCGCTACTAAACCGCACCCCACGCCGCACAGACTCAGGGCTAATATAGGCTTCCTGCCTACTTTGTCCGACAATCTCGGCCAAGCAAATAACGCGAAGAACATCCCGAGCGGGTACGCGCTTGTTAAATAACCAACTTGGCTCGGGTGCAGGCCGAAGTGATTGACGAGCTGCGGAGTTATCGGCCCGGTCACGGTGAACCCCAACAGGTGAAGGAACACGGCGAGCATAACGCACGTGACACTCGCGTATCGTCGCCATGGTGACACGGAAGACGGGAGGGAGGAGGTCGTTGTGGAATCATCCAATGCACGTACGCGAGCTGTTCTTTCATCACTACTTCGCGTGATGCGTAGTAGTTTATTCGAATGCCCAAACCGCGGTGTTGGTTTCGTCGTGGTGCCATTGCTTGTGTTTCCAGTACCACGCGTACTTCGTGCAGTCACGACACCACTGCTCATTGCGTGCTTCCGGGATTTTGTCATCCGTGCCAACCCACCGGTCCCACTACGCTCGTCGTCACATCCAAAGCTAGGTGCCCTCTTCAAACGAAAACGACATCGATCCGTCAACCGCGTCCCCACACCGTGTGCCGCGCATGACAGCGATCCAACGGACGCCATCTCGACTGGTCTACCACGCACGTGTATGCGTATCACACTCGGCCCCTCCTTCGCCCAGCCCCCACGTCACGCCAGCCGTGCTACGCGCGTTGATATTTAACGCCTCGTCAGCGTATCTTTTTGAGTTTCTCCAACTTCGAGGTTTGGAGAAATCTACTTCCCTCGGCACTTCCCCCGTCGCGGTCGCGTTGACGATGACCCATGCGCTTGCGACGGCGTGTTTCGCCCCCCCCGCGGTGTCGTTGCGATCCACTAAACGCGTCGCACGTCGCGGTGCTTCCAGGTCGCTCAAGGGAGCCACCGCGGAGTACAAACATGAGTACACCGTGCTGGAACGCGACACGAAAGCGCCTGGCATTTCTCTCCACGACATCACGAGCGACATAAAGCAGCTGGTGAAACAATCGGGCATCACCAACGGCCACGTCAACGTGTTAAGCAGGCACACCACCACCGCTGTGACGATAAACGAAGCTGAGCCTCGGTTGATGGATGACGTACGGATATTTCTCAAGAAGCTCGCACCGCCTGATGACTTTTACCTGCACAACGATTTGCAGGTCCGAGAGGCTCCAGAAAACTGGCCCGGCGGCGACGACGATTGGCGCGCACAAGAGCCCGAAAATTGTCACTCACATTTACTCTCCATGCTGATCGGTAACAGCGAAACGATTCCCGTCGTCAATGGCGAGCTGACACTGGGAACCTGGCAATCAGTCATGTTGGTGGAGCTGGACGGACCGCGGACGAGAACAGTCGGGGTGCAAGTAGCTGGGGTTGGCGAGTGAAATAATAAATTTACAATAATTAGATGCTCATATAACTCCTCAAATAACTCAACAAATCTACCCAAACGCGGTGACGCCCATGCGCCGCATGATGTTCTGCCCCTTCAACGCGTGTATCCCTACTGCTCCGATATGAAGCGGCACGAACAACTCATAGTAGTACCCCATCTGTTTGTGAATTTTAAACGCCTGTCCAGCGAGCTTGCCGTCTCTTTTTTCAGCCCCCGGAATGACCATTCCGAAGAACGGCAACCCCTTGCCTCCGAAGTACCCCATCATGAACCCGGTGGCGGGCATGCCGATGAGGAACACGTACATCAACGCGTGGCCTGCGCTGGCGGCAGTCTGCTCGATGAACGAACCGGGGACAGCGGGGGGGATTTTGGTAGTCAAGCGTAACAGTAAGCGAGGCGCCGTTAATCCCAAAACTGTCAACCCCAAGCTCTTGTGAAGCATCATGTAGTTCATCTTGTCCTTCATGTTTTCCTTCGGGGAGTTCATAGCGAGTTGAACCGTGGCGAACGCGCCGATCGTGCCGCCCGCGATGAGCCAGTGCAGGTAGCGAAGAGGGGCGGCGTATTGTTGTTCCAACGCGGTCGCGGTTTCGGCGACGGAACCCGCGAAGCCTCGCGATCCGGGGATGATGGATTTTGGCACAGCGGGTCTGACTAATTGCCCATACGCAGGGAGAGGCGCCGCTCTTGACGCGGTGCTCGCCACCGCGCGCGCCACGGACGAGGCGAGAGGGGAGGCGCGGAGCGTGACACTGGGCACGGCCTGTGGGTATGCGTATGGAACAGGTGTCAGAGTCGATCGTGAAAATCGCGATTGTTAGCGCATCCTACGTGTCACAAATGTGATCGGCGAGCGCGTCGTCAGACCACCGCTGCTGAGCCTTCTCGAGTACGTATGCGTGGCTCGAAAGGTTCATGTCACGTACCGAGGACATGAGCGTGCTTCGCGCGGTTTGGAGACCTACTCGAATCATAGTGACGTGCGGGAACGTCTGACGAGGTACGAGGCTCGTCGCGCTATTTCTTGTTTGATGAGTCTCGTGAGTTGGCACACTTTATACTTTCGACGCTTGGACCAAACGAAAGGACCTCGTTCACTCTGTCGCTTCCACACCGAGGGTCACCATGTCCCCCGTCCAGGTGATGGCGCTTCAGCCCGTCGCGGTGGTGGACCACGTGGCGTGGGTGCGCCACGCATTCCTCACCGACCACGTCAAGGAAGGAGAGGTTGGCGGTAGTCGGCGCGTGGACGAATTTGAGATGCAACAGTTGCTCGAGAAGGTCGAGTCGGAAGGTTTGGAAACTATGGGTATTAATGAAAACCTCAATACCAAAAACACTATAAGCACTCGTGCGGGCGGTTCCGCGGCGAACACCGCCCGGGGTTTGGCAAAGGGCTTCGGCGTGAAAGCCGGTCTGCTCGGTGCGGTTGGTGATGATGATTGGGGTGATTTATTTTTAAATGCCATGCGAAGAAACGACGTCGACGTCTCTACTCTCACAACCAAGCCAGGAAAAACAGGCAGGTGCGTGTGTTTAGTGGATCCGGATGGACAACGGACTATGCGCACCTGTCTTGAAAACGCGGTGAGGGTGGATAGGGAACAATTACAAGACTGTTTAACCGTAGGCACAGAGTGGTTGGTGGTTCCGGGGTACGCTTTTTATAGAGACGGATTAGTGGAAGCCGCAATTGCCGCGGCGAAGAACAAAAAAGTAAAAATAGCCCTAGCCCTGGCATCCTTCGAGATCGTCCACAAATTCAAACCGCAAATCGGAACCCTAATAAAAAGCGGTGACATCGATATCGTGTTCGCCAACGAGGACGAAGCGTTTGCGTTGGTGAGCGGGAACGACGAAAACGTTTCAGAAAAACAAAAAATGCATGACACTTTTCTCGAGACAATAGTTACCTGTTCCCCGGACTCCACCGCGGTGTGTACTTTGGGTGCCTTGGGGTGCCTCGCCCGAAAAGGAACGGAAACCGTTTCAAGTAACGCCTTACACGGGTTTTGTGTCAGGGACACCACCGGGGCTGGCGATTTATTCGTATCAGGGTTTTTAGCAGCGACGCTCGATGAAAATAATTCATTACAGAAATGCGCCGAGCTCGGGTGCGTGGCGGGCGCGGCGGCGACGCAGTGCATAGGCGCGGAGGTGAGTGATGAGGTGTGGGAATGGATGCGGAAGGTGTGTGTTGATGGTTAGGGTTTAGGGTTAGGGTTGTTGGGCTTTAGGGTTGTCTAGGTTTAGGGCCACAGAGGGTAGTGTGTTCAATAATTTCATTTTCTATTCATCGGTGGTGGTTTTTCCGGATCCCGCCAAGCGCCCCTCGGTCCCCACCCCGGATTTTCCGTCGGGCCGTACAGCCAGTTGTTTTCGATTCCCGTGGCGTCGCACGTGACGCACGGTGTTCGGCCTCGGCCAGCGCAGAGTTTGCAGTAGCTCAAGTTTGAGTTTTTCGCGTCGCCGAGCGAGGTGAGATTCAATCCTGTTTTTCCCCGACCTAAACAAGTGTCGCAAATCACCCAGCTCATCCCCCTACACTCTTTGCACCGAATTGGTTTCAGCTCTCTTTGCAGTTTGGGCCATGCGATGAGTACCAGCGCTGCACCAGTCACAGCGCCTGCCATGAACTGCGCGGTTTCCATCGCGGAACCTGAGGCGGGAACAGCATGAGGTTTCGTCCGTGTTACACGTGGTACTCCCTGTTTTACCCAATGGTGCCGACTGCGGTTGGAGGCGTGAGAGGGGGTACATAGAGTAGGTCGCGTAGGAGCCGCGCGCATCCTACCCGACACCCGGGGTGTCGCCACACCCGCAGGCGCCGCCCAGCGCCCGCGCCAAGCGGTGTGGCCACTCCTTGCGTCAGGTGAGTCGATTCTCGTTATTTTCGTTTTCCGAGACTTTTGCAGCCGGCTGGTATTTTCCGAGGTCTTGCACAAGCCGACGCGCGGGGGCCGGCGCGATGGGCTCCGAGGGCGACGCGAAATGGCATCGCGCGCTTCTTAAGAAGCTCCGCAGCGCGGTGGCTGTGAAGTCGAGGGTTGACGCGGGGGACACGAAACGCCTTCAAAAGAGCCAAGCGGGTAAAGGCACGAAACGCGCCATCGATGAGGCTCTCGGTGCGTTGAAAAACGCGGGTCTGGGGCGTGACAGCCCTCTTGTAAGAGCCGCGTTCGAACAAGGCGCGAAGGAGGGCGCGGTGGCGATGGAAGCGGCTGCGAAACGCGGGCCTGATGGAGGCACAGACGGAACGACGCCGAGTAAAAAGCGGTTGAAACGGGAAGCCAGGGCGGAGGCGTGGGCGGCGGGATCGAGCGGCGGCGGCGTTGAAAAAAGCGGCGGTTTGACAAAAGGGCATGACAGAAATAACGCGGCGACGACTCCGAATGATACCAAACACAATATTCGAAACCCACACGTCAGCGGCCACGTGTTCGCCGCGTGTAAACGCGCTGTGTTTCAGTTACACGCGCTTGCCAAGGAGGACGAGCAAACGAGCAAACTGGAAACATACGCGTACTGCGATCGATTCGAACAAGCGGTGCGAACGCTTTGCGAGCCTGAAAACAACAAAAAGAAACACGCCTCGCTCGTCGCCGCCGCCGACGCGCAGCTCACAGGTGTGGGCCTATGGGCGTTAGCGAAGACCTCACGGAGGACACACGCGTTCACACATGAGGGCAAGGACTACCGGAAACTCGTGACGGATTGCTCTCGCGCGTTGGTTGACCGGTTCAAAGACCAGGCTTCTTTGGCCGACGCGCGCGGCGCCGCGACCGTGGCGTGGTCCGTCGCGAGCCTGGCGACTTCCTCGCCCGCGTTGTTGGACCGAACGAACGCCGTGACCACAGCGGGAAGAGCCTTGAGACGGCTATCCGTGCTGTCGCAGAGCAGCGATACCGATATGTCACCCAACCCTCAAGACGCGTCGAACGCGATGTGGGCGTGCGCCAAGTTGAGGGTCGTCGTTGACGCCACGACGCTCAAGCGACTCGTCGCCGTCGTCGCGGAATCCAACAAGACATCGAAACTGTCAAGCGCAAAAGAAAAGAGCAGCATGTTATGGGCACTCGCGACGCTGCACAGCGACGGGCTGTGTCCTGACGCGCCTGCGATTGCGGGGGAGTTGGCAAAAATAACTGGTGAATGCGTTGGAAAATATGGCTCGCAGTGTATGGTTATATTCACCTCTCCTTATTCGCCGCGCGTCGTAGGCGACGCCGCGTGGGCGTGCGGCAAACTCATCGCCGGGTGTACCGTTGTACAGACACTTGCAGACACTTACCGCTCCGCTATTACCTCATTCGCTTGTGCTGCTGCTGAACACATCGCGCGCGGCACGTCCGCGTTCCCCCCCCGGAACCTCGCGAACACGCTGTGGGCGTGCGCGGCGGCGCGGGTGGACAGGGAGAAAGCAGAGCCTTTAGCCGTTGCGTTCTTCGCCACGGCCACGGCGTCGGGCAGAGCGGAGTCGGAACGGCGGAGGAAAGGAATGCTGAAAGCGAGTGGAGGTGATTGGAAGGGCGTAAAGAGTAGTGCCAATAAGGACACCACGCACACTGAGACTTCGCCTGTTGATTTTGATTTCGAAAACGAACAGTGTTCGTTTGAAACCGCCAAGCCCACCCCCGACGACATCGCCGTCGCGGTTGAGTCCACCGCGCTTCTCGAGTTGAAAACTGTCGATGCGGATAAGATACGATCCGCCATATCAAGCGCCTTAACGCAACCAGCGGACAAAACACACCCCGGCATAAACTGGCGCGCGACGGGGAGGCTAGAGCACGCAGCGTTCGCGGCGCTTAATTGCGGCGCCGCGCGATCGACGATTGAAACAGGTGTGGACGGCGTCACGAAACAAGACGCGGAGGTTCTGAAACGTTTGCTGAGGCGAGGTGCTGCAGCTGCTACCGAAGCAGACGCACAACGCTTAACCCTGGAAGAAGGGTCGAGTGAGTTGGTAACCGATTTGTTAGTCAAAGAGAACGGCGCAGCGGTGTTGAGTGACACTACCTCCAAAAAAGTGTTATGCGTCGACGATACGCATCGTTTGTTATCGCTTCCGTTGCGAGAAAAGTGCGGGTGGAAAGTCACGAACTGGAACCGGTTCGGGAGACGGGATCGAGTTGGGGCGGTGTGGCCGTCAACCGTGAAAGAGCTGTTCGACCACGCCACCGTGCGGTACCCTCCCACGCGATCCGCGGCGGAGATGGCTTTGACTGCGGTTGCGGCACGACTGAAACCCAACGCCCCGGTTTACATCTACGGCGCCGCGGTGGAAGGGATATTCAATACGACTGGTTCGGATCGATCGAGCACTGGTGGAAATTCAGCTAAGCCTGTGATCCCTCGACATCTGTTTTCAAACCCACACCTCGTCTCAACTTCGAAGTGCGGCAAGTTTGCAGTGGTCGTATGCGAGCGAAGTGAAACTGAAATTGACGAAACGAAAATTAAACAAGGCGCGTCTGCTTTCAGAAAAGTTGGAACCCTGACTTTTCCCAAAAGTAGTGACAGTTCAAGTAAAGCTTCTAGTGGTACTACTACTACTAGTACTACCACGACCATCCCTGACTGGCGTATCTACCCCGGTTTGTTCGCGGGCGGCGGGCTGGACGTTATGACGGCGGCGCTGCTCAAAGCGATGCCCAGTAAGTTTGAGAAGTCAGAAAAAGATGATACATTCGCCGTGCTGGACTACTGCTCCGGCTCTGGAGTTTTGGCCGCGGCTCTGGGTGAAAGAGTTCGCAGCGATGCTACGTTAACATTGTCAGACGCGGACTCTGTCGCGTTACTTTGCGCCAAGGAGAACTTCGCGCAAATGAAACGACCGGCGGTGATTGTCAACTCCGATTGCTTCGGAGGGCTGGGTGCTGATGAGAAGTTCGACCTGATCGTTTCAAACCCACCCGTGCATCTTGGGCTTCAACCCGAGTTCACCGTGTTCCGAGCGCTGTTGACCGAAGCGGTTGACCGGATGAAACGTAACGGCCGGTGCTACCTCGTCGCGCAAAGGTACGTACCGGTCGCAGCGATGGCGTTCGACGCGGACGTTGACGTGCAATGCGTCTTCGCGGATGACAAGTTCGCGGTGTGGATGATTGTGAACGAGGAATTGCCGAAAGGGAACGAGGCGAAGAAGGAGAAGAAGGTGAAGAAGGAGAAAAAAAAGAAAAAGGGCAAGGCAGACAAGAAAGAGAAGAAGAGCAAAAAAGAAAAGAAATAGACAGATTTAAGAACTCTCATAGTTCTATGCGTACGCATCCCTTTCTTTAAACTAATTCTAACTAAAACTTACCCCAACAAGTCGTCCAACTTTCTCCGCACTCCATCCGGGTCTCCGCCGTCGTACGGTATCAATTTCGATGCGTCGAAACTTTTCAAGGCCTTTAATATGTCCTTCGGTACGCACCACTTCAAGTGCTTTCTCTCCTGAAGCGCGTTTGCTAGCTCGGTTTGGTGGTTTCCCATTAAAGTTTCGTTGACCACGACTAAGCACGGCACGTGTAGATTGAGGCATTCGAAAATACTCCCAGCGCCCGCATGGGTGATGACCAGGTCCGCTTGCCGCATGTCGTCCTGTAACGTGGGTTTGAAGTCGAACGCGTCGACTTGGAGACCAGGTTGTGAGCGTGAATGACGTAACCCGTGTCTATCCACCTCACCGCGACCGAACTGCACTACTACAGATGTGAATCCAAGTCGCTTCAACAGCGACACGACGTTCGCATCATCCAACGCACGGATCAGAGAGTCGAAGGATGTCGTCCCGACGGTGACGAACAAACGCTTGCCATTAGTGCTAGTGGAGGAGGAAAGCGTATCCCTCATACGCGCCCCCCCAGGAGGCGCCATGCCACCGCGCGCGTGGACGTCTGAAGAGAGGTGAAGATTTTGTTGTTTTCTTTGAGAAAAGTTTTGGCAAAGCACCACGAGCCCTGAATTCTCACTACTCGGCTCGCACCATGCCTGCCTTCGATATGCTTTGCTCCGTGAACCAGATCGGACTGGTTCTCGGCCGCAACGGCGACGTCGCACGACGCGTCGCCGCGGAAACCGGAGCCGCCATCGAGCTCCTCTCCCCACCCAGCACGTCCTTTTTCACTTCGTTTGAACCCGAGCAGTTCTGTGAGGTCACGTCGAGGCCGGACAAAGCCTTACAAGGCTTAGGCGACACGACACGCGCGTTGCGTGTGACGTGCGACGACACATTTTCCCACGCCCCACACCAGTGCCCCGCGCAGTGTGCGCTGTTTAAGCTGTACGCCAGGCTTAAAACGGTATCCTCACGCGGAGGCTTCGACGACCAAAAGTCGGTTTCGCACTTTCCGCCTTTCCGTCTTTTGGCGACGAAAGGGATGTGCGATGTTTCTTTCATTCGCCAACGCACCGGGGCGAACGTAAGGGTCGTGCAGGTCGCACAAGATATGTCGCAAAACGGTATATCGCACAAGAGTACTGCACCCGCCTGTGCGATGGAAATCGTGGAGGTGGATTCGCCGAACGCCGCGGCGAGACAAGCGGCGATGCACTTGGCATGCGATGCGAGTTGGAGTTCTTCAAGGACCTCGTCTCGCGTCGCAACCAACTCCGTGACACACAACACACACTACACGCACACGCAAACGGAACGTGTCAAACCTCACCACAAGAGGTACCACGCGATTCCTCCTCAAGCTCCCTCCTACGCGCAAACCGTGACGAGCGTGCGGTTACCCATTCCCAGCGGTTTGGTGCGGGTCGTCGTCGGCCCGGGTGGGTCTTCGATTCAAAAAGTCAGGGCCGAGAGTGGAGCCAAGGTGAAGCTTCACGACCCCGTGCCTGGTGCGAGCGTGCGGTTCCTTGAACTCGGCGGGTCATCTCAAACAGTGGCTAAGGCGAAAGCGCTAGTGGTGCGGTGCCTGGAACAATGCGCGTAGAGGCGATGAGATTGAAGCGAGGCGAGAAAGAGTGGAAACGAGATGAGCGCGAGTAGAGGGCTTCTAGCGGGAGTGACGCTAATTCGTAGTACTTGTGAGTATACCTGTTACTTGTTTCACTACTTATCTGTTATAGAATCTACGTATCCCTACCCATTAGAACGTAAAGTTGATCCCCTTCCCGACGGTGAACCCCATGATCTCTAAAAGTCCTTTGCCCGCCACCAGTTCCACCAACAGAAGCGACCACCACCCCACCATGGACGCCCGCGAGTTCCACCGCTCCGCGTTCTCCACGAACCCGATCTTTCCGGGTTCTAAAACAGGGACGTACGGGGGGGGAGGGACACCAGGGGGGGTCGCGACGATGCCCTTGAGTTTCTCTTTGGCTTGGTAGTCGTCAATCTTCGTTTTCATGTCTTCCATCAGGCCAGCCTTGGTGGTGAGTTTAGCAGCGCGGGGAGCCACGACGCGCACGGGAGTGGCGCGGAGGGAAGAACAGGCGAGCCTGTGAATATGGAGATGTGAGGAGGTGGGTGGGTCAGTAAGGTGAATGCGTACTGCTAAGATCCGGCGCGTGGGACGCACGCCACTGCGCGTTCGTGTCGGAGGCATCTCTACTAGTGTGTGGCGTCTGATGAGGCTCTATCCATCTAGTGTGTGTCGTGTCTCTGTCGCCCGAAAGTGTTTAGATACGTACCCGCGGCGGGCGGTGATCGCCGTGGGGCGGACCGCGGATGCGGATATGGTCATGGAGGCCATTTTGTGCGTGCGTTTGACGTGCGCGCGATGTAGTTGAGAGAGGCAGCGCGCGGAAGATGATGGAGTCGTAGTTTTTGGCCAAGCCGGTGGCCAAAACTCGTCGACATACGTGGCAGGCTGTGAGAGCGCCAAAATAGTTGACCTTTAAAATGATGGTCTAAAAACGCCTTATATGCTTCGGTACCAATTTGGTTCGCGCGAGATTGTTTCTTTTGGAGTAACGCGGTCAACTTTCTCATTGCAAAGGGACCCGCGCAAGATGCCCGACCCCCCCGAGTCCCTCCTTTTCCTGAACTTCAACCAGGACCAGGGGTGTTTCGCGTGTGGCACCGATTCCGGGTTCCGGATATACAACTGCGACCCGTTTAAAGAGACGTTTAGACGTCGGTTCGAGGGGAGGAAGGATGATGGGTCGCCCGGGGGCGGCATTTCCATCGTGGAGATGCTTTTCCGGTGCAACATCCTGGCCTTAGTTGGGGGAGGAAAGAGCCCCGAGTTCTCGCCGAACAAAGTCATGCTCTGGGACGACCACCAGAGCCGGTGCATCGGCGAGCTGAGCTTTCGAGTAGAAGTCAGGGCGGTGAAACTTCGACGGGACAAGATCGTCGTGGTGTTGGAACACAAGATCTACGTGTACAACTTCAGCGATTTGAAAATCCAGCATCAAGTCGATACGATTGCAAATCCAAAAGGCCTCTGTGCTTTGTCACCTACACAGGGCAACACGGTGATGGCGTGCCCCGGTCTGAACAAAGGCCAGGTAAGAGTTGAGCTGTTCGACGTAGGCACCACGAAGTTCATCTCCGCGCACGACGGGGACTTGGCGCACTTGGCGCTGTCGTTGGATGGAACTCGGCTCGCCACGGCGTCTGAGAAAGGAACGTTGATTCGCGTCTACGATCCCGCGAACGCTACGTTGCTGCACGAGTTCCGAAGAGGCGCCGATAGAGCTACGATTTACTCAATCGCGTTCTCACCCACGAACGAGTACGTAGCGTGTAGTAGCGACAAGGGGACGGTGCACGTTTGGGGGGTGCCGGAGATATCTCATGAGGATAATGAGAATGGAATTTCACAAACAGAAAGCTCTCGCGGGCGCGAAAATAACGCCTCCTCCACGTCAGGTCGCGGACAACAAGTTCGCTCGAAATCGAGTGAAAGAAACCAAGGTACCGATACCGACGACGGTAACGGCGCTATTCTAGGCGCCGCCACCTCTGCGTATCAGTTCGCCAAGGGGTTCCTTCCCAATTACTTCACCGGGGAACGATCGGTGGCGCAGTTTAAGTTACCCGACTTTACGAAGTCGCTAGTAGCGTTCGGGCCCGAGCCGGAAACTTTAGTCGTGATAACCGTAGAGGGGACGTATTACAAAGTGAGTTTTGATCCGACTGAGGGGGGTGTAACTGAACAGACCGAGTTCAACCGGTTCATGAAATCGGAGATGGAGGAGGAGGAAGGGGGATGGGGCGCGGCGGCGGCGGCGGATAGATGATGACGTAGATTGTAAATTGTGACTTTTCAACTTCCGCTTCGTCTTTTTTCTGACTCAGCACTTGTTTGTTTCCTCGAGGTACCCACAACTAACACTAACACGTCACTCCCTTCCTTTATCACTTCGTCATGCACATGTCTCCCCGCGATGCAGAGATGCACGTTGACGACTTGTTCGCGTCATGCGCGCACGCTGCGCGTCCCGAGCGACGAGTCGACCAGTGGAGGTCACTACACGACACGTTCGTTCGTGAAGCCACGGAAGCCGGGACCGCGGGACGCCCACGGTGTCGCGTATTATTCCTCGGCGACTCCATCACGGAAGCCATGCGCGGGTCGCAGTTCGGGGAAGTGTATGACGAGCTGTCAGCACGAGCTGATGTGTTCAACACGTGGTTCCCTTTAAGTGAAGCGAAGGCGTTCGGCGTGTCAGGCGACAGGACGCAACACTTGCTTTGGCGAATAAGAACGGGGGAACTCAACTTTCGACACCCGCCAGGGGTGGTAGTCGTGTGCATCGGCACGAACAATTTAGGCAGAGACAATGACTCAGGGACGGATACGTTTCTTGGCATACGAGCGGTGGTACTTGAGGTTTTGCAGCGATTGCCGGGGTCCAGGGTGCTGCTGACCGGAATTCTGCCAAGAGGGCCCGGGTTGGCAACAACTGACGGGAAAAATAATAAAAAGCAGCAACCGCTCACACCGCCCGCGCCGGGCGAAAGTACCGGGTACTTGTCGTTCGCAGATAACAACAGTTCGTCACTAAATACGAGTAATTCTATAAACTCAAAGTACTCCCAGCCCGGTGTGCACTCTGCTGCTATTCACGACGTCAATGAGAAGCTCAAAGCATTGGCACGTGGCAGCAGAGGGAGTGTCGGATACTGCGATTGCTCGGATGTGTTTTTGACTTCCGATAAATCGCAAATCGATCCGTCAACCTTGCGCGATGCGCTCCACCCGACGTCGTTCGGTATGAAAAGGTGGTTCGAGGTTTTGAAGCCAGCTGTTGAAGCGCTAAGAAACCAACCCGCGCCGATGGAGAGCTGGTACCAACACAGAGCGGCGCTGTGAACATTTTTGGAAAATAAAATATTTGACCTTCAGAAATGACGAGTGGAGAAGGCGGAGGGTGATGAAAGGGTGACTGACCGCGTGGACGCAGCCTAGAGTATGATATATTTAGTAACATCGTACTGTGCATTACTTGTAATGAATGACGTTTATATGACAAAAGAGTAGATATCTAATAGAGACACCCTTTCATTGACTAAAACTTACGCCTCGTCGAGGGCGTCGACGCCGGGGAGCACCTTCCCTTCGAGGAGCTCCAGGGAGGCGCCGCCGCCGGTGGAGATATGCGACATCTTGTCCGCGAGGCCGGCCATTTCCACGGCGGCGACGGAGTCACCACCGCCGATGATGGTGATCGCGTCCAGGGCGGCAAGGGTGTCGCACACGCCGAAGGTACCCTTGTTGAATGCTTCCATTTCGAACACGCCCATGGGGCCGTTCCAGATGACGGACTTGCACTCCTTGAGTTCGGCTTGGAAGGACTTGAGGGACTCGGGGCCGATGTCAAGACCCATCCAGCCTTCGGGGATCTCGTCCACGGAGACGGTCTGGGTCTTCGCATCCTCGGCGAACTTGTCCGCGACGATCACGTCGGTGGGGAGCAAGAGCTTGACGCCCTTGGCCTCCGCGGAGGCCATGAGTTCCTTGGCGAGTTCAATCTTGTCGTCCTCGACGAGGGAGGCGCCGACGTCCTTGCCCAGGGCCTTGTAGAAGGTGAAGATCATGCCACCGCCGAGGATGACCTTATCGGCTTTGTTGAGAAGGGTCTCGATGACGCCGATCTTGGAGGATACTTTGGAGCCGCCGACGATGGCGCAGAACGGGCGGTCGGGGTTTGAGACGGCGCCGTCCAGGTAGTCCAGTTCCTTTTGCAGGAGGAAACCCGCGACGGAGGGGGAGAGGAACTCCGTGACGCCGGCGGTGGAGGCGTGCGCGCGGTGCGCGGTGCCGAAAGCGTCGTTGACATACAGATCGGCGTGCTCCGCGAGCTGCTTGGCGAAGTCCTTGCCGTTCTTCTCTTCGTCCTTGTAGAACCTGACGTTCTCGAGGAGGCAGACGCTGCCGTTCTCCATGCCCGCGACGGCATCCTTGACGACGTCGCCCACGCAGTCGTCGATCTTGGTCACGGGGCAGGACAGGGACTCGCTGAGGCGCGCGCCGACGGGAGTGAGGCGGAACTTATCCTCGGGGCCGTCCTTGGGGCGGCCCTGTTAGTTGGGGGGGGATATAGGGAGAGAGTGGTCAGTACTCTGATCAGTGCTCTGATGTACCCAATCGAAAGCCAAAAAATCCTCAAAAAGCGTAACAACGCGTTTTCGAATCGTCGCGTTTCGTCACGTAGCACAGCTGGCGTTCGCGACGGATAGGCGGTTGGCCAGGTCGGATCGGAGGTGGGTGTGCCACGCGTCGTCGTGGCGCGTACGCGGGTTACACGAGGGAACCATGTCCATATCACGTTCACGTGATGTTCATAGAACTGATTAATCACGTTGAAATGAGAAAACGGTGTTCGCGCGCGTCGCAGGTCGTCTCACGCCGGGCCATCCGATCTATCCGATGGCGCGGCTTCCACCCAACCCGGATAATCGATCGCTCCGAAACATGACGGTTGTGCCGGAAAGAGGGGTAAACGTGTACTTACGAGGTGGGAAGTGACCAACACCTTGGCACCGTTCTCGACAAGGTACTCGAGGGTGGGAATCGCGGCGCGGATGCGGGTGTCATCGGAGATGACGCCGTCCTTCAAAGGGACGTTCAAGTCGCAGCGCACGAACACAACCTTGCCTTCGAGATCAGCCTTCTTCAAGTCCCCGACGGACTTCTTCTTGGCCTCAACCTTGAACGCGGCCCTGGGAGCTTTGACGGACGCCTTAGCCTTAACCGAGGTCTTGGCGAAGAAAGCCTTGGAGGAGAGCGCGGGGGCGGCGGCGGTGAAGGCGGCCATTGTTGATGGAAGTGCGGAAGGTGTACGGGATTGTGATTGATCGAGAGAAACGCCGAAACATCTCAGTTTATCGAGATGACAACTGGCGAGACAGTGGTGGCACTGTGCGTTCACGGCTTGTCCCTCCGATTGACTCGAGAACGAGGGTTTATTTTTATTTTGGTTTTTGGCAATTTTTTGGCCACTTGGTTTTTCTGATGAGTCACATTATTAAATTTCTCAAGGACGACGTCCATCTATGTATGCTATTTACACCTGCTCAGTGCGACGACTACTCACGACTACTCACGACACTCACCACAATATACTCACTCGGCTTTGTTAATCACCCTGCGCAACAAAACAAGTCTGTCTTCCGTGGTGAATGCCACCACGCGGTCGTGCGGGGGCAACAAATCAACCGCGCCGTTGCCCCACACCACGCCGAGGCACATTGATCGTTCACCGGCCGCTCGCAACACCGTGGCACGCACAACCCCGAACTTCATCTGCACCCCTAGTGGGATGTACTCGCACGCGTCCACGTTGATCAACCCGGATGAGGTGTCAGCGTCGTCGAATAATTCAGACCTGGCACTGTCAATGTGCGGGTACGCTAAAGTCTGTACGAGACTCCGCGCCTCGACGGCCATGTTGTTCACAAAATCGGGCTCGTGCTCCAACCGTACGTCGTCGTCCACAACCTTTGAGGCGCCGAACCGGTACGGAGCCAGCGCTAACTTAGCGGTGATGTCCTGGGTGTTCTCGCCCACGACGTGCATCGGGGCGAGCTCGTTCTTGTCGAACCACAATTTTCTAAGCAGAAGAATGACGTTTAGCACGCGCGTATCTCGGTAGTGCCCGGCGAGTTTAAAATTTGCCTGCGTCCCTAACACAATGGCGCCGTCAATGGTGTGGTCGTTGATCACCGGGGCCAGCACCTTGGGCATCGCCGCGTCGCCGCAGACGTGCTTTATGACGATTCCTGAGAACGGAGCGGGCATTTCGAACGTTTTGTTGCCGGTCGAGGTACACCCGATCGCGGACATGATGGAAGCAAAATCAGCCTCTTCCAACTGGTTGACGAAAATAATAACAGACCCCGGCAATCGCTGACTCGTGATTTCCTTGATCCGGGCCCCTAACCGTTGCGGGTGATCCTGCCACACCGGCCTCCATCCGCACACCAACAACGTCCGCTTGCGCTTCGAGTTCGTCAACCCGTTTTTGTTGCGGTTCGCCTCAATGTCGGGGAACTTGTTCGCGATTGAGCTCGCTTCGGCTTGGTACTCGGAAAACGCGCCCGCCATCTCTGGTGAGCACAACGGTGAAGGTCTCGGCCCCACAAACACGAGTAAATCCTCCGGCTCAATCACGATGGACATGTCAGGACACAAACCGAAGCCCTTGGGTTGTTGTTCATCTTCCGGGATGCTCGGCCTGACGATACCGATGAACGCGGCGGCGGAGAATTGCTTGCGCATCTCGCCGAAGGTTTGGCCGACACAATCGCCCAAAGCGTTGTTCTTTCCGGAGCGCAAGTTTTTAGCTTTCCTTCGCCGAATCGCGACGCCTTCAAAGTCCAGCATATCAAGCAGAATGCTCGACAAACCGGGCTGCGCCGCGCAGTTGAACATCAACGAGTTACTGAACTTACTCAAGTCCACGGGGAAAATCACCTGCCGTCCGTCGGCGTGGGAGAAGCACGCCGCGGAGACGTACTCGCTCGGGTGGCTCATCTGCAACACGATTCTCAAGTCAGGGTGCGGCATCGGCTTTCCGTTGTCCATGGAGAACGGGTGCTGGAAAATAACGTGCCTCAACGCAAGCGTGGCACGCAATGTGGCGCCGTTCTGGATTGTCCCTTCGGACTCGTCCTCCTCGGTCTGGTCTTGCTCGCTCATCATGACGAGAATTGCGGCGGCGCGGTGGGCGCCCACTCTCAGTAAATCAGTAACGTCCGTGGGGCTTCCGACGCGGCAGATGATGTCCCGCCCAATCTTGGTTCGCGCAGGTGAGATGCCTCTCTCCGCCAACACTGCCTCAAGCATCTCGTGCATCTCTTCCTTGGTGTACGCGTCGTTCATCAACACGATGCTCGAATTGGATAACGACGTCGACGGCGTTTCCAGCAATTTTAGAAACCGAAAAATGGGGTAGAAGATTCCCGGCGCAATCACCAGTAGTCCGCCTGACTTTCTTTCGTTCGCGATCTGGTACTGGCGTCTGAGGAACGAGATCTGCACCACAGCACGTAGCGTGGCTTCATTCCACCCTAGGATCAACGTGTGCCCGGTTTCCGCGACTTTCGTCTTTCCGCTACTCACCGCTTCCATCCCGCCTTCAATCGCGTTTGTGATAAAACCGACGACGATGGCGAAGACTACTAATCCGAACAACACGCAGAACGTGTACACCCAGCGTAATCCCATTTCTTCGGGGGTGTCTCCGTCGGGGCCGCCCGCCATGACGAGCTGCGCGGCGAGGTAGATGCCGTCCCAGTACGAGTCGAAGCCGTAGACTTCGACTGATGTTACCTGCTCCGCGAGGAAGTGCCACAACAGGCCGCACGCGATTATCACAACCGTGGTGTTCACCACCAGCACTTGGAACGGGTAATTCGGGTTCGCCGCGATCCTGTTTTCCAAGCCGTACGTGATAGTGTCGCCTAGGGAGACGGGGCCTAGAAGGTTCACGGGCTGGCCCGCGCTGCCGCGCATGGCTTCGTCCGCGGCGGCCGATAAATCCTGGCGCTTCCGCGACTCCGAGACATCGGAGTTCTTGGCAGCGGCTTTGCCTTTCTCTGACGACCCCATCGTGCCGCCGGCCGGGTGGGGGGCAACACGATTCGTCGAGAGAGGTGAGTGAGGAGCAACGACACGCGTCAGTGGGGCGCGCGCGTGTCACAAGTGTCTCCGGGGTCGTCGGATTGTTGAACGAATTGCTGATGATCGATAATGGAGAACAAAAAAATCTCATTTACAGACGACACTGGACACTGTCTTCGCTAAATAACAAATTCGCTATGGCTAAGCAGTCTAGGTTTTCCGACGAGAATCTACAGTGGTCAGGCTGGCCCAAATTGTCAGCCCAGGCGAAGTGGCGAGCTGCAAGGCGCAAGTGCTTCAAGGCTCATTGTTTTATTTGCGATTTATTTTTTTCTGATTCGCGTTCGCGGCGAACCCGTACCCCGCCACCGCCACGAACCCAACACAACCCACTGTTAGCAACAAGTCATACCAGTTAACCCCTCGCTTCACTGCCCAGACGTTTTTCAACTTCTCACCCGCCCTGTCCGCCCGTCCCGCCTCCGCCCGCGCCGCGTTTGTCCGAAACTTTACCTCGTTAATCTTCGAGCGCTCTTTTTCTTTTCGCCACCACGCCGCCGCCGCCGCCGCGTCCTCGGCTCGTTCACGTGCAGTGCGCTCGCGACGCTTCATGTCACTCTCTCGGTAATATCCGTGATTATCTCTGTCTCGATTGGCCCTCCTCGCCGCTCGATTGGCGTACTCCTCGAAACCTTGCCACTCGGATGACGACGACGTATTAACATCATTTCTCACCTGGCTTCTCTCTAAACTCAGCGTGTAATCGTAACTGCGTCGTTTACTCGTATCGCTCAGCACTTCGTACGCTTCTGATATTTTCGCGAATTTGCCTGGGGTCGAGTCTGGATTCGTATCGGGGTGGTTTGCCTTCGCCTTGTCTCTGTACGCTTTTTTTATGGTACCCGCGTCCGCGTCCTCGGGAACCTCCAGGATGGAGTACAGAGTCATTGTGAATAAGGTTTTGTGCCGACTCGAGCAAAAGGGCGCCTCTCCCTTGCCTCTCACCCACCAAGGTCACAGCCCTAGCACTCTACTCTACTCCGCCCGGAGGCGCGTATCACGAACGGGCGCCTTGGCAGGGTCACCGCGGGGTACTGGGCATGGCGCGAGGTCGGGGGATGCGGTCCGGGTGAAGAGGTGCACCTCGAAGTGAAAACAGAAGACGCCGGCCAAAACAGCTCGTGTCGTCGCCGCTTACCGGTCGGTCGCACGAGTTCACTGCAAAGTGAAAATAGACGCATCATCAACTTTGTCGCCGCCATTGACGGAGCGCATCGACACGCGCCCCGCGCGTCGACACGCCTAGCGCGTCACCGTTGTCCTCTCGGATCGATCACCTCGGCGTGTGCCCAGGAAGAGCTGACGCGATGGGTCGCAATCCCAAGAAGAAATCCAAAGCGAAGACGGACGGCGGCGGCGGCGGCGCTGGGAAAGATTCCGATTCCGAGTGGGAAGATGGGATCACCACTATCACAGGGGAAACGGATGACGAAGACGAGGAAATGATGGGGGATGGGGACGCGGATAGGTAAGAGCCACTTTCATCTTGGCATTCGATGTACTGTACCCGTACTGTACCCTTTCACACAGTCGCTCGCATGGCAGGTTCACATTGTCATGATGGTTTTTTCTTTTTTTTGTGAGCTCGGAATCGATCATTCGATTTGTCATCACGACGTCCCTTCTCTCCACCCTAAAAAAACCCATCGAAATACAATTCAAGCAGACGCGCGTTGATGATTCCATAAAATCTGTCAATCCCCTGATCCACGGATTTGAAGAGACACACTTATGGTGCCCTTCCACTGAGCGGTTTGCGAATTGTTTTCTTGGTTTGGTTTTGGTTTTTTATTTTTATTGAGTTCTTCGTACCAATAGCTGACTAATTACCCCTACACTCACCCTGCAGGATGGACGACGGCGCCCCGACGCGCCCTGAAGTGTGGCGCCCCGGCGTGGACGGCATGGACGCGGATGAGGAGCTTGAGTACGACCCTACCGTTTACGACTGCTTACACGCGTGGTCGTTGGAGTGGCCGTGTTTGAGCTTCGACGTGATGAGGGATGAACTCGGCGAGAACCGCCAACACTTTCCCCACTCCATGTTCATGGTCGCGGGGACGCAGGCGGAGCGCGCGGAGCAGAACACGCTGAGCGTGATGCGGTTGACGCGATTGAAAAAAACGAGAAGGAAAGAAAAAGAGTCGAATAACGACCCCGATGACTCAGAGGCGAGCGAATCGGAATCGTCTGATGATGACGACGACGGTCCGATGGGGAAACCCGGGGGCGACGGTCCGTTGCTCCAGGTGAGAAAAATAGCCCACCACGGCGCGGTGAACCGAGTGCGGTGTATGCCACAGCGTAGCTCTATTTGCGCAACGTGGAGTGACAGTGGAACCGTGCAAATATGGGACACTTCTAAGCAGCTGAACGACCTGATGTCAATGGTGGACGACGCGGAGGAAGAAGGACATAAAAATAATTCAAACGCGAAGGGGTTGCATCAACAAGCGCAACGCGTCGCCCCCCGGTTCGCGTTCACCGGCCATAAAGATGAGGGGTACGCACTTGATTGGAGTCCTACAGTTGACGGGCGGCTTCTCACCGGGGACAACAACGGCGTGGTGCATTTGTTTGAGCCCAAACAGGGGGGCACGTGGGCGGTCGACGGTAGCAACGGATTTTCAAACGGGCACGGGCAAAACAACTCGGTGGAGGATCTTCAATGGAGTCCCAGCGAAACCGACGTGTTCGCGTCGTGCGGATCCGACGGGCGGGTATGTGTTTGGGACACGCGGCAACGAGGCAAGCCCGCGATTAGCGTGAAAACCCACTCAACTGATGTGAACGTCATGTCCTGGAACCGACAAGTGAACTACATGCTCGCGACGGGGGCTGATGACGGTGGGTTGCGGATTTGGGATTTGCGAAGTTTTTCGGGAGCTGGAAATGAAGACACAAAATTCGTAGCGAACTTTACGTTCCACAGAGCGCCTGTGACGTCAATCGAGTGGGCCCGCTTCGACGGCGCGATGTTAGCGTCGTCATCCGCGGACCACACCGTGTGTGTGTGGGACCTCGCGGTGGAACGTGATGCGGAGGAGGAAGCGGCGGCGATGGCGAGCGGCGACAATGCCATCGCGCCGGAGGATTTACCCCCGCAACTTATGTTCGTACACCAGGGGTTGAAAGACCCAAAGGAAATTCACTGGCACCACCAGATTCCGGGAATGTGTTTAACCACCGCCGCGGACGGGTTCAACGCGTTCAAGGCGTACAACGTGGGGAACGAAGTGGTGTAGGGGTAGAGTGGTGTAGAGAATAGCCAGGAGTGTAAGAAACATATCACCCTGAACAGCAAATGACGAAACTTTTCGCTCGCCCCGTCCTCGTCACTTTATCCATTGATAACCTGACGTCGACGTGTGTCATTGGTCACTCGGCAGGGCGCAAGGAGGGATATCGTCGATGGTGTACGTTGGTGTCGGCGCGAGGGTCGAGGCGTGGACTGTGCGTGGGGGTTTCCCGTCCAGCTCGGGGCGCGTGAGGCGTGGGTCATGTGGCGTCCCGTTGACGTGTCCAAAGGTGGAAAAGCGTGTGAGGAAGAGTCGTATTCGCGATCCGCCGTGTCGCGTACGGAGCACCGAGGATGAGTCATTCACCTACACCTTCGGCACTGATGAGTCACTAAACCCACAAAGATCCCCCCCTCCAAATTTCATGTGCTTCGACGTGGTCAAGACGTTAGTGGTTCCCGTTTCGGAGCCAAGGCCCGTGTCACGTCTGTCCGGCTCGTCGAATAAATCACTGGAGCAATGGATCTCTTCGCCCGAAAATGTCATGGGCGTGGTTTTCGAGGAGGGCGGGGTTGAGGAAATAAAGGAAAACTTGTGGCGAATCCTGGTGCTTCGGTTGCAGTTCATGGACTGGGAACTTTGTCCTGAATTTGACCTACAAGTGTTGGGCGGTGCGAAGACTAAAAATAGTAAAGCCGTGCGCATGCGAAGCGAAGCGCTGAGGCTGGTGAGTAACGACGAAAATTCGACAAAAAAGAAAGCCCCGCCAGGTTTCGGAAATATGGACGTTTGGAGCGACATAGAGTGCGAGTTGTTCGTGAAACGAGGCACGGGGGGGTTGGAAGACAACGCCGCGGTTAAAAACACAACCGCGGTGTGTGCTGATTTGAAAATAACAATCGCCGCGGATGTTCCGTGGGCGTTACGGTTGATTCCGTACTTCCAAAACGCGGGCGAAGGCGCGATTTCCGGATCCATCGACGGGGTCGGGAAAAGCGCGCGGGCGAGAGTGCAAGCGGCGTACGAGCTGTGGACGAAGGATGGAGACGAAAGTAGTAACACCCGTAACACCGAGAAAATAAAAGGTACAGAGGGAGTGAAGGTAGAGTGAGTGTTTTAATGGTGAGACAAACGCCAAGCAACTAAAAGAGCTCACGAAAAGCCATTCCCATAATTTAGCGTTTTTCTCGGTGCGACGGTATGGATCTGCCGCGCGGAATCGTGGTGTCACTTCAACGACGCGGCGCGGGCGTGGCACGACGCGCGGAAATTTCGCGGCTGTCATGAAGAAAGACACCATTCCCGAAGAAGAACGCGCCATGTTTCCAGTCGACCCGCGCATCCTGGTACGTCGCGCGCGTCGGTGAATCGTCTTGGCATTCGAAACACGGCTGTCACCTTTGTTTCCTGCCCGCTGGTGTCGAAGAGAAACGCGCGAATCGGCTCGTTCGACACCGCACGCGCGTGTCTATGGACTTCACTTCAACGTGTCCATGGAGGCTTGACATCGAGCCTAACACCCATTCCTTCCTTTTTCGTATCCTCCAGGCTGCTGCGGTGGAGGGCGCGCGCTTGGCGACGCTCGCGGCGAGCCGCGCGAACGCGACTTCGCAACTCGCGATGGCGCTGCCGCCGCCCGGCGCGCTCGGTGCACCCGTCTTGCCCCAGGGCGTGTACCGCGAGGAAGAAGCGTTCGCGAGCGTTCACGACCTGGTGCATTACGCCATCATCGCCAGCCCCGCGCAAAGGTACGCTCGCTCAAAATCTTTTTCGCCTCCTTCCCGCCACGCATCGAGCTTCTCGAGACGAGGATCGCTCCGAGACGCAAACTGTCGCTTTCTCCACTACTTTCAAGATTGGGAAATCGCGACGCTGACCCGGGCACCCTCCACCCCTCGCATCATGCAGAGCGTCCCTCCGCCAGGTATACCACGTGTGCGAAACGCAAGGGCGCATCGCGCACAAACGTACGTCCACGTTTCCGACGCTCCGCGCATGCGCGCACATCGCACCTCCTCTCCTCGTCCGCGTCTCCGAAACGCGTCGTTGTTCACCTTCACCGGAATCGCGCTCCGCACCGAATTTCGAGATTGACCTATTTTCTCCTTCTCCAGACGGCGGCGGTTCGCGCCACTTGATTTGCAACGAGCACTGGAAGTCGCAGATCCGCCACGCGTTGTACACCTCCCCCCGGTTCACCAGAACCGAGGATAACGAAGATGACTGGTGCGTGGTGAACAAGTCCGCCCCCGCGCCGGTGACGACGACGGTGAGGGTGTACCCCGCGGATGAACCGCCTGCCTCGGCGAGTGAAAAAAAAACGCGCGGCCGCCCTCGGAAACGCAAATCCGAGTCCCTGGGTGTGGAGTCCCAAGGCGTGGATAAACACAAGCGCTCGCAACGCTCGAACAGCTCGCAAAGCAGCATGATGCCCCCCCCTCCCCCTCCGTCGCAAGCCACGACCGTTGACGAGGACGAGTGGGAAGGCCAGCCGCTCGGACTGAAAACTTCGCCTCCGTTGATGACTTCGCCTCCACCCGTCGTCGCGCCCGCCGCGGTCACCGCAAACGACGAAAACGTCACGACGACGGCATCGCCCTTCGCATCACCGAACGAGTCACCAATCAAATCACCGACTCGAAAACCTTTAAGTCCAGCCAACACCGCGAAAAGCGACGGAAGCCTTGACATGACCCTCAGCGCGTCGGAGGCGTCGCCGCGAGCGGTGACGAAGAAAAGCACCCCAACTCTGCCGCAACTCTCCTGGATCGCGAAGAGTAGCCCTACGGGAAGCCCCACGGAAACGGTCGCTGCGAAGAAGCAAAGCCCTAAGAAGCCGGTATGCCCTAAGGAAAGCCATAAGGAAACCCTAAGCCCCACGAAGCCCAGCCCTACTTGCCCCATCCGAACGTCTCTTCCCTCCGGGCCCGTGCTCGTCATGGTGGGCGACAAGCAGGTGAAGCCCGCTGCCCGGGACAAAACCCAGAACCGCCGCAAACCGAGAACGGGCCGACGAGCCGCGCTGCCCATAGGGGTCACGGAGGAGGTGCCCATGAAGATCCCTAGGCGCAAGTCAAACACACTCAGCAGGCTGTGGGAAGAAGTGTGAGGGAAGAGGAGCTGTGAAGAGGACAGGATAATCAATGTTCATTTTTTTGTATTTTTTGAGACGATTGATTTGAGACGACTTGATTGTGAAGGAGCGCGTCGCGCATTATTGTATTGCTACGTATTGTTACATTTTTTATGAGTGTCTACGTACTGACTACGTACACGCCCCTAGGCTCACCCCCTCCACCGCGGCTTGTAAAAGTTCCTTGGCGCTCGGCTTTATTATATCGGCGCTGAATATCGCGTCCGATAAGCTCCGCTGTTCCCGCCACTCACGCGCCAACTTGGCCAACCTCAAAAACCGCTCCGGCGTGCTTTCCTCCAGCTGCAGTCCAACACCACCGTAGAACCTACTGGAGTTGGTCTCATCACGGACGATGTGCTCTTTTGAATCATATCTCGCAGCACTGCCCGCGTACCTATTCTCATCCTCAAACACCTCCCCCGTGGCGCGTTGTCGAATCACCTTTTTCCGGTGCAGCCCCGCGAGCTGGGAATTCAAACGCTCATGAGCGGACTCCGTGCTGTGCCGGTCGGACTGGTACCCGCGGGTTTTTCGAGCCTGGAAAGCAGTGTACGCGTGGCGTTGCTCTTCAGTCATCGAGTCGAGGTCTTTTTCGTCGAACATGTCGTCGCTACTGCACCCGTCAGACGGACAGTCCTCGCCTTCATCCGCATCAGCATCTTTTTTAACCTCGGTGAATTGCGCGGCACTCGGAACAGGTGTAGGCTCTTTACTCAGCACCTTGACGACTCTCCGTCGTCTCCTCGTCGGCGCGCCCGCCATCTGCGCAAGCTGCTGCTCTAACTTAGCTTTGCGTTCAGTCTCTTCCATCTTTTTAAAGTCATCTTCATCGACATCTCCAGTACCCTTGTACCGCGCCGCCCAGCGCCAGTCGTGCGTCGACCACTCCAAGTCATCGGGCAGATCCGCGAATCCATTATCGTCGCTCGCCAACACCCGGTACGCCTCTTGCAGCTCGTTAAACTTCTCCACCGCGCCGTCTTCGCGCGCGATGTCGGGGTGGTAACGCAGGCATAGCTTCCTGAACGCGCGCTTTAACGTTTTCGCGTCGGAGGCTTCCTGTGGGTTGGGATGTATTGAAGGAGGTGGTCAGAATCAGAATCGTAATCGTGAAACGGAAAGAACGCCGTCATATTTTAAAGATTTGCCGTCGGGTGTTGCGTGGCGGCCGAGTGCTGTACATGACACTTACTTCTCTTGTGAGGCCCATGAGGTCCGCGGCTCGTCGTCGGCCGTCGTCCGTCCAAATCTTGGACTCGACGGTTAGGGCGTGTGCTCGTCCTCGTCGTGTGCCAGGGCGTCGCCCTCTAGTCTGACTCAGGAGGGCCGCGCTTTTTTCCAAGAGACACCCGCGAGCGCTCAAAGATCGAGCACGTCTCTGCACGACAAGCGATGCCGTGGCTGACGTGGACGCCATCGCATTAATTGCCGCCATGCGTGGCAAGTGTGACGCGTTGGATGCACGGAAGCACCGCGCCTGTGGGCCGTGCGCCGTCGTATGAAGGGACGCGCCGTCAGCACGTTCGGCACTGCGCCAAAAAATCGGAAAAATCAAGAATTCCTGTATTTAGACCTCTATTCCTTGAGTCAGAAAGGGACAAATGGCTGGCCAAAAACCAAAAAGTTCTCGTCTGCCATCAACTTCTCAAGTCTTCTGAAGATCGGGATCGTATTGGCGGCACTGTCCGTCCAAGCCAGAATTTCTCGCGCGTCGCCGTGACACCATGGCCGACGAACTCAAGGTACGTCATGGTTTAGGGTTTACGACTCAAGGACGAACAGCAACGCACACCATCTTCTGTCACTGTCTGCTCCGCCTCGATCGAAAGAGGGCACTTTCTCGCCGCCGAGATCTGCGATCTCGAAACGGCGCCTCCTCGTCTTCCCTTGAGGTTGTGAGGACTGTACTGGGACAGGTGCAACGACACAAGCCGTCGTCGCCCCTTACACAGTGCGATTACGACCTTGAACACAGCTGTGCCACCCGCGATTAATGTAACTGACCGTCGTTCTCCCAACCTCTACACTACGATCTGTCACTTCCTGATCCGTCATCTCAACGTCTCATCTCGTCCCCTATCGCACCCCATCAGAAACTCGGCAACGACGCATTTTCCGCCGGCCGGTACTCCGAAGCCGTGGAGCACTTCACCAAAGCGGCGGCGATTGACCCGACTAATCACGTTTTTTACAGCAACCGCAGTGCTGCGTACGCGGGGCTGGGGGCTTTCGACAACGCGCTTTTGGATGCGGAGCGAACCGTGAGCTATAAACCGGATTGGCCGAAGGGTTTTTCCCGAAAAGGCGCCGCGTTGTATGGGCTGAAGCGGTTCAACGACGCCATCGAGGCGTACGAGGCGGGGATCGCGATCGACCCGACTTCAGAGGTACTGAAGTCTGGGCTGGAGGACGTGAAGGCTGCGAAAGCGCGGTCTGAACGGCCTCCCAGTATGGGAGGGAACATGGACGGTGACCCGAACGCCGACCCTATGGCCAACATCGCGTCCATGCTGTCTGCCCCCGACTTGATGGCCAAGCTGGCGCTGGACCCAAGCACCAGGCCCTTCCTAAGCCAGCCCGACTTCATCGCCATGCTCACTGAAGTCCAACAAAAGCCAGACAGCTTCGCGCAGCACATGAACGACCCGCGGATGATGAAGGTGTTGTCCGTGGCTTTAGGAATTAACGTCATGTCAGGGGAAGACGCCGCGAGGAACGGATTCGGAAAGGACGGAGGTGACGCTATGGACGCGGAAGGCACGTTCTCAGCGCCTGATCAGCAGAAGCAGTACAGCACGCAACAACATCAATCTCCCCCTCCTCCTCAGCCAGAAGTGACTGGCCCCAAGGCAGAAGCTTTAAAAGAAAAGGAGCTGGGCAACGCGGCGTACAAAGCAAAAAGCTTTGAAGTAGCCTTGGGTCACTACGACAAGGCGATTGAATTGGACCCTTCCGAAATCTCATTCCTGACGAACAAAGCCGCTGTTTTCTTTGAGCAGAAGGAGTTCGAAAAGTGTATTGAAGTGTGTGACGATGCGGTTGACAAGGGAAGAGACATCAGGGTGGACTACAAGGTCATCGGGAAGGCCATGACACGCAAGGGCAACGCTTTAGTGAAGCTGGACAAGTTGGAGGACGCCATCGAGGTCTACGCGAAGTCGTTGATGGAGCACCGTTCGGCGGATACTTTGAAGCGCAAAGACGACACCGAACGCACGTTAAAGGAACGGAACATCAAGGCGTATTTGGACCCGGTGAAGGCGGAGAGCGCACGGGAGGAAGGCAATGCTCTTTTCAAGGAACAGAAGTACCCCGAAGCGGTTGAGCGGTACACCGAGAGTATCAGGCGCAACCCGGACGACCACCGGGTTTACTCAAACAGAGCCGCGTGTTACACCAAATTAACAGCCTTCAACGAAGCCACGAAGGATGCTGAGAAGTGTATCGCGTTGAAACCTGACTGGTCCAAAGGGTACACCAGGAAGGGCCACGTCGAGTTCTTCACGAAGCAGTTCGACAAAGCGCTGGAGACGTACCAGCTCGGGTTGTCTAAGGATCCTGAAAACGAAGAGCTGAAAGACGGACTGAGACGAACCATGATTGAAATCCAGAAAGGCCAAACCGGGCAAGTTGACGAGGCGGAGATGAAGATGCGCCAGGAAAGGGCGATGCAGGACCCGGATATTCAGAACATTTTGCAGGACCCTGTTATGAGGCAGGTGCTTAACGACATGTCCACGGACCCAAAAGCAGCGGCGGAGCACCAGAAGGTACGTTTTGCATAGCAGTCGTCCAACGCATATTTCTACCTCACCTCGAACTGACGACGCTCAGTGACGATACATCATGTATTAACCACCTACACATCCGACTGACTGTTACCCGTACCCTTCAAATAACCCCAAACAGAATCCCATGATCATGGCGAAGATCCAGAAGCTTATTAACGCGGGGATTGTGCAAACCAGGTGAGAGTCTTGCGAACGTCGAGCTCACTAGAGCGGCTAGATCCCTGTAGACGAGGTAAGAGTTTTAATGAACGAGATGAGGCGAGCGCTCCGCGAGTGACCTAATAGTCTTCGCATCATTAATACACCTATAAAGACACTTACACGTCTCAATACTACGACTCCCTTGCTCAATCCTTGGCTAGGACTATGAAAAGTGCTGTGGCTGATGCGAACACTCCGTTGTTTTCGTTTTTGTTGCCGTCCTTCTCGACGAACGCCGCGCCGTCTATAATTTTGATCTCGCACTTGACTTTCCTCCCGTCTACCGTGTTAATCTTCGCGGTGACCAGGATGTGCGACTCGGTTGGCAGGGGCTTGGCGTAGTCCACTGATAAATTCGCGGTCACGCCTGGGCCTCGGGTGGGTTGCACGAACTCGCAGTACGCCTGCCCCGCCATTTCATCTAACAGCAACGATGTGAATCCGCCGTGTGTCCATCCTGGATGCCCCGCGGTTCGCGCGCCTGTTTTCAACACTAACAGTACTTCTTGTTGACTACTATCCACTAGCAACGAAGGGTCGTGAAATGCACCCGCGTGGTGCAACAAGCCGAACACTGAGTCCTCTCCGTGTACCTGCGAGCCCCCCGTTCCGCGCTCGCCCCCGAGCCAGTACAAATCCGGCGCATCGCTGAACCGGGGAGGGTGGCGATCCCGCAAGGTGCTGATCCATGGTGGGGACGTAGAGGTCGTGGAGCCGGACGCAGCACGGGATGTGGACGCCATCGGGAACGATGTGCGGGGTGCTCGACAAGATTTCGCCAAAACCCCGAAGTGACGCGCGACCAGGCGAGGCACAGAACTCGCCTGCATCAGATTGTGAATGTGACAGTGAACGAGAAAGCGATTAAAAATAGTTTCAATATTAAGTCGTCACGCCTTTCCTCCTGGTCACGCGTTACCCGGCGCGAAGAGACTTTGTGCCATGCTCGCGCTCATGGACTGCGATAAGTCGAAAGCCGTATCCTTGGGCGACTCACTCTCAGTGTCATCGATTCGGTCGGCCCAAACCTGCGCGTCGAGATCCAGTCGTCGCGCGACGCTTTTCTTTTTCGGTTTCGAGTCGTGTGCGTTTTCGGTCGCCGAAACCGGAGCTTGTGCCTCCGCCCGTGCCACGCACCGCTCCCGCTCCAGCGACGAAACCCCGGTCAGTGGGCTTACAGAATACTCACACAGCAACGCATCGCCGTTCACGGCGATGACGCGAAGGTTAGTGTTTGGTTTTTGTCCTGAATGTTGTGCAGTAGATGAGCTCGTACTGGAGGTTTGTGAAACTTCAGTTCGCGAATCGTTATTTTTGTTTTTCGTCTCGTCTTGCCCGTTTGATTCTTCGTCTCCGTCGAACTCGTGTCGCAGCGCACACACGCCTCCAATAACAAACCCTCCTTTCGCAGCAGCGTACGCGCATGACGCGTTGTGTTCGTGACCCACGTTTGGAAGGTGAACGGTCACAACCGAATTTTCGCAGTTCAAAACGTCGCTCGCGCTTTTCGTGAATTCTTGGCCGAGCGCGAGCCCCGCGACTTTCGACGTCAAAAGCGCGGCGTTTTTCGCCATGCCAAAACCGCTGGCGAAAGCCCGGTTGACGTACCCTTTTTCTTCCATCCCCTTTGAGTGTTGTGTTTCCGGATGTGTATCTTTGTCGTTAGTGTCTACACCACTGCCCTCCACTCGAAACACGTGTACCGTTCCCTTGTCGCTCGCCGCGGCGAGGAACTCGGGTGACGAGGGTGATTTTTTCGGTGCGAAAGTCAAACACGACACCGCCACTGAACGCACGCCCCGCCTGAAAGTCTTCGTCATTTTCTCATCACCTTGCGGCAGGTGGTGCACGCGCACCACGGTGCCCGTGACTGACGCGGTGGCGAGTAGCGTGCCATCGCTGTTCAACGCCAGCGCAGCGATTTGCGAGCGGTGCGCGTCGATTTCGCACACGGTGACGTGGTTGACACAATCGTGCACCACCACTGTTCTGACTTTTTTTTCTTTCTTGTCAACAGAATGATTCGCGCTCGAGGGACCAACCTTGTTCGTGTTGAATCGTACTGCCCCTGGAACCGCGAGGAGACAAACCTGGTTCGCGTTGTCACTCGTCATCGCCGCAATCCCGTTTTCGTTGAGACCCGTTGGTATGAGGCGTTGCACTGCGAGGGTGGCGAGGTCGTGTACGATTACTCTTCGGCTTTCCAAAACTGCTAGTTTTTGTTTGTCAAGCCTCACCGCTACGATAGTGTCTGGGAACGTCAAGTCGGCGATGATAAGTCGACTGCTGGTGTTGAACACTTTCAAGCGTCTTGGGGACAAGTCGTGCGTTTCACCAGCGCCCACCACAACCAAAAGGCTGCTGCTCCACAGCATCTCCGCTATGCGTACCGCGCCCATCGAATGCGAAAACACGCACTGAAGACCGGCATCGATTGAAAAGATCTTCACGCCCCGCGTCGTGGCCACTGCTAAACATGTCCTGTCTTGGTTGAAACTCACCGACAGCACTTCAGACTTGTCAACAGCGCCACTCACCGAGGTCCCACCCACCTCAGCAGGAGGGACCGACTCGAGGGACGTCATGGAGCGCAGGAAGGAGTGAGCGTCCGAAAGCGCGCGAGTCGTGTCAGATTCGTGCCGTGATTTTTGTTCCGAGTTGACGGCACTTCGTCCGAGAATACTGTGTAGGTGCCGGCCCATTGGTGCGTGCACGTCGTGCGGCACTTGACGTGCGTTTGAGGGTGCGCGCGTTGCGTCGGCATAACGATGGAGGGTGACACATCCGCGAGAGGAAAAATGATAAAGGATGCCGCGTCACACGATCCATGGCTTCCCACTTCTGACCCGATTGACAACTCGGATGCAATTGATGGGCGCGATTCGGCGGATGCGAACAATGACACCGCCAGGCTTGAGAAAGTCTGTGTGTTCGCGGCACGGGCATCTCACAAATCACGACAACGTCATTACCTACTCGGAAAAGCCTTTCGGGACTGGAGATGGAGGAAGGTCGTTAGTTTAAGCGCGCGAAGAGTGTTAGTGACTTGTGGTAGGAATCGTGCTTATGACCGAACGCTACTAATCGCGAGTATCAACTGCTGGAGAAGCCTAACAACCCATAGGCAAAGGGAAGAAAATGATCAAGCCGCTGTTAGACTAGCCACGGCAATAGATGCGATCATGCTACGAGAAGCTTCCGTTGATAAAGTAGTGGAAGACTTGGTCGCGGGTAAATTAAGAGACGCGGAAAGGCAAATAGAAGCAGCTAAACAGTCTGAAAATGAAGCGAAACGGCGAAGCGCGTTACGCGTCCGAGCCGCGGAACTGGAACGCGACGCGCACTGCGAAGATGCTGAGAGAGAGAGACGACGGGCAGACGCCGCGAAAGTGGAGGGGATAGCAGCGGCGAGACGAGTGGCTGAAAGTTTAAACGCCGAGGCGGCTGCGACTCAAAACGTGTTGCTGTCGGACGCGGCTGCGGAGAGGGAGTGGCTCCGACGCGCACTCGAAACGGCATGGAGCGAGGTGATTAATCACCGACGTCGTGCTGGCGCACGAAACGCAGACGCGTCCCTTCACGAACACCTAGTCTCAGTAGCGGGTTCCGCGTGGGCGGATGAGCTCGCGAAGGCGCTGACGCCTATGGGAACGAAAATGCTTGGGTCGAACGTTTCGGACGAATCACCGGATGCGTCTCCCAAGGAATCCCCGGTGAAGCCACAGTTGAGAGCCACGAAAGAAAGGACTAATAAGAAGGGCCCTTTGAAAGTTGCTTTGAAACCCAAAAATCTCCGAGGATATAGTATCAACACACCACGCACCGTCGGCCGCATCGTCGGCGTGGCGCGGAGAGATTTGCCAAAGACCGCGAACAATAAAACAAAACCACCGCCGATGCCTCACCCTCAAAAAGCAGCTTGGCAAAACGTGTCAAGCGCTGACCCGTCACCTTTGATGAGGGAAGACACGAAGGACCGAGATGCGGCGAGAGCGCGTGCTCGAATACGACGAAACGGCCGGTTCGGGGATTTATCTCACTCGACGCGCGCGAAGAGCTCGCCGTGGACGCCGAAAAGCTTAAACGTCAGCACGCGAGCGGCGTCGTTGTTAGGGATTAATAACTCGGGAATCGGCGCGACAAAGGTCCATACACTGCCGGTGCAGTTTGAAGTGTTGAGTATAGGCTCTGGATGTGATGACGGTCTGTTGCGCTTACCTGGCTCCGAGAACTCAAAAATCTCAGTCGATCGCAAAACATTCACCGGCCCGGCGTCGCCGCTGAAAATAACGCAGTCGAAGAAAGAACGTCTGGCGGATGAAGCGTGGGAAACCAGTCGGGTGCGGTTTCAACTGTCACGCGAGGCGTTTCAAACCGCGGTGGAACAGAGGTTGGCTGAGAGTGAGGGTGATACCATGGGTCAATATGGGTCAAACCTGGACGACTCAGAACAGTCAACCCTACCGTACGTGGTGCAGACCCCTGGAACTTATAATAAATCGGCAAAAAAAACCTCGTCGCGTTTGGGGTTAGCGAACGCGGAGGGCGGCGCTTTGGCGATCGCGGCGATCGCGGCAAAACGGTTCGCGCTATCAGGAAACACCTCAAGCGATGACGGGAGCGACGATAGCGACGACAACGAGTGGTTATTTCGATGATACAGGGAGTGGTAAGAAGGTAATAAGTGAGAAAATAATAATAAGTTCCTGAAAATCAGACCACGTCAGCATTTTCTCTCACAATCTCACACATCTATGTGCGCTTCGCGGCCATGCTTCGCGCCACACGTGATGTGTTGCGACGCGCGTCGAGCGCTTCGAGCAGCACGTGTAGCTCGACAACGCGACGTTTCATGAGCACTGGCGGCGTTACTTCAAAGAAACCCTTAGATGGCGTGCGCCAAGCGGAATCGATGACGCCCGAGCAAATCGAAGAGCTGTCCGTGTTCAAAGCCGGTGGGGGTTTGGTGGGCGCGGCGGTAGGGGGGATCGTGGTGTTCGTGATTGGCGCTGGTGCGACGTTGGGCGTGGCGTCAGGCGCGGCGTCGCTGTTAGGGCACAGCATGAACTCGAAGAGCGTACCAAACGATGTACACGACACCCGGACACGCGCGGATTTGCAAGCAGAGCTGGATGCGCTGCGTGTGCAACCCAAAAAGAAAAAGTGGTTTTGGCAAAGAAAAGACTGAGCGTTGCGTTGAGGTGAACTCTAATAGTACGATGGTCTATTGAATCTATTACAATAGTCTAATCCCGCCCCGCGCTTGTATGCGTGTCAAGTCTGGTAGTCAGTTTCGGCGCCGCGTCACTCACATCTACCCCCGTCAACTGCGAAAGCGCGTTCGCTATTACCGAAGCGGCGGAGTCGATGTCATTTTTCGATGTTTTATTTCCATCGTCGCTCAACTCCGTAAGCGCCAGTTGGAACGCGTCGTCGAAAACGGATGCGATTTTCGTGAAAACCTCCGAACAATCCTCCCTTGACAAGCTCTCGCCAACCACCCTTCCTATGGTGCCTAATTCGCTGGACGCTCCAGAGACGATTTCCATGAGAGTATTTCCATCCGTATTATCTCCCGTCGACACTTTTTTAACATCCACGACGTGCGCCGCACACCGCTCGCGCATGATGTGCACCAGCTTCTGTCGAATCTCAAAGCAGTGCGTGTCCAGATCCTTTTTTACGCGTAGACTTATCTCGCTTTCCCAGGAGTCGCGTCTCGCCTGCGACGGCATTAACGGCGACAGGAAGTGCAGCGCGGCGTCCACGACAACGCTACGCACGAATTTAACAGATCCGTGTGTCGTGACTAAATGCTTCGCCGTGACGCTCTTGAGTTGATTTTTCCGAAAAGCTGTCATCGCCTCGGCGCCCAACACTAACCTACACGACCGCGCGTTGAACGTCCGTGTAAGCTCCGAAACGTGCCTGCTTATATCGGGCGCCAGCGACGGTTGACACTTCGCCAGACCGAAATACTCGTTCACGACGCGCGCCAGGAACAGGGACGAACGAATCTGAGAAGAATCGTGGGAGGTATCGTTCGAAGTATTGTTCGAAGCATTGTCCGAACCAGACCCGTCGACGATTGCGAACAGTTCTTCCACCGCGCTCTTCGTTTCGCCATCCACCTCATCAAAACGTGTCCACGTTTCGTCGTCCAGGCGTTTCGTGAGCTCTTTGGTGGCAGCTAGGTGCCTTGTCGCGAGCCACATTTTTGATGTACGCGCGACCGCGCTTCGAAGCGAGAGACACTTCCTCCGGCCTAAACCCTCTGAAACTCGCAGAAAAGATACACACGCGTCTATCACTGAAAAGTGGTCGCGAGGCGCGTGCCACGACCAAGATGAATTGTTCGATTCACTCCTCACATCAGCTGTTTCTTCCAGCATCTCCGCGAACGTTTTCGCGGCGGCGTCCGTGACGAGGCGTGCGGTTTCCGCCGCCGCCGACGCGATCGCCGCTCTTTTGTTGGGTGGCAGTGCCGACGCTGTTTCAGAAGCATGACTCAGTAAGGCCTCTACGCGTGTATCACTCGCGTCCAACACAAACTGTGTGACTAATTGCGAATATAAATCGGAACTGTCAAGCTCAGTCTCGGATGCACTGGACGCCACGGATCCGAAAGAATCAACTTTCGGTAAGCCGTTACGGTGACCGTTTTGTGTCTTTTCGATATTCGCATCCAACCCGCCGACGCCCAATGTTTGTTTAGTCCACAACACGCACATCGCGCATCGCGAAAAGTGCTCGCGCGCCGCCGCCGCGACGGTTTCCAAAACGAGATTAAATACTCTATCAGGAAGGTTGGGAATATTCCCTTTTCCGTGTCCTTTCCTGTTATCAGCACCCGTCGCAACCCCAGCGGCTCGAAGCGCCGCTCGTAGCGCCCGGCGCATCGCAAAGCGCACGTCGGTAGCCGCGGCGTCACTCCACGCTCGCATCGCGTCTTGAGCGACGCCGCCGTTGGACGAACTCGCGTGACACGTGTCACTTATGTTCGAGCAACGGAGCGCACGCGTGAGCCGCGGGTATAGGTTCTCAGCCGCGTCGTACACGGAACGCTCGTCAGGGCCCAGCCCGTCCCGAGATTCTCCCCACTCAGCGGATCGGTCAGTTCTGCTGTGGCTCTTTCCATAGATATTCTCGTCGTCCTCCCCGTCGTCGCTGAGGTCCCACTCCCCCGCATCAGGCGACGCTAGCCCCGCGTCCCGCGCAGCTGCGCCGACGATGGCCAAGTGCGATTCTGGAGCAGGCGCTCCGGACCCTGACACGCTCGCGGTGGCGCCAGACGGCAACCGAGCCGAGGCTACCCACTGTTTACAAACAGCGCCCGCGCACATCTTTTCGACACTAGACAAGGATTCATCCAACGAACTACCCACGCATGTAATTCCGCTTAATATATTCTGTCTGACACCTTCGTCATTCACCGCACGACTCTTAATGTTCCGTATCTCATCACACAGCTCTAAAGCTCCTGTGTGTTCCTCCGCATCCACCAGCGCGGCCAAGTCAACTCGAGCTTCGCGGATTTTCTGCAACACTTTTAAATTTTCCAAAAGAGTTCCTAAATTATTTCGCAACGTATGTTTTCCAGAGACGGACGTTTTTAGTTCCTGTGTCACCTCCATCGCGTTCCCAGTGCAATTCCTCGCCGTGGCACAAACAACCCGCGCGTCGTCCACGCTCGCCACCAATTTATTGATCTCAACCGCCGCCGTGTGGAACTCATCCGCTCGCTGTTCTACTGCTGAAGTGAGACGATGCTCCACAACGTCGAGGTGCTTGGCTAAAGTGTCTTGTAACTTTTCTTGTGAGTCTAACTCTTTTGCTTTCTGCGCAGATTCTTGAGAATAATTACTCCCCAACACTGCCCTCGCGCCTAGGTTCACGAACGTGTTATCGGGTGCGTACGCGTCGCCGCATATTTCGGTGAACACGCTCGGGTCGGCTAATGAAAATTCCTCTCGGAAAAATAATGAAGGCACTTGCCGCAAAGGGTCATCTTCAGATGCGTCGTCGGGGGATGTTATTATTGTTTGCTCAATTGTTTTTGAGATACCAAATGCATCACTATCATCAGCTCCACTTGTAGAGGTATCCCAATGGTCCTCGTGTTCCTCACTCCCGACTCTACGGGTACCTCGTAACGACTCGAAGAACTCTTGTCGCGAATCACGCGTTCGTCGCAAGTACGGGTCGAAGTCACTCAGCAACACCTCGGGAAGCACTCCGGGTTGGATGGGGGGAGGTGTCTGTTCGACGTACGAAAAGGACGCTGTACTACTTAAACCCGGCACACCCGCGTACGTTAAAAGCGACGTCCAGGACCCGGAGGTTGACGCGTCGAACCCTACCCTCCCGACCCGCGGGTCCTGCAACGCGCTCGCGACTTGATGCGCGATGCGAATACGAAGCTCCGCTTGCTCGGCGGGGGTGAGACGAGTTGCTTCTGTGTCGTTCTCCGCGTTGCTATGTATCGTTTCCTCATCCAAAACCGCCTCGCCCTCCGACGCCATATCGGCGGTGTCTCCCACCGCGCGCCGCTCCACTGAACGGAGGCACTCGAGGAGCGAATTCGAATCTCGTTGTTGAAGTCACTTGCAGCGAGCTCTTCGAAATTTGCAACTGGCACTTAAATTTGCGCCGCCGTCTCTTGCCGCGCACTTCTCGGCGCCACCACACGTCGCCGAACGAGAAGACAGGCGAAGCGACCATGGTACGTGCCGTTCAATCCTTCCCTATGTTCCGAATACGTGATTTTCTCTCATGTCGCCGAAAGCATAGCGACACCCAACCCATGACCCAGAGATCTGGCGCCAAATAAAGGGGAACGCGAAGAAAGTTTCCATGCCCACCTCCAAGACCACACGCGCTGACATGTACCCTTTCCCATGTACCCCTCTCACCCCCCCTCATCCCCCCATGCACAGTCTTCCCGCCAGAACGCGGACCCCGAGGAGGAGGGCTGGGAGCGGACTGACTTTCCCGTGGTGTGCGAAGATTGCTTGGGCCCGAATCCGTACATCAGAATGCAGAAAACAGACTACGCCGCGGAGTGCGCTATATCCGGCCGGCCGTTCACGGTGTTCAGATGGCGACCTGGAACAGACGCACGGTACAAGAAAACAGTCGTGTGCAAAGAAATCGCGCTAGCAAAAAACGTGTGTCAGGTGTGTCTGTTGGATCTGGATTACGGAATCCCGGTGCAAGCCAGGGACGCGGCGTTAGCGAGAGAGCTAGGAAAAGAATTAGGAGGTGATGCAGGTAATGCATCTCCCCATGACGCTTTACTCGGCGCAAAGTCCGACGTGAACATCGAGTTCCAAACCGAGCAAATCGCACGACGGATTGCGAACGGGGAGGACGTCGCGGCGGAGGCTGGGGGGGCGTTGGCGTTAGCAGGCGCTGGAGGCAAACAACGTGCGCACGAGATTCTTTCAAAGATGGCGCGCAAAAAGCCGTATTACACCAAGAACAAAACCGCTATTTGTACGTTTTGGTTGCGGAATAGTTGTACCAGGTACGTTTTTTTGTTTTTATCCCGTAAAATCCTGCTCGCCATTTAACGCTCGTTTCGTGTACCACTTGGTTCGCGTTTCACGACGTCCTGTGAGGGATTCCTCACCATTCCGATATGAAGAACGCACCCAATACGTCCCAATACAAGAAACTGACATATGTCTAAAAACCCTCAGAGCTGATTGCCCATACAGGCCGTGCAACGGCGATACGAACATGCCCGAGCTAACGAGCGCGTCTGAAATGCGCACGCAGAACTTGAAGGACCGGTACTACGGCGTGAACGACCCGGTGGCAAACAAGATGATGAAGCGACACGACGAGCGCGAGGAGAAAAACATAAAAGCCATGGAGCCGCCGGCTGACGTGAACATCACGACGTTGTACATTGGAGGGCTGGATGAGCAGATCACGGAAGACTCGTTGAGAGACACTTTTTATGCATACGGTGCTTTGAAGAGTGTCAAAGTGCTCGTGGCTAAGAAGTGTGCTTTTGTTACGTTTGGCGATCGGCAAGGGGCGGAGGCGGCGGCGAAAGGTGTGGGCCATGAGGTTGTCGTTGGGGAGTTGAGACTGCGAGTGATGTGGGGGAAGCCTGCGCAGAAGAAGGAGGGGGCGGAGAAAGGAGGTGTTCGGGGTGCAGGTGCTCAGGGCGGACCAAGCGGGTCTGTGAACCCAGCCGCTATGCCGATGCCTTTCGCGCCACCGACCGGTGCGGCGGCGGCGGCGTATCCCTCTATGGACCCGAAAGCGATGGGCGCGCGCGCCGGTGACGGCGATGAGAAAGCAACCGCTAAGTAGAACAAAAGAAATGTATCACATTCATAACCTATACTCCCCTTACTCCTCCTCGTCCGCCCTGAGTTTCTGCGACAGCGCGACCCAATTCTTAAGCGTCTCGCCCGCCAAACCTTTCGCGTGCGCCTCCTTGCACATCGCGACACCCTCCGCTACCGATTCGGCCTGCGCGGCCGCGGCCATGGCGACGCCTGCGTTGAGCATCAAGCAGTCCGCCACCGGTCCTTTCTCGCCTCCAAGGGCGTCGGTCAACATCTGGGCGTTCAGTTTAGCGTCGCCCCCGGCTAAATCAGACAACTCGCAAGGAGGGATCCCCACATCCTTCGGGTCAAATGAGTACGTCTTAATGCCCCCGGGGGTAACCTCCATGACGTTGGTCGGGCCGCACGGGGTCATCTCATCTAAAGATAAATCCCCAACAGTGGAACACACCACTAACGCTTTCTTCATGCCTAGTTTCATTAGGGAGTCGGCCATTAGCGGCATCAACTCGGGGGTGTACACGCCAACTAACGCATACTTAGAGGACGCGGGGTTTAGCATTGGGCCCAACAAGTTGAACGCCGTTCGCACTTTTAAAGCCTTTCGGACTGGCGCCACAGCTTTCATGCTCGGGTGGTACCTGGGCGCGAACATGAAGCCCATGCCCGTTTGTTTGACGCACTCTGCGACGCCCTCTGGGCCGAGATCCACTGCTACGCCCAAGGCTTCCAACACGTCAGCGGAGCCGCACAGACTGGAGACGCTTCTGTTCCCGTGCTTCGCAACCTTGGCGCCTGCTGCCGCGGCGAGGATACAGGACCCAGTGCTAATGTTCACCGTGCCTGCGTCGTCACCCCCCGTCCCGACGATGTCCAATACGTCATCGCCCGCGTTCACGGGGACGCCCCTGGCTTTCATCGCCCTGGCTAACCCCGCCATCTCAGCGCCGGTTTCGCCTTTCGCTCGTAGTAAAACTAAAAACGCGGCGATCTGCGTCGGGTCCGCATCCAGAAGCGCGTCCATCGAAGCCTGCGCCTCTTGTTCCGTCAGGTCCTCGCCGAGACATAGACGCTCGATGAGCTTGCGTAAATCCACGCCAGCGGCGCACGCCACGGAGCGCTGGGGAGCAGCGCGGGTCAGGGGCACGCGTGATTGACGAGGAGCGAATCGCATCCCTGAAGTCTGCATCGAGGCGCGTGTAGTGGAGTTAGCCCTCGCCGCACGGGGCGCGCGGACGACGTTACTCGTCACCCCAGCGGTGGCGAACATAGCAGCCATAATCTGAGATTATGTGCGCGAGGCAGCGACGTCTGCGCGTGGAAGAGTGACTCGGGCGTACCCGATGCGATCGCAGAGATTCACGATTTTATCCGATATCGAGCCTCGGAGATCCCGATTATTTTCCACGCGTGTGCGGTACACGCGGGGAAACACGGAAAGGCGGGAGAGAAAACTGAACAAGGTGGCATAAAAGCAATTGCGATCTGCAGACCGTGTCGCGCGTGGCCCCGCGTTTGTTGCGTCGCGGTTCGTGCCCGGGTTTGGAGGCGTGTTCCCAAGATGTCTTTCGGCATGCCCGGCGCGGGCGCTATGGGCGGCGTCCCGAACCCGAACCGCGATTTCCAGGTTGCAAACCCCCCCAGCGACGGCGTGAGCTCACTGTCATGGTCCCCGAGCGCCAACTTCCTGGTCGCGACGTGCTGGGCGTACGATTCGGACAACGTGCTGTGCTACGAAGTGCAGGCGAACGGCCAGGCGATGCCGAAAGCGGCGCAGAAACACGAAGCGCCTGTGTTATGTTCCGCGTGGTCGCACGACGGGAGCGCGGTGTTTTCGGGCGGGTGCGACAACCAGGTTAAAAAGTGGGATCTCGCGACGAACCAGCAAACGCAGGTTGCGCAGCACGACGCGCCGGTGCGGCACTGCGCGTGGATCCAGGAAGTTAACTTGTTGGTCACCGGGAGTTGGGACAAGACGCTGAAGTACTGGGACACGCGGCAGCCGAATCCGGCGTTACAGGTGCAACTGCCAGAAAGATGCTACGCCTTGAGCGTGAGTCATCCGTTACTAGTGGTGGGCACGGCGGAGCGACACATCCAGGTGTACAACTTGAGCGATCCTCAGCGCCCGTACAAGCAGCTCATGTCCCCTCTAAAATACCAGACCCGAACCGTAGCCGCCTTCCCGAACAAACAGGGCTACCTGGTCGGCTCCATTGAGGGACGAGTCGCGGTGAACCACGTCGAGGAATCGGCGAGCTCAAAAAACTTCACCTTCAAGTGCCACCGCGAGCAGGCTGACATCTACTCAGTGAACGACATAAAGTTCCACCCGACGCACGGCACGTTCGTCACCTGCGGATCCGATGGCGTGTTCAACTTCTGGGACAAGGACTCGAAGCAGCGTTTGAAGCAGATGGCGAAATGCAACGCACCGATTCCGTGCGGTGATTTTAACCGCGACGGGAGTATTTTCGCGTACGCTGTTTCTTATGATTGGTCCAAGGGCGGCGCGGACCCGGCCGCAGCGACGGGGCAGAACAACATCTTCCTGCACGCGGTGACGGACACGGAGGTGCAGCCGAGGCCGCCGCAGAGCAGAACGGGGAGACGGTAAGGGGATAGATGAGGAAGTGGAAAAAAATCAGTAGAGAGAGGAACCTTTGTAATGATGACGTTACATACGCTTTGAAAACTTTGAACATTTTAAAACAACTTTGTCTTTGAAAAAATCATATCTGAACGCCGCGCGTCTGTCCCCGGTCGCTATTCCGAGTCCCCGACGCGCACGCACAAATCAATACCATGATGTAACGGGTTTAGGTACACATCAATCAGTTCTATAGCAGGATGAATGCTCCGCGACCTCCTCTTGTATGCGCAATTAGTCTCTTTCTCTGCAGTTAGTCTCTACGCATCTCTCGCATTCCTGACCAAGTCGAACCGCTCGCCCAGTTTCTCCGCCGCGTGCATCTGCGCGCCGAACGCGGCGGCTTCGGTTACCAGGTACCGAAGCGCATCAATCGGCGTGGCGTGCACCGCAGCTGCTTCCATGAACACCGCATCTTTTGGGTTAGGGTTAGGGTTTACGTGATGCGTTTCCTCCGACTGCTTTTCGCTGCGAAATTTATTCGAGAGCCCGAACAGCGCGTCGACGTGGTCGTTTAGTATGGTCTTGGTTTCTTTGCCCGAGATTTGGAACAGGGACATGCGCAACGAGGCGTCCATGGAGTCGATCAGCTTCGAAAGCGAAGGAGGCTTGGTTTGAACCGGGTTTGCGTTGTCCACGAAAACAGAGGAGGTGCCGTTCACGGAATTGACGTCGGAGTCGGACGCGAATCGCACTTGGCGCAGCTGGCTTGATTCCCGCCCGCGGATGTTTTTCGAAACTTTCGTATCCTCGTCGGGTTGATTGATTCCTGATTCAAACACAGCTGTGTCATCTCCAAAATCGGAAAGCGTACCCTCGTCGTCCTCAGCGATCCAGTCACCGATGCTGGCTTCGTGGTACGCCCCAGATCCGTTACCATTCGCCGCGGCGGCTTTCTCGCGTTCGCTGCTGTTTTTCCGTCGCCGCCGGCGCATGCTCCTCCAACTCTCCTCGGGCGCTTCTAAGTGCAACCAAGCCGTGGTTGATTCGATAGGCTCGACCCAGTCACCTACTGACGATGGATAGGCAGGTAAAGGACCCACCACATTTGACGCCAAAGAGGCCATATCCGCCTTGGTGGACATCCCGGCGTCGCCCCGCGCCGCGCGTAGCCACATGCTCGCCGCGTCCGTGCGCAACCCGCGCCGGCGGTCCACGCGCAAGCCACTCGTGCCGTGATATTTGCCGTGATTCTCGCGTTCAAACTTGGACAACGCCCTATCTTCAATCGTCTCATCGTCAAGCTCGCCCACCGCACACTTCTCAAGCACCACCCGTTGCTCCGCCGCGCGCAGGAAGTACCCGTACTGCGCCGAGCGGCGGTACACCCGGGCTAGGCTCGCCGATCGCGCCAGTGCATGCGCCGCGGTCAACCCCTCCTTGGTACCCTCCTCTCTTAACGTGTCAATCGCACGGGCGCTAGCGTTTGCATCTCGAACGATTTGTTCCAAGTGGTCGTACAGCAGCGTTTCACTGCCGTCAGGTAGCATCTCGCGAAGTAGACGTCGGGTTTTTTCCGCGAATCTGCGTCGGCGTCGTCTCGCGCTCGCGTCCCCTTGCCCCGGCGTCGCCGTCACCGCGCGTTCAAGCGCGCCGACGACGCCTATTTTGCCCAAAGGGTGCCTGCTGTGCCTGTTCGGGCGTACGCTTGGTAGAGCTCCTCCGTAATCAGTCGGATCCACCACTAAAGGCACGCCGCACGCGTTGAATTTGTGCGCTATGGAGAGGTACAACGCGTCGCGGACTTCGGAACTTAATGCATTTCTTTTCACAATCGCCGCCGCTGTCGCGAGGTCATCCGCGAGCGCGTCATCCTCCGGCAAAGAGCCGTGCAAATTGTCCAACTCGCCCTCCGGAAACATCTCCATCTTCAAGTACTCGGGGTTCGAAAAGTGTTGATCCGGTGGGGTTTGAAGGCCGTTTATGTTTCGAAAGTCAAACGACGCGAATTCATTCTCCAAGTCGAAATCGTCGTCAATCAATTTAGATTCGTCGAGGCGTTGCACCGGGCTTGGGGGGGCGTGCTCCGAGGCCAAACTTCGGAGCTGGTTTGGGTTGGGGGTGAGGGGGGGGGCATGTCAGAGGTGTGTGGGTAATTGGGTTATGTCGGCTACGAGAGTGGAAAGAAGGGAACATCACAACACTCAATTCTTTCGCAAATGCCTTTCAAGTTCCCCTGAAAGGCTTCAAAGTGACAAAAAAGTGCGTTGAAAGGTTTCCCGAAACGGGGCGTACCTGGTCCGCGAGCGCCCTCTCGAACGCGAGTGGGTCTGCTTTCATGATGAGCTCCAGCTCTGCTCCTACTAGTGTTTTCACGTCCAACGGGGCGAGTCGTCCCGACGCGGCAGCCGCGTCCCGAGCCCTCGCCGCGTCCTCGTCGTGTTCTGACCGCCCCGATGTTTCGTGAGAGGCGTGCACTATGGGCGGTCCCCGGCGAGTCGTACTCCGCCGGAACACGCGTCTTGATGGTCGTTCGAACGAGCCATTCGGTCGGAAACAATGGAAATCACCACGCAATGGCGTTTGGTAACTCCCTGTCGCGTCTGTGTTTCGACGCACCACGCACAACGGCTCCACGGCCGCCATCGAAGCGACCGACATCAGGGCAAACAGCTCGTCGCGTCAAGACCGCCGACTGCTTTTTCGAGCGGCGAAGAGACGACGGGAAGCGGCGTCAGAAGCACGCGTGGCTCGCCGAAACGCGCGCGCGGGCGCGGTCTTGTATCACGCAAGTCACACGAAGCCGTAAGTCGAACGTAAGCCTCTTGCGACGGTCGTGCGCGGCTGCGCACGTTGCTCTGCCATCGGTCGTTGTTAACGTTTTCGGTGTTTCTGCCGACCTCATTTCGTCGCTGCCGCGTGGAATTCTATCCGCTCGCGCAACGCATTTGACGGTCTATAGACCGGCGGATTCCTCGAATCTTTTTAACGGCAGGTTTAACGGTCTGTTGAGGATCTGTCATCCGAGGTGGATGGCCAGAAGTCGGAGATGTGCAAAGCTGACTGACGTCGAAGGTGAAGAGAATACGATTTACTTTCACGTGCCACTACCATGAGCACCCTGACGACCCCTATGGCGTTCGCCGTCGGCGCGAGGGTCACCTCCGCATCGTCAAAGGGAACGCGAAGAGTCGCGACACGACACGGAACCTCGTCAGGGAGGGCGAGACGTGTGGTTGTAAAGGCTGCCCATCGCGACACCGATGAGATCGAATCGATCGAATCCACCTCCACTTCGTTTTCCAGACGACTCGGGTTAGCCGCGTGTGTTGCTACGACTGGTTTTGTGTCGCTCGACCTTCCCGCGCACGCATTAGCCGCACAAGCCCTGGACCAAGTCGTAGAGCTCACTCCCGACAACTTCGCCACCGAGGTGGAGGCCAACAACAGCGGAAGGGTGTTCGTGGAATTCTACGCCCCGTGGTGCCCGTTTTGCCAAAAACTGGAACCCACGTGGAATGCGCTGCCCAAACAACTAAAGGAAAATGGGGTGGACACGAAAATCGCACGCATGAACGTCGACACGTTCACAGACTACGGCGCTGCGTATGGAGTGACCGGGTTTCCCACGTTGATGCTGTTTCAAGACGGCAAACCTATTGGCCAAAAAACCGGGTTGATCGATGAAAGGACGGCGCTTAAATACGCCGGGTTGAAAGACGATTCCATCGTGGCGAATTTGGGACCCAAGCCGCAGATGAACTTAGTGCTGAACGGGGGGCAGGTGGACACGGCGCTGGATGACGTAGGGGCGTTGAAGAGAGCGGTGGAGGGTTTGCCGGCTGGGGATGCGAAGACAGACGCCGTGGCTAGATTGAGAGCTCTTGAAATTACGCTGAGCAAACGAACGCTGTGATTGTAATAATTTATTACCTTTGGACTATCGTCATAACTACTAGATTAATTACTCTTTACTTTTCTAGCGTACTGAAGCAACACCAGGCGAGCTGCAGGGGTCACCCCCTGTAGCCTTGACACCTCGCCTATGGTTTCCGGTCTGTGTTTCGACAAAGTTTCAACGTCTTCCGATCTCAAGCCTCCAATATTTTCGTAATCAATATCACTCGGGAGGTATGCGTTTTCCTCTGACGATAACTCGCGCACGTCCCGCCGCTGCCTCTCTAAATACGGCACGTAGAAACACTCCGTAGACGCTGATTCAACGGCACTACCGTCGGTATTGATTATGGCTCGTAACAGTTTGGTTGCGTGTTCGAAGCTCACGTCGGAAGGAGACGGAGTGACGTACGCATCCTCCAACGCGTCATTTTTCTTTCTTTCCCCGACGATTCGCTCCGCCGCGTTCACGATTTCAAACGCACACGCGTTCGCCACTTGTAACATGTCGCTGGCGGATAAATGCCGACCGTGTTTCGCAACAGGTGTTGTCAATAATTCACCGGATACGCGCCATTCGTTCGGCGACACCGTCAACTCATCGAACCCGCGTAAGGTTTGCTCTATTTGTTCGACTCGAGTAGACGCGAGGTTCGCTCTTTTCTCGCCAACCAAACCCAACTCGTACCCGAATTTTGACAATCTAACATCGGCGTTTTCGGGCCTTACGCTTAGCCTTCTTTCGACTCTAGACGAAAACATCCTGTACGGCTCGGACGCCCCGCGACGTGTCAAGTCATCCACAAGAACCCCGACGTACGAGTTGTCACGGGAGAGTAAGGTTCCGAGACACGAAGAGAAGGTTGACGAGGAACAATTGGTTGATGAATCGGATGACTCACCATCAAACCCTCTTCGACCTTCGTCTCCGAACAACGCAACACCTGCGGCTGCTGCCCCTGCGACAACCCCCTGCGCCGCTGCTTCTTCGTACCCCGTGGTCCCGTTGATTTGCCCTGCGAAAAACAAACCTCCAATCCGCTTCGTTTCAAGAGTCACGCGCAACTCGCGTGGGTCCACGAAATCGTACTCCACCCCGTATCCAGGTTTTAAGATTGTTCCGTTCTCGAGACCTGGAATAGTCCTCAACATTAACTCCTGGGTTTCCGGTTCAAGGGAACAGGACAGGCCATTTGGGTAAATAACCTCGGTGTCTAAGCCTTCGGGTTCCAGCCACACCAGGTGTGACCGGCCGGGGAACCGATGAACCTTTGTTTCCAGGGAGGGGCAGTACCGGGGAGACGGGGCGGAGGTTGTTTTTGTTTCATCAGCGGTTTGTCCATCAATGGGAGTTTTCCCGCCGCCCGACCCATCTCCACCGTCCGCTTGAAACGGGTCCTCAAACTCCACGGCGGCTATTTCGTGCGGCGATCGAGGTGCCGCAGCTACGATGGTTTCCGTCTCATCAGTAGTCCGCGTGGCGTAGCAATTAGTCTGAGGACTTCGCGGCGCGAATCGATTGTGTTTCCCGGGCGCGCTTTCATTCGCAAACGAAAACGCAACCGGAGAATTATCACCGGGTTGTTTTGTTAATCGTTCATCGGTCCAGTCGATCGAGTTGCCATCTAGCCGAGGAGGTGTACCTGTTTTCATGCGGCCCATCGTGAAGCCAGCGGAATACAGGCGTTTAGATAGGGAATGCGAAGCGGTTGAAGCCTTAGCATCAGGGGCTTCAGTCAAATTAGTTGGTATTCGCCCCGCCGGTTTCGGCGGCCTCGTGCCCACTCGGATGACGCCTCGTAGGAACGTCCCGGTGCATATCACGACGGTGGGGGCAGTTAGTGTGATGCCGGTGTCGAGAATAACACCGGTGACGTGCCCGTTCGTATTCATATCCACATTCGAACCGTCAACTTTCAAGTCCTCGACGGCGGCGTCGATGACGGTCAAGCCAGGCGTGTTTTCTATCAACGATTGAATCTCTTGCTTGTACAAACTCCGATCCATCTGCGCCCGGGGCCCCCTGACCGCTGGCCCCTTCGAAGCATTCAGCACTCGGAACTGAATCCCGGCTCGGTCAGCGGCGACGCCCATCAAGCCGTCAAGGGCGTCGATTTCCCGGACCAAAGCGCCCTTGCCCAGACCGCCAATCGATGGATTGCAACTCATCTCGCCGATGGTTTTTTGGGGGGAGGGGGTGATTAAAGCGACCCTGGCGCCCAACCTCGCCGCCGCGGCACAGGCTTCCGTCCCGGCGTGCCCACCCCCGATCACCATGACGTCGAAATCGCGGTCTCCCTGTGAGGACCAAGACACGACGCCTCGACGGGACGCAGCGCGACATGCCACCGACCACCTTTCGGGAAAATCCGACCGCCACGTTTCTCTCCCCGCGTTTTCACACACGCCCCGCGTACCACGCACGGCACGCGCCAACACCCGGGGCCCACTCCACGAGGCGCGCCGCCACATCGTACACGCGACCTCACCACGCGCGCCAACGAGTGAACGGGTTAGGCAGAGATCGAGGTACATATGATTAGCTACTTTCAGAAAAGAAAACAGTTGCGAAAATAATAAATGGGGATTCTCGTGTCCATCACAATACTATGTCATATCTCCCTTTCTTTATAGGTGCTCCCGAGTCGTGCTTTCAATTACTCAAACTGTTAACGCGCTTACTTGGGCGCCTTGGAGGCTTTGATTCCCGCAATAGCGGCGGCGTAGTCGGGCGAGTTGAAAACCGCGGAGCCGGCGACGAGCGCGTTGGCGCCGGCTTCGATGACTTTGTACGCGTTGGCGGGGGTAACACCGCCATCAACCTCGATCCACGGGTTCACACCGTGCGCATCGCACATGGCCTTGATCTTCGCAATCTTACCAACCTGCGATTCGATGAAGCTCTGGCCGCCGAACCCGGGGTTGACGCTCATCACGAGGATCAGGTCAACCTCTTCGATGACGTACTCCAGGCACTCGGGGGGGGTGCCGGGGTTCAGCACGACACCCGCTTTGCACCCCAGGTCCTTGATCTGGTTCACCGTGCGGTGCAGGTGGATGGTGGAGGTGCCGGGGTCCGCGTGGACGGAGATGATGTCCGCGCCCGCCTTGGCGAAATCCGCCACGCGAAGCTCGGGTTCCACGATCATGAGGTGGCAATCCAACACCTTGTCCGTCACAGGGCGGAGCGCGTCGACGACGAGGGGGCCGATGGTGATGTTGGGCACGAAACGGCCGTCCATCACGTCGATGTGGATCCACTCCGCGCCAGCCTTGTCAGCGGCCTCGACCTGTTTTGGGGGTTGAATAGGGAAGGATACACAGGTTAGATGGATGCGATGGATGCAATGGCTTTTCCAATGCAAAAAAAGCTGGAAATCGCAAATGTGTCACTCTCCCCTCAACTCCGTTATCCATGATCGGAGGGGGATGGGGGTGCTCGTGTTGGGCGTGATGATCGCGTAATGGATCGCGTAATGACGTTTCTTCTCGCGGTTACGAATCGAATTTGCATGCCTAGTGTAATGCCGCGTGATCGCGTTGGATTCGGGTATCTATTCCCCCACGTACCTCCGCGCCCAGGGTGGCGAAGTTGGCGGACAGGATGGAGGGGGACACGATGACGGAGTTTTTGTCGCACGCGTCAACCCTGGCGTTGGCGGAGACGGAGAACGCGGCTTTGGATTTCACGGCCTGGCGCTTGGCGGCGACGGATTGCCCGGCCAGGGCCTTGCGCGCGAAAACAGCGGAGTTGGCGGAGATTGCGGACATGGTACACAAGAGGGCGTCGAGTGAAGTGATGATGAGTGGAGGGGCTCTCGATTGTTGAAAGGTTTTTGCCATTAGTTTCGCCAACGTGGAATCGTGGATTACGGAAGAAGGCACTCCTCATTAGACCGTCAAAATTAGTCTCAGTCATTTAACTTAAGAAGAGAAATAGACCATCGACTTGCGAAAAGCTTTTACGGCGCGGAATGCGACCTCGTCGCACAGATCGTTCGCGCGGTTCGTCGTCGACGAGCACACGCCACGCCCATCATGGCTTTCTCTCTTACCATGTCCTCCACGATGATCGCGGCGCCACTGACGGTACGTCGAAGCAACTCCCGTGGCGCGCGTACGGCTCTCCGGCCACACGAAATCGCGCTTTCTTCAGGGTTAGGTCTACGTCGGTGGAATGGAATGGCATCGCGACTGTCGTCCGCCGGCGAACACGCCCTGTGCGCGACTGCGATGTGGCACCCACAGTGCCCACGGCGCGACTGCGACACGTGTAGTACCCGGACATAGAAGTCACACAACGCAATCCCTTCGCTAAAGACGTGGACCGCACCGCGCGTACCAACCGCGCGCGTGGCACGTCACGTACGGATAGGGCTACGGAGCGCTTTTTTGGAGTACTTGTCAGATGCATGCGTAGATGTTTCACGTCATGATGCGTTGATGCGCCCTCTTCTCGCAACTCCAACTGACCTCTTCGCCCCCCTCACCCCTACCCCCCACAGGCGCGCTCCGTTGTTTCCCGCAAAGCCGCGCGCGTGTCCCACGTGGTTCGCGCCGCTGAAGGCGACGAGAAGGCGTCCGCGCCTGATGTGTTCACTGGGCTGAAGCCCACCAAAGCGGCTGATTTCAAATCAATGTCCAACGACGATTTGATCTCTGAAATGACATCTGCGAAGAAGATGCTGTTCGAGCTTAGGATGAGGCAAAGCACCAGGAAGGAGTACAAAGGGCACCACTTTGGCATTCTTAAAACCAAGATTGCGCAGATCAGGACGGTGAAGCGGGACAGGGAAGTCGCCGAGGGCGTCACGAAGAGGGACTCCAGGAAAATCAAAAGGGAAGAGAAGGTGGCTAACTTGTACCTGTAAACGGTTCAGGTGGTTTATAGCTCTTGATTTTTTAACCGCACTTATAGCACAGTAACTTTTAACAGTCTCTTGGAACTACTTTTCTTTAATTGAATCACTATTTGTCTTCGCTCGCTACCCAAGGTTACACCGCCTTACCTCTATTTGCTGTTAAACAGGTTAAGCGTGTCCCTCAGAATGAGAAACATCCCCGACCCTAGTAACAGTAACACCCCAGAAGCAGTGATGCTCTGCTCCACCTCCGTCGGCAGTTTCTTGCCGCCTCTCAGCGATTCGATTATGATTAACAGTAAAAACCCCCCGTCCAACGCCGGCAGCGGCAGAATGTTCACCACGGCGAGGTTGATGTTTATGACGGAGGCGAACTGGTACAGGCCGGTTAGGTCGCTTGTTCTCATCACCTCCGCGCCGACGCCAACGATCGCAATAGGACCGCTCACGTTTTCCTTTGCAGATTCGAAATCGCTGACTAGCGAAAATAAAGATTTTGACACGAGTAACGTTAGACGCGAAAATTCTTTGGACGCTAGCTGCAACGCCTCCCCAGGGCTCTCCGCGATGCGCTTTCGGATCACCGCGTTGGCTTCTAATTGAGCCCCGATACGACCTTCCCCGGAAGGACTCAACGTCGGCTTGACTTCTATGGAAATCGATTTCACGGATGGCGCGGTTTTCAAATTACTTTCATCCATTGATGCAAATTTACGATCCACGTCCAAAGTGACGACGTTGCTCCCGCTCGCCCGCACAGTGTCCACCACGAACGCCACCGCGGTTCGGTCGGGGGTCAGTAGTTGGCCGTTTATTTTTCGAATCACGTCGCCTTGTTGCACGCCGTACTCTCGTGCTGCAGAGGTGCTGAGTAACGAAGTCACCTTCACACCTGGGGCGTACGATTGCTCCACCAACCCGACCGTGTTAACTTGCACGAACAAAATGGAAAGCGCGAACACGACGTTCGCTGCGACGCCCGCTGATACCACGATTGCTCTGTCTTTTGTTGGTCTATTCCTGAGTAAATCAGGATCGTCCTCAGGGTACGGACAGTCCGGGTCATCATCCGGGAACGCGACGAAACCTCCTAGGGGGATCAAACGTAAGCTGTACTCGACCTCCGGGCCCTGGTACGAAACTAAAGACGGCCCGAAGCCCACAGAAAACTTACTCACGTGGATGTTCTGCGAGCGCGCGGCGAAGAAGTGCCCGCACTCGTGCACGAAGATTATCGAAGCTAGCACGGCGATTGCTTCCGCGGTCGAGGCGGGGCCGTCCAGCGCGAACCCGCTGCCGAACACGCCCGCGCCGCCGAACGCGAGGCCGGCAGGGAGGAGATTTTTGATGGGATCGAAAATATTGTTCGGTTTGGAGGTGTCTGATGGGAGAGGTGTCTCCTCCACGGATGCAGGCTCTGCAACAGACGTGAGCTCGGTGTGTTCGTCGTCTTCGACCGCGGCGAGTCTTCGCGATGTGGTGTGTGAGTTGTGGCCTCGTCTTGACGCGAACGGGGTCACCGAAGAAACACTCCACGCGCCCGCGACGTGTCGTCCCATTTTCCCGATCGCAGGTGCTGACGTCGACGCGCGAGTCACCGGGGTTCGCCACCTTGGTTTGGACCAAGCGAGCGGACGAGGCGCAGACACCATCGACAACATCGTCACCGCGCTCGCGGCCATCGTCCGTAGTACGGCGCGCGGGGTTTTGTCTCCATAGGAAGGTTGAAGGAAAGGAAGGCGACAGGCACCGTTGTGTTGGACCGTCGTTTTGAGAGGATCTTCTACTAGTCCTCTAGTCGATCTCCACATCTCTGAGCCATTAAACCATCAAAACAGGGGGTAATTTTGGATTAATTCGCGCCTCTTGGTGACCGAAGAGGACGACCACAACACTCGGACTCGCGCGCCGCGGCTGCACACCTCGGTGAGGTGCGCCAAACGCCACCCGCGCGTGGGAGGAGACGCAGGTACACGTCCCACTACCGTACGCGCACACGCGGTTCGCCGAAAAACATCTGAAGCGGCTTAAACCACCCTACCCCGCCCTCGGGCCTCGACTCAAAATCTCGCGGGAAAGCTGACAAAGCACGATTTTTGAAGCCGCGCGCCAGTGGAAATGGCGACCACCCCACCGCGAATCATTGGTGGCCGCTGGGAGCTGGACAAGCAAATCGGCCGCGGTTCCTTCGCGGTGGTGTGGAGGGCCAAGCAAGTGGGAGGAAGCACTGAGGGAAACACAGGGAACGACACGCGTGTCCATCCGACGACGACGACTTTTTCAGAGTCCGAGGCCAACATCGTTTCTGCCAAAGATGCGCATCAAAAGAACATTCAAAGCGATAAAAAAACAACATCCGAGTGGGTCGCCGTTAAGGAAATAAGCACCGCAACTCTGACAAAAAAACTTCGTGACTCGTTACAATCGGAGATCGACGTGTTGAGAAACTGCGTGCACGAGAACATAATCGGGTTGCTCGATATCGTGCAGAGCGAAGAGGAATACCCGGGCGTTGTGTTTTTGGTTTTAGAATTTTGCGAGGGGGGCGACGTTTCAGAGATGCTGAAACGAAACGGCAAGGTCTCGGAGCAAAGCGCGAAACGCCTGGTGACGCAAATCGCGTCCGGGTTGTTCGAAATGCGCAAGAGGAACCTGATTCACAGGGACCTGAAGCCGCAGAACTTGCTGTTGACCAAGAAGAGGGGAGTGGGTGAAGAGGAGTGGAGGAGTGAAGAGGGTGACGAATCTCATTCGCAATCTCAAAAATCCTCCGATTCAAATTACGTTTTGAAGATTGCAGACTTCGGGTTCGCGCGGTCGCTGCACCCCGCGGGCATGGCCGCCACGCTGTGCGGCTCGCCGCTGTACATGGCCCCCGAGATCCTTTCGTATCAGAAGTATGACGCCAAGGCGGACTTGTGGTCAGTGGGGTGCATATTTTTTGAGCTCCTGGTGGGGAAGCCGCCGTTCACAGGACAGAATCCGATGCACCTGCTGAGGAACATTAACAGGAGTGATGCTAGGGTGCCTAGTGTTGTGGCCAAGGGGTTGTCACCCGAGTGCGTGGATTTGTTGAAGAAGCTGCTTCGCAAGCACCCTGCTGAACGCATGGAGTTTCACGAGTTTTTCAACCACCCGTTTTTTGGGGGGGGTGTGTTTGAACGCGGACGTGCGACTCAAAGCGATTACGGAAATCCAACAGAGTCCCTCACTCCACCGGTGACGATCGGCGGTTTGAACGGTGGCAAATCATTTGATCCGTCAATCCCACATCTTCCCTTCCACTCAAACGACTCGGACTACTCCGATTCTGACCGCTTCGACGACCCGGGCGGGATTGAAATCGACGTGGGGCGACAGGAACGATTCGGTGAACGAAACGAACCGAAAACGTCATCCTCGCCGAGGGAGATCAAAACGTCGTCGTCCTGGAAGAAAGGCCTCGTCGGGTTACGGAACAGCTTGGAGAAGCGAAACGCGGGAGGGGGGTTTTCCTTACCCCTGGCCGCGGAACGAGCCGTGGACGTGGTGGGGGATGTGACAAAAGCAGCCGAGCGGTGGTTCGGATCGTCTCCGCTTGCGAAGAAAGGGGGCTCGTTTCAAAGGTTCATCGCGAAACGCGCGCCGAGGGAGAGCTTGAGGGTAAATACTCATAGCGACGGCGACGTCGGTTTCGACACGGAAACGGACGAGGAGTACGTCTTCGTGGACCAAGGGAACGTTGGTGGTGGGAACGTTGCTGTGGAACGCGGTGTGGCTATGGACCACGGTGTAGTCACGGAACTCGGTACCATCACGCCGCGTGGAATCGAAAATACGCACGGCGCGAATACCCCTCTGGGCGCTTCGGTATCAAACGTACGTGCTCGCGTTTCTTCCCTCGAGCGTTTCGCGCGACTGCTTCGCGACGCGGCGGGTGAAAAGTGGGAAAAACACGAGCGACTCGATGCGCTGGCGATGTCCCTCACCGCGACGGCGGCGCTTCGGAGAGCGGCGAGGGTGTTGAGTTTAGATACGCGCGTTGAAGGAGTCGACGACAGCGATGACAACGCCGCCAGCCGTCTCGACGCCGCGTACGCCGCAGCTTTGCAACGCACCGAGCGCGCGTTTGCGTCTGTTTTCGAAACGAGCGGCTCTTCGTTCGAAAACGACGTCGACGTTCCATGCGGCATGCGCGTGGTGTACGACGTGGCGCTGGGATGGGGGCGGGACGCGGCGGCGGAGGAGCTTTTGGGCGACTCGTCATCCGCGGAGCGATCGTATGAGCGCGCGTTCGTGTTGCTTGACTTTTTACTCGAAGAAGGCCCGGTGTTCGGGTTGGACAGTGATAAAGGCGGTTTTAACGGCAAGGAGGGTTTCGATGGCACGCCAGACAACAAATGGGCGGGAAGATCCGAGGAACGAGCACGAATAGAAAAGTTCGCCGAGGCGTTCAAAGCGAGACGAGAAGGATGTCTTGAAGGATAGATTTCAATAATTACAATAGGCGCTCATTGGTACCGCACGATGACCACCCCGTCCGCTCCGTTTCCGCTTTTCCCGGAAAGTGACGCGCCTCCGCCTCCCCCCGAGTTTCTATGCGCGTCGCACTTGGTGAACGAACAAACAGGCTTCGCGTCGCCGCCCGTGGCGCTCCCTTGAGAACACCCCGGGGAGTTCAGGGAGTCGGTCACCACGCCTCTGATACACGCGCCGCCCCCCCCTCCGTACGCCGCGGGAAGGCCCGAGGTGGGGGCGACGACGGCTTCGCCGGCAAAGTCGCGCCAGTTTCCGTATCCCGGTTCATCTGGGGCTGAGACGCTATCTCCGCGCGCGAAGCCCAAGGCGCCGGCGTTCGCCGAGCCCGGTCCGCCTTTGGCGAGATCCGCCTCCACGTCAGACGCGCCTCCTGCGCCTCCCGCAGCGGTGACCAGGGCAGTGGCGTTGTCGATCGCCTCGAAGACGCTTTGCGAACCATCCGTGCCGTCTTGTAACCCCGGGGAAGCGCCCGTGCCCCCCACGCCTACCGTAATTTGAAACGTCGCGCCTCGCGCCACGTCCACGGTCATAAGCGTCACGTTGCCGCCGCCGCCGCCGCTCGCGCCCGGATTTCCTTGGTCCCCCTCCTGCAGCGCGCCGCCGCCGCCGCCGCCGCCCACCACGAGCACCTCCAGCGTATCCAAGTCACCGCGCAACACGGTGAACGTGTCATTCTTTGTGAACGTGTGCACGGTGAACCCATCCACGAAACGCACAACCCCGCCCGTGGCTTTCAAACCGCACTCGCCGGTATCGAACCCCGCCGAGGACAAACAAGTGCTGCACTCCTCGGGCTCGGGGGCGTCACAGCCGTCGTACACGTCCCACGGGCCGCAAGGCGCGGTGGACGGTGTCAAGGGAGGACGCGTGCGCGCGTGCGCATCAATCACGGGCTGCGTCGCTGTCGTCGCCGTGACATCTCCCTTCGTTGCCGCGACCGCGCCTCTGCCACTCGCGTCCACCTGATCGCCCACTCGGTCGAGGGGCAGCCAGAGCACGAGGAACTCAGGATTGGGCGGCGCACACACGCCAGGGCCGGTGGGGAACGCGGGAGGCACAGCCGCGGAGTATACTTGGAAATCCGAAAACGAGCACGGAGAGCCGCTGTCCGGGCCGATTGCGAGACCTAAGCCGAAATCCAAGTCGGTGCCGTAAAACGCATTCTTTCCGGGGTAATCGACGTCGGATGAAGAGGCGCGCGCCACGCCGTCGACAAAAATACGAATCACGCCATTTTCCACGTCTCGTTGCACCGCGAGGTGGTACCAACGATCGATGTCTAGAGCATCTGCGCTGTTGCCGTCGATGGAAACATTCCC
>TARA_B110000977_G_scaffold80890_1_pt1 | contig 71000 bp, 45 predicted proteins | sample TARA_B110000977 | Tara Oceans TARA_B110000977 (sample SAMEA4397798) | marine metagenome | biome: Polar Biome; feature: [SRF] surface water layer (ENVO:00010504); material: water (ENVO:00002006), including particulate matter (ENVO:01000060) such as... | depth 5 m | reverse complement strand
CCCCCCCCCCGTTTTGCTTTCGATCCCCTTTTCGAACCACCCTTGCCCGATGTCCTTTGTTGGAGTGAGGTTGGCCCAATCCACCAAATCAGATTCAGAAACGCTTTTCTTCATCTCGCGCTTCGACGCGTTGACCAGCATCCCGTCCCTGGTGTGAATCGTGGCGCCGCTCGTCATCACCACGTCGTGTCCCTCCACCAAACGCATTTCGACTCTTCGGAACAGCACGGCCCAGATCGCCATGCCTTCCAGCACCGCGAACTTATCCCCGGGGCACCGCCTTGGGCCGGCCGAGAACGGCGTGTACCGGTACCCTGTGTTCAGCTCGTTGGGTTGCCCAAACGCGAGCGGCCCGAACCGCATGGGCTCGAAGCTTTGGCTGTTAGGCCCCCAGTTCGCGGGTGACCGGTGAAGGTTGTAGATCGACACGAGCAGGTCCTGTCCCGCGGGCACCACCCCGAGGCCCTTGGGCAGCACATCCTCAACAACCGCTCTGCGGGTGTACACCGGGGGCTGGGGGTACAACCGCATGGATTCATGGAAACACCGTTCCAGGTACGGTAACTTCGTCATGTCTTCGAAGTTGGGGAAGGGCTTATCGCCAAGCACTTCGTCGAGCTCAGCACGTAACAGCGTCAACTGTTCAGCGTTTTCAGGTTTCAAAAGCTCAAACGTTCCCCAGGTTAAAACAGACGCGGTGGTTTCGTGACCGGCGACGAGTAGGGATAATAAATCGTCTCTCAGTTGTGTGGACGAAACTTCCTCGCGCGCAGCGATTAAATAACGCAACACAGACGGATTCGAATCGTTCAAGTAATCACGCGCCCACTCCTCCGCCCCTCCCACGGCTTCCTCTTCCTCAACCATCTTCTTAGCATCCTCCACCAATTTACTCGTCACTTCCTGAATCACCGCAACGGCGTCCATGGCGTTTCGCTGGCGCGGGCTCACCGCGTAAAGAAACGGTTCTGGAAGCCTCCACGTGGGTAGAAGGTCCATGCTTCGGGTTTCCACTTCTTTCAGTGCGGTGTACGTGGCCTGGATCACAGGCGCCGCTGAGGTCAACGCCTTGAAGTCGTAATTGAACACGGAAATGCCGATAATATCCAAAGCCGCTTGGCTGAATTTGGATTCCATGTTCAACCTCTTTTTCTGGCCATCAGGTTCCGCTTGCGCTTGCTGTAAAATCAAATCCGCCATCCGCTCCGCGCACGGCCCGAAGCACCGGTCCACCATTGCTTCGACGTATTTTCTGTGCAGGGAAGGCGCCACGGCTTTCCTTCGAATTTTCCACGCCTCATTTTCCTGAAGTGCCACGCCTAATCCAAACAGAAACTCCCCCGCCTCCGCGATTGTGCCTTTGATGTATTTGCTGCCATAGTTGAAGAGGACCTGTTTGATGCAGTCGGGGTCGCTGACGACGACGTACGAAGTGACCGGTCCAGTAGGCAACAAATAAACTGGCCCAGACTCAGTCATCCACTTGAATAACGGAACAAACAACCCCCCCCCTAGCAACCCCGTGATGTCCTCCATCTTCGCGTCCGCGACCGGAATCTCGCTGTTGCCTCCCCACAGCCGGTTGAGCTGCGTTAACCAATCGGGAGCAGCCATCGTGGCGCCCGCGCCTGCTTTGTTGGAAATCGCAGCCTGGTCTGGATCTGACGCGAACTGGATGCTGTCGATGTCGTCCTCGTTCCATGTCGCGGGGAGGTTGTCTGCTGTGGTGTCCGTGGTTTCGGGTTCCTGGATCGACGCCTTGATGCGTAACGCGACACCTCGAGAGGATCGCGCGGTGGGGACCGACTTCGCAAGGCGAGTCGGGCGTCTTGCGCCGAGGCGCGCCACAGGCACGGTCGCGGAGAGCATTATGGCGCCCTGCATCGTCGAACGCTACAGCGTGTGGAGCGCGCGCGGCGGTGTGGGCGTAACGTCGACTGCCACTGACATGAATGACATCACTGTGGATAAAGCTGGGCCCGAGAGATTGCCAAATCAGGTCGAACGAGATTCAGGATCTGGTGTTTGTCCCTCGTTTTGACGATCTGTTGACGGTCTGCGGACTAGTTCCGCCATCACGTTTCTTGGATGAAACGCCACCAAGAAGAAGACCAAGCGTTTTCTCGGCAACCCGTGCCTGACGAGTCGTCGCGACGTGCCTTCACACCCACGCGCGCTCGCGCGCCCGGGCCATGTCACCAGCCCACCCCGAAATTCCTCCTCTGAACCTCACGGCTGCTTCTTCGCCTCTCAACGAGGTGTCAGTTACTGACAGTGACCGCGCGTCGGACACGGAACCCGCTCGTGTTCCCGAGCCGCATCGGGCGCACATCTGGGAGGACGACCAAGTCATTGGACGGGACGATACGGACTCGGGAATGAACAACGGGTCACACGCGATGGCTCCAAGCGGGTGCGGCACCGAACGCGTATCGCACGACGTGCCGAACGACCGTACCCACTCCGACCCCAACACCGACCCTCACCACGACCCGGTAGCAGACGCGACGATGGCGAAGATCTTGAGCTCCAATTCCCGATCTGTCCAAAAGTCAGACAGTTTTTTAAAGGATGACGCTTACCAGTCCGAGACACCTCGTAAGAGCAACTCGTCCGACGGGAGGTCGGTACGTTGGAGCGAAACCGTCGGGACGAATCCAGAAGACTTGGCTGATCCTGAAGCAGGTAACGTCGAAGCCACAGCCCATACCCCGGAGAAAACTGCCAAAACCTGCCAAACTCCAGACCATCAACTCTCCGGCGGTTTCTCGCGCCGGCTGAAGCGCATGGCGACGCGCGCGTTCTTTCCCTCGAGCAGCGTGAGTGACGGTATGAGTAAACAGTCTGATGAGGATGGCAAGCGGCCTATTCGATTGAGACGAACGAGCTCGTACTACGTTTACAGCCACGGCGATGGAAACACCAGAGGTTCGTATCACCGCGCTTTGTCGTTCGCGTCGCCGTGCGGCGCGTTCGATAAATCGGAAAAGGAGAATTGCGCCGACGATTCGGTTCGCGAGCAAAGAGCGCGAAAACGCCGAGAGGAGCTCGCGTCTTTTCGGAGGAGAGTAGCAGACAGTGGTAAATTAATCGCAAGCACCATGGCCGGGCTGTTCGCAGGCATCGTGCTTTGGGCGATGACCACAGTCACGGCGCAGCTCACTGCACTGAAGTTTGACTACACGAAAAAGTTGCTCACCTCCGGGGACTTGGGGGATGCTCGTAATGATTATAACTCGACGGGTTATAACTCGACGAACGATGGAACTGAAGCTAGTTATAATACCGATGCCGGCACAACCGGTACCCCCACCACCAACCTACTAGCTGCTTGGGCGTTCTATTCAGGGTGCGCTTGTCTCGCGATTGGCGTCACCGCGTTTTTCGTGCTTCACCCAAACGGCGCCCCGATGTCACGAGGCAGCGGCATTCCCGAATTGAAAGGGTATTTAAACGGCAACCGACAGCAAGGTTTGTTCAACTGGAGGACGTTTTTAGGTCGGTCTGTGGGGATTTGTCTGGTGATCACTGCGACGATGCCGTTCGGAAGGGAAGGGCCTTCCGTGCACATCGGAGCGTGCGCCGCGAGCGCTGTTTTGAACCTAGTGCCGTGGCGAAAGAAACTCGGGTGGCAACCGAGCCCCGAGGAACGGCGTCAAATTCTGCAGCTTGGAAGCGCAGCCGGTGTCGCGGCGGCTTTTAACGCGCCTATTGGGGCTCTGTTATACGTCATGGAAGAAGTTGCGAGCTCGCTTCCTCATGATTACGTGTGGAGGGCGATGTTAGCCGCCGGCACCGCGGTCGGCTCGGCGCAAATTCTATACGCCGTCAACGAAGGGCGCGTGGATTACTCGAGTTTGGTTATTACGGACCCGGATAGCTCAACCGGGTGGTCGCCTTCGGACTTGCCTCTGATTATCGTTTTAGCCGTTCTAGCCGGCGCGTTCTCCGCGGTGTTCACGCTGACGGCTGCCTTTTTTGGGAGCGTAAGAAGAGGCGGTGGAGGGAAGAACTACGTTGACGTACCGGAACAGTCGACGTCGAGTTCGATTTTTCAAACCATCCGCAGATTCAACCGTTACGTCTCTGGATTGTACCACAGCAAACTCGGTGCGTGGTGCGACGCTGTGCTAGGAGCGCTACTCGTCGCCACTGCGCAAGTTGCTCTCCCCGCGCTGTTCCCGTGCAGACCAGCCCCGGAAATAATGGAGAACGGAAGCTCGTACAACCGCCGAAGGTTGCTTGATGAGGATTTGGGATTTGGAGACATCATGAGTGGTGAGCAAGTAGTCTCGCTGAGCGATGAATCAATCTACAGCAACCACCCAGGCCGCTCCCTCCTGTCCAGCGCCGTGTACATCCCCCGGACGTTCGTGCAGTACACCTGCAGCGCAGGCGACTTCAACGAAATGGCAACTTTGATGTTACAAAACGAAGAAGGGGTTGTGAAGCACCTATTCGCGCGGGACGACATGTACTCGGAGGCGCTGTTTACGCCAAGCACGGTTTTTGCGTTTCTCGCGTATTTCTTCATCGCGGCGAGCATTACGTTCGGCGGCGCATTTCCCGCTGGCGTGTTCATTCCGAACATGCTGATGGGCGCTGCGACGGGAAGGCTGTTTGGGTCACTCGCTGCGTACGTCAACCCCAACGCCGCGCCCAAAGGCACCTATGCCTTGATCGGATCTGCCGCCATGCTTAGCGGGTTCACACGAATGACCGCCGCCGTCGTCGTGATTATTATCGAAGCAACCGCGAGCTTGGATGTGCTGGCGCCTATAATTCTAGCCTGCGTTATTTCAAGGGCTGTTGCGACTTGTTTGATAGGTGCATCGCTTGATGAAAGACTGATCGTCGCGAAGGGCGTCCCGTTCCTGGAACACGACCCGCACCCGAACACGGGCCATGTTAAAATAGCAGTCGCGCTGACCGATTCTGAAAAAATAAGAGGCCCCGTCATCGCGTTTCGGCCACACGAACGATTATCTGTTTTACTGAACGCGTTACTGTTGACTGATCACAATGCGTTTCCCGTGCTTGAGGATGTGCAGAAAAGCGAAAAAATAGTAGGCCTCGTAACCAGAGCCATGCTGCAAAGGGTGTTACGCGTAGTGCTAGAGGAAACCGACGACGACGACGAAAACTCTTCCATGGTAGGGGCAAACAGCGTGAGCGACTCATCGGTGCGCGTGAAGATTAACGACGAATCAAACATGGACAAAGGGGTGTTACTCGAAAATAGTGTTACACATAAGGCGCACCACACTGCGTCAACAATCTCGCGCACTTCCTCATCTAGGGCGATCGACGAGTGGAGCGTCGAGAACTTCCACGTGAGCGACACGGGAAGCGTCGGTACTGATGAGGACAAGCACTTTTCAGACAAGCACACTGGTAGCACGGATGACGACGCGCACTGCGAGCGAAGCGCGCAACGGGAAGGCAACGCGTTTCTCGACGTAGTTGCAAGGTGGGTCAACGTGAAGCAAAAGGTTACGGAAGACAAGGGTTTCACAACCTCTGGCGTCACCAACTTGTGCGGCATAAAAGGACCTTATCAAAAAGAGTCGCACATATCTCGCAAAGTCCTCTCCACCGCGCTTGACGCGGACGCGGTTCCTTCACACGCAAGAGCCGGTGATGAGAATCACTTTGACGAGTTGAAGGAGGGTTTGGTCCGGGAGATCAAGAACGGCCACCTTCAAATTCGGGATTTTCAAAAGCGCAGGATGGTCGACCTAACGCACGCGGTGGATAAAGCGCCGTGGTGCGTGGACGGGAACACGCGCTTGGGTCGGGTTCACGCTCTTTTCGCGCGACTCGGCGTCCGCCACCTGTGCGTCACCACGGACTGGGGAAATAAACTGGAGGGTATCATTACGCGGCACGACCTGATCAGGGTGCACAGGGAAGCGGAGGGGCACGGGAAACGGGAGTAATACGGAGGGTTTGAAGAGGTTTGGATGTGGAGGCGATAGCTCTGCATATTTCATTTCTATTTATTTTTCTTCACGCTTTATTCCCTCGGGCCGCTATCCACTCCATCCGTGCGTTTCTAGTGGTCTCAGAACATCCTTCTAACGCGTCATCTAACCCCCCAGCCGCGATCAGCGGCCGTATCCCAGGCGTTCCATCGTTGCACCCGCCGATTGATTTTCCGTTTATGAAAATATGCGGAATCGACGATCGTCCGTCGTAGAGTTTTGCGAGCGCCGGGGCGAACCCCGCGCCCCCCTCCGTTTTGTTCCACTCCACCGCGGTGAATGGCACGCCTTCTGCTCCTAAAGCAGCTTTGGCTGCGGCGCTGAAGGGGCAGTACGTCGCGGAGAAGATTACGACATCGTCGGATTTTATTAACGCTTGCACTGCTGTTATCGATTCGTCCATGTCGAAACTCGGATTCAACACGGACGCTAGGAACTCCGTGGCCCTGGTTTTGAATGGGGAGTTCACCACCCATTGGGGAGCAGGGTGCTGCACGAGCCATGCGCCTACCCAGTCGTACACAGCGCCGAGTGGGGCGAGAACGCCGACGGAGAACAAACGTCTTCCGGAGCTGTTGTTTGTGTCTGTTTTGCAGTCATTGTTGGATCCAAAGACCATGACATCACGTTGTTTGCGAAAGCACCCCTTGGTGTGTGTTCTACCGACACCCGCGGTGCGCTTCACCGGCAAGCGCCTCAGGTCGTTTGATGCGTCACGTGTGCGATGCGACGCACACGCGGGCACACGCGCCAGCGCCACCATGACTGACGCGGGGGGTCGGCGTGCCGGTGTTGACGACCACCTTTTTATGACTTGCTGGCGAAACTGGTGGCTCGGCCGTCGTTATCTGTTTTGCTGATTGAGTGAATCGAACGAATCATTAGTGACGCCGCCGTGCCGCCTGAGGGCACGCGTCTGACCCCTTCATCCCGATGGCGTTCCCCGCCACGGCTCTCGTCGCGTTCGGCGTGTACGCCAGCGTGATGTATTGGTACGCCGTCCCCGGGGCGGGTTATATGCCCGCGGGCCCGGTGGACGTCCCAACATGGATCGGCGAGCTTTCCCTAGCGCTCCCCGCCACGGCGACTTTCCTGTACCTCTCCATGTGTTACTTCGGCCCCCGGGTGATGGCCAAGCGCGAGGCGTTCGACCCCAAGGGTTTCATGCTAGTGTACAACGGGTACCAGACTGTGTTCAACATCATCACAGTGGCAATCTTCATCGCGGAGTTGAACAGAGTGGGCGTCAAGGCATGGGGAGGCCGTTTGTCGTGGACCAATCCCGAATCCTTCTGGATCTGCAACGCGATTTGGCTGCACTACAACAACAAGTATTTGGAGTTGTTAGACACCGTGTTCATGGTACTGCGAAAAAAGAACCAACAACTATCCTTCCTGCACATCTACCACCACTGCCTTTTGATCTGGGCGTGGTGGATGGTGTGTTTCGTGATTAAAAACGCCGACTGCGTCGACGCGTATTTTGGAGCGTGCATGAACGCCGGCATTCACGTCATCATGTATAGCTACTACCTGATGGCGGCGCTGAAAGTCAAATGCCCGTGGAAGAAGTACATCACGCAGGCGCAGATGCTTCAGTTTGCTATTGTTTTTACACATGCTTGTTACGTGATTTGGGACGGACACTGTCCGAAAATCTTACCCTACTCGCAGATGTTCGTCATGACGAACATGTTGGTTCTTTTCGGGCAATTCTACAGGAAATCCTACGCGGCTAAGAAGAAGACAAAGTAAATAGGCTACTGTTGGCCTGTATGAGTGAAGTGCAGTGCTTTTAAGTAGTCTATTATATCAATGAAAGGTATTATCAACCTATCACCTATCACTCCATCGGCTTGACGACCTTGAAGAAAATAAACTGCCGCTCGCGTTCGCATTCCCAACCCTGAAACCCGCACATCTTCGTGGTGAGGTCCCTCAACTCTGGTTCTGAAAAGAACTGGTTAAACGCGCCTCCCGTGCCTGCGCCTGAGTCTTTGAACAACGAACTTAACGTACCCATCGCTTCGTCGTTTTCAAACATCGCGGTCGGGTCCAAAAATGTTGAAGCGCAAAACACGCCGCCCGGTTTCAGCACTCTGGAAATCTCCGCGACGGCTAGCGATGGCGAGGGCCAGCAATGCATCGCGGCGCCCGCATGGACCGCGTCCAACGATCCGCTTTTGAATGGTAGCCGCCCAACGTCCGCTTTCAACAATAATAGTGAAGGTGAGGGATCTTCTGAATCACCGGTCAAATCCCCTTTCACACCTCCTTCCATCATTCCTTTCAGTATTTCATCCTTCCCGCAGTACTCCCGCGTTTGGTTCATCATGGTTTGCGAAAAGTCACTCGCCACGACACATTGAAACTTTTCGCTCTTCGCGAACTGTCGCGAGAACAGACCGGAGCCGCAGGACACGTCTAATAGCACGCCTCCAAACGCACTGTCCATGTACTGCATCGCGATTTGCGTCTCCTTTTCTTCACCCGGGAACCCGGCCCAGGAAAATGACTGCCGCCACCCGTTTTCGTAGATGGAACTAATCGCTTCGTTCTGAAACAACTTCGTACCGCTCTTCGCGGGGGGTTCCTTGTACGCACCATTCGCGCCGCCCGCGTCTAAACACAGGTCGATCACGCCATTGGACGTGGGGAAGGAACGTGCGCACGATACGCACGCCTTCAACGTGCCAACGAAGGGCGTGAAGCACACGGGGCACGCGAGCTGGACACGTTTTGATTTTTCCGATGATGGGACTTCGGTTGGGGACGAAGCGTCATCCACGGTCGCCTGAAGTCTCCACACCACCGGTCTTTTGGTGGCGTGGGAGACGCGGTTAGTGGAGACAAGCGTCGCCACGTGCGGATGCTGCACGCGGGGGGAAACCAGCATCGCCGTCATTGTGCACTGCAGTCTGGAGCATGTGCACGTTTTCTGAAAGCAAAAGCATAAAAAGGTGACGTCGCTTTTTGCGTTTTGCGCTGGTTTTTCTTGCACAATCGTTTTAGTCGGACATTCGTGTTAAAAAACGAACCAAATTCTCGCGATCGTCGACGAGTCGCGAAGGTTTCCGCGTACATCTTATCGGCTCCGTATTCCGCCCCCCCTCCCGGTTCCGACACAGTCTGTGGCGCACCGACCGCACAGGTATACGCGCGGCGTCGTCACCAAGTGGGACACGCTTGTGATTATGGCGTCGATGGTGGGCGCGAACGCGCACTGCGCGTTGTCCGGCGCGAATGGTAAAACCCTACTCTCCAGTAAGCGAGGCGGATTCAACGGTGGGGTGGTTCGAGTGTCCGTGTCTTCAGGAAGCAAAACAACCACCCGCCGTTCCCTACACACCCCCCCTTCCGCCAGCGGCTTGATCCCGGAGGAGTTCCAGAGCCCTGAGCGGAAGAGAAAGGTGCTTCTGCCCGGGGATGCGGAGTACAACCAAGCCAAGGGGGTCGCTGGGTTGAGCTCGAAACAGATTGAGTTGATGGGCTTAGGACCTGACCAAGCATTCAGACGCCCTGATGTGGACCCGTTCTCTATCAGCGCACGAGCTTCGTACCGCAAGGAAGTCCCGTCCGAGGCGAACGGGGGCCCCGCGAGCATGGTGACCTCCATCGCGGGTGCGTCAGGAGGACAATACGGCATGTCCATGAGCGCCGGCGGCGGCGGATCAGGCGGAGCGGGACCGCCTCCGGACTTACCCTCGCTGCTGCTCAACGCGCGCATCGTGTACATCGGCATGCCCTTGCTACCCGCCGTGACCGAACTCGTGGTCGCCGAGTTACTTTTCCTGAACTACGAGCAGAACGACCGCCCGGGATACATCTACATCATGTCCGGCGGGTCCATCAACGAGAAGGGCGAGGCGGTTGGCGTTGATAGTGAAGCCTACGCTATTCTGGACACGATGCGGTACATCCGACCGAAAATGCACACTGTTGCTGTCGGTAAGTGTTTCGGCAACGCCGCGATGCTGTTAGCTGCTGGATCACCCGGGTGCAGGCACGCCCTCCCAAACGCGCAGATTATGACGCACCCCCCCAAGCTCAACCGAACCTTCGACTCTTCAGTCAACGTCCAAATAAGAGCCAACGAAATCCAGGTGTGTGAAGAAACGTACATGGGCTTTATGAGCGAGTTCTCTGGAAAGCCGATTGAGGAAGTCACCAAAGACTTAGATCGACGCAGATACTTCACCCCGAACGAAGCCATCGAGTACGGGCTGATTGACAAGGTGATTAAGAAAGGGAGCGATGTGTTCGAGAGGAAGGACTATGAGGCGGAGATGAAGTACGACGAGGCCATGAGGAGCGGAGCCAGGCCGGGAGCGCCGAGCAGGTAAAGGGAATGGGAGAAGAGTCGCTTTTGTAAACCACATTTTTTTAGATTGACGAATGAATTCTTAAATTTGCGCTAAACTCTATCTATCATGATCACTTCTTCCTATGGGCAATTAAACCCTAAACCTACTCAAACCCCCTGCTCCTGTTTCCCCTTCTCATCTAACTCTTCCTTCGTTTGCACTTGTTTCCCGCGCTGGTACACCGCGAAACCCACCATGGAGATGGCGTACCCTATAACCTGTACGCCCGTTATAGCTGATCCAAACAACGCGACGCTCACTAAAATCACCAAAGTGTTTTTAACCTGCCCCATCACCTTGAACGTCAGGCTACTAGTTGATTTGATCACCGCCAGGGTTAACAAATTCACGAAGAAGCCTAGAATCGCGGCGCACGCGTATTTGTGCGGGCTCTGTATGATCTTGCCGAAGCCGTCCTCCTCTACTAAAGCGGTCCACTCAAAGCAAAAAATTCCCAACACCAGAAAACCAAAACTCGCGGGCGCCATGACATAAAGTCCCTCAATCAACTCGAACCGTAAGTTCCCGAGTAAATACTGCAGCACCGCCATCCTGCACGCCTCCGAGAACTCGCTGGCGAACATCATCACCACGCCTATGTACTGGAACTGGATTTCGCCGTACGCCGCGAGGGCAGTGCCGAATGTTAAAATAGCGACGCCCAACACCGTGACTCTGTGCGGCTTCTCTAAGCCAGCGCCCACCAGCACGATCATGGTCACACACGGCACCGCGGCTTTCAGCATTTGGATAAAAGAGACTGATAGATATAGGTACGTGTAGTTGCCTAACGCTAAACTGAACGCGGCAAAGCCTCCTATCGGCACTACGTGCTTGACGAACCAGCGTAGACTCATGTCTTTCGACTTTTCTAATTTACTGATGCCTGAATTGACGAGAACCGATGAGATCGTCCAGCTCGCGGCTAGGCCCATGGAACACAGCGTCATGGGGTAGTGGAACCCGTCCTCGTTTAAAAGGTAGCTGTTAAGGAAAATCAAACCAGAACTCGCGCAGCCCCACGCAACGATGTAAAACAAAGCCATGGCCAGGTTCTGCGGGATCGGAGAGGTCATGTCAGTGTTTCGGTTGGGTGATTCGAGAGACGATAGATGGAATGGAACGTGCGTTGCCCGATGTTACGGGTACGAGAAATACGGCACGTCCGATGGACCACGACGTACCCTCGCCTGGGCCTTGGCCATCGCGGGTTGCTCTCCCATATCGCCGTCGTCGCCTACGCCTGCGCGGCGCGTTGTGCCGGGCTATACAATCGAACCATCTACAGCACAAGGATAAGCGGCTAGGAAAGCTCGTTGAGTAAACTCTTTGAATTAAAACACTGCTACACCTCGACGCTAACTCCTCGCTTCACAAACGCTTCCTGCGCCGCTCGCGCGCACAGGTCGTACGCCGCCACTTCAGCACCGCACCGCAACGTATCCTCCGCATTGGTTGTGTAGCACAATCGACACGCTTCCCGTTCATTCACGCACGGCGTATCGGTGCGGTGCATCAGGTGATGTCGCGATTGCACTTCCGATGCTTTTTCGCGCACTACATCGAGCTCCGCTTGTTCGTTCTTTAGAAGCATCTCCCCGACTCGAAGACTTCGAGCGAGCGCGCTGTCCAGCCCCGGGAACATCGGTCGAAACTCGTCCACTGCTGAGGAGTCACCCACCGCGCCCATCGCCGCGAAAGTCTTAAGATTTTGAAGGTTTTGGTTCGGATGGAACGGCGCTGATGTGTTTTTCTCTTTTTCACTCGAACCAAGTTCCTTTGTTTTTGCGGTCGTCTTGGTGACGACGGGGGTGCTGGCGACGCGTTCGCTGGTGCTTGGCTGTTCCCCATTCTCTACTCCGTCCAGCTTCTCGATCAACCGCCGGCTGATCTGTTGTTTTGGGGAGACGTGGTCAGATAGGTCAGACTGTTGCGCATAGAGAGTTGGCGCAAGATTTGGGGTTAAGGGGATGACCGAAAAGCGGGCGCGATCACAGAGGTTAGGCTTCCACTTGAACGACGATTTGAAGAATCCGTGTGCTCCCGTACCTTTAGCCCAACCTTTCCATCGGGGTTCACCATCGGCCGGAGCCGCTGCGTGGAGCCTGCGACGCCCATCGCGACCGTGACGGGGTGCGAAGGGTTGTGTGTAGGGTGAGCAAAAATGATGATCGAAAATAGGTCGAAGTGTGAATCATCAGTGCGTTTCTACTTTCACAGCTCTGTACTGTCTATACTATCTATCTACTATTGAATCAATTAAACGCTACGTTCTCTCTGTTTGCCGCGTCTTGCAGCCCCCGGTATCCTAACAACGTGAGCCACGCGTCCATCGCGGCGTACTTGGTTATTGCGGGCGGCATGTCAGAAACTCGACGCGGCGGCGGTTTTCGCCCATCCTGAATCGCGACGAAATAATGCACGGAACTTTTGTCTTTGCTGTCCTTTATGACTCTGGTGTTTGAATCCGGCCACGCTAAATTCACCACGCGAGCCAGGCCTCTTGGAACGCTCGTTGAGCCGGCGATTGAGGTGGACAATGACTCCAAGTCAACGATGTCACGTCTGATTTCATTCTCATTAATCACGAGCGACCGTTTATCCGCATTCGCCGTGCCGTCGCAAAATACTTTTATTATGTCGTCGTTGCGCAACAGCCTTTGCAAGTCAACACTCAACCCCCCGCCCGGGTTCGCACTGGGGATCTCGAGAATGCACAGTGTGTTTCCAAAGGATGTCCCAGTCTGAACGGATGTCTCAACGCACACTTGTACCAGCACCGGCGGCGCTGATCCGTTGCCCTCGACATCGATGCCCACGAGTTTTGGTGAGCATTGCCAAAAGTATTTCCATGAATCTGATTGCCCTCCATCTACTACCTGGCAACTCGATTCAAACCATCCCCCGAACTGCTCCTCCACCGTGTGCGTAGGCTTGACAGAAAACTCTTCTATAATGTGTAGCTCCTGTAACCCCGCAAGCGCCACGACCGCGGCCGCGGCGTGGCCTTTCTTCCTTCCATCTATTGAATCTTCGGATGTGTCTTCGCTCGTGAAAACGCGCCCTCGAGATCCTATTCCCCACCGGACCTCCACGGCCCAACGCGGAGGGCTGTGGGTTTCGTCCCGAAAGTACCGCGAGCTCCACCCGAACTTCCCGCACAAACCCTGCTCCAATTCCTGTTTCGGGCTGTTAAACTTAGGGGGCATCACAGCGCAGTGTGGTGTGATGGCGTGGTAGCGTGAATAAGCGTTAAATCGTTGTCAAGTGCACGTCAGCGCTCAGAACCCCACGCGCATGCGCTTTGGCTCCGCCGTTTTCGCGATGGTCCCTAAGGTGTTGCTGAAGCGCTTCAAGCCGAAAAAACTCAAGGAAGGCGCTGGGTTCATCGTGCGGCGCCCGGTTGGGGATGGCCAAATCTCGGACAAAGAGTCGGACCCTTTTTTGTTGTTAGATGAGCTCGGACCCGTGACCTATAAAAAAGGCGAGTTCCCAGGTGCGCCGTGGCACCCGCACCGCGGGTTCGACACCGTGGCGTACATCAAAGAGGGCGAGGGCGAGCACAGCGACAGCATGGGCAATAACGGGATATTGAGGGCGGGGGACTGCCAGTGGATGACCGCGGCGAGTGGCATAATCCATGACGAAGGTAAAAACCATCCAGGCGGCCTTCTCCACGGCTTCCAGTGCTGGGTCAACCTACCCACGAAGCACAAGATGGACCCCCCAGCCTATCAAGATGTCCCGTCACGAGTCATTCCAGTAGTTGTACCGTCACCCGGTGTGACGATTAAGATCATCGCTGGGCGTTGCGCTGGTAAAAACGCGGTGGTCCAGACGCTCGTACCAATCCAGTATGTGGACGTGATGTTGGCTGCGAACAAAGAATTCACGCACGACGAGATCGATTCCCGAATGACGACCACTATAGTTTATATATACCGAGGAAGTGGTATGGTTGACGACCAGGCTGTGAGTGACGGTGACTGTTTGCTCCTAGGAGACGGGGACTCGGTGACGTTCAAGGCGAGCGATTCGGATTCGGGTTCTGAGGATTCCGGAATGGACGTTTTATTCCTTGCGGGCGAAAAAATCAACGAGCCAATCGCGCGGCACGGTCCGTTCGTGATGAACACAATTGAAGAAATAGAACAGTGCTTTGAAGACTACAGGAACGGGACGTTGGTGAAACATAAGGCCACGATGCGGAAGTTTGATGAGCTGTAGGGTTGGGGATGAGAAAGTTAAAATACTTAAAGCTTTATAAATTACACATTCACACCCATTACACCCCTTCTTCCTTCCCTACTTTCAGCCTCGAGGTGAGTAACGCGTAGAAGGGCCCAACGTTTTCGTTCGGGTTAACGCTGACTTGCCAACCTAGAGATGTGTTGCAGTTGGCACATCGACACCTGAATGCGTCGCGGGGCGCCCACCACTTCGAAGCCTGTTCGTCGCTTGCCTCATCAAGACGCACGTTCGCGTTGCCAAACACAGACACCGACACGAATGCGTCGTTATACCAATGTCGGTGCACGTGTGCTTTGTCTTTCTGAGTTTCGTCGGATCGGCGACACAACTCGTGGCCGCACTTCAGACATGTCACCGGTCGATCTGGTTTCTCTTCTTTCGGAGTGAGACTCAACAGCCGCTCTAAACTCTCGCGCTTGTACATCACCGCGTCGCGTTCCTTATCGATGTCCCACGCGTCTTCAGGCGCGTCCGTGCGTCGCCAACTCTTGTTCTCGTTGATCCGACGCTGGTCATCAGGGTCGTTCGCCCACGAATCCGAACCCTGGGCGTTGGATGGCGAGACGTACGAAAAACGAGAGGACCTTGCCGAACCCTGGGCGTTGGACCTTGTTAGATTGGAAAGATGATGTTTTGAAGCACCGAACTTGGTGGAGTGTGTGGACCGACATCCCAGGCTTGCCGTCATGTGTTTCGGCACGGGGACCCCCGCGCGTGATGGCATGAAGGTACACGCCATGTCCCGACGCGACAAACGTGATGCAGCGTTCGTGCGCGAGGCGGAGTGATGAAAGGATGTGATGACACGCTGTCTCGCGGGAAAAGCTGAAACTTTAAAGATCTTGCACAAAATCGCGACGGCACTTTTTTGGCCGTCGTCGGGCACGTCGGTGGAGAACGCGCTCTACCGTGTTCCTGTTCCACTCCTCGCGGCGAGGGAGGTTGTGGATTGTGTGCGACACTCGTGACCGCAAATCGCGCAGATCGAACCCGCGGACGTGTGACCCCGCGGGTTGGTGGACCCGTTGACGACCCGCGGCGAAAACCCGAGGCGAAAACACGTCACGGCACCTAGATCGGGGAATCTGTCGTCTCGGAGGGTAGGGCACACCAATTGACATGCATTCGATGACGGCGATGTCCTCCATCGTGTTGCGATCGCCCGGGGCTGTGTTTCCTGCGAAATCGCGGAACACGTCGTGCACAGGGAAATCCAAAGCCGGGGTGACCCGCGCGTGGACCAGAAACTCGTCGACGAGCCCTCAATGGTCTCGCCAAGTGACCCGACCAGCTGGGTTAGCTACTGACGCACAGCGCATCGGGGCGGCAACCGTAATGTCACAACGACTCAACAAAACAAACGCTTTAACCGACGAAAGCAGTAGCCGGGCGATGAAGCCACCCCCTAACGACGATGACCCCACCGACCTGGTGTTCGGCCTCCCCCGCAAAACCGTCGCGGAACCATTCGGCATCTTACTCGGCTCGCAGTTCATTCTTTTCGTCGGCGTGGGCGCTTTGTTACCCGCGTTGCCGCTATACGCGCAATCAATCGGGTTAAGCGGCAGCGCGAACGGCGTAGTTTTGAGCGCACCAGCGTTAGCGATGTTAGTCCTGAACCTGCCAGCGGGTAAGTTAGTCGACAGCTGGGGCCGGAAACAGATGATGATGGCTGGGATGTTTGTTATTGCATTGTCTGATTTTGCGACAGGGCAGTGCAGAACGGTGCTGGCGCTCGTGCCGGCCCGATTGAGCCTAGGAGCTGGTCGTTCCGCAGCAGAAGGAGGTGACAGAGCCTACCTCGCCGATCTGACGGAACGCGCCCCGTCCGCCCGGGGCACGATCACTGGGACGCAGCAAGCAGTGCAGGCGTTGGGTTTGGTCATCGGGCCGCTCATCGGCGGCAATCTCGCGGAACAATACGGCGCCCCCGCTGTGTTTTACTTGATTTCGTTCGCAGCGCTGGTATGTACTGGTGGATATTCCCTGCTACCCGAGATCAACGCCGCGGCGGAGAAAAAGAAGCAAGACGCGCTGATGTCCATGGACATGAGCGAGGCGGAGGAACTCGAGTTCAACGAAAAATTAATAGCGCAAAAAGCCAAGAGTGATTGGGGAACGCTGTTGAAGAGTAACCGGCAAAAGGTTTTAGTGGTGGCTGCATCAGCGAACGCGCTGGGTTTCGTGGCTAAATTAACTTGTATACCCTGGTTCGCGAGCGAGACGTTGGGGGCGACTCCTGCGCAGGTGGGTGAATTATTCAGTCTCACAGCTTTACTCGGCATGGCGTCCGCCCCTTTAGGCGGAATCATCGCCGACAAAATAGGACTCAAGGCGGTTGTGGTGGTGAGCTTAGTCGCTTGCGCGATTGGACTAGGGTTCGCGAAAGACGCGGAGGACGTCAAGGGCTTACAGCTGTGCATCGGGCTGTGGGGTATGGGCACTGCGGCGGCCGGTCCTGCCGTCAACGCATTGGCGATTGAATCCGCGCCCAAAGGGGGGGAGGGCGAAGCGCTGACGTTGCCTAAAACCGCGGGCGATTTGGTTTTTCTAGTCGGGCCGATTATAATTGGGCTCACGGACGACGCGCTCGGGAGTGCTGGGTCGTCGCTTGGCCTAGTAGCAGGGACCGCCGCCGCCGCCGCCATAGGAGCGCTGATGTTCCTGGACCCGATCGAGACAGATGAAGGGGGGGAGGAAGCGTATTAGTTTAAATTGTAGACCACCCTCCACGATCATTATTTTTTGTCTGCTTCTCAATCTATTTGTCCTTTCAATATGCTACAAGCCCCCCACTCCGCCATGCGCGGATCTCGCCGTGTCGCGCGTTTCCTTCTCGTCGCGGCGTCGAGGTCGCGTATTTCGTCCACATCGTCACACGCGGCGTGGACACATGTCGCGCGTCTTGTTTCGACTCACAGGTGTCCATCGTGGCCTGAGCCATTTTCGTCTTGGACGGCACCCCGCAATCTCGGCGCCCATGGATTCGCCTCTGGTGCGTCCACCTCACCACCCACCAAGTGCTGGTCCTGCGCCACCAACTTCACAAAATCAATCGACCACAAGTTCTTCTGCGATGCGTGCGGCGAGATCCTTCCTGTTTTGATCAATACCAACGGGAAAACCAACGACCAACACGTTCCAAAGATGTTCAAAGTGCTGGGGATTGCGTACGAATATTCAGTGGACACAACCGAGCTCGAGTCATCAATGAAAGCGCTCCAGAAAACGCTCCACCCAGATAAGTTCGGCACCAAGTGCGCTGTGGCCCAAACGCACAGTGCAGCGCAAGCCAGCTTGGTCAACAGGGCGTACGCGGTGCTAAAAGACCCGCTGCAACGAGCGAAGTACATGTTGAACGTTTACGGCGCGTGCGTCGGGGAGGACGACGACGATTTCAACGACGATTTGGCGGGAAAAAGGATTATGAATTCGTTGAGTAATAACTCGAGGAATAATGACGATATCTCGTCGGGGGGCACCCGGGGGCACCCGGGGGCGCCTGAGGATGAATTCACCACCACACCATACCACTCTCCCGTCGATTCCGAGGTGTTGATGATGGCCATGGAGTTGCGCGAGGCGATTGAAGACGCGGTTGAAACTTCCGATCCCGAGAGGAGAGCGGGATTGTTACGGGAGTTGTTACGGGACACCGCAGTGCGTGAGGCGGGGTGTTTGGAAATCCTCACAGATGCATTCGCCCCCCCGGTGGACCTGGAAAGGGCGAAGAAAGCCACGGTGGAGCTCGCGTACCTAGCAAGAGCCATGGAGGAAATCAAGGAAAAGGAGTAGGACAAGAGGTAGGGTAAATAATGATAGTACCGGGGATCGCTTGTGAAGAACGTAATTGACCGTGCTTTCCTTTCACATAAATACACTTAAATTTAAAAATAGCCCACCCTATCCCTCTAGTGTCCAAACACCCGTCCGATTTTATCCGCGGGCGGCTCCACGCCGTGACGATCCGGGTCGAGCTCGTCCTCCCCGCTCCCGTCGTCATCCGACAAGTCACTCCCGCTGTCGCGTTTTGCGAGGGCCGACACGGTTTTCGCGACGTACTCTTTTTCGTATTTTTTGTCCCCGGATTCCCTCAACAAACTTCCATTCGCGTCACTTCGAATTTTCCGAATAATCGCCGTCTCCTGGTCCGCGGATACGACACTCCACGCCTTCCGAACGTCCTCCACGATGCGCTCCGTCCGCCTTTGCCTTCGCTCCATACCACGCGCCACGTCTTCCAAAACCCCAACACGCCGCGTGTTCGCCGCCGCCGTTTCCTCCGCCGCCGTGGTCCGCTTCGCCAACACCGAAAACGTCTCCACCGTGTCCGAATCATTCGCAGTCCCAAGAAGCTGTTCCTCGATCATGGCTCGTACCGTCGGCACAGTGGGCCTTTCCTTCAAACTGGCGCCCACCGCGGCGTGCAACTGCTGCAGCGCCGCCCCCAACGTTTCAGTCGCCGGTGTGCTCTCTCCACTTCTCATCGATTCTATTGCGGCGACGACGGATGCCGTGGTCGCCTCGACGTCCGCCAACCGCTGTGGTAATGAGGCGTGGGATGACGTGTCTCCAAAGGTACCTCCACGTCCCATGCCAGGTGTCCCGATTCCTCCACCAGGCGTGCTGAACGGCGTTCCTTGCGTTGATCCCAAAGTACTTTGATTCTTCCCGTCGTCCGCGGCGCCGAACACGGCTTTCCTCAACTCGCGGATAGTCCCCACTGATTGCGAAAACTGCTGTATGCTCTGTGTGTCCCGCTCCAGCGCGGCGATGTCTATATCCCGAACCAACGATTCGATCCGCTTCACGTCGTCCGAAGCTTCGCGGCAACGCACCTCCGCCTTCGCCGCTGCCGCTCTTACCCTCGATTCGCTCGACTCAGTCTTCACCACTAGGCTCGCCGAAAACGCATCACGCGCCCTGGTCGCTTCTGAGGCAGCAGCTTCCGCCCGTTGAACCGTCTGCTCGATGTTGCGGCACTCCCGGGCCGCGGAGGACGCTTCCCTGGCTGCAGTCTCCGCGCGCTGCGTCGCCAAGTCGCACGCCCGCTCCGCCGCACTCGCCATCTCGTCATTCGCCCCCCCCCGCGAAGTTTCCACCGCCCGTAACTTGGCTTTCGTCGTAGCCAGCTCTTGCGTTAAACGGTCCACGCGCTCGATGAGCATGGTCATGTCTTCACTGGAGTGGTGTGCGTCATGGACCGCTCCGAACGGGGTGTGCGGGCCTGTTCCCGGCCGGCCTCCCCCACCTCCACCACCCGGCACCCCAAATTGTGCCTCGAATCGTTCCAAGCGCGCGGCTTGGTCTTGTACCACGAGCGCCAATCCCTCGATCGCAACGCGAACGCTGGGCGTGACGTTGTACCAGTCGTTAATTCCGAGCGCCAAATCCCGGAAGTTCACCGCTTCATCCACCTGCGGGACCCTGGCGGCGGTGGACATGACACCAGGTGGACCGCCCGAGATGATCGATTACCGGAAATGCCCCAAATCGTCGCGCCTCGCGATTCAACAAACGAGTCCCTAAACACAGGGAGGAACCTGCGTCTCAAAGCCCTTGGGACGAAACACACGCACGCAACACCGCGGCGGCGAGACCAAGGCACCGAACCGGTCGACGAGAATGCCTCGATTTTGGGATTGGTGAACGATTTTATTCTGGACGACTGAGAAACTGTGTTGAATTTACTTTTGTTCAAATTTTACACTCGTCTAACCACATATCCCACCTCTACTCCAGCTGCGCCTCCAGCATGGCGATTTTCCGCAGCAGCTCGTCTTCCCTAATCTGCGCCGGGGTGAGCGGTCCTCCGTTGCGTTCGGTGTTGGGGTTCACGCCGGATTCTCGAGCCGCGATTTCAAATGCGACACTCAAATCATTGACCAAATCGGACACGTCTTCGATGCCGGTGGAGATTCGCACCAAGTCATCCGGCAACCCGCGCGCCGCTCGCACCTCCGCCGGAATTGAAGCGTGCGACATGAAACAAGGCAGGCTGATCAATGACGAAGTGTTCCCGAAGCTCACCGTTATTTTGAACAGCTTAGCTTGCTCGACAATAATGCGACTCAACTCAACGTTGCCCGTGGAAAATGAAAGAATCGACCCGGTGCCGGTTGCTTGTTTGTTGTGAAGGTCGTACCCGACGTTGGATTTGAGACCAGGGTAGTTGACGAACTTGACCAGGGGGTGCGCCTCCAGCCACTCCGCAAGCACTAGCGTGTTCGCCTGCTGCTTCTCCATCCTGAGTGACATGGTTTTCAGCCCCCGCAAGGCGAGCCAGCAATCGAACGGCCCTAAGTGAAGCCCCTCGGCGTTTTGGTGGAAGTAAATGTCCTTGCCTAGTTGTTCACCGACGCACGTTAGGATACCGCCAGTCACGTCGCTTTGCCCACTAATGAACTTCGTAGCGCTCGTCATTGAGATGTCTGCTCCTAGTTCTAATGGGTTCTGGAACACAGGGGCCATGATGGAGTTGTCGACGCACACCAACGCGCCCTTCTTGTGCGCCATGTCGGAGATACTCTTGATATCCGTGATTTGAAGTCGAGGGTTGGTGGGGGATTCTAACATGACCATGGTGGTGGGGCCGCCGTTGATTGCTTTTTCCACCGCAGCCAAGTCGTTCATGTCCACGTGCACAACTTCGATGCCAACCTTTGGCACGACCTGATCTAGTAATCTAGATGTGCCTCCGTAAATGTCGTCCCCCGTGACGATCCTCTCCCCGGTGCGCACCAGCCGCGTGACGCACATCAGCGCCGACATCCCTGACGAAAACGCGAAGCCCCGGTCGGCGTTTTCCAATTCAGCCATTTGCTTTTCGAGTAAATCGCGAGTAGGGTTGCCTGACCTAGTATAATCGTACGGGCCGTTCGTCGTAGCACTTGGTTGGCCAAAGGTAGCCGTCTGATACAAAGGCGGGTTCGTGCTGTTGAACGGGTCTTCAATTTGGGTTTGGGGGTGGACCAATCTTGTAGCTACGCCCCACCCATTTGGTCCACCCGGGGATTTCGACGAAGAATTAGACGCGCCTCTGACTGTTTGCCCATAGGAAGTACTTGAGCCGTTTTTAGCCGTTACGCTGCTCGGCTCCACCCAAGTCTGCGCGAGCTCCTGTAACCCAGCCCAAAGGTTGCTCTCCACGTCAATCACCCCCTTGGCTTTCACGCGTGCCGCAAACGCATCGCCGCGTTCACCCGGCAGCAGAATCTCAGAAACCCCGGGCGCTTTCTTGGCACCCTTGACGCGCTCCGTAACGACCGCCGCTCTCTTTTCAAACTCCTGCTGCCCCAACATTTTAGGGTCAATCGCGATCACCAAATTGCCCCAGTTCTTCTCGGACATCTTGTCCTTGACCGCGGCACCGACTAACGGCCCGGCGAGTAACTCAACGATCAACGCCAAGTTGCTGGATTTGTACCCGCCATCAAACGTCTTAATCGCGCCGCCGTCAATCGCGGCGTTGGGATCCTCCGTGATGTTGCCCTTGCCGTCAATCGCGACGCCGTGGGGAATTCTCTTACCCGCCGTCCGAGCCTCCAACAACCCAAAAAAACTATAAGCTGATGTAGCCATATCCAACACAACAGGCCCGTTCGCAGTTGGGATTCCCACGCCAATCGGGTTCGTGCCGAAGATGGGTTCGATCGCGCCGTTGGGAGCGACAAACTCAGGTGATACGGCGAACACAAGCGCGATTAAACCCTTCTTCGCCACGGTTTCAGCGTAGTAGCCCAACGCGCCGGTGGATGTGCTCGTGTTGTTCGTGCCGCAAATGCCGAACCCGTGCTCAGTAGCTTTATGGCATGCGATTTCCATCGCTTCGTGCAGCACGACCATGCCCGCGTTTTTTCCGCCGTCCAAATTCGCGCTCAACAAAGTTTCGTGTTCCTTCGTGATTGGCTTACAGTCCGGGTCCCTCGCGATCCCCTTTGTGGTGACTTTGATGATTCCCTGGTTGTTCCCCCTGAGCTGCGCGTAGAGCATGATGTCCAGCAGGATTTTCGTTTCGGAATCGGAATAGCCGTAGGTCTTGATGGCGCGTCTTGTGGTTTCTGTTAATTCGTTTATGGAAACGGATGTGTTGGATGACGTTGAGGGGGCGGGTTGTTTCTTGCCGAACAACGCGCGGGTTGGGGGTGCGGTCCTGGTGTGTCTACGGGGAGCTCCAGCGGGCCTCGCCCCCAGCGGCGGGTGCGGGCGTTGGAAAGACGAAATCGATGACCCGAAAGACACCTTCACCCTCTGCTTCCCGGCGGGGCCTCGCATCCCTGAACCCGGCGAGGTTCCGTTGTTTGAAGATGCTCGAACCACTACGAGCGGTTTGCGGCTACACAACCTTCCCCCGTCGGGACGGACCACCACGGTCGCCAGGGCCTTCTTAAGCATCCTTTCGTGCTTCGCGCGGGTGACACAGAGTTGGTGTGCGGACCGCGCGGATGAGTGTGGAGGACGGCAAGGACGTAGAGCCGATATCCTGCCGTTCGGAGATTGCCAAAAAAGCCAAACAAAACCCATTTCCAAAAGTGCATTTTACATGAGTGCATTCACTATACACCCATGCATTAATTCACATGGGCGCATAAGGGGACAACATGTAGATTTCTGAACCGAAGTTAACTCACCGGCCACGTGCCCCTTCGCTGGACGGCTGTGCTTGCACGTGGCGAGCCGCTTTGTCTGTCAGCCCAGCGATGTTGCCAAAAAACGTTTGACGAGAAAAGCGTGCGATCGCGCGTCCCCCCCTCCACTATTCCGCACAACCTCACCTTACCCCCACATTACATCAGCAAAGATGTCCGCTCCTACCGCTATGTGCTCCATCGAGACCGTCAACGGTCGCGAATACAAGGTCAAGGACATGGCCATGGCTGATTTCGGGTACGTACGGACTTCCGATGCATCCGGGAAAAAGATTGATCGCGTCCGCCGCTTCAGAGCTCGCCGCCGATGGCATCTCTGCCCGCCGTGCGACTCTTTTCTTGAATCGATCGGCCCGGTTTCGTTTACATCGAATGCGCTACGAAATGATACGACGCTATCCCGTGTGTTTCGCCAAACCACACAGCAACCATCTCCTCTTCCCGTTCCCTGTCTGACCATCCGTCGCGTTCCAAAAACTCTCCACACAGTCGCCTCGAGATCGAGCTCGCGCAAGTCGAGATGCCCGGCCTCATGTCCATGATCAAGGAGTTCGGCCCCGCCCAGCCCCTGAAGGGCGCCAACATCTCGGGTTCGCTTCACATGACCATCCAGACCGCGGTGCTCATCGAAACCCTGGTCGCCCTCGGCGCCGTCGTCAGGTGGTGCTCGTGCAACATCTTCTCCACGCAGGACCACGCCGCCGCGGCGGTCGCGAGAGATTCCGCCGCGGTGTTCGCCTGGAAGGGTGAGACTCTTGAAGAGTACTGGTGGTGCACGGACAAGATGCTGGACTGGGGCTCCGAACCCCTTGATATCATCGTCGACGACGGCGGTGACGCCACGCTCCTCATCCACGGTACGTATTAACGCGACGCAGTGTCGCATCACCTCTCCGGTATTTCGCAATCGCTTCCTTCGCGACCACAGACACGTGTTCGATTTTACCGACAGCCATCGAGGGTCGTCAAGACGCGCATAGCATGGAAGTAAAGCCCCATTGCATTTGCATCTCCATGTCTAATGTACTGCGATACGTACGCATCGCACGAGCCGCCTGTCGCGCCGCGATGCATCGCGCATCACCCCGAACGTCCAACCTCCGGCAAGCGTCGGCACTTCCGAAACAGCATCGCGAGACCGAAACGGCCAGCTGTGCGATTTTGGAAAAGTGCCTATTTTTTCCCCTTGAACCCTTCGCTGACCTCTCCCCCCCCCACCTACTTCAACCACACAGAGGGTTACAAGGCTGAGCTCGAGTTCGAGAAGTCCGGCGCGATCCCCGACCCGTCCACCACGGACAACGCGGAGATGAAGCTCGTGTTGAAGACCATCGCGGAGAACCTGGGCAAGGACCCCAAACGGTGGCAGCGCATCGTGTCGACCTGCGTGGGCGTCTCCGAAGAGACCACCACCGGTGTCAAGCGCCTTTACGAAATGCAAAAGGCTGGTGAGCTTCTGTTCCCCGCTATCAACGTCAACGACAGCGTGACGAAGTGCAAGTTCGACAACCTGTACGGCTGCAGGCACTCGCTTCCCGACGGGATCATGCGCGCCACCGACGTGATGATCGCGTCAAAGACTGTGTTCGTCGCCGGCTTCGGCGACGTCGGCAAGGGCTCAGCGCAAGCCATGAAAGCGGCTGGCGCCAGGGTCATCGTCTCCGAAATCGACCCCATCTGCGCCCTCCAGGCTGCCATGGACGGCTTCCAAGTCGCCCCCATTGAAGACTGCGTTGATATCTGCGACATCTTCATCACCACCACCGGCAACAAGGACATCATCATGGTCGAACACATGGCCAAGATGAAGAACAACGCCATCGTGGGGAACATCGGCCACTTCGACAACGAAATCGACATGGCTGGCCTCGAATCCTACCCCGGCATCAAGCACGTCAACATCAAGCCCCAGTGCGACAGGTACGAGTTCCCCGACGGCCACGGCGTGATCATGCTCGCGGAAGGGCGCTTGCTCAACCTCGGGTGCGCCACCGGCCACCCCTCGTTCGTCATGTCCTGCTCGTTCACCAACCAAGCCATCGCCCAACTGGAACTGTGGAACGAACGCAAAACCGGCAAGTACGAGAAGAAAGTCTACGTGCTCCCCAAGCACCTCGACGAGAAGGTCGCGGCGCTCCACCTCGAGAAGATCGGCGTCAAGCTCACCAAGCTCTCCGCCGAGCAAGCCGCGTACATCAACGTCCCCGTGGAAGGCCCCTACAAGCCTGCCGCGTACCGCTATTAAGCGGTGGAAGCATAGATATTCTTTGCTTTCGCAATTCTTTACGGTTTACGAACTGAGTCTACCCGCGCGCAGCTCTTTTGTCGATTGCAAAGTCCAAAAAGAGCTTCGCATGAACTTTAATAGGGTGGACAAGGTTAGGTGTGTGATACGATATAACGATTTTAATACAAATTTGTTGATGAAACATTTCACTATTTACTTTGCGCGATTACATCCATACTATCCCTCTTCCTTCCTCATCTTTTCCTCTCGTATTTTGCCGTATATGTTGGCTCTGACTCGATCTTCCTTCGTTACCGCTATTACGTCCAGCGACCGCAGCTTGGGGAGCACCGCCGTGACGCGCGTTCGGTAGTTTTTTTTTGATTGCACCGGGTTTCCCTGGATTGTAATTTTTGACAGATTCGTCAACCCCGAGAGCTTGTCTATTTCCCGTAGTGTGTTTATTTGGTTCCCTTGTAAATATAAACAGGACAGGTTGGGGTAGTTCAGCAGCACTGGATCTACTTTCGTCAGTTTGTTGTTGCTCAAATCCAGCCACCTAAGTTCGAGTGTGTCGTCTAAGACTTGTTTCAGAAACTCTGATAATCCGTCTAAGTTTTCGAGTCTGTTGTTGGCGAGCCTGACACCGGTCGCGTTGCAAGTCGCGTTTCGAGGCAAACCCCCCCGGTCCATCCCCTTGGCGATGCCGGTGAACGGGTCATCGTCAAGGAAATCGGCGATGTGCCGAACGTCCTTGTACGAGTAATCCAGCGGGAAACCGGACACGGGGCACTGCAGGTGGAGTCATGATTAGGGATGATGGTCAGTGGAGTTCTCGTGTCGGAGGAGGGAAATGTGGAACCGCATTCATTTGTCTCGCCCGAAACACGGAAGGCTTTGGCTATGGGCAATCAGTCTTACAGTGCGATGTACCTCCGCGCCCCGAATATCATCAACATCACTCTCCCCCGCCATGGGGGACATCGTATCACCTCTGCCGCCGGTGCGAAGAGCTGTGGCGTGAGGTCTGGCGATAATTCGACACATTTCCATTCCCGAGAAACTGGTCGTCCCGAAAATCGTCGGGGTTTCAGTTTTGGCTTGGCCTTCTTTTGCCTGCCATCGATCGTCATTGCCTTCGGCGCGCGCCTCCTATTGCGTTTTCGCAAAAGACGCACACGACCGCACCATGGCCCTCACTGTGAAGGTGGACTCCACAGATTCGGTCGCGGGCCGGACCGTTTCCTTGGTCGTCGCGTACGCCGGCGTCAGCTCGAAGATCTCCATCGCGGATGGCGCCGCCGGATCCGCGATCGAGCTCGACGCCGGTGCCGATGGGAAGCTGGAAGGCCTGGCGACCGTGTGCAAGTACATCGCGAGTTTGGTTGACGATGAGAAATTGAATCAGCAGCTCACAGGCGCCACCTCCACTGACGAAGCCATGATCCACGAGTGGCTCACCAGGGCTTCCGCGGAGTACACCACCTCGGGGTCGGTGGACGCTGCGAAACTCGATACGTTGAATCAGCACTTAGCGACGCGCTCGTTCGTCGCCACTAGCGGATTTATCAGCCTAGCAGATCTCGGCGTGTACGGAACTACGCACGGCGCATTGAGTTCATTAGCACCCGACACCCGGTCACAACTCACACACGTCATGCGGTGGTGCGACCACGTCGGCGCCGTGGCTGACAACAACAAAACGTTCGGAGTGGTTCCCTTCGCACGAGGCGAGCCCCTGGATTTAGCGCCGCCGGCGGAGGACAAGAAGGAAAAAGAGAAAGCGGGAGGGGCTAAGGGGGATGGTGGTAAGGGTGACGGTAATGGGAACGGAGATGCTAAAGGAAAGGATGCTAAGGGTGCTAAGGGTGATGCTAAAGGTGCTTCTGACGGCTCCGCCTCCGCCAAACCAGACGCCGACGCCATCGCCGCCGCGCGAGCCGCGAAAAAGGCGGCGAAGGACGCTGAGAAGAAGGATAAACCCAAGAAGGAACCCATGGCGAAGAAGGAAGTGACGGTGGATGTTTTGGATATCAAAGTAGGGACGATCACCAAGGCGTGGGAACACCCTGGGGCGGACAAGTTGTGGGTGGAGTCGATTGATGTCGGGGAAGCGAGGGAAAGGCAAGTCGTGTCTGGGTTAAGAGCGTTTAAGACAGAATCCCAAATGACCGGCGCGCGAGTTTTAGTGCTGTGCAACGTCAAGAAAGGCCCTTTGCGTGACGAGATGAGCGAAGGGATGGTGATGTGCGCTTCGAACGAAGAGCACACTTCCGTTGATTTCGTGGTGCCGCCTGAAGGGGCGAAGAACGGCGAGCGCGTCACGTTCGCGGGATTTGCAGGCGAGCCGGTGGAAACTTTAGTGCCGAAAAAGAAGATGTTCGAAGCGTGCGCGCCCAAGCTGAAGACGAACGATACCGGCGTAGCGGAGTACGACGGCGTGCCTTTCATGACAACCGCTGGGCCGTGCGTGTCGTCCCTGAAAAACTGCTTCATTAAGTAATATTTTGATGATGATGATACTTAAAAAATGACGTACATCTATTTCTTCTTGATTGTTTTCTTCTTGCATCTATTTGTTTACCTCAACCAGCCTTAATGTACACGTCGCACTCGCCGTGCTCGGCGTACCCCACGGCGCACAGCGTTTTGAAGACATCGTCGCTCAGCGTCCAGTTCGGCTCCCACTCCAGCGGATGTTCCAGGAAATACTTCGCGATTGGGTCCGCGCGGCTGCCTTGCAGTGGGCCCTTGTTCTTCTCCTCCTCAAACGCCAGCGCGCTTGCCCACGGGTCCAGCTTCCCGAGCTTTGGTAAAAAAGCCTCCAGCGCTTCCACCGTCTCGTCAATTGCCCACGCCAGGTCCTCGTACCGAACGTGGTGCAAGTCGATTGTGTCGTCGCCCAGTACCTGTTTGTTATACTCCATTAGTTTCAGCCACTGCGTCTCGTCGAACGGGTGCTTGTCGCTGGTCCACGAAAATGGGTGGCGCGTGAGCAGCACGAACTTCACCGGGACGTCCAGCTTATCCGCCGCGCGCTTGATTGTTTTGTAGTGCGCCAACAAATTGGGCGTCTTGTCCATCAGCAATGGTTTACTCATGTCCCACCACGTCAGGGCGAAATGCGTGAACGCATACGCGTACCCATCCGCGTCCACGGGGTATGTCGGCTCAAACTCGTCCTCACCTGGCTCGATGGGCATGTCCATGTACTTCAGCAACCACGTATCTTCGCACTGCCACGTTTCCGAGGCGCACAAATCAGTCACGCCCGACCCGGTGCCGATCAAACCCTCCAGCCCTGAGGTTCCACTGTACGGGTGTCCCATCACGATCAACAGCGTCTTGCCGGTGAAGTCCACGGGCGGGAGGGGGTTCGGGTAGTGCACGACGTTTTTCGGATCTTTGTACGGAGAGTACTCCGCATTCTCCGCGTCTTCGCCAAGATCCACCGTCTCGTCAACCCCCAACGCGAACCCTTCACCGCGTGATGCGACCGTGCCGAGGGAGCCACGAACGTTACTGCCTATAGCTGCAGCACCGACGCAAAGCATAGCGACAGCGCCGACCGCGATCAACGCGCGAACCCACCGGGACGGGCCAGAGACGTGATCCGCGGTCGCATCACGTGTAGTACCGAAGAAACCAGTAACACTAGGCGCGAACCGCCCGTTCGTGTCTCGTTGCTTGCGCAACAGCGGCGTCACTTCCGCCGCGTGCGTCTCGACGCCCATCGCGCGAGTCTCTCCGCCGAACGCTGGTGCGAACCAAACACAGCACGCTCCAAAGCGCAGCACGCGTTGCCCTCGGACCGGCGCGCCCGCGTCGTTTTGTAGACTGACTGTGTACGAGCTAAATGCTGACCGAGCAGCGAATAATCGATGCTGACCTCTAATTACCAGCACTACCTCTCACTCTATGCTTCTCCTCCTATTTCCATGTTGTCCAGCAAGCGCACGTCCCCGAACTTCGCCGCGACCAAGCACACAGCCTTCGAATCTTTCGGTAACGATTTCACAGGCTCCAGACTCTCCTGGTCACACACCTCTACGTAATCCACCACGCCACCGGCTTTCGTGATTTCGTCACGCATGACATCCACTGCATATGAAAGCATCGTTTCGTCCATTCGCGGAGGTGACATAATGAACTGCTCGTATTCATTTTTAAGATACCTGAGCGACCTGCTAAGCACCACAGCTTTCTCCCTATGCTCCGGCGTCAGACGCACGTTCCTGCTTGACATCGCCAACCCATCCGGTTCCCTCGCCAGCGGAGCCCCGACGACGTCAATCGCGAAGTCCAAATCGCGCACCACGCGTTTAATCACCCGCCACTGCTGGTAATCTTTCTTCCCGAAAACCGCGACGTCGGGGTCGCAGATGTTGAACAACTTTGTGACCACGGTGGCGACGCCTCGGAAGAAGTGCGGGCGGGTTTTGGAACACAGACCGAGCTGGAGACGTTCCGCAGTGACGTACGTCTCATGTGCATTGTTGTTAGATGCGCTTTGCGAAGAGTCTCCCGTGTTGCCGTCGTCTTTTTCGTTATTTCCTCCATCATCCGATGACACGTACAGCCTCTCCGGCATGAACACCGCGGTTACCCCCAGCTCCCTGAGTTTCATTAAGTCCCCCTGCTCGTCCCGGGGGTAAGTTCCAAAGTCCTCGTTCGCGGCGAACTGCGTGGGGTTGACGTAGATTGAGACGACGCACACGTCGCTGCGCGACATAGCCTCTCTCACCAGCGAAAGGTGCCCGGCGTGCAGGTAACCCATGGTGGGCACCAAGGAAATTGTTCGGCCCGACGCGCGGTGCGCCCGGGACCAGTAGCGCATAGCCGCAGAGTCGGTGATGATCTCCATGTCGTCCAGTGCGCGTTTGGGCATCACTTGACCTGTAATTCCCGCCCCAGCGTCGAACGCACCCCGCACGGGTAGGTGCGCCCCAACGAGTGACGTGACCCAGACGAGATCTACCCGAAACCTAGAACCTTTTCACCTTCGTAAATACATGCTGAGTCACTCGCCGGGACACTGTCGTCGGTTTCTTGGCGCCCATCCGCGTCACTTGCCATGGTTTTCGGCGACGCATCTTCCTTAGGTCAGACCTCCGCGCGCCAAATCGACGCCCTGTGCGTGTTCACTGTTCTCTTCGCCCAGTGCCTGGCGCTGCAGGTGGCGAAGGATGTACAGACGCTTGGATGGGATGTGAGCGCATCTTGGCGCTTGCTCCCCACAGTCGCGTTAGCGATCGCCGTGCTCAACGCGCATTTACACCCCACTGATACGCAATCACCACTTGCCCTCGCCGCGACCGGCGCAATCGCACTCACCGTAAACGGCAGCCAGTCCAACCACGTTGTGTTAGAACTGGTGATGTGTGTCGCCATCCTTCTAGCAGCGCCGGCTCAATGTTTCAATAGGACTCCAACTGGTTCTTCCTATCAAAAAAGGGAGTCGTTCCGTTCAAATCTAACGAACTCGATGCGCTTGGTACTAGCGACCCTGTACACCTTCACCGGCTTCGCAAAGCTGAACTACGACTGGCACAAACCGAGCGTGAGTTGTTGCGTGCAGATGTTCGTAGCGGCGCTGAGCGGGTGCGGCGTATCGCCAACGACAATTGCGAAAATAATGAACGCGCCTTATGTGCAACACGCGATGCCAACCGGCGCCACCGCGTTTGAACTATTGTTTCCAGTTGTCATGCTTGTTGCAGTGACACAGGAACGAAAAAGCACAGCAGATACGGACGGAAAGAAACAGGCGCGGGACCACGTTCTTCTTCGTTTACTCGCGATTGGCGGCTCTTTATTTCACGTCCTCATCGCCCTCCCGCCGCCGCCGATGTCGGTGTACCCGTTTAGCATGCTGATGGCGCCGCATTATGTGATTGCATTAGTCCCGGAAAGCGTCACGGCGTGTGTATCGTTTATATTTAACAAGTGGCAAGACGAAGCGCGGATCGCGGTGGGTATTGGGGTAAGCACTCTGTTTGCGCACACGTACCAAGTTTCGAAACAAAACGACACCCACCTTTTCGAGTACCCGAGTTATGGGAGCTGGCGCGTGGGGGTGCTTTGGAACGTGCTGGCTTTTGGGGGCATTTGTGTTGTTTCTAGACTGGGAGGCAGGGATGATGAGGAGGAAACGGCTGAAACGGCTGATGAGGTTGATGCTACCAGTACAACTCCTCCTCCTGCTACTGCGGAGGAGAGTTCGCAGGAGAGTTCCAAAAAAACATCTCCCAAAATAACGATGTTTGCAAAAATCGCGACCCCTGCGTTGATAATAGCGCTCGTCTCGTTGTTACCTTATTTCGGACTACGAACCTACCCCGCGTTCGCGATGTTTTCGAACCTAAGAGTGGAAGGGGGGGCGAGTAACCACTTCCTGCTTGGGGGCAGGGGGGGGGCAAAACCCTCAGACTACTTACACAGTTACGGCGCTGATGTCTCAATTCAGATTGTCGAAACCGATTTACTTGCTTTGCGTAATTTGCAAATAAACTTAGCCCCGCTTGTGCCGCGCGGCGTGTTAAGGGCGCTGGAATTGAGCGGAATCGTGTCTGAGTTTCACATCACGCCTCCTGCGTGGCGGATTGACAATCCTGAAGCGCAGAAAACGGGCTCGCGAGCACGACCAACCTCAGTTCCCTTGGTGGAAGTGCGGCGGCGAGTGGCTGGGGCTCTTTTCGGGAGCGAGAAGGTTTCAAATTTCGAGGTCAAGTACCAGTGGGTGTTGCGCGGTGTCGCGGAGACGGGAACACACACGTTTCGAGTAAAGAACGGCGCTGTTGTCGGTGCACCTACCGGGCGTGACGCCGTGCTGGGCGTGGACGTGCCGAAATGGAGGTTACTGGTGCACAGGTTCAGGACGTTCGACGTGCAGGGGGACTCGGTGTGTAGACATTAATTTTTATAGACTTCAGTCCTCGCGGAGACTCACTCCTCGGTTGCGTTCGCCGCCTTCTTCTTGATCCTATGGTTCTTATCGTAGCAAGACTGCCATACTTTAGCCCCGGGCTTATCTTTGCAGTTGAGCCACGCACTAGTCGTATCCGTCCCCCACTTCACACATTTCGTCCCAGCGGCGGTTTCGATGTTCAGCGCCTCGTGTTTGATGCACGGCTGGCAGAGCCACGAGTTCTTCTTGAGCTTTGACCTATGCGTTGCGCTTGTGTTTCCCCCATCCTTACCGCATTCGAAGCAATTGCCACGGCTGGCAGCGAGCTTCCGTCTGTAGCAAACTACGCAAACCGGTTTGTCTGCAACGTTCTTGTTGGCAAGCCACTGACTCGACTTCGAGGCATCGCACTCACTGCACACCAGCGCGATGCCCTTTTTCTTCCATCGTTCGGCTCCAACGACCTCCGAAAACTCACTGCGGGGAACATAAACTTGGCGAGCGGCTTTGCCTTCCGAAGGCGCATTCTCGTTACTCGACGCCACCGCCTAACGCCTGGAGTGCTCGGTGTGCCTAAGCGCCTGCGGTTTGACACGACGTGAAAAAATCCGAGGAGCACGGAAGGTGCGCGTGTGTTGTCGCGCCTCGCGCCGCGCGTCGTTTTCGAACGGTCGAAGACCACACAAGGTACCCGTGGGCATCTGTGCCACCACATGTAGCACCGCCACGCTGAAGCACGCCATCGTGCGAGTCCGATGCGACGCGAGAACTGATGAAAATGTCGTTGTTACTGGCGACGATTTTCTCGTCCGCGTCGTTTCGACCTCAGAGTCCGATTTGGGCGCGCAAAGCATTGAGCGACGCGCGCTTGTGTTCGCGCGGGGCCGCGGCGTTTCCTCGGCCTTCCGCCATCGCGCGGTGTCATAGGCGCCATGGACTTCGCGGAGCTGGAGCGGAAAGAGGGTGTGCGTTTATCGTGGAACGCGTGGCCCTCTTCACGGATCGAAGCTACCAGAGTCGTGCTTCCCTTCGGAGCCGTGTGCACGCCATGTAAACCGATGCCCGAGATGCCGGTGTTGCCGTACGCCCCGGTGGTGTGCACCGAGTGCAGCGCGGTGCTGAACCCTTACTGCATGGTGGACTACCACCAGAAGCGGTGGCAGTGCTGCTTGTGCAACACAGGCAACGCGTTGCCCAGGAACTACCACGGTACGAACGATTTTTAAGCACTCCTGAAAGGCCGCGGGGGTTGGTGGTCCGATTTCTGTCATGATCGCCTGCACATGGCCTGCACCTGCACCTCCAAACAAGTGAACCTGCAACGTGCTTCGCGTCACTCTGCACAGCATGGTCACAACACCTTTGGACCGCAACCTACCAGCGTCGATCTCCCCACACCTCCACCGCTGATACCCCATCCCTCTGATTAATGTCCCATCTTCGATTTCTGAATCTCCACAAAACTCACATCCATCAACCCAACCACAGAGATCAACGAAAACAACCTCCCCGCTGAGTTGTTCCCGGGCTATACCACGGTGGAGTACCAGATGGACAACAAGAACCCGCGGCCGCCTTGCTTTTTGTTGGTCTTGGACACGACTATGTCCGCCGAGGAGCTTCAAGATGCGAAGGACAGCATCGGGCAACTCGCCGCGTTGCTCCCCGAGGAGTGTTTAGTGGGGCTGGTGACGTTTGGGGCGACGGTCACGGTGCACGAGCTTTGCGAAAGCCCCATGCCTCGGTCGTATGTCCTGCGAGGCACGGACGATATCACGCAGGAACAACTCAAGAAGTTATTACAGTTAGAGTTATCACCGCACGAACACGCTACGTACGATAAACAGAAAGGAAGCGCAGTGGCGGAGGCGCATAGCGCTCTCCGAAGATTTATTTTACCGATTAGCGAGTGCGAGTTCGCGCTTCAAACCATACTGGACGAGCTTGAGCCTGATCCGTTCAAACGGGAACCGGGTATGAGGCCGTTCCGCGCGACGGGCGTTGCGATAGCCGTGTCGCAGGGGTTGGTCGCTGAGTCGCACAGCGCGCAGGGCGCGCGGGTCATGGTGTTTACTTCAGGACCGTGTACCATGGGTCCGGGAACAGTAGTCGGCCGGGATATGAGCGAAAACTTACGGACACACGCTGACTTCAACAAGGGCAGCGCGAAACACTTCAAAGCTGCTAGTAAGTATTATAATTCACTAGGGATACGACTAGCAACGCACGCGCACACGCTTGACGTGTTCGCGTGCTCGCTCGACCAAGTCGGGTTAGCCGAGATGAAAACGGCGGTGGATCAGACCGGAGGGGTCATGGTCTTAGCGGAACAGTTCCGGGCGGAAACGTTTCGAAGTTCGTTACGACGACTGTTCAGACGGGACGCTTCTGGTGGATTGGACATGTACTTCAACGCTACGTTCTCCGTGTTCTGCGTGCCGCAAGTGATGGTGTGCGGAGGGATAGGGCCAATGTCCGCGTTGGCCGTGAAGAGTAAATCCATCTCAGAAAACGAAATAGGCATGGGGCAAACAACTTCTTGGAGAGTATGCTCATTATCCGGCGATACGTCAATCGCAGTTTATTACGAGATCGTGAACCAGCACTCTAATCCTATTCCAGCTGGTACACCGTTTTACTTGCAGTTCTGTGTTCGGTACAAGCGGAGCAATGGTGAGATTCGTTTACGAGTAATGACGGTAGCACGAAGATGGGCAGAAAGTGCCGCCGCGCACGACATCGTCGCCGGGTTTGATCAGGAAGCCACGGCGCTTTTGATGGCCAGGGTGTCAACCTTCCGAGTGGAACACGAAGAGACCTTCGACCTTCTGCGGTGGCTCGACCGAACTCTGATCCGCGTCGGCAGTAAGTTCGGCGAGTACGCCAAGGACTCGCCGGAGACGTTCCGCATGCCCGGTCCGTTCGCGATTTATCCCCAGTTCATGTTCAACCTGCGACGGAGCCAGTTCCTTCAGACTGCGAACAATACCCCGGATGAGACGGCGTTTTACCGGTTGATGATGGGACGGGAGACTGTTTTGAACAGCCTGGTCATGATTCAGCCTACTTTGACGAGTTATACCTTCACAGGAGCGCCCACGCCTGTGTTACTCGACGTCGCGTCGATCCAGCCCGATTGCATTTTGTTGTTGGATACGTTCTTCATGATCGTCGTTCACGCCGGTTCGACAATCGGGGATTGGCGGAAAGCGAAGTACCAGGATCTTCCGGAGCACGACGCGTTTCGTAACTTATTAGCCACCCCTGTTGCGGACGCGAAGGCGAAGATGTCCATGCGGTGCCCCACGCCTCGGCTGGTGGAGTGCGACCAGGGGGGTTCGCAGGCAAGATTTTTGTTAGCGAAACTGAATCCAAGTGCTACACACGCGACGTCAGACGCGGGCGGGGGAGGCTTGGGTATGGCCGCGGGGGGGTTCGACAACGGGCAAGGCGCGGAGATCATCTTCACGGATGATATTTCGTTGAACGTGTTTTTAGCGCACCTCGCGAAACTCGCGGTTCAGTCGTAGGGTAGCTGTTTATATGGAGAAGAACTTCATAACGTCGTGTGGCTTAAAAATCCCGCAGCTTTTTGAACGAAATATTCAAAAGGCGTCGCCGTCCTCTCTCCCGCATCACTCCTACCATGCACACCAGGGCCAAAGCCAAAGTCGGCAAGACCGAGGCCGATCCCGCAAAGGTCAATGGTACCTTCGACGTCGATGAGAGCATCGCGGCCTCTGTCTTCTCCCACGTCAAAAGCGTAAGAGACAGCCTCGCCCTCGCTTGTGTTTCTCGGGTGTGGAGAAGAGTAGCCGCGCCTGAAGACTCGTGGGGTGACTGCGACCTCCTGCTCGATGGTACTCTCAGCGAGCGGGTCACGGACGATCGCTTCTAGCGCCTGATCGAATACTGCCGCAAAATGCGTCACCTGGAGGTGCTCAACGCCCCAAAGTCGTTCGAGGGAAGGGGAGTATTTGGACCCGTAACGACCGTCGTTGAACGAGAGAGAGGGTACGGAAATTTGCCTCGCTTGAAACTGTTAAAGTCACTGGCTGCTCCGGAGTCACAGGGGCTAGTATCGTCCAGTTCATGAGATCGATCGGTATGCTCGAGTGTCCTAAAGAAGACCGCCTCCGATGTCTGCGTCTCGCCGGGTGCGATATGCAACAAGACGAGGACCTCGAGAAGCTAGGGTCTTGGGATTTTAGAGATCACCTCGACGAGTTCAAAAAGTACCTAAGTATCGAACAACGGGAAGTATTCTGTGAAATTCGAAACGGGCAAGAAAACGTCCAGGTCCGTAACGCGGCGAGCGTCATAGACCAATCCAGCTTTGACCTGTGGGAGTGCAACGGAGCCACCACGCAAGGTGGCGGGCACGAGGAATGCAAATGCGTCGCTACCTCTTCTGAGGTGGCAATGTGCATTTTGTGCATGAAAACGTATTGCGGCAAGTGCGCTGATATCTTTGGGACTCGCTACCAGGAAAAGTGTGCCTCTTTCGTGTGCTTCGACTGTGACGAAGATCTGAAGCTCATTACTTGTGATAGCTGCAACAAAACATTCTGTGAACCTTGCTGGGAGCGTCACTGACTGTAACAAATTCGATACTTGCACTGATACGTTTTGATGCGACATTTCTCTATTTCTAAGGGCACCCACCGTAAGTGCTTATAACACCTCTATCTAAATCTCCCACCCTCACCCCCTACTCCACACGAACCCCGCCACAGTTTCCCCCAACGCCTCCAACCACGGATCCGCCACCGTTTCGTACTCGTACAAATCGTCGTTAACGGTTCCGTTCGAGTTCGTTTCAACGACGGCGGCGAGGAAAAACTCGCGAAACGCTTTTCTGTTCTTTGGATTTTGAAATGTTTCATCGTCGTCCTCCCAAACCACTTTGACGTGCGCGTTGTCCACGCTGAACCCGTACGCCCTTCCCAGTTTGTTTGTGATAGTTATCCTACAGTTCATTGGCTTAGGGTTTTGAGGGCTCACTTCAGGTCTTTCTTCGTCCTCCAGTGCGCATTCAGTCTCTAAATATTTCTCCACGGCGCGTTCGATTCCCGGGAGGAAGAATTTGTTGTACTCGTCGGGAAGCGTCGCAATCTTCTTCGCTTCCATGTATTCTGCATCAATCCCAAACTTGAACGCGCCGCTTGGCACTGCAGCGGCGACTTGAATTAGAAATTCGCGATCGTCAGGGTGAAGGGAATGCGAATCGTCGTCGTTATCAATGCCTTCTTGAGTCATTAGACCATCAATATCCTCCTCATCCACGGTCAGTAACCACCGCAGCCCTTTTTGCATCGCCGATAACGAGCACCGATTCTTCCGTGAACAATCCAGCTGTGAGTCTACCATTTGACCGTCGGAATCCACATGGCCCGTACCGATTGCGTACCTATGCTTTGCTTCTTCGATGTTCCCTTTGTATGTTTCTCGCATCTCAACCCCCTCGTCCCAACTTTCATCCAAAATCCGCGTCCATTCATCATCAGACGAAAGCCTCGCAAACACCGGTTGCAGATTATTGTTTTCATCGTCACTAAAAGAATCCCGCCCGTCGCGCAGCTTGTGCGTCACGGAAATGTCTTCCCCTGGGAGGTGTTTATTGTGCCAGCTGCGTATCCCTTTCGCCCCTGTTATGTCGTAACACAAATTGAATGCGGCGTTGTCCGACACCAGGAACAGCTTTGCCAGTTCAACGCGCAGAGACGTGATTTGATTTTTTGTATTTTTCGTTTCTGTTTCTGAACCTGTTTCGGTTTTGTTTCCGATTTCGATTCCATCGCCGAACCTCAAAGGCGTGTCCATGTCCAGGCCTTTGTGTTTCTTCGCCAGCGTACGAACCGCGATGCACGCCGCGATCGCGCCGAACAACTTCACCGTGGAGGCGGGATAGAAGTACTCCGCATCCGGGCGAAACCCGTATTGGCGCGTGACTGTGTTTTTCGAGTGCCCACCGATTTGTGGGCACTCTTCATTTGTGCAGGGATGTGATGTGCTCACCACCTCCGTGAGAAGGACCTGCGCCTTGAACCTCTTCGGGTCGGACAAAATAGGCGCCAAGCGAGGGTCACCGAGCAAGTAGTCGCGGAACGCAGCGGAGTCATCACCCTCCTCACAGGCCATCGCCGCGCGGGCCACGACTGAACTTGCAATCATTTTGTGTCATCAAAACTCGGAACGGACCGAAACTCGTCGTCAGTGGACAACCCTGCCGTCACTCTTCGCCGCGCGTTCAGTCCCCACCGACTGCTCCAACCATGCGTGCGACACTTATGCGCGACATCGTGCGTGTACTTAGGGAAACGTCACGCCGCGTACTTGCAGTGCCGACGCGGAGGTCATCTGTATGGGCAAACAGTCTGAGCTGGCGCGCGCTCGGGTCGGCATCGTTTAGGGATTTCCGGGTTGCCGAATTTGAGAATGGGGCGTACTCGAGCCGGGCCACCGTAGGAGTGAAATATGTAACTGGTGTAGCGCGTATGCATGCGAGCATGGCAATGACACGCGGTGTCAAGCAAGCATGCCAACAGCAACAACCCAAACCTTACAACACCTCCCCAAGTCACCAATGTCGCGACAAGATCATCATGGAAGCCATGTCCTTCCACGGCTTCCACGGCGTTTTATCAGAGGAAAAATCTCTCGGCCAGAAGTTCGTAGTGGACGTCACCATGTCCGTGTGCCACAAGAAGTCCGGAATCAGCGACGACATCGCGGACACAGTAGACTACGCTTCCGCATACCTGCTCATAAAACACCAAGTCGAGGGTAAGAGTAATGCGAAGGATTTGATTGAGAAAGTCGGCAACGACATTGCAATCACATTGTTGAAAAAATTCACGGCCGTGACTGATGTGACGGTTCGCGTGAAAAAGCCGCACGTCGCGGTGAGCGGGACGTTAGGGTCACTGGGGATAGAGGTGTTTCGGAAAAGGGACGATCTATAAGAATATTGGGGTTTGTATGTATGGAATGGATGCTAATCATATCTATTTGGGTATTCCGAACTAAACTACATCGTACGACTTATTTCATCTCTTGACGAAGGGTTCCTTCCCTTTCGCCGCGTTACGGTTACCTTTCAAAGCCACGTCTATAGAGTCGTCCACTAGCAAATCAAGACACCCGACGGATCGAGATGCTTTTGCATTCTTACCTAGTGCATATTTAGTCTCCGACGTTTCATCAGGAACTGCCACCAAAAGCGCGTTGCGAATAACGCGAAGTTTCATATCCCGGTCGTCTTCGGTTGTAGCGGATAAACTCGGGCTCGCGTTGACCTCAATCAACCACGGCTTCAACTCCTCGTCAATCAAAAGGTCGTACCCATACAACTCGAAACAACGCGGCGAGTTGTGAATCACGTGTTGCACTGACCTTAACGATTTCAATATGACCTGATCAATTTCTTTGAATAATGCATCAGTCGCTTCAAACCCTCTTTGACTTTCCAAAAACAGTCGCAAGTCATCCAAACCCCACTTCCCGCCGTGCAGTGAGTTGTAGTCTGCGTTCTTTTTTTGAACAGCGACGTTTGTTAAATGGGCATCGAGGTCTTCCAGATCGCCATCTTTACTGGAAGTACTGGTGTATTTCGTGACACAAAACCGGGCGAAGCCTAACCTTGAAACGTAGGCGACTAACGGCCGAAAGTTCGTCACGACGACGTACATTCGAAGATCAAACTTCTTGCCGCCTATCAGCAACGGGTCGTCCAGGTATTTAGACACGACGTACTTTTCTTCCTTTATTCCTGCAGATACACCGCCATAGTTCGCCACATGGGCCCACTTTTTAACCTGCGCCAAACTGTTAATCAAAAAGATACCCTTGCCCTGCGCCTTGCCCACCGGTTTCACGATCCACGTGGAATTGTTTTTTGATTTTTGAGATTTTTGGCCATTCGTATTTGCGCTTCTCAAGCTTCCTCGGAGTTGTTTAGTATCCTTCGTGTCGTTGACGGTATTGCCATCTCGCAGCACACGATCATCGTCTTCTCGTTTCTTGTCTCCAAACTCAAAATCCCTCCCGAATGCCTCCGCGAACAGCGCGTACTCGTTCGGCAGCGTAAACGTGGGTGGGAGGAAATCAATTTGATTTTGAGTTTTGTGAGTTTCATTCGATGCATTCGTTGCAAGTGATGGATACCCCCCTCTGTCTCGTTCCAAGTCCTTCTTTAGACACTCCTTCCGGTACCGCTTCACGTTCTTCACGAGCAAGTCTTTTCGTGTAAGTTCGTAGTGGTTAGGGAAGTGGTTAATGAACTGGTGCCCACCGAGGCGTATGCCGTTCTCGGGAGAAAAAATCTCTCTGCAAGTGTGCACATTACACCAATACACATTCCAGTCGTGGTCCGAGTTCGAGTTCCATCGCGTCCAACCCCGGCGTTGGAAGTTCGCAGTCACCACGAACTTGTCGAAGTCAGAGCGCCAGCGCCAAAGTGGAGGCGCCATCCCGTCCCGCACGCACCAGCGCCTGTGCACGCACCAGTGTGGTCGTTGAGGGTGCTCACTTTTTCGGTTGTGATTTTTTGAGCTGACGTCATAATTTTTCTGGAAACGAATTCCTAGTTGTCCATTGCCGGGGGCACACCCGGGGTTGTCCCCTCGGGATTTGGTGTGGTTCTGAGGTGTGCACATGACCGCGGGTACCGTTTCCGAGAACAACGGCGATGCGCGTCCGCCGCTGTCCGACGACGAACGTACTGTCTGCGCTGTCGGTAGAAGTTTCGATGCCACCGAAAAGAATGTTAACGCGTTTTCTGATATCTTCCGTGGGGATCATCAACCTCACGACGACGTCGAGGTGGTCCCCGTTGAGATGCTGCGCGATTTGAGCTTGAACCCTGGGTTATTAGACCCAGACGATAACATTTCTGTCATCGCGCTGTGCGGCGAGGACGACGGGGAAGATGACGTTTTGGACGTAGATATCCTGCAGCGAGACATCGCAACCGTAGATGCTTGGATCTCTGCGGAAGAATCTTCCTCTGCGAAACGAAGAGAACTGTTACGAAAAATGCGAAACGATATCGAGATGGCTACCAACGGTGATACCGCAGAAATGAACGACTTGCAAACATTGGATGTAGAGAAGACGCGATCGTTGGCGTTGGCGCATTTGCGAAGTAGGAAACTCACGGCTGACTTGGAAGCGGCGCGCGCCCGAGAAGCGCACAAAATCGCGGAAGAAAGTAGTGAGAGTATGCAAGATTCAAGACACGCAGACGATGCCGATGTCAACGCACGACGCACTGAAGAACTTCAACAAGAAATCGAACGCGTGCAGCTGTACGTACAGGTGGTCAACGCGTCTAAGAATAACGGAAAACATTTCCACACCGACCCCGAGCGCCGACACTACTTCTACGCAGATTGCCACGTCGGCGGGTTGGGCAAGTGGTTCATTCAGTGCCTAGCCGAGCGCCCAAACTGGCACCCGTACCCCGCGCAAAGATGGTTCAACAACCCACAGGACGGCACCGCACTGTTCGCCCCCGTGGGCAAGGTAACTGTTGATTTCACGGACCAGCCTTCGTTTTCGCTCTGTACGGACGGGTGTCCTGGAAGCGACTGGCTGGAAGACAAATCGCGTTTAGCGCGACTAATTGTCCCACTTGGATTGATGGTTCCTACTTGGTTCATTCGGGACAGGAAGTGGGTAGGAGAAGTACCTGGGGGTTATAGTGGTGACGACTCTCGAAATAGTGCTATCGATAACTCAGGAACCGCTGATTCAAACACCTCAAATACCAATAACTTGTTCGGCCAAACGATAAAAAACAAAGTCTGGCCCGATGTGTGGTTCGTCAAGGAGGCGAATTTGAACTTCGGAGTGGGGGTATCGGTGTGTCAGTCTCCGGAAGCTTGTTTACAGTTCGTGAAAAGTAATAAAGGTACTGAAAACAGAACGTACGTGGTACAGCCCTCTGTTGCGAACTCCCGAACCGACCAACGGGGCCATAAACTGGGCTGGCGCCTGTACATCGCCTGCGTGTCACCGCCAAATTCGAAAAAACTAAATTGGTTCATGTTCCGCGGAGGGTATTTAGTCGCGGCGGATGGTGAATTGGAGCGGCATGTGTTGGACCCGCTAGGACACTGCACCAAGGACCGGGTAATGACATTCAATGACTGGGACGATTTCGAGTTGTACGAACCGGTGATGCGAGAAATGATAACGGAAATGCTCAAAAAAGCGCAGCCCAAGATGAAGCCGCCGACGGGGAAAGGGTGTTTTGAATTGTTCGGCGTTGATTTGATTGTTGGGGAGGATGATTTGGGTGATACATCAAAGGGTTCAAAGGAAGGTTCAAAGGAAGGTTCTGAGTTTAAAAGGAATACTGTTACCGATGAACACGTTGCTTGCACTGCACCTACCCCGAGCAACGTCTTCATCGTGGAGGTGAACCGCAGTCCACGCGTAAAAATCGACGACAAGAAGATGCTCCACTCGCTCCTCAATATTGCTGTTCCACGGTACGGCCTGCCGCAAGGCCCTGAGGACGTGTGGGACTTGCTCGATGTTGATCCTGATGAGTGTGACACGTGGCATCCGGATACTGAGGAAGAATCTCACGAATTAAAGACCTGGGGACGGAAGCGGTGGGACACGCAGGGCGGCATCGACGGAGAGCAGCCGTTACCCAGCGCGTTCGGGGGGGACCAATCTTGGGGGGCGCGCGCGGAATAATATTATTATGTTTTGGAATGATTTAATACTGTATCTGATATACCCTGCCTAACTACTCAATCGCACCCCAACTACTCACTCACACCTTACTACTCACCCTTACTCACCCACCTTGCGATGAAGAACCCATCCGTGCCGTGTTTGCTGGGTGTGAGTCCAACGGTGTGCCTTGGTTCAGTGAGTATACAGTCAGAGCTTTCATCCTCCTCGCGACACGGCCAACTTTTCGGAAACGGAAACGGCTGGAACTTTGTTTCGGAAACGCGATTCTCGAAAGCTTGTACCACTTGTTCATTTTCCGACTGTAGCAATGAACATGTGGCGTATATGAGTATGCCGTTATCATGTTTCACCAAAGTACTCGCATCTTTCAGAATGGAAAGCTGCGTGTGTGGGTAGTTGGTCACGGAATCGCGGTCGCTCCCGTCGCGTAAATCGCCGTCCACGAGTTGGTTCGTATTTTGATTGTAGTCGACGTCATCGAAATATCGCGAATGGTTTGGAATTTCACACTGGCAGGAATTCTCAGACTGGTGCTCATACCCAACTGCTGAGTTCTCCTCTACCATGCGTACAGTCTCATGTTTCGACATGCTCCACCGTGAGCTCGGGAACCTTCGAATCGCTCCGGTTGAGGAGCACGGCGCGTCCACGAGCACGGCATCGTAGGACCCGCCGACTGATGCAATCGCCCTTAAATCCAACTTCGACACGATCCGAGTTTTGTCAAAGCACCCCGCGCGCTTCGCGGCTGATTGTAAATGCCGCAACCGCCGTTCGTCAACGTCGAACACGTCGATCCGGTAGTCTATGCCCATTGCGTGTAGCTTTGAGGCTATCGCTAACGTCTTGCCGCCGTTGCCGCAACACGTGTCTAGGATTCTTATAACGCGGTTTGCGTCAGTTGATGCGTCCAACGATTCGGAATCCACCGATGATTTCTTCAGCGTTTTTTCCAGTCCCGCCGCGATCAAAACAGAAACGCCTTGCGTCACCGCGTTGGCGATACACTGCGACCCCGCGTCTTGCACTTCGAACGCTCCGGCTTGGTATGTCGTTAGACCGAAAATTCCAACCCGAGGGCGGCCGTTCGTGAAACGTAAACAGTCGGGAGCGCCGATGACAGGGGGGGTTACGTTTTCAAGTATTTCAATTTCGTTCTTTCTTGAAGATGCTTTGTCTTCATTCAAATGCTCAATGTCTTCATCCACCTCATCAAGCGTCTTGCTCACAACATTTTCCTCTTCAAGCGCCCTTATCAACTCCTCAGCGTAGGGACATATAATTGCGTTCCGGCGAATCGTGAGCGGCGCTTTTTGTTTCAGACTAAATGCCAGCGCGGTGGCTTCGCGTTCGCCGTAATCGTTAATCAATCTTTTCGCAAACCAAACGGGGATGGAATGTTTTGCGGAAATATTTTGCGCCGCGTCTTCCGGCCATAAATCCCCGAAAATCTTAGCCCCACCTCTCAGCACAGACAATGTTTCCCTTGAAAACTCGTTCGAAACGCCGGTGGTTTGCATCCAGTGGAGCGATACCATGCTGGTCGCGGCGGAGACGTAGACAGATCTCGATGGATGTTTTTCCTTTTCGGTTTTTTCGTTTCTTTCACTTCCCGTGTGTGTCAGCCCGAATTGAAAAAGCACTTCGTCCAACGCTTGCAACCCGAACGCATCTACCCCTCCAGCTGCCTCCAGAAACTCGGGGTACGCGGACCGAGTGCGTTCCACGACGAGCCACGCCAACGTCAACCTGTTGACTTCCACGCCCAAAACCGTCTCCGCAATCGCGCTGCGCTCGGCGTTGTTGATCCCACCGCCCCGCGCGTCACCCGTCCAACCGTCCATTTCATTAAATCCAGACCACTCTCCCCGAATCGCTTTCCTAAGGATTTTCTGCCCATCGCGATTCGTCATCAATATCTCGGCGATGACGGAGACGGAACGCGCGTGCACCAAGTCCCACCGCGGCGACGCGTATATGTCCACTGGAGGCAACGGAATAGACTCATCAGACGCATCACCAACCGAAGACCCCGACCCGGATGCCCGAATGCATTTCGAGAATCTAGGTTTCGGGTGCCTATTTCCGTCGTGGTTCGGGAATCCTGGTGTGCATTGACATCCACGCAAACAGCGTCGCTGTGGCCCAGCACGCCAACGAGATGGCACCGCCGTCCACCGAGGCGTCGTCGCCGCCGACGCCGTCATGCGACCTGTGATGTGACACTGCCCTCAGATTTGCGAAGATCAGCCGAGGACCGAAAATATTTTCGTTCAGCGTTCAAGACGAAGGTAACAACGCCCTCACAACGCGATGGCGTCGCGGGTGTTCCGCCGCCTGGCGAGCGGGGTGGCGGCGTCCACTTCACGAGCGCCGATAGTCCCTGCTGCCGCCCCAGAGCTCCAGGCCATTGAAGTGGATGACACAGGGCGGGTAACGAGGCTCGGGGTGAGGGTGGGCTCTGGAGATGGATTGCTCAAATCGCTCCACGTGCGCGACAGACCCCTCCTGGAGCGCACGGGCTCGTTCGGAGACACCCCCGCGACGATGTCCACCAGACCTGGTTTGTTGTTAGTCCGGTTCCAGCCATTCACCGCGGTGATTGGAGAAACAAGCGCTTTGTTAATGGACGCGCATCGAGCTTCACCCAAAGCCGCGGCTGGCGCAATCGCACAATCGGTAGGGTCTAATGAAAACCAAATGGAGAATGAATTCGCATCTGTGGTGCACGCGATTGGGGCGGCGAGCGCGGTTGATTTGGATGGCCGCTCACATGCCGGTATCTGTGAAAGCGACACTACTAACACAACTAGCACTGACTTCCCTTTAAGAGCGCTAGAAGCCGTGTTAGAAGAAGCGACGGGCTACTACCACCAAAAAATGCGACGAATAAAACTCCTCACAGATTACTGCTTGGAGACAATCACCGAGGAGCTGAAAACCCCGGGGTGGGGCCCGGGAACGGGGGAAGCCGGGTTCCAGCGTTTACTACCGTTGCGCAGGGCGATGACAGAGTTGGAATCAGACATCCGGGAAGCGCACCACGCGATTTCAGACGCAATGCGATCGGACGCGCGCGTTGATGGGCTGTTGCCCGGTTTGCGAGGAGTGTCTACGAGTGAAGCAGACGCAGGGAACGATTCTTTGGAAAGAAGTGACAGTGGAAGGGAAACAGATGCGGATGAATACTCAGCATCGAATAGTAACGAATCCTGCGCCGTAACAAATCGCCGCGCCGCTGTGACGTCTCTCCTGCAAACGCACTTGTGGCGCGTGCGGGCGGCGGGCGGGCAGCTCAGCGAGTTGAGCAGGCAAGTAGAAGCTACAAGGGAGGTGTGGGAGCTGTATTTGGATGGAGTGCGGAACCGGACTGTGCGATTGAACTTACAGGCCACTGTAGCCACCCTAGCCCTCACCGTCGCCGCGGTCCCCGCCTCACTCGCCGGAATGAACGTCCCGAACGGATTCGAAAACGCCGACCCGGTTTTGTTTTGGAGCATCGGTGGAATTTTAGCCGCGTCGTCCACCGCGGTGTGGTGGTCGTTCATGAAAGCTGGCAGTCCAAAACAAGGCGGGATGGCGGGTGCGCGTGTCGACGACTTGAGAGCCCTTCGGTTCGTCCTCCAGTCAATGGACGAACTGGACGACGCGATGCGCTTGACGACGCGCGTCGTGAGCAACGATAAACAATCGCTTGTGGATTCGTTAACAGCCGCTTCATTTGACGAAACAGACGCGCCTGAAAGTAGATCTGCCGCAGGGCGGTTGGCGAAACGGGTACAGGGCCTGGACGACGCCGCCCTAGGCCTCCTTTTCAAAGTGTTCGACCGCGACGGCGACGGCGCTATTGACCCGCACAGGGAGTGGGTCATAAAACCCTGGCCGCTGGAGGACGACGAAAAGTAATGTATTTAATGTAAACTACATTTTGACGATAAGAAATAATTGCTGTATTTAATGTAAACTACCTTTTGACTCTCGACGTCTTGGAAGACATACGAGAACCAGTCTTATCCGCACTAGCACTAGTTTTAGCAGCAACACTAGTTTTCATCGCTACGTAGGTCTTCTCGCGTTCGCGCTCCTGAATTATCTTCAGCTTAATCTGCTTCTCCACAACCTCGACTTCCCGGGCCGCCGCGATAAACGCAGGCTTGTCTTCCTTCTTTTTCGAGTTTTTCAAATACTCCGAGCGGAAATATAATACCGTATCAACGTGCGTCCTGTGTTCCAGCGCCAAGGAAAGCGCTTTGTCCCAGTCGAAGACTCTCAATGACAAATCAACAGCCCTGTAAATGAATCCGTTAGAAATCAAGACATTCTCCGCATCAACAATTTGTCGCTTGAACAGCTTCAGCTCCGCGTTCCTTAACGGTTCCGCTGGCGTTTTCTTTACTTTCTGAATGAATTTAACCTTTTCGATTTGCTCTAAGTTGGCGTACGCGATGGACGCGGCATCTAGTTCGTTCGCATCCATAGCGTACACTGCTAATGAAGACCAAAGCGCTATATCTTTAGCGAACCGGCATAACCGTATGGCTTTGTCCCATTCCTTGGAGGTTCCAGTAGTGCCTCGTGCGTGTTTGTGTAATTGGGGGAAGAAGACACTGTTTGGACTGAGAGAGGTTATGATTAGTGCACCATCGTCTCTCTTGATAGTCACTCGCGCTCCATCAAATCCGATAATCGTGCACGGCGCCTTCCCGAGCTGCGTGATGACTTCTTTTGTCTGCGTGGTGGATAAAACCAAATCGTGGTCGGCGAAAAAAACACTCGGACACCGCCACGCCGTGATGGTTCCTTTTCCGTTTATCGCGCATAGCGAGTCACAAGTGTCACTCCACATGAAAGAGTCCACCATGCCTGACAGCTTTATCGGAGCTTGAATATTGGACCCTGTGACTTTTCTGATCCACAGATCCCTGTTCGCGTCCGTGAACGCGATTAGTCGAAACTCACCCCCAGCACCGACTTGGTTCAACTTTACGCGACTCACCGTTACCCTGTGTTTCAGCTGTGGAAACTTCTTGCCGCTGGCTAAATCAACGATAGATACGGAGGCACTGGTCGCACTGGATTTGTCGATAAACGCGCACACCTCAGGCGCTAGGGTAAACACACCGTCGCAAATCGAGTGCACAAATAAGCCGTCGGAGCTTAAATCACGCACTTTCGACCCGTCGTACTTATAAATTCCGACTTGGTCTTTCACCGAGGTAACCACAGCGAACCCCGCCGCGCTTTGCGTCATGAAAGTCACGCAATCCGCGACGTCGGCCGTCGCGACCGGTGAAGAGTATACATTCCTTTTATACACCGAGATTACAGAGCCAACCACTACAAGCAAATAGTCGTGCCGAAAAGAAAGTTTCGAAACGCGCCCCTTTACTCGAAGCGTGTAAGAACCGTCGCCGCTTGCCGCGTCTTTTTTGTTGTCTGTAATTTTGATTTCGTTTGGTTTGTTGAGACCCAACGCACACCCGGCCCATTCAGTTTTTAAATCAAGCACCGTCGCCGTGAAAACGAAGGGTTTCTTACCCCCGCAGCCTGCGATAGAAGTGCCGTCGTTGCTCCACCCGAGGCTCAGCGCCGACCCCACGCCCGTGTCGCTCCCCCCTTCCGTCCACCCGTCTCGGTCGCACAGCCAGACGCAGTCGAAGGAACCTGCTGCGAAGACATTGCCACTCGGTGCCCACCTAACACTCGTAATCGCGTGCTCCCGTTCGGGAGAAATATACAACAATTGCCCGTACAAGTCCCAGACTTTATACGTCCGGTCCTCGGAACCAGAAATGATGCGATCGTTCACAAAACACCAATCCACTGATAAAACAACCCCGTCGTGCGCTTTCCAGGCTTTCTTTTTTCCCATAGAGTATTTAGACTGGGTAGATACATGTGTACCTTCTACAGCTGTGCCAACTATCCGGATGGTCTTGCCTCGCGCGAACACGACGTGGCCGTTGCCGTTGTTGACTGACGCTTCCGGCGACCACGCGCACGAGTACACCGCGGCGTCGCCACTAGCTAACGTCGATTTTAAATGACCGCTCCTCGTCCACGATTTAACGACGCCGTCTTCGCCAGCGGTTAATAGATGCGTCCCATCATTGGTCCAATTGACCGAAGTCACTGCGCCTCTGTGCGCGTCATTAATCGTCTTATCGACACGGCCGTTGCGCAGAAAGAACTTAACGCCGCCGTCGCTGCATGCAGCAGCGAACATTTCAGATTGATCCTTGGACGAAACGGGGCACCAACTCATGGCGGTGGTGTACGACTCGAGGTCGCATACCTGGGTTGATGGGATTGGTATGGTGGAGAAGAAGTAATGCACGTGTAACCGGGTATAGGAGTGTGTCAGTTTCTGGGTTTAGGTTGTTGTACCTCGTCATGGTGTCCGAACCTCACTCGATGTTCCCTCGCAAAGGCTTCGTCGTGGCGCGACCGTTGGCGAAACCTGTGTCGAGATCTTTGAGCGCTTCGGTGTGTGTGATTGAAGGGATTGGTTGTAATACGACGTACCTTCCTCCCCGCATCCCCCCCCGCGTCCCATCGCACCACTTGTTTGTCGTCCCCGCACGAAAACAGCTCGTTCTTTGAGTTCCACCCGACCGCGGCGACCAACTCGCGGTGGACGTTTCCACTTTGTTTCACCTCGAGTCGCATCTCGGACCTCTGTCACCTAAACGCGGACCCGGATACGCACTCCACTCGCGAACCGTAAACGCGCCGCGAAGTGTACACGCAGTCGTGTCGACTCGTGTACCAGCCGACGCGTGCCACGACTCGAACGCACCCGTGCGACCTCGTGTGCCGACGAACGGAAGGACCTGATATTGACTTTTGGAACGTTTTTTTGCGAGAATAGACTGGGTCAAGCTGAAAGGGTTCATCGAGATGCAGTTAGTCGCAACTTGATCAGGAGTGGCGCGATTTCAATGGCAGTGAAATCTCGTGATCCAAGTGCAGCTTTTTGGCCACGAACGCGTTTTCGATACGCCCTCTGCACTTCCCGACGACAGTGTCACAACGATGCGAGTGCGGTAGAGGGTGAGGTTTAAACGGCGGCAGAGACGTACGGTGCGGTGATCGAGCCGGGCGCGTGGTGTTCGGAGGTACCGGACTGTTTGCTCATAGGCCGATACGTACGGCACCAACATGTCTCACGAACGACCTTCCGGGGCGGTCGCTTTCGACGTGCCGTCCACCTCATTTACCGAGTCGGTGGTGCGGTCAAAGGCGTTCAGCCGGGATTTGATAGGCGCGTTCGCAGCATCACCTATGGAAAGCAGTAGTCGTAGTGTTGGATCATCTACTATATCCTCCACACCCGGCATCCACACCCCATCCAAACCTCCCGGCGAGGTGGATTGGGACACGTTGGATAAAACGAAATTCTTCCTCGGTGGCGCGGGGTTGTTTTCGGGCGTGACGTGTTGCTTGTACCCGCTGACTGTTATTAAAACGCGACAGATGGTGGACGGTGGCAGCACAGGGAATGCAGCACCAGGCGCAGTACAAGTAGTGAGGGAGGTAATTAAGACACGTGGCGTGCTGGGTTTGTATCAAGGCTTCGGCACCGTCGTCGTCGGAACGCTGCCGATTCGCGCCGTGTATTTATCAACGTTGGAGCTAGTGAAAGCGCGAGTCCGAGACGGGCTGGAAGTGTTTGAAGTGCCTAGTATATATCACGGAGTAGCGGACGCGGCGGGTGGAGCCGTAGCAAGTAGCTTCTCTCAAATCCTTGGCGTACCAATCGACGTGATCAGCCAGCGACAGATGGTCCAAGGCGTCTCCGTGAAAAGTAGTGATGGAAAAATGACCACAATGAAAGGATATAAGAATGGATACCAAGCGCTTTTGAGCATAATAAAGAAAGACGGCATCCGAGGTTTGTACCGTGGGTTCGGAGCGTCAGTGGCGACGTTAGTTCCAGGCTCAGCGCTGTGGTGGGGGTTCTACGGAACGTACCAACGCGTGATTTGGACGATAGTGCCGGAGGAGTGGCATGCGGGGTGGGGGACTGTTTCTGAAACGAATTCTTCTGTGAATTCTTCAGCAAAACCTTCCTCAAATAATAAACCGGCTGAGTCTAAACTGATTCTGGTTCAAATCGCGTCCGGCATCTGCGCCGGCATGAGCTCTGGGTTCCTCACGACGCCGCTTGACATCGTGAAGACGCGACTGCAGGTGTTGTCAGGGCAGCCTGGTGGTGAAACCAGAACCTTTTCCAGTACAGCGAAAGCCTTGTACGCCGAGCACGGCGCGCGGGGTTTTTTGAGAGGCGTCCGGCCGCGCATGACGAGCGTGTCGATTTGGGGCACAACGATGGTCACGGCGTACGAGTTTTTAAAAAGACTGGCGAGCGCAGAAGAAGAGTAGGTGAGAGTGTCGGATAGGCGATGTATCATGTTCTGTCAATGCAATTCTTTTTTTTTACGTTTTGATGTGTCATCTCGAATCGGTTGGAATCGTCAAAGCAGGTCAACCGCAGCTCCTGCAGCCGGAACCTTGGTTGTTACAGGTGCAGCCGGAATCTGATGGGTGTAGGACCTCGCTCATCACATGATATGAAGGCCAGATCGCGACCCTGAGTAACCCAGAACCAGAATGGGTGGGCCGCAGTTCCCCGAACCTTTTCTCATATGCCGAGAGCGTGTTTTGGTATTCGTGCAAGCCAAATCCCCCAGTGCCGTCGCCGGGAACGTGGTCGAGGAATGCGCCGAAAACCTTTTTACAGAACTCTCTGTAGTCCCGCGTGCATGAAATGTTGAGGTGCCACGCTTCGTCGATTAAGGACGAGGGCTGGAACACCTTTGAAAACGGAGTATCGCGTCTCGCTGTCATGAACCTCACTCAAGTACTCGTCGATGAGTTAGGCGCCGTCTTTGTTGAAGTTTGACTTGAAAAATGGGTGCGTCTCGTCGGCGGCCAAGTGCGTTGGTGTTCGCCACTGTCAAGGTGGGTAACCTCTCGGCGCGTTGTTTCCAAAGCATTGGACTCTTGCTCGCGGTGTTGAAGACCTTGCTCACGGCCCCGGCGCGCGCGAGGTCGGCGTTAGTGGGCAAGAACAAAAGTATTTGTTCGAGAAGGGACGCGTTGCCAAAAACTTCTTCCCGAGCCCCGAGCTAGGGGAGCGCGTTCGCGGCGTCGGACTCCTTCTGGAGACGCCTCGTTTGACGAGTGTCTCCGCGTTGGAATTGACCGTCACCACTCGAATTCTTCTTGGGAGGCATGCTCGATACGACGTGTCGCGATACGTGAGCTTGGAAGTGACGCGTCGATGCTTTTGAACTCCCTTTTGGCGGGAAGTTAATTTTCTAGGGAAAAACAATTGAGCGCGCTTCGCGAAGTGGTAAAGTAACTTTATTTTCCATTCAAACACACCTTTGAACGATACACGTACTATACGCTATACGCATAACGCCGTTCAAAACATCCGTCACTTCGGCAGCGGCGGCGATTCCGTCCTCCACCCGAAAAACGAACTCGAGTTCGTGCGCTGGTGTTTCGTTCTCGCGTTCAAATCGGCGGGCAAAAAACTTTCTTTGAAATCCTTCCGCAGCGTAACTACCTTCGCGAACCGGGTCATCGAGCTATCAAGGTCATCCGGATGGCTCGCCGCGGTTTCCTTGAGTAACAGTTCGAGGGCGTTCGGCGGTACGAGCAAAGGGTCGCACATATCAAGAGACAAGCGCCAAGTGTTTTTCAAACCTTTCATCGTAGATTTTTTTTCTGAACTCATTTCAGAACACCTTTCAACCGTTCGCAAAACATCTCGCGTCCACGATTCAAACTCGCCTAAATCGCGCTTCAGCTGTAACGCGCCAGCCAAGGAGTACGTGAAACGGTTCAGTTCGAAGAAGTGCTGGCGTACAGTCACGGACAGTCGTTCAATGACCTCAAACACGAAAGTAATGAAATTCTCATCCGAAGAAGCGTCATTTTCTGATTTTAACTTTTCCGAAAACAAATCAATCGCGTTCTTCACAAACGCCAACGCCGCGCCGCACGCGCCGCTCGGTTTCGCGCCCGGAAACGCCTCCGGGTCAACAATGTCGTCAAACTCAAACACGAACTGATTCTTTTTCTGTTTCGATTTTAGTTCGTGGTCGATTCTTTCGAACAGTAAATTTAGGGAAGCGTGAATCGCGTCGGCGACGAAACCACCGGCTTTGGTTTCAAACTTGAAAAGAGATTCGCCAGTCGAGCGAGTCGCGGCGTCCGCGGTGGCTCTGGCGGCGGCGGCGGCAGACGCGGCGACGTCGCCTCCCCATTGCATGGAGGGGGATGAAGTGTTTGCTCTCAAATCACCCGCTGCCGCACGCTCACTAATAACCTTTCGCACAGCAACTGCTCCTACCGATACCGCCGACGCTGCTACAAGTGACGCACCAAGACACGCGTCCACTGATTTCGCGGCGACGGAAGCACTGTCAATCTGACTATCGTCTTTCGTCGCGGCGGGAAATGCCTTGGCTCGGGTTGTTGAAACGGCAACTGCGTGTGCCGTCGCCTCCGCTGCTACACGCGTCATCTCCCGCAACCCCACCTCCGCGACTCTGTTCTCAGCCGCCGCGGCGGAGGCCAAGGACGTGGCCCACGCGATTGCGCGTGCGAATGACTTTTGAGTGGTGTCGGGTTGAACGTGCAATGTATTTTTGTCTGTCGCGTGTTTAAGTTTGCGTCCATGCCCTGGTGGCCGTAGCCCCGCGGCTTGAATATCACTCTTCAAGTGAGGGAATAAACCGACCTCACGCGAAAACGTGGAACTAGTGTTTGAAATATTCGACTCGTTTTGGTTTTTGGATTCGTCAATATCGTCCTCATTATTTTGTGAAACATCTCGCCCCGCAGGCGGCGCAAACACGCACGCGACGCGTTGTGCAGCGGACTCGTACCACCTGGCGATACTTTTCATTGTCTGCGTGTTGTGGTCGGTGTGGTGTGCGGTGTCATCGGAGTTGTGCGTGCATTTCTTGGGCGACGCGGGTGGTGAGACCGTTTTGGTCTCAACCGATTTATTTACAGTCGCCGCGACCATACCTTTCAGACACGCAATTTCGAGCGCGTCGTAGCGCGTGCGCCGTTGCGCGAACAGCGCATCCACGGCGTTTGCGATATCAACCGCGCCGTTGGTTGATTTTAGCAGTGTGTTCGCCAGCGTTCGTGCGGATTCGTTCAGCTCGGCAAAAACCAGTAGGTACGACAAAAGCGGAAACGCGCGTTCCGGGTGTTGTACCACGAATTCGTCGTCCTCGTAGTCGTACGTCTTTCCATCGCCGTCGTCCACCTCATCCTCGGAGATACCTCCGTCTAATGTATTTAACCCAATAAGAGGTGATTCATGAACGTTCGACGGCAGCGAATCTGACCGTTTAAACGATTCAATCGTTTCTAGCTTGGAAAAATCGAGAACGTCACTCTCGTTCTCCTCGCCGAAGCGCGACACTGCTGCAACAGAGACGCTCGCCGCCCGGCGATGCGCTCGTTTCACCGCCCTGCTCGTCTTCGCCGGAGATGACGGAGCCGAGCGAACGGTTCCAGGGTTAAACACAAGCGCCTCATGCGATGCGCTGCGAGCCGACCGTGGCGGCTTACGGGTCGACTTCGGGGGGAAGTTTCGGGTAGGAGACGAACGAACTGAATTTCGTTTTTGGAAAACCGAAATCTCAGGCGCGTCAGGTGGTTCCGACCCGAGCGCGGCGTCCACCGCCTCCGCAATTCGCTGTTCCACGACCCGGTGCGTCAGCTGGTGTAACGCAGTCCGTACAGTACCTTCAGGGAACACTTTTCTAATTCGATCCGCCTCGTTTAACGTATCTTTCGCGACGTTCTGGAAGAAAAGGCTAACTGCATCTGATGCATTGTTCGCGGCGTCAATCGCCGATTGCTCGCAATCAATTTCTCCCGAGGTATACTTCGGTGCTTCCCCGAATAGCTCCGCGATTTCTTCCAACGCGCTAACGTCGATGAACATGGGCCGGGTAGCCACAAACCGTCTCGCGCACTGCGTCCCCCTGCTGAACTTTTCAAGAACGGTCGCGGCAGCTAAAGCAGCGGCGTCGTCATTACTCGATTCCGCCGCCTCGAACGTTTTCAGCAACCGGTTTTCTAAACCGTCGCAGTACCGCTCCAAGTTATCCGTGGCTTGTTTCAGGAAACCGGAAGTGCTAGGGGTGTTACTGCATTGGGTGGTTACACCGAGTGTTACACTACGGCTATTCGCAGCTTCTCTCATCTCCCTGGCGAGGTGTAACAGCTGTCGCGCAACCGCCGCCGCAAACGAGACTTTTCCTTCGTCGAAAAATACGGAGTCCACCGTTAACGAAAGGCGTTCGTACGCGCACGAGTCGAACGCGGTGAGGTGGCCGGCTAACGTAACCGCGTTATCCGCCAGGCCTCGGCGTTGCTCCGCTTGCCGCAGTTTGCCCCCCGCGTCCCTAGCGACCGCCGCGACGCTTCCCACGCGGTCTTCAAGAGCATCAAGGGTGGCTTCCAGCGCCACTGCATCCGTCGCGACGTCGCTAATCTGGGACAGGAACACGTTGTTTTCATCCTTCGCGACGGACTCCAGCTCGTGCGCGCGTCGCGCAGCCGCGGCGGCGTGCGACGCGAGGCGGTCACGAGCTGTGGCGAAGGCGTCTCGGGTAGCAGCCGCGGTCGCGAACGGCGCTGTCTTGGAGTCGTGAGTGATGTTCACAACCGATGCGAGGTACTCATCGAGACAGAAGTCTGGGCGCCCGAAATCATTGGGATCGGTATCGACCGTCATAGTGGTGCACTGAGACACCTAGACCCTAACACAATACCCTAAACGGCGAATGCGTCGCGGTAGTGGGCTCGCAGCACTGATCCAAGGGTGTCCGCCCGGCGTCACCACCGCCGCCGGAAGTGCGGGTCGGGGTAACAACGTCAACTTTTTCAGTTGAGGATTTTTTTCTTCGGGCGGTTTTGAAAACGAAAGTACATGTAAGACGCAGTCAGCCGCCCCTTGCGTCAGACCGCACCGCACACTCCCGCGATTCTTAATTTTCCGAGCACCCACGGCGTCGAGTTGGTTGCGTGACTGGCGTAGGAAGGCCTTGTATATACGATGGACGTGACCCGCGATTCCTTCGAGCAAAGCCTGGAGGCTTTGGATGCCTCGATCGCGGATCCGAACTTCGCGTTTTGGAGTTTCGACCTGGAGTTCACCGGGCTGAACGTTGACCGCACCTCAAAGTTCGATGTATTCGACACCCTCGCCGAGCGGTGGAAAAAGGTACACACCAACGTCAGTAAGTTCACCGTGCTTCAGTACGGGATCTGTTTGTTTTCGTTCTGTCCGGACACGCGACGGTGGCAAAGCAAGCCATTCAACTTTTGGCTGTTCCCGGATTCGTCCAGGAATTCATCTGAAGTGTTTTCGTGCCAAGCTTCGAGCCTGGCTTTTTTATCATCCTGCAACTTCGACTTCAACAAGTGCGTGGAGCAGGGGGTGCCGTTCGTGTCACCGTCAGCGCTGAGACGACAGCAACAACGAGCCGACCGGGATGCGCAGCGACCGCCGATAGTGCCAACGCAGGAGCGAGACGTCGAGTTTGTTAGGGATTTGAAAAGCAACGTGGAAGCGTGGATCAAATTGGCCGATGACGATGAAGAATTCGACAAATTGTTGTTACCCGCGGTGAACGGGTTTCTGCGCGCGCTGACGTACCAAACCCTGGAGAGTGATCTTTTCAAACCAGCTTTCATTGCCGAGACGTTCCGCAGCGAAACGGAGCCGCCAAGAATTCGTCTCACGCGCGCGTCGCCTTTGGAAATTCTGCGTCACAAGGAAAAGGAAAACGCTGAAAAACACAAAAATGACCAGCTGAAAGTCGGGTTTACCGCGGTTTTGAGGAAGATGTTACGGTCTGGCAAGCCCGCGGTGGGCCATAACGGCTTGTTCGATTTAGCCTTCACGCTTGAGAAGTTCTTGTGCGAAACGAGCGGGGATTTGAGTGACGCGCGTTCGGCGTTTGCGGAACACTTTACGTGTCCTTATTACGACACCAAACTCATCGCGAACACGTTCCTGGACACGTACGCGATAGCCATTCGCGAGGCTACTAGTCCCGTTGCTGGTACACTTGCTGGCACTTCAAATGGTACGGCTGGTACAGGTAAACAGTCTGGAACTCCCACCAGTCCGCCTTCCATTTCCACGAAAACGCCACTGGACACGGCGCTCGGGCCTTTGTTTTCCACGCTGACTGAATGTGCGTTGCCTGCGATGATGGCCAAGGAAAACAAATCCAAAGAAACCGCGGTGGTAACCCCAACGCGCGGTCGACGAAAATCGGTAGACGTCCGAGGTCTTGTATCGCCCGTCGCCGGCACGGGTGAGAAAGTTCTGGATTGGCTGGAGTTTGGAGACGGGTTCGGTAGGTACAATTTCGCGCTGGATCGGTCCGATAAATATGAAGACGCTTCGTTCGGTATTCGCAAATCATACGCGCATGAAGCCGGGTACGACGCGTTTATGACCGGTGTGTGTTTCCTGACGATGGGGCTGCACGGACGGTCAGTAGTGCCCGCGGACAGCGACGGCGGCGTGCGCGTGTTTGGAGTCGCGGACGGCTCTGCAGCTGCTGGGCCTTCCAATGGCGCCGGGCCTTCCACCGCCACAGCACACGTTGAAACGCCAATCGGTCACCTCGGGGCGTGCCCTTTTGACAGCGCGGACGGCTCGTTGCCTCTGCAGCACAGCGATTTAGGTATGTTACAACTGCGCTGCGACGCGAATCGTCCTCTGACCGATTCTGCACTGGAAAGGAAAAGCGCCAGAGGCGTGGTGGTTCTGGTTGGTGTTACGAATGGCACGTCAGTCACGGCGCTGGCGCAGACGTTTGCGATCGCAGGTCTAGGCGTCCCTTTACACGTACAATGGATCGGAAACGGAACGATTAGGGCGAGGTTCCCCCCCGAAAGAGATCAACATGATGAGTATGACTTAGAGCACTTCGCAAAGGAGGTTACCCAAAAGCTTCTCGCCGTCGGCACGCGCGTGGAGACGCTCAGCATTCGCAGCTGGAAGAAGCGAGAGGTGAGGGACCAGGTTTCGAAACAAGTCAAGGAGTGCTTCAACGAAGCTCGGAAACACGGCGTTGACGTGGACGCGATTTTAACAGAAACGAAAGCGAACGGAAGGAAACGCGCGTTCAAGTTTGGCGATTTACTCGGAGGAAACGGCCGGAACGTCTCGCGGCGAATCGAGAGAGACGCGGGTGACGACGCGAAAGGAGGGTGCGTCGTTTCATAGTATTTCAATTCATTACAGGACAGTGGGTGATACGTTTTTGTAACCCCCTTCTACTCATGTAACCCCTCTATGTGTTGAATATCGACCCTTTGCTCGACTTCATGAGCTTCCGCTTGAGCGCCGCGAAGTGCAATTTCGCCCAATTTTCCATCCCGTTGTCCGCCGCGCAATCCTCTTTAAATCTTTTCGCCGTCGCGTCGTCAACAATCGAAAGCTCTTTACCTGTTGATTGCGCCAATATCTGCACCTGGCAGCACCGTTCCAAGTAATACACGTCATCGAACGCCTCGGCGACTGACTTTCCCGCGACTATTATGCCGTGGTTCTGGTGCAGAAGCACTCGCTTGTTGCCCATGAAGCGCGCGATTCTTTTCCCTTCGTCTTCGTCCAACACCAATCCGTTGAACGTCGGGTCGTATGCGATCTCATCAAAAAACCTCAAACAGTTCTGGTGGCACATGTGGAGTTTGAACTCCTTCATGCAGCACAACGCGCTCGCGTAGGGTTGGTGCGTGTGTAACACACAAACGGCACCAGTGTCGTGGATGTGCTTGTGGATGAAAAAAGCCGTGGCGTCGATGGAGCCTTCGCCTTCAAGAATGTTGCCACTGCCATCGAGAAGCAGTAAGTTACTGGCGGTGACTTCGTCCCACATCAGCCCGTACGGGATGCACAGGAACCTGTCCGTAGTGCCTGGAACCAACACGGTTAGGTGGTTACATATCCCCTCGTTGAAATCAAACTCGTTGCACAGGTGGTAACACGCGGCGAGGTCCACTCGGGCTTGCCAGATTAAAGGGTCGTAGCCATCCGGTTTGCCGAACCGGGTTGTCGAGGGTAACACGGGCGCGGACTTGTTTCCTCCGCCGATCGTGGGGTACTCGGCCATCGATAGGTGTGGCAGTCACGTGAGTGATTTAGACGCGCTCGATGCTATTTGTAGCCGGCGAATTAACGCGGAGGAGAGTGCATCTCTGCTTGTCGCGGAAGGACAAAAAGTGCACTTGGGGCGGATTCTGTCGTGTTCTGAGGGCCGTACGTTTCGGTGCTTTTTGTGCCGACTTGTAGAGAGGCGTTTCACCTTGCAGCACACCCACAGCGACACGCACTTGGGTGCCGGCGAGGACCCAAACGAGTGGCACGTATGACAGAAATCGCCTCGTTCGTCCGGGACGCCGTAGAGGATGAGGATGAGGACACACGTGAGATGGCGAAACTCGATGCTCTGTTGGACAACGTGAAATTAACGCCGCCGGGAGTTGCGAGAAGAGCGCTTGTTCTCGAGCTCGCGAGCGTGGTCACCGCAGACGCGAGGGCGGCTGATTTCGCCGAACGCCACGGCGGCAGGGAGCTTCTTTTGAAAAGCCTGGACGGCGCGGTGCGAAACGGAGACGAGGAGCTGATGGACGCGGTGGGCGCCGCGGTCGCGAAACGAAGTCGGTGCGATTCCACCGACGCGGTTGAGTTGATGGCGGTCGGGGGCTCGCAAGTGGGCGCGGCGTCGCAGCGCCCGCCTGGGGTTGAGAAAGTGCGGCTGTGTATGAAAAAGGTGGACATCAATGTACACGAGTCCTCGTGGAACGATGCCGGGTTGGCGTGGAGAATCTGGGGCGCCGCGAGAATCCTAGCGCACGCCCTGGACGCGGCTGCGGATACCGAATCTCGTGGACGAGAAGCGCCGACGACAATATCGCAAGTTGGCGAATCGAAATGCGAAGACGCGAACACAACTGAGAGGGACACCTTTGAAGAAGTGAACGCAACCCTTCCATCTACATCTGCACAGAACGAATCCACCCCATTTATTCGCATCCGAGGCTCGAGAGTTTTGGAGCTGGGCGCCGGGTGCGGTTTGGGAGGTCTCGCCGCCGCCGCGGTTGGCGCGACCGAAGTTACCATCACGGAAGGCGCGCCCGGCTCGCTGAGAGCGCTTCAAAATAGCGCCGCCACTAATATTTCCAATAGGGTCACCGCGCGAGTCGCGTTTTTGGACTGGAGGGACGACCAGGCGGTGCTTGATAGCATGACGAACAGTGAGACTATACCACGTGTGGATTCGGGAACTTCAGTGCTTGAGATTCAGAGTACCTCCGCGGGTACCTCCGTCTCCGCTGAGAAAACCAAAACTACTGAAACGAATCAAAACACGTCAATGCCCAAAGCTAATTGGGTCCACAAGCTCGACGTGAGCACTGCTGGAGTCGAATTGGCCACGTTACCAATACTATCAACAACCGAAACCTTTGATTTAATCATAGGGAGTGACTTGCTGTACGACGAGAGTCACGCTGCGCCGTTGGCGGCGTCGCTCGCGTTGCGTTTGAAAAAGGAACGAAAATCAAAAGCGCACGTAGTGTTGGCGGTGAGGAACGGATATTTGATTTCCAGTCTAATAGTGAAGGCACATGGTAGGGGGTTGCGAGCGACGGTTCAGTGTTTAGATTCATTTCAAGAAACTGACGTTGACTTCGGAACGCAGCAGGGGGGTCACATTACTCGCGCTGAAAGCGACCCGATTGCGGCAGAGGATTGGCGGTTTCAGGGGGGTGCGATTTTCGCCGCCGGAAAAGGGTTCGTTGCGGAACTTTCCGATGAGAGGTTTCAGTGGCTGGATAGTGATGAAAGCTGCCATGCGAGTGCTGATGTGGAACAGGATCTCGAGAACGTGCTGGTGGGGCTACAGGGACGGGTGGCGATGGTGTCGTTTCGGTGGCCGGAACGGACGTGCGTGGGAAGGGAGTGAAGTTTATAAAAACATTATTTCGCGTCGAACCACGTCTCCGCGTAGTCGCCGTCCACGTTCAGATCCACGTCGCACAAGTTCTCGTGGTCGTTGAACGGTTTCTCCATGTGCAGCTTTACTAACGCAAGTGCTTCGTCTTTGTATTCCTCGGGCCCCTCCAGAATAACTTCATCGTGGATCTGCATCAGCATTTTGAACCCCAGTTCCTTTAAGCGCGGACACCCGTGAATCTGCAACATGGCGAGCATGGCTATGTCGGCGGCGCCGCCCTGGATGGGCGTGTTAATTGACGCCCGCAACGCGTGCTGTTTCCGCATTTCATCCGAAGACGAGGCTTCGGGGAGGTTCCTGTGTCTGCCCAGCAACGTGCTCACCTTACCCTTGTCCCTAGCCTTGTTGTGCTGCACTTTCTGCCACTCGCGCACCTCAGGGCGGTCGCTGTACCAAAGATTAACAGTTTCTTCAGCTTCCTTTGTGGTGACCCCAAAGTCCTTCGCCAGACCGTGCGCAGTTTTTCCATACGCGATGGAGAAGTTAAGAACCTTCGCTTTTCTTCGTTCGGAGGCGAAGGCGTCTTTCACTAACTGTGGCTTCTTATCGTCCTCAACACCCTCCTCATATCCCTCGCTTCCGTACTCAAGAAGCACCTCCCCGCGTTCCATGGCGTCTTTGATTTCCTGGTACATGCCCATCGCGGTTCGGCTATGGAAGTCACCCCCGGCTTCAAACGCCTCGCGCATGGACACACACCGAGCCATGTGGGCTAACAAACGCAACTCCAGTTGTCCGTAATCCGCAACCACCAAAATGTTACCAGGCTTACACGTAAACGCTTTCCTGATTTTGTACCGGTCTTTTTCCAACGCGGGCTGATTCTGGAGGCTTGGGCGTCTCGCGGAGAGTCGTCCGGTTTCCGTGTTGATGTTTAGCGCCGCGTGTACCCTGCCGTTCTTACCCCGTAAGTTATCGCTCTGAAGAGGAATAATGAAGTTAGACAGCAGCGTATCGATAGCCGCGACGTCGTTCAACGCATCAATCGCAGCGCAAGCCGCGGCGCCTTCATAGCCCCCCCCGAACGCCAGAAACGCGCCGCCGCATTGTTTTTTCAATTGCTCTTCCGTCTTTTCTGATTCGGGTAATGCATCCCAATTATCAACCACGGCTCGCGCGGCGCCTGGCTTGCCCGCTAACGTGCGCAACACGAATCCACTTACTGCAGGCAGCCCGGTCGTGGTATACGCGGGCGGCTGAAGCTGCCGCTTCGTTATGCCGAACAACTCAAACGTGGCGCCTTTTTTAGGAGCCTTGCCTTCCCGTCCGTTCGCGTCCCACTCCGTCCACTCGGGCGACACCATGGCGAACTCCTTTTTCCGCGGAACGCCTTCCTTGTCCCTCTTCTTGTGCGGCGCGCCTGCGAACAGCAGCTGCCGAACTTGAATCCCACTACCGACGTTCATGAACTCGGCAGCGGGGCACTTGTCAATTGCCCAGGCTCTGAAGTATTCCTCCGCCACGTTCCTGTCTTGAAGCGCCTGCACCTCGGCGTTCGCCAGGTGTTCCTTATCCACGAACATCCCGTTGTGCTCCATGTCGGTTAAAACCTCCCCGAACGGCCGCAAGTAGTGCGTGTAGAACTCCCAGAGGTTGTTTGACTTTTTGAAGTGAGGCTTGGCGGTCAAAACAGGGCACGCTTCGCACTCGATTCCCCGCAACTTCGCCTCTAGGCTTTCCCGCAAAAACCAAGTAGCTTGCGCGTCCAGCGCCGAGTACTCGATCCATGTCTGCCTCACTTCAGGGTCCACCTGAATCTCTTCAATAGGAGGCAATATAATAGTCTTACCAGGCGTGCCGTCCTTCTTTAATTTGGGTTTGCCGAAGATCTTCTTGATGGAACGTTTGGAGCGGATAAGTTCCTCCCCGGCGTCGCTGAACATCTCACCGGCGTCGCTCATAACTTTAGGATCACTGGACAACGCTTCCAGCGAGTATCCCCCTTCCAGTTTCCGGTTCGAGTTCCACAAACGCGCCATGTGCATCGTGTCCGCGGCAAACCCCCTCAACGTAACCCCGTGGTTCTCAATGACGTGCCGGTCGAAGGAATAGTTGTGCCACGCTTTCTTCACATCCTCGCTTTCAAAGTACGGCCGGAATATCTCCCACCCTTCCTCTCCTAATTTCATGGTATCCACCCAGAGCAAAGTTTTCGGCTTACCTACGCCAGGAGTAGAAGAGAAGTCTACTTCAGGCCCGCAGTACACGGAAAAGCACGTGACGTTCCCGTGCCCCACTGGCGTTTGGTCCGCAACCTCGATGTGACTAACTTCGGTGTCGATGGCGTGGTAAACAGGGCGGTCTGCGTTGCCGTCGTTTGACATGAGAATCTTCAAAACACGTTTCGCGTCCGCCGCCGTTTCGATAACGCAGCATTCGTCAATCAACCCAGACAAGTTACTCGCCTTTTCAGTCAAAGGATTTGAAGAATTATTTGAGCCAGCCGGAGTAGTACTCGTCTCGGTATCTTCGTCCACGGCGAAGTCGAAGCCTATTCAGGTGAAGGGGAGGGGACGGGTTAGACGATGTGTCGAAAATTAGAAGATTGCAATCGTCGCTCGTTTGTGGAAGTCTCGAGAAGGAGCGATTCATATATCACAGGACCGAGTCCTACACGTACCTGCCGCTGCGGCTCTTCTCGCGCTGTTGCCGTTGGCTAACGATTGGTGAAGGCTGATCGTGTCTCCGTTGAAGCGCAGGATGTTGGGGGTGCCGCCCTGGGTAACCTCGTCGTCGCCCTCCTCCTCCTCTGTCGCGGATTGCGGCAAGGAAAGCGCGTGGTTCGTGATCTTCCGTCCAAGTAAAGGGCGGCCATGGAAGTCTCGTGACGCACGGCGCCCGGTGCTGTCGAAAGACCCGAGCGCGCGTGTTGCGAAAGTCGCATCACGACGCCACGACGCCGCACGCGCCACACGTGACAAGTTTCGGGCACGTCCAACACTGTTCGCAGGGAACCCACCGCGCGTCACGGTGGCGCCCCCGGCCCATGAATGGGAACCCAGGTGCATCATTTTCACACTCCTTTCCCAAACCACCCGTCCTTGCCTCGTTAGCATTCCGCGGCCATGAAGACCAAAGGTCGCGTAGAGTGTGGGTGTGTCAAGTCGCCGCGCGTCGAGCGAGAGGGGCGTGCGCGGGAGTGAGACGTACTGGAACGGGCGGACGACTTCCTAGAATCCACCCTGGATTTCGACGACGCGTCGCTCACAACCAAAATCGCGCCAAAAAGTATCATTTGACGGTCTAATTTGACGAGGTAATCACCGACTCGCGAGTTTTCGGAGGTGCCCTTTTGACGTGCTCTGCCATTCTGCTAACACCGCGCCGCGCTGGCCGGCCCCCATCCGCGCGATGTCGGACTGGATCGACGGCGAGTCCGAGATCGGGTACAACCAGGTCCCGACGTTCCCCGTTTCGGGTGGAGTCGGCGCGGGAGGGGACACCGAGAGTTTGGCGACAATCGAAGACGGACTCCGAGTGCTGGATCTGGTGGATGATGACCGGCAAGGAAAACCAGCCTCTCCACACGCGTGTTCGTACTGCGGCATCGACGACAAGACGTGCGTGGTGCAGTGCGTCGGAACGCAGAAGTGGTTTTGTAACTCAAAAAGGAACGGGTTACCCGCATCTTGTGCGGTGTACCACTTGGTTCGATCTAGATCAAACGAAGTTCGCCTACACGAAGATTCGCCACTGGGGGACATGATCCTGGAGTGTTACCTTACCGGTAACCGGAACGTTTTCAATTTGGGGTTCGCGCCGTGCGTGAATGATGATGCTGTTGTGCTATTAGCTAGAGATGCCGCGATGAGCGCATCCAGTTCTTCCAACAGTAACACTTCCAATCAATACTACACGCAATTGAAAGAGCTAAATTTGGACGTAACCCAGTGGCAACCCTTGGTGGAGGATAAAAAGTTCCTTACTTGGTTAGTCAACGACCCTGATGAAAGGGATGTCAAAAGAGCGTTAAGGTTGAATGCATCAAGAGTCAATAAGCTAGAGGAACTATGGAAAACAGGACAAGTCGAGAAAACAATCGACGACGTCGAACTTGTCGACGCCGAATCTGAAAAAGCGCAACCCGTCGCTTTGGTAAGTTTATTTCCTTTTTATCCCCTAAAAATCCTGCTTGCCTTGTACTGCGTAGTTCGTGTACCACCTGCCTCGCGTTTCCCTATGTCCTGTGAGGAATTTCTTATCATCCCGATATACTGCACTGTCTCTCAATTGCCCGTACAAAAGACTGACTAATATTTCCAAAATCCTCAGCGCTACGCCGACGCGTACCAGTACCAGAACGTGTTCGGCCCTTTAACGCAGCTCGAGGCGGAGCACGACAAGGCGAACACGGAGGCGCAATCGCGGGACGGAATCACGGTCCGGTGGGACGTCGGTTTGAACAAAAAACGAGTAGCGTACTTCGCGCTGGATACCGGGGATTTGGAAACGGTCAAGGTTTCGATCGGGGAAGAATTGATTCTCCGGAAGGACGGGTACGACGTGGTGAGCGGCAAGCGGGACAGCTGGCAGGCTCGAGGGACCGTGATCAAGTTCACGGAGAGTAATGAAGTAGGCTTGGAACTCAAAGGTCCTTCCTCTCGAACCGCCCCTGTTGAGCAGCTGCAAAACTTCTCAGTCGACTTTGTGTGGAAGTCCACTTCGTTCGACCGAGCGCAAGCGGCGATGAAATCCTTCGCGTTAGACGAGACTAGTGTATCAGGGTACATTTATCACCTGTTGTTAGGGCACGAGCTTGAGACCCCTCCCCCCCCTGTGCCTGAGCAGTGGCTCAAGAATTACGATGTATCCGCTCCAGGGCTACCTACTTTGAACCGGGTGCAGCAAACCGCCGTGCGCATGGCGCTGTCGCAACCCCTGAGTTTGATTCAAGGGCCGCCGGGTACGGGGAAGACGGTGACTAGCGCGACGATCGTGTACCATTTGACGCGCCAAAACCAAGGCCAGGTCATAGTGTGTGCGCCTAGTAATGTTGCTGTGGATCAATTGGCTGAAAGGATTGAGGTAACTGGCTTGAAAGTTGTCCGCGTATCCGCAAAGAGCCGCGAAAACTTAACCGAGCGCTCCCCGGTGGAGCACCTAACGCTCCACTACCAAGCCGCGCATCTTCGCACCGCGCCTGGTTACGCGGAACTGGCTAAGTTGCAACGCTTGAAGGACGACATCGGCGAGCTGGATAGTAAAGACGAACGGCGATACCGTGCGTTGCGGCGGCAAGTGGAGCACGAGATTTTGAAAGCCGCGGACGTGGTGTGTTGCACGGCGGCCGGCGCGGGGGATCCTAGATTGGCGGAGTTTCGGTTCAGACAAGTCCTGATGGACGAAAGCACGCAAGCCACAGAACCCGAGACGTTGATTCCGCTGATTATGGGTGCGAAACGAGTGGTGATGATCGGGGATCACTGTCAGCTCGGGCCGGTAGTGACGTGCAAAAAGGCCCGAGCCGCTGGGTTGGGGCAATCGCTGTTTGAAAGATTGATTCTGTTAGGCGTCGCTCCGTACCGTCTTCAAATACAGTACCGGATGCACCCGTGTTTAAGCGAGTTCCCTTCGAACGTGTTCTACGAGGGAGCGCTTCAGAACGGCGTCGCGGCTAGTGAAAGGTTATCGCACCACATCCAATTCCCCTGGCCCAACCAATCAAAGCCTATGATGTTCTGGGCGCACTTTGGCCAGGAAGAGCTGAGTGGAAGCGGTACTTCTTACCTTAACAGAAGTGAGGCGAGTTCTGTCGAAGTAGCTGTGACTCACTTACTGCGCTCCGGCGTGGAACCGAAAGACATCGGCGTAGTCACTCCGTACGAGGGCCAAAGGTCGTTCGTGGTGAACCACATGCAACGCGTTGGTCCGTTGCGCCAACAGCTGTACATGGAAGTGCAGGTAGCGTCGGTGGACTCGTTTCAAGGGCGGGAGAAGGATTTTATCGTGTTGAGTTGTGTGCGGAGTAACGAAACGTCTGGGATTGGATTTCTCAGTGATCCAAGGCGATTGAACGTAGCGATGACGCGCGCGCGACTCGGACTAGTAATCATAGGCAACCCCAAGGCGTTATCCAAGCAACCGCTGTTCCACGACCTGCTCATGCACTTCAAGTCCAATGAAGTGCTAGTCGAAGGGCAGTTAACGCAGCTCGTGGAGTGCGCGGTGCCTTTGTCAAAGCCGAAGAAATTAAAAAAAAACGAGTGGCGCGGGTACATCGCTCCGCTTGGTCAATCGTCCGAATTCAAACCCGTAGAGGAGGTTAGCGACACCGAAATCCAGTGGCCCACGGGGGGAGGGGGGTACCACGTGTGGAACGCGAACATGCAGGTGAACGCGCAGAACGGGTACGCGGGGGGGCACGCGGGGCAGTACTCCATCTATTGATTGTAAAAATATTCAGTCTTTCTCCGAAATACAGCAGACACTATTCTCGATCTCCGAAAGCCACGCCTGGCTCACAATCAGGCGCGAGGTGCGGTTGCGCCGTCATGCTCCCGCGGCACCTCCGCGCCGCGGAGCCGGGCGGGCCGAAGCCGGTGCTCCCCGCTAGTCACAGGCCGGAAGCGGCGGGCACCGTGTCTGCGTTCGTGCATGCGCCAAACACGTCATCACAACCTGCTCTGGAAAAGTTTGCCGATGCCGCAGGGAGGAAGGGGAGCGACGCGGTGCGTATGACCGAACAGGCAATCTTGTCTACGGACGATACGGATGATACGGATCAGGATGCCTCCCCAATGCGGTGTCCTCAGATGGCGTTCGTGGGAGCCCGCGGACGGATCCCGAACCTGTACTGGCACGCGCCTGATGAGACGCAGCTGAGACGACATCCACGATTTGTTGGGCTGCCACACGAGAAGGAAATAATGCTTGGCCACGATGATTCCTACCGTTTCGTACGGCAAGGCACCGAGCTGTGGGACGCGCTACACGCCGGCAGACTGACAACCGGGTGTCTCACAGGCGCGCTAGGTTTCCAGGAAGACGGCGTGAGTCGATCTTTAGGGATGGGAGGGAGGGGCGGGAGCCACTCGCCGATGGTAGGTGCGTACCACCGTCTGCGGCAAAAACCAATCGCGTTTGATTCGGGATTATTGAAAACAGAAGAGAACGAAGCGAACTTAGAAGTCGTCAAAAAATTTAACGACCAGGAGAACGCGTTAGGGCCGTTGATACCCGTGGAAAGCATCGAAAACAGTAACGGCGATATGTTCCGGTCAACCTCGCAAGTTCGGTACCCGAAACCAAAACCAAACGCGAAGAAGAAAAAGAAGAATAACCGAAATAAACAAATAAAAACGCAAGCAGTGGATGAAAATGTGGATACTGTCAATTCGAATGGGTTGAATGCATCACAGCATCCCTATCACGCGTGGCTCTCCCGCCGAGACCCGCACTCCGTCGCTTCCGCGCAACGCGGCGAGGGCGGGATACGCATGTCCTGGGGCAGCGCCCAGGAGCACGGCACGGTCGCGACGCTGATGCTTCACCACCCTGGCTCGGTCGCTGAGGAAGTCGGGCTTTGCGTAGTGGACCACGATTTAATTCCAGAACAGTGGAACGTGGGCCCGCTGCCCCCGCTAGGGGCGTCGCCGGACGGGATAATCACAATGGACACGACCTGGTTTCGAGGTGCTACACGTAAAAATAAAAAAGAAAGTAAAAGAGAGCGCTTAATCGTGGAGGTTAAAAACAGCTCCCCGTTTCGGAAACAGTTCAAGGGCGGAGGTAACTTATTCGAAGTATCTGATAGAGATCCGCATGACTTCCCCCCTCCGTACCACATGCCCCAGCTCCAGGTGGAGATGCTCGCTTGTAACGTAAAAGGGGGGCTGCTGTGCATGCAAAGCGCGACGCGTGGCGTGCGTGTTTTCTTTGTGCAAAGAGACGATGACTACTGCGCCGCGATGCTCGGGATACTTTCCGATTTGTACACTCAGTTTGTCCTTCCCGGAGTTGAACCTCCGCCGAACGCGTTTACGCATCGGAGTGATCACAGAGCTTTAGTTCGAGCAACAAAACGAATCGCAACTAACTGCGTGTTGATACAAGAAATCGCGCATTTGCAATTGCCAGGAGAGGCGTACGATATGCGGCCATTCTTGTAGAGATTTATTTTTTCATAGTTACACAAATGGGCCAATATTTCTTCCCATACTCACTCAACTCACTCAAGCGGCTTGGACCTTTCGTGGCCAGGGCGAAGACCGTCCCACTTTACTCACCTCCGGCACTGACAATAGCAACGTCCCTACTGATAGGACACACATCACCGCCAAAGTGCCGAACAAAGCGCCCCAGCCGTACGTCGACGCGATCCAGGCAGTCAAAGCGCCTTGCAACACCGCGCCGACCGACCCGGCGCCGTTCACGAGTCCACTCGCTGTCCCTAAAACCTCACTACCGTACCCCGCGGCTTCGCACGTGTCCGCGATTGATGATGAGCCTAGGAGGGCGTCTGGGCCAGCTACCAATAAACCGATGACTGTCATCACTAATCCATTAATCACCAAACCCATTTGGCTTGCTTGTTGGTAAAACAAAATCGCGATTGATAAAACGGCGCACATGTACGCGCCCAACACGGTTCGCCGCCCGGGGAAGTACTTGTCCCCGATGACGCCCGTGGCGATGCCCCCCGCGACACCTCCAAGGTCGAATAAACAGGACATGTACCCCGCTGCGGCGACGCCCATGCCGCACTCCCTTGCGAGGTAAAAAGGCAGCCAGAAAATCAAACAGTAACGTACGATTTTAACGAAAAAGTACGAACTCATCAACGCGGCTAGTTTCGGGATTCGCAGCACTTCCGCCATGCCAACCGGGGGACGCCAGTCGCAATCGCCAACCACTTCTGAGCCGTCATCGTTTTTCCCATCCGTACCAACTACTTTGGACTCTAGTTTACACCAGGGGGGGTCTATTTGGATGAAGAACAGGCCTATAGCTGCTGCTAAGACGAACACCGCTGGTCCGACGACGGCGAATCTCCATCCCACGACTCCCAACAAAAAAGCAGCCAGCGCGGTACTCAACACTCCCCCAACCTGCTGACTCGTCGCCCACACCCCCATCGCGGTGCCCCGTTGGTTCGGGGGGAACCACGGGGACAGGATTTTAACATGCAGGGGGTACGCCAGGGATTGCGCCACGCCGTTGACGCCCCAGGCGAAGGCGAGTAAAGCGGGGTTGGACGTTAATCCAAACGCGAGACAAGCCACAACGCTAAAAAAATATCCAGTGATGAGCATCTTCTTCGCCCCCAGCCGGTCCCCCAGGGACGGTAGCACCAGCTGCCCGATGGCGTACAGACCGAGAAATGCGCTGTCGATGCCCGCAATGGCGCCGGTTGACAAGCCCAGCGCGTCCTGCATCGGCGCCTTCACTACGCTGAAAGGTTTGCGCACGAAGTAGATTGACAGGTAACTCATGAACAACGCGAGAAGCGTGCGTGTTTGTAACGTCTTGACTTTGGAACCCGCGAACTCGGCGCCGAAAGGGGCGGGAGATGGGTCATCGCCGATTGATGGGGCATTCGCAGTGCGTTTCCCCTGGTCATCGCTCGAGGCTCGTGCGCGGAGAGACGAACCCCTCGCCCCTTGTTTTCCGAGCCGAGCACCTGTGGATGATCCGGGGGATTTTGTAGCGGGGGAAGGTGCGGGTTTGGACGCCGCGGCGAGGCGCGAGGACCGGCGCGCGGGGGTGGAAACGCCCCGCGACGTTGGCATATTTAAGGACGCACGCATGTCAGACCCCTCCACAACGGACCCTTTGCGCGGCATCCTCTGAGCGAAACTGTTGTCGTCAATTTGATATAATAATA
>TARA_B110000977_G_scaffold61288_1_pt1 | contig 75600 bp, 73 predicted proteins | sample TARA_B110000977 | Tara Oceans TARA_B110000977 (sample SAMEA4397798) | marine metagenome | biome: Polar Biome; feature: [SRF] surface water layer (ENVO:00010504); material: water (ENVO:00002006), including particulate matter (ENVO:01000060) such as... | depth 5 m | reverse complement strand
AATGGTAAGACTCATTTATTTTCACAGCATGTTTTTCAGGAAAACTTAGACACTAGAAGAATAAAGCTCATCTAAATCAAAACTTTTACACTCTACAGGTGAGTGTCGGCTATCCATTCTTTCAATCAACTCTACAAACTGATGATTGGCTTTAAGGTAGGTGAATATTTTGATCGCTTTATCTCGACTTATTTTTCGTTGTTCCAGTTCAACTTCAATATCGTAATAACCTTTAAATTGGGCCAGCCTGTCTTTATCTTTCCATATCGCTAGAAGCATGCCTGTAACCGCTTTAATCTCTGCGTCAGAAATAACCCCCATTACATCTAACTCTCTTTCCAAAGCCCCTTCAAAGCCGTTAAGCAAGGCATAAATACGACCCTGGCTAGCTGGGCATACAACCACATCTGAGGCCCGTTGGAATCGATAAATCTCACCCAATATTTTCCCAAACAACAATCTTGCTTCTTTTTCCATAAACCCACTCTCCCAGTGTTTTAGGTTTAACGAATAAATAACGGAAAAGAATTAAACCATGAAACTAATAAATAATGTATAAGATAATATAATTTCATAGTAAATTAAATTAATATTTTTGGTGTTTTATTAGTTTTATCCATCGTAATGGGCATATAGGACAGTATAAAGAGAGAGAATTCTCATTATTCTCATGCTTCGAACAAAAGCAGTGTAAGAAACAGAGCCCACTGGACAACAGGCTCTGTCTTTGTGTTATCAGTTGATAAGTATTTACTCTGAACGCATATGTGGGAATAGCAACACATCACGTATAGTTGCTGAGTCGGTAAACAACATAACCAACCTATCTATACCTATACCCTCTCCCGCTGTCGGCGGTAAGCCATACTCTAGAGCGCGAATGTAGTCAGCATCATAATGCATGGCCTCATCATCACCACTGTCTTTTTGCGTCACCTGCTCTTTGAAACGTGCCGCCTGATCCTCAGCATCATTAAGCTCAGAGAATCCGTTAGCTAACTCTCTTCCACCAACAAAAAACTCAAAGCGATCAGTGACTTCTGGACGATCGTCATTACGTCGAGCCAACGGCGATACTTCAGTTGGGTATTCAGTAATAAAGGTTGGTTGATCAAGCAGATGTTCAACTGTCTTCTCAAAAATCTCAATCAAAAGCTTACCATTGCCATAGCTATCTTCAATTTTGATATGCAAGTTGGCACAGATTGCACGCAGTGATTCCGTACGCTGTAACTGCTCTTGCTTAAGCTCTGGATTATAGTGAAGCACTGATTCGGCTACTGTCATTCTCGTAAAGGGTTGCTCAAAATCATATTCCGACCCTTGGTATTGGATCGTAAAACGACCGTATAGATGGTCTGCTAGCTTACGTAACATATCTTCAGTACGATCCATCAAGGTATTGTAATCAGCATAGGCCTCATAAAACTCCAGCATCGTGAATTCAGGATTATGCCGTGTTGAGAGCCCTTCATTACGGAAGTTACGGTTAATCTCAAAGACACGCTCAAAGCCACCGACCACTAAGCGTTTTAGATAAAGCTCAGGTGCTATACGCAGATAAAGCTGCATATCAAGTGCGTTATGGAAGGTTTCAAATGGCTTTGCCGTGGCGCCACCAGGAATGGCCTGCATCATTGGTGTTTCCACCTCTAGGAAATCTTGCTCTCCTAGATACTGTCGAATAAAGGCAACTACCTTTGAGCGTATTTTGAAGGTTTCTCGCGCTTCTTGATTCATAATCAAATCAACATAACGCATCCGATAGCGCTGCTCTTGATCGGTTAAACCATGAAATTTCTCAGGTAGAGGACGCAGTGACTTAGTCAGCAATTGCAGATGATCACCCTGCACGTATAGATCACCCTTACCTGATTTATTCAAGGCACCCTTGGCAGCAATGATATCGCCAATATCCCAACCATCAATCTCTGCTAGCTGTTCTTTTGTTGTGCCTTTACGGTCGACATAAGCTTGAATGCGCCCAGTCATATCTTGCAGCAATAAAAAAGGCCCGCGCCGCGCCATGATACGCCCTGCAACTGCAACCATCTCTGCTTGCTGCTTTAATTCATCTTTGCTTTTTTCAGCATAGCTCGCCTGTAAGTCAGCAGCATAATGCGTGCGCTTATAGTCATTTGGAAAAGCATTGCCCTTCTTGCGTAATGCAGCCAACTTCTCACGGCGTAGTGCTATGAGTTGATTTTCATCTTGATTAGGCGTTTCGTCCGTCATTTTAAAGTCCGTGTTTTAGGCTGGCTTCGATAAACATATCTAGGCCTCCATCGAGAACCGCTTGGGTATTACCGGTCTCAACTGAGGTGCGTAAATCTTTAATTCGCGATTGGTCCAATACATAAGAACGGATTTGACTTCCCCAGCCAATATCCGATTTAGACTCTTCCAACGCTTGTTGCTCTGAGTTGCGTTTTTGCATTTCCAACTCATATAACTTTGCTTTTAACTGCTTCATCGCAACATCTTTATTCTTATGTTGAGAACGATCATTTTGACACTGCGTTACTGCACCTGTTGGCAGATGCGTAATACGTACCGCAGACTCTGTTTTATTCACATGTTGCCCGCCGGCACCGCTAGCACGATAAACATCTATGCGTAAATCAGCCGGGTTAATCTCAATATCAATATCGTCATTCACTTCAGGCGAGACAAATACTGAGGCAAACGAGGTGTGCCTTCGGTTTCCTGAGTCAAACGGTGATTTACGGACTAAACGATGTACGCCAGTCTCTGTGCGCAGCCAACCAAAGGCATTATCACCATCAAATTTAATCGTTGCACTCTTGATGCCAGCAACATCACCTGCTGAAACCTCGATTAATTCAACAGCAAAGCCATGCATCTCACCCCAGCGTAGATACATGCGCAGGATCATTTCTGCCCAGTCTTGGGCTTCTGTTCCGCCTGAGCCTGATTGTATATCTAAAAATGCGTTATTCGCATCCATCTCACCAGAAAACATGCGTTGAAACTCGAGCTTAGCGACACCGGCTTCTAGTTTCTCAATATCGAGTAAGACTGCATCGACTGTTTCTTGATCTTCATCAAGATCGGCCATTTGCAGTAATTCCTCTGCTTCTGTGATGCCAGACTCTACCGTATGAACGGTATCGACCACTGCCTCACATTGCACACGCTTCTTTCCTAATTGCTGTGCGCGCGGCGGATCATTCCAGACCTCTGGCTGCTCCAGCTCACGAATAGTCTCTTCAAGCTCCTCGACCTTATTTTCATAGTCAAAGGTACCCCCGTAAATCGCTAACGCGTTCACTTAACTGCTTTAAATGTATGTAGTAGGGATTGAGTTCCATGATATAGACTAGATCAGTGATGAAGTAAGGGTGCGGGCTTATGCAGGCTTATAATAGCGCTTTCATGCCTCTTATGCATGTATCTAAACAGCCAACTAATGTGTTTTAGACACCTCTAGATGACGAACCATCAACTGTGCGGATTCTATACCTCTGAAGAAATTCACATCTAACTCAAAAGCCAGATGCACTCGGTACGCACGACTAGACCAAACCTCATGATCGAAGTTGAACCAAATGGCCTCAATTTCTTCGGCATCAATATCGGTCTTCAGGGTCAGCTTTAGATGCTTTTCAGCCAGTATCCGATGCTGTGTGACGATAAATTCTGAATCAAACACAGGCGTGGGAAAGCCCTGCCCCCAAGGGCCTGCATTACGCAAACTCTTGGCAGTCGCTAGATTTAACTCTTGCGCACTGAGTTCACCATCAGACAACACCTGTGCTTGCAGATCTTCCGGTTTAATCCAGTCCGCTAAGACCTGCTGATAAGCCGCTGCAAATTCAGCATAGCGATTGCGTGCCATGGTTAACCCTGCCGCCATGGCATGACCACCAAATTTATTGATCAAGCCTGGATTGCGCGCCGCAACCGTATCCAATACGTCTCGAATATGGACACCAGGAATTGAACGTGCTGAACCTTTAATTTCACCCTCATCACCATCAGCAAAGGCAATCGTTGGCCGATAGGCTTTTTCTTTAATACGTCCAGCGAGAATACCGATAACACCTTGATGCCATTCCGCACGATAGATGCAGATACCCAATGAATCAGCTGTTTGATTATTATCACTTCCAGCTCTTTTTTTAGGCGCTAAATCCAGTGCATCCAGAGTCGCTAAATCCTTCAATGCCTGCTCCTTCATGACCCCTTCAATCTCACGCCGCTTGCTATTTAAATCATGCAAGGTCTGCGCAATCTCCTCTGCTTGATTGGCATCATCAGTGAGTAAGCAAGCAATCCCCATCGCCATATCTTCAAGACGACCTGCGGCATTAATTCGAGGGCCGACATAAAAACCTAGATCACTGGCTGCACAGCGCTTAGCTTCTATATTGGCCACATGCAATAAAGCCTTAATGCCAACACTGGCCTGACCCGCACGAATTCTACGTAAACCCTGATCAACTAATATCCGATTGTTTTGATCCAAAGTAACCACATCTGCAACCGTGCCTAAGGCAACCAGATCCAGATAATCAGCAAGATTTGGTTGTGCTAAACCCTGCGCTTCAAACCAACCCTGTTTGCGCATCAAGGTACGTAACGACACCAGCAGATAAAACATCACACCAACGCCCGCAAGCGCCTTACTAGCAAACTGATCACCTGGTTGATTGGGATTAAGAATAACGTCTGCTGCTGGCAGCTCTGAGCCTGGCAGGTGATGATCAGTAACCAAGACTTGGATACCCGCCGCTTGTGCTGCCGCAACTCCGTCAATACTGGAGATGCCATTATCGACGGTAATGATTAAGTCGGGTTGGAATTGCTTGGTTAAACTCACAATTTCCGCTGTCAGGCCGTAACCGTAAAGAAAACGGTCTGGCACAATGTAATTCAGTTGCGTTGCCCCCATCGCCGTTAGGCCCCGTATCGCCAGAGCAGTACTGGTGGCGCCGTCTGCATCATAGTCACCAACAATGACAATTGATGATTGTCGCTGTATGTGAGCAAACAGCAGCTCACTAGCCGCCTCTATCTGCAAAAGATTTTTGGGGGCAAGTAAATACTGCAGTGAGAGGTCCGCCTGCGAGGCCTCAGTTATGCCTCGATTAGCGTATACTCTGCGAATTACCTGTGACCATGGCAGCTCTGAAGCAGACAAATCTGCATTTTCGCTGGGGGCAGGTACTGGACGACGAACAACTTGAATAGACATAACGCCAGTGTAGCAAAGACTGCTGCTGTTGGCGGCTAGGCTAAGGGATATAATAGTAAGCGCTTCCCTTGCAATATTTAGCCATGACAGTGCTTGAGTTTGAAATAGTATGAATAAGCGGTATCTCTTCTTAACCGGCAAATTAGCCGAAAAAAGCCTACATAAGGTCCTTAGCGGTCTGCCCGAGCGTAAGTTTGACTATGATATCCGGCAGATAGGTGTCAGTGTCGCGGCATTAATGACCACCGACTTAATTGCGCGGCGACTAAAAACCGCTGATTGCATTGGTTTTGATAAGGTCATTCTTCCTGGACGTTGCCGCGGCGATATTGAAGCCTTGTCGAAAACTTTAGGTGTAGAGGCAGAACGAGGCCCGGAGGAGCTAAAAGATATTCCACAGCATTTTGGTCACGCCGCTAAAAAAGTGGATTTAAGCCAATACAGTGTGCAAATTTTTGGGGAGATTGTTGACGCCCCAAATATGACGGTAACGCAGATTATTCAGCGTGCTGAGCGTTATCGCAGTGATGGTGCTAATGTTATTGATCTTGGCTGTCTCCCTAACACCCCCTTCGGCCATCTTGCCGAAACTGTTCAAGCATTAAAAAACGAAAATTTTAAGGTCAGCGTAGACTCACTGCTACCAGAAGATTTAGTCACTGGGGGCCGAGCTGGCGCAGACTATCTGTTAAGCCTGCAAGAAGCTTCACTTTGGGTTCTAGAGAAAGTCGACTCAACACCAATTGTTATTGGCACACCGCCGACGAATCTGCGCTCACTCTATCGCCTCATCGACCTGCTGATTAAGGAAGGTGTTGATTTCATCGCCGACCCTATTCTTGATCCCATTAATTTTAACTTCACTGAATCAATCGTCCGTTACCGTAATCTGCGCAAACGTTACCCTGATATAAAGATCATGATGGGTGTCGGCAATCTCACCGAGCTGACGCATGCGGATAGTGCCGGGATTAACGCCATACTCATGGGTATTATCTCTGAACTCGATATACAGGCTATTTTAGCAACTGAAGTCAGTGAACATTGCCGCAAGGCCATTCGTGAAGCCGATCTTGCCAGACGTATCATGCATGCCTCTCGTGAAGACAGCATCCCACCGAAGGGCTATGACAATGGTTTAATGGCGCTGCACGAGCGCAAACCCTTTCCCTATGACCAATCTGAGATTTTAGAGTTTGCCGCTGATGTAAAAGACCCTAATTTTCGGATTCAGGTATGTGATGAGGGTGTATTCATCTATAATCGCGACGGTATTTGGAATGCAACTGATCCGTTTGACCTCTACCCTCACCTCAGCGTCTCTGATGATGCCGGTCATGCCTTCTACTTAGGCTGTGAGTTAGCTAGAGCACAAATTGCCTGGCAACTGGGTAAACGCTATGACCAGGATGAAGAACTCACCTGGGGTGTCGCCGTTGAGCGTGGCGCGCAAGATCTAAAAGTCTTCAAAGATGAGGGCTCGACTATAAAAACACGTGAAGACCGACGCGCTCTGCGCGATAAAAAAATTAAAGATAAAAAGAATGACGCAAGGCGTTGTTAGCCGACTCACTAGTCTTACTGAACGAGTCTCTGCAGCGCCCAGCTCGACAAAATGGATAAGATATAAATGCCTTTTATCAGAGAAAGTATTATTACGACAGTACGTGACGATGGCAGTGCGCACATTGCACCTATGGGCGTACATGAAACCGATAAGGGTTTGATGCTAGCACCGTTTAAACCATCAGCAACTTTAGATAATCTACTCAGCAATGGTGTTGCCAGCATAAACTATACTGATGATGTACGCGTATTTGCTGGCTGTATGACAGGTCGAAGAGACTGGCCCTGTGTACCCACCACTAAAATTAAGGGATTGCGTTTAGCAGAATCATTGTCACATGATGAAGTACGCATCACTATTGAAGAAGAGGATGCGCAGCGCCCACGCTTCTATTGTGAGTTAGTCCACAGTGAAAACCATGCCCCTTTTCATGGCTTTAATCGAGCACAGTCTGCGGTTATTGAACTCGCTATTCTGGTCAGTCGTCTGCATATGCTTGCGCCAGAAAAGATTAAGACTGAATTGGATTATCTCACCATCGGCTTAGACAAGTGTGCGGGTGAACGTGAATTGGAAGCCTGGCAATGGCTTTACCAACGGGTAACAGAATTTCAAGAACAGGATGCAAAATGAGTGGATTTTTAGCTAGCGTTGATAACTTAGAAGACGCCATCAAAGTAAATCAATTAGGTGCTGACATTATTGACCTAAAGGATCCCAAGCAAGGTGCTTTAGGAGGCCTCAACTGTAAGCTCATTACTGAAGTTGTTGATCAGTTATGGGAGAGTGCTGTGGTGAGTGCAACCGTTGGCGACTTAGAGGCTGATGTCAGTCTTATCCTAGATCGTATCCAAGCCGTTGCTGATACTGGTGTTGATTACGTCAAGGTTGGCATGTTCAGTCAAGAACATATCGACAAGTGCCTACCGAGTTTTGAACACCCAGCACGAAGAGGCATCAATATCATTGCAGTGTGTTTTGCTGATGTTGAATTTGATATTGAAGAAACCATAAAGATTGCAAAAAAAGCGCAATTAAAAGGCATCATGATCGATACCGCTGGAAAAGCTTCTGGCAGCCTGTTACTGCATAAAGAATTAGAAGTGCTGCAACAGTTCACAAATACAGCACGTAGCGCGGGTCTGCTCACCGGCTTGGCTGGCTCACTGCGAGAAACGGATATCGCGACACTACTCCCTTTAGGTGCTGACTATATCGGTTTTAGAACAGCACTCTGCAAAGATTTAACCCGTACTGCAGGTATCAGCGTGGAAAGTGTGCGTCGTGTGAGAGAACTCATCCCTGTAACAGAAAATAATTTACGCCCAGGTGCAGCGTTATAGTTAACGTCATAAAAGCATCCTTGAATAGTTAAGGACTTCATTATGGACCCATTAAGTCAGGCTGTTGTTGGTGCCGGCTGCGCTCAAGCGCTGAGCAATAAAAAACATTTCATCAGCGTAACCATCCTCGGTCTTTTCGCTGGAATGGCGGCTGACCTTGATATCTTCATCCGTTCAAATGAAGACCCGATGCTATTCCTTGAGTTCCATCGCCAATTCACTCATTCCTTACTATTTATACCCATAGGCGGACTACTCTGTGCCGGTCTATTTCACCTTCTGTTCCGCAAGAGAACCCAGTTAGCTTTTCGCTGGACCTATCTCTATGCCACCGCTGCCTATGCTAGTCATGGACTGTTAGATAGTTGTACCAGCTACGGTACACAATTGTTTTGGCCGATAAGCAATCATCGTGTCTCATGGGATACGATTTCAATCATAGATCCCATTTTCACGCTGCCTGTTTTATTTTTAGTTGTCTTAGCGGCAATAAAAAGAAGCCGGCGTATTGCGATCTATGCGCTACTTTGGATACTTCTAGTACAGAGCTTTGGCTTGATACAAAATCAGCGTGCTGCGGCTGTTGGTTATGAGTTAGCGGCAGCACGGGGGCATCAAGTGATACGCTTAAATGCCAAGCCTAGCTTCGCTAATCAGATTCTCTGGCGCGTAATCTATGAAACTCAAGAAGGTTTCTATATTGATGCTGTGCGTTTAGGCATGGAGACAGAAATAATCCCCGGACAATTTATTCAACATCTCAACATTGCTAGAGATTTTCCTTGGCTGCATAAAGAGTCACAACAGGCTAAGGATATTGAACGCTTTCGTTGGTTTTCACAGGGCTATATTGCGCTTGATCCACTTCGACCGCTGCGTATTATCGATGTTCGTTATTCACTGATGCCGAATGAGACCCTAGGCCTATGGAGTATCTGGTTATCAGTAGATGCACCATTAGATGCATATAGTGATTATCGAATGGACCGAGATATTGATCCTAGGCAAAGAAAAGAATTTTTTGACTTGTTATTACAGCGTTCTGATTAAGGCTTTGTTGTAAATTCACGCATAGCGCGTAGTACATCACGACGACTAATATGACCCACGAGTCGATTATCTTCGACCACTGGATAACGTCGCGGTGTTTTCTCTATGAATAGTTTAGCGATATCAAAGACACTGCTATCCGCTTCAACAGTAACAGCTGGTGATGTCATATGATCAGCGACCTCACCTGCTCTTTCGTTATGAAAGCCGACCTGTGTGGCTAAAAACATGCAGTCTTTTTCAGAGAAAAATCCTAATAAGCGGCCACGGTCATCAATTACGGGGGCGCCTGAAATATTCTCACTGACTAATAGGTCAATCGCTTCCAAGACATCCATGGTCGGCGCAAAGCTCATGCGCCTAGCGTTCATATAATCTCTAACAGTAAAAGAAGCCATTATAATTTCACCTTGTCTTTACAGGGCTTCTTACATGAGGAGCATTTTTGTCCACCGCATGAGCCTTGTAATGGTTTATTTGCAAATATGACGCCGATAGACATCGCCATAAATACAAGCATAAACACCAATGTAGTAATCAATAAGGTTTGCATTAGCTAACCACCAAAGTCATCCAGCAAGATGTTTTCTTTCTCAACACCCAAACCTTCTAACATGTTGACGACAGCAGCATTCATCATCGGTGGCCCACAAATATAGAACTCACAATCTTCTGGGGCCGGATGATCTTTTAAATATTCTTCATAAAGCACTTCATGAATGAAGCCAGTATATCCCTGCCAATCATCTTCCTCTTGCGGATCCGATAAGGCAACGTATCTACGAAAGTTTTCATTACTCGACTGCAGTTGATCAAAATCATCATCGAAGAACATCTCGCGCTTACTGCGCGCACCATACCAGAAGCTTATCTTGCGCTGACTGTGTAATCGTTTCAACTGGTCAAAGATATGTGAGCGCATTGGTGCCATACCTGCCCCACCGCCAATAAAGATCATTTCGTTCTTGGTTTCTCGAGCAAAGAACTCACCAAAAGGCCCTGATATGGTGACCTTATCACCCTCTTTTAGACTGTAAATATATGAAGACATGATGCCTGGTGGAACATCCTTACCACCGTTGGGTGGCGGGGTCGCAATCCGCACATTAAGCATAATCAAGCCTTCTTCTTCTGGGTAGTTAGCCATTGAATAAGCGCGTGTAACGACATTATCTACCTTTGAACCATACTGCCAAAGGTTAAACCTATCCCAGTCTTCGCGATATTCATCACCGATTGCGAAGTCAGAAAATTGAATATGATGTGGCGGACAATCAATCTGTATATAGCCCCCTGCACGAAAGTTAACATGCTCACCTTCAGGCAGTTTTAACACCAAATTTTTAATGAAAGTGGCGACATTATCATTGGAGAGCACCGTGCACTCCCATTTCTTTACGCCAAAGACTTCTTCTGGCACCTCAATATCCATGTCCTGCTTGACCGCTACCTGACAGGATAAACGTTCACCGCTCGCTGCTTCACGCTTATTGATGTGCCCAGTTTCAGTAGGTAGTAAGCTGCCGCCACCCGAGTGAATTTTGACTCGGCATTGTGCACAGGTGCCACCGCCACCGCAGGCAGAGGGTACAAAGAGTTGTGCATCTGCCAATGTTGCAAGTAGTTTTCCGCCAACCGGTGCACTAATTTCTTTCTCACCATTAATTCGAATAGTGACGTTACCGCTAGCGACTAAGCGCGAGCGTGCCAGCAAAATAATCAATACCAAGGACAATACAATTGCGGAGAAGAAACTAACGCCTAATGCAATTTCTAACATACTATCGCCTACTTAAAGTTGAATGCCAGAAAAGGCCATGAAGCCCATCGACATTAATCCAACAGTTATAAAAGTAATCCCGAGCCCCTGCAGACCTGCGGGTACATCACTGTATTTTAATTTTTCACGGACACCGGCTAGGGCAACAATCGCTAGTGCCCAACCAACGCCACTACCTAGGCCATAGGTGACACTTTCAGCAAAATTGTAATCGCGCTCAACCATAAACAAAGAGCCACCGAGGATGGCGCAGTTCACTGTGATCAACGGCAGAAAGATACCTAGCGCACTATGTAAGGCTGGAAAGAACCGATCTAAAACCATTTCCAGAATCTGAACAATCGCTGCAATCACACCAATATAAGTAATTAGCCCCAGAAAGCTTAAGTCCACTTCAGGCAGACCCATCCAACTTAAGGCGCCCTCTTGCAGCACATATTGATATAAAAGATTATTTGCTGGAACCGTAATGGCCTGCACTACAATCACTGCAGTACCAAGACCTAGTGCCGTTTGGATCTTTTTCGAAACCGCCAGAAAAGTACACATGCCAAGAAAGAATGACAGCGCTAGGTTTTCAACAAAGATCGCCTTAATAAATAAGCTGGGCAGTGCTTCCATTAAAACACCTCGGTGCGATGCACCCGCTTAATACGAAATTCGGCTGACTCAACCTGCTTGGGTTTAATTGTGCGTATTGCCCAAATACCTAAGCCAATAATAAAGAAGGCACTGGGAGGCAGTAACATCAAGCCATTCGGTACATACCAGCCACCCTCACTCACAGGCAAAAGAAGGGTTACTCCAAGGATACTGCCCGAGCCAAAGAGTTCTCGCACCACCGCAACTACAAGTAATACAGCGCTGTAGCCCAAACCATTTCCAAGACCATCGAGGAAGCTAATCCCCGGTGAGTTTTTCATTGCAAAGGCTTCAGCACGGCCCATGACAATACAGTTGGTAATAATTAAACCTACAAACACAGATAGGGTTTTACTTGCCTCATAGGCATAGGCCTTAAGAATCTGATCAACCACAATCACCAATGAGGCAATGATTGTCATCTGCACGATAATACGGATATTACTTGGAATATGGTGCCGTATCATACTGATAGAAGCGTTGGACAACGCCGTTACCGAAGTCAAAGCAAGACACATGATCAAGGCCGCTGAAACGGTTGTGGTGACAGCCAATGCTGAACAAATACCCAGTATCTGAAGTGTAATCGGGTTGTTATCAACTAATGGATCTAAGACGACACGCCTTGCTGTAGTACTCATGCCTCATCTCCTCTTATATTTTCTAGATACTGTTTATAACCCTGCTGACCCATCCAGAAAGCAAACATATTACTTACACCATTGCTGGTTAGTGTCGCCCCTGATAAGCCATCAATCTGATATTGCTGACTCGTGGAATTGCGATCAACACGGCCTTTAATCAGCGCGAGACGTGTTTGACCCTGTTCGTCATAAACCTGCTTACCACGCCATGATGCCTGCCATTTCTGATTATCGACTTCACCACCGAGGCCTGGTGTTTCTTTATGCTCATAGAAAGTGATGGCATAAACCGTATTCATATCCTGTTCCAAGGTGACGTAGCCATAGAGTGTTGACCACAAACCATAGCCATGTATCGGTAAGACAACACGCACGATCTCTCCGGCACGACGAACCAAGTAAACCTTAGCGAGCTTAGCGCGACGACCAATGCCTGCAACATCTTCCTCACGGCTAAGTTCGATACTGTTCGCCAAGTCTTTAGAGGCTTTCTTTTGGTTGTAGTCCTCAACGGCAAAGAGTTCGCTGTATTCGCCACTGCTAAGATCGACTAAACGTGTTTCCACTGACTCGAACATTTGCTCAATGGGCATGTCATCCTGCCATAGCCCTGAGACTTTTAAGATCTTAATTTTCTGATCAAGTACTTGATTATCAATCTGCTGTTGTTTCAAACCAATCGCTGCAGTCGATACTAGGATCGAGCAGACTAGGCAGAGTGCAAAAGCTGTTAACAAAATATTGAATGGGCTATCTTTAGTCATAACGACGTTGACGCCTCCGGATGTTCGCTTGCACAACAAAATGATCGATTGATGGTGCCAATATATTGGCAAACAAAATAGCTAGCATGATGCCTTCTGGATAAGCCGGATTAACCACTCGAATTAAAATCGTCATAAATCCGATCAAAACACCGTAGGTTAACCTACCGGTATTTGACATAGCTGCAGACACCGGATCAGTTGCCATGAAGATCATGCCGAAAGCAAAGCCACCCAAGGTTAGATGCCAATACCACGGCATGGCATACATTGGATTACTTTCACTACCGATCAGATTAAACAGCAATGAGGTGGCAACCATGCCTGCAAAAACACCGAAGATAATCCGCCAGTTGGCAATCCGTGTATAGATAAGAAAAACACCACCGAGTAGACAAGCCAAGGTTGAGGTTGAACCAATAGAGCCTTGAATGGTGCCAAAGAAGGTCTGCGACCAGGTAATGCCATTAGCATAAATAGCCTGCAATCCATCTAGAGCCGCTAAGCCCAGTGGCGTAGCACCTGAAAAGCCATCTACGGCGGTCCAAACGGCATCACCCGACATATAAGCAGGATAGGCAAAAAATAGGAAGCAGCGCCCTGTTAATGCTGGGTTTAAGAAGTTTTTACCGGTACCACCAAAGACTTCCTTGCCGATAACAACACCAAAACTAATGCCTAGAGCAACCATCCACAGAGGCATATCTGGCGGCAACGTTAAGGCAAATAACATTGAGGTGACAAGAAAACCTTCATTCACCTCATGATTTCTAACACTGGCAAAGAGCACTTCCCAGAAGCCACCTGCAAGCAGTGTGACTGTATAGATGGGTAGAAAATATGAGAGCCCATGAAAGAAATTAGCAATGCCACTATTCGGGTCATAGCTGCTGGGAAGAAGTGACAATAGTTCACCTCGTATGCCAGGAACTGTTTCCATGCCCATCTGCATCATCGCTGTATTAGCTTGATAACCTATATTCCATAAGCCAACCATTATGCATGGCATCGTAGCGACGACCACATAGGCCATGACGCGTTTGATATCGATAGCGTCACGCACATGTGGTGCATGAGCAGTCACCTTGGAGGGTGTATATAAAAAGGTATCTATCATCTCGTACAAGACGTAATACTTTTCTAAACGGCCATCCTTTATAAACAAGGGCTGTATGCGATCAAGGTATTTACGAACTCTAGACATCAGCCATCCTTCTCAATAAGTGCAAGATTGTCACGTAGCATCGGTCCAAATTCATATTTGCTTGGGCAGACAAAGGTACACAGTGCCAAGTCTTCTTCGTCTAACTCGAGACAGCCCAAAGCCTGTGCCATGTCCGTATCTTGAATAGACAAGGCGCGTAATAATTGTGTCGGCAAGATGTCTAGTGGCACCACACTCTCATAGACACCGATCGGTACCATTGCACGTTCACTACCGTTTTGTGAGGTGCCGAAGGGAAAGCGTAAGGCTCGACGCGCAAAACTTGAGAGTAAGGCATTCGTCTTTGAAAATTTATGCCGACCAGGCACAATCCAGCCCATAAACTCTCGTTCTCGACCTTCATGCAAGACGCTGATCTGTTGGCTAAAACGGCCCAGATAACTCGCCCAACCGGCTGCTCGCCAACCTGCATATACCGAACCAGATATCACTCGACACTCACCGGGCACAAGCTCATCATCCACCACATCATCGGTACTAGCACCTAAGCGCACACACACTAATCGAGGGTTTTTGACGGCTGGACCAGCCAGAGAAATAATACGATCAGTCCAAATGCGGCCTTCAGTAAATAATTTGCCGATTGCAATTACTTCTTGATAACTAATATTCCATACCATTTTCTTGCTATGCACGGGATCAATTAAATGAATATGTGTGCCGGCAATACCGGAGGGATGAGGACCACTGAATTGGGCGCACTTAATCTGTTCTGATAAACCTTCTAACTCTGAAGTTGAGGCCTGCTGCTCGCCCCCACAGACATAGACTAAGCCCGCGGTCAGACGGGTTAATACTTTCAGGCCGTTGGCATAATCATCGGCATAGCCCGCAATAATGACTTCCGGGTCTGCTGCCAAGGGACGACTATCTGTCGCTGTCACAAAAATAGAATGCGGCACCTGCTCTGGACTTGGAGATTTACTATAAGGCCGAGTACGAAAGGCCGTCCAAAGTCCTGATTGCAGCAGCTGTTCAATAACTGTTTCGCGACGCATCGAGAGTAATGTTTCTGCGGAATGCGTCGCGAAAGTAATTTCATCATCACCATCAAGGCGAATAATTAATGCCTGAAAAACACGCTTAGCGCCGCGGTGTATCGACTCGACAACACCACTACCGGGGGCAACATAGCGCACTCTTGGATTTTTCTTGTCAGTAAACAGAGTTTCACCTAACTTGACACGATCACCTTCTTGCACCTGCATAGAGGGTTTCATACCAACATATTCTCGCCCTAATAAGGCGACACGGGAAATTTCTGGGGACGCATAAATGCGCTGTTCAGGCTCACCTGTAACAGGGAGATCTAGGCCTTTTCGAATCTTAAACTTCATCAAAACTGGGTCAATTACTTAGTGATTGAATGGGTACCTAACTAGGCGCTTATAATAGCTCTATAGAGAAACATTAGATAGTTAAATAATGTAATAAAAGTAAGTATATGTTGTACAAAAACCCCTATTATAAAGCACTATTAGAGTGCGCAAGAATGTAACAATCCGTTACAAAGCATTTCGCTTGCCACATTTTTTTCAGGTAAGCTAGGGCATGCATCACCATCATCATCACCATCATCAGGCAAACCCGAATAACCGGGCTTTTATGTTTGGCGCTCTCATTAACATTACATTTGTAATTATTGAAGTCGCTTACGGATTAATGGCTAACTCGCTCGCCCTGCTTGCAGATGCCGGACATAATCTTAGTGATGTGCTCATCTTATTACTCGCCTGGGGTGCAAATATTCTCGCCAGTCGTAAGGCAACTGCTAGCCATACCTATGGCTACAGGCGCGCAACCATTCTTGCTGCACTCTTTAGTGGCTTGTCTTTGTTTGCGACAATGGCTTGGATTGCGGTCGAAGCTATCAATCGATTCGATACAGTGACATCACCAGACAGTGTCACCATCATGGTGGTTGCAACCATAGGTGTCGCTGTTAATTTTTGCACTGCCGCACTCTTTATCAAAAGCAAAGAAGACGACCTGAATGTAAAGGGCGCCTTCCTTCACATGCTCGTTGATGGCTTAGTATCAGTTGCTGTCGTTATAAGTGGCGCCGTCATTTACTTCACTGACTGGGGCCTAATTGACCCCTTATTATCGTTACTGATTGTTATTGCGATTGGCCTCAGTTCATGGGGTTTGCTACGTGATTCCTTCGGATTAGCGGTCGATGCGGTGCCCACACACATAGATATAGCGGCTGTTAAACAGTATCTATTAGCGCAGGATGGTGTCAGTGCCATTCATGACTTACATGTCTGGGCAATAAGCACGACTCAGGTCGCCTTAAGCGCGCATATTGTGCGTGATCACGTGGAAATTGACGACGCCTTCCTTGAGCAGCTGACAACCGCACTAAAGCAGCAATTTAAGATAGAGCACAGCACCATTCAGGTTGAGAATGGCGCCTGTCAACAAGACTGCCAACACTAAGACTCTAGACTGCTAAGCCTTAATATAACGCTGTCGCAAGTATTAGCGACAGCGAGAGCACACCCAGACTTAGGCAAGGCAAGCAAAACCTATGGGAATAACTCAATAGCAGGTTCTTGCAGAACACCTAGCTGCTCGCGCAAATGGAGAATATGTTCTTCCCAGTATCGCGCCGTATTGAACCATGGGAATCCTCGAGGAAAGGCAGGATCATCCCAGCGCCTAGCCAGCCATGCCGTAAAGTAAAACATGCGTAAGGTTCTCAGCACTTCAATCAACGCCAATTCGCGTCGATCAAAATCCATAAATTCTTCATAGCCATCTAAAATGCACATTAATTGATGACGCTGTTCATCGCGACTGCCCGAGAGCAACATCCAAATATCTTGTATTGCAGGTGCACTGCGACAGTCATCAAAATCGATGAAGTGAGCAATATTATCGCGCCATAAGACATTACCAATGTGGCAATCACCGTGCACACGCAGTAGTTTAAGCTCTGAAACAGCACCCATTCTATCCTCTAAAATAGATAAGAGGTCTGAGCTAAGTGATTGATATGCATCAATTAGATCGGATGGTATCCAGTTTTTACATAGGTAATCAACACTATCAAATCCAAAGCTCTGCAGACTTAAGGTTGGACGATGATTAAATCGCTGGCTGGCTCCAATCTTATGAATCCTCCCCAGAACTCGCCCCATCACCTCAAGATTTTCATCTCGATCAAGCTCTGGCGCACGTCCGCCTTTACGCTCAAACAGAGCAAAGCGAAAACCTTCAAAAGTGAGCATGCTTTGCCCCGCTTCATTGTAGTCTGGTGCAACCACTGAGAGCTCAGCGGCTAATAACTCTGAACTGAAGGCGTGCTCTTCTAGGATCTGCTCGTCAGTCCAGCGTTGTGGGCGATAAAATTTACCAATAACCGGCTGCTGATCCTCAATACCGATTTGATAGACCCGATTTTCATAACTATTGAGCTCAAGGATGCGGCCATCACAGCGCAGACCATTATCTTCGATGGCACTGAGAATAAAATCAGGGCTGAGTTTTGCAAAGACGTGTTCTGAGTTATCTTGATCAGTCATTAGACTGCCATTGCATCGCGCAGTCACGTGCAAAAACATCAACATCCAAGGCGTGATAAAGATTAATTGGGGCCTTCAATGTGGCCACTGTTTTACTGAAGTTATTATCCACTAAATCCTTTTTTTCCCAGTTAGTTATACTATTATCTTCAAGCTTTTTAGACTTAATTAAGCAGAGCCTAGTGGCGCCTATTTCACGCGCCAACCATGCTGCAATAGTATCAGAAGTCGTCTGCCAAGAACGCTCCAAACAGTCATCATCAAACTGGGCTTCTTCTAAAAGCAGCTGACTGGGAGCCCAGAGCCTTGCACCCTGACCCTGTCTGACATCATTACTAATTCTGAGGCGGGGTTCTAGATCCTGCATCAGAAAGGCAAACTGCTGCATCGCTAGGATCGCCATATCATGAGCAGCCACCTCACTCAGGGGCCAGCGTTTACTCGCTGCGCGCACTTGATCAGCAAATGGGCCACCTCCAGCAACAATGACAATATCCGTTGAGAGCCCTGCTAACATCGTTAACCAGCGCGGCAAGGCCTCGCTTTCGTAGAGGCTGCCGCCAATTTTGACAACAATCATGCTTTTTTCAGAAAATTGATCATAGCCGCAGCCTTATCAAAGGTTTCTTGGTATTCAGCATCAGCCTCGGAATCCCATACCAAGCCACCCCCCGCATAAAAATACACTTGATCTTGCTTTTGCAGCACGGTGCGAATCGCTATATTCGTGTCCATCTGCCCATCAAACCCCAAATAACCGATAGAACCACAGTACAGACCTCGACGATGAGGCTCTAATTCTTCGATAATCTCCATCGCCCTAATCTTCGGTGCGCCAGTAATCGATCCACCGGGGAAACATGATTTAAGTAGTTGCACCGGACTCTGTTGCTGCGCCAGTTGCCCAGTCACGGTACTCACTAAATGATGCACCGTAGGAAAAGACTCAATCTCAAATAGTTTAGGTACCGAAACAGAGTTACGTTGACAGCTCTTACTGAGATCATTACGCAGCAGATCAACAATCATTAAATTTTCGGCTCGATCTTTTAAGCTAGCAGCCAACTCATCAGCCTGTCGCTGATCTTCAATGGCATCAGCAGCACGTGGCCGTGTGCCTTTAATAGGTTTCGTTTCAACCTGCTGATCACGCACCTGTAAAAAACGCTCAGGGGACGCACTCAAGACGGCAATACCTTCAACATTCATAAAGGCAGCAAACGGTGCCGGATTAATACGGCGCAGTTTTTGGTAGCCCACCCAAGGATCGCCTTGTACCTGAGCGTTAAACCGTTGCGCTAAATTAACCTGATAACAGTCCCCAGCAGCGATATAGTTTTTCACCTTGGCAAACTGTTGCTTGTATTCCTGCTCTGTCATATTTGATTGAATACTACTGACAGCGAAATAGTCTTCTTTGTCGACCGCACTACTCCCAGCCAGACTGAGTTGTGCAATCAGATCGTCCCAGTTCAAACGTACTCTTGGATCCGCCAGATTGCCGACCAGATTAGCAGTCTTATTCACGTGATCGGCTATATACGCCCAGTGATAGATACCCACCGCCATATCTGGCATTTGCATATCATCTTCAGCAAGACTGGGGAGTTGTTCAATACGTCTACCCAGATCATAAGAGAAGTAGCCCATGGCGCCGCCAACAAAAGGTAGGTCATCCCAGCCATGACTTAGACTTGGCAACTGTTCTTCTAAGAGCTTGAAGGGATCTTGCGGCACCTGTTGCCTTTCATTCTGCGTTGAAAGCAGGGTTTTAGCGCCACGTGTCACCAGAGTTGTTCTGGGGAAGGCACTAAAGATATCGTAACGGCCATGCGTGCTCTGCGGTCGCCCACTATCCAGTAAGACCGCCCAAGGCGAGGCTGCAAAAGCTGTAAATAGGCTCGCAACATCCTCAATATAAGGTAACTCTTTACGTTCTAGCTTGATTGCAGTACGCATATTCTAAGCCTCGAGCTCTAACGCGGGATGTGAGTACTGCAGAGTGGCCAAGGCAACCGCGGGGGCACAGTCATCAGCGTAAGCACTTACCTCGGTCCCCGACGGTAATATTGCAGTAATAAAATCCACGTAGCTCAAGCCACATTCAGCGGCTATCGATGGCAGTAAGAAACGACCAACACCAGCACCGACCAAGGTCTTGCAACTTGAACTGAGAGCGATCTGCTGCTTCACCGCATGCAGGATTAACTGACGTTGCCTTGAAGCAAAATCTTCTGCCAACTGCTCCCAGACACCGACTTCATAATCTTCATAGTCAGAGGCCACCATGCGTGCCAGCCGGCGCATGCTGCCGGCTTTATCTTTACTCGCGCCATCCATGCTGCCACTGTAATCAGCATGTGCTGGCAGCTTTTCCAAAATACGATAAATATCTGCCGTGACCGCAAACTGTTCAGCGACTAAGGGCATCTCTTTGCCAGCGAATGGAATGCTCATTGAAAGCGTGTTGGCACAGCTTCGAACGACACCGGTATAAACCAGTTCAGCATTTCGCATACGCTCAAAATCACTCTGACCACGACAGCGCAACTGACTCGCTGTAATCCTTAATAAATCAGTAGTGGTGCTTCCGATATCAACAAACAGCGCTTCTTCTAAAGCCATGGCAACACTGTGGCCACTGGCAAGCCAGTTCGCTGAAGCGACTGCTTCAGTTTGCTCTTTAGCATCACTTTCAGAGACACAGTCTTTGCCATTAAAGTAATGCACCGAAACACTTTGCTGTAGCTGCTTCTGTACGCAATCGATAATGGCATGCACACCCGCGGTGCGCGTATCAAACGCATCGACCAACTCACCCGTCATGGTAACCGCATGACTATGCTCTAAGAGGTCGACACCCTCTGACAGCGCGTCGGCTAATGCCTCTTGCATACTCGTTTGAAGCTCATGAATACCCTTCCATAGTGGACAGGCATATTGCTGAACATGGAGCTTATTCGCTATCAAATAAGCTATTTTCAAGTGAGCACCACCTATATCCCAGCCTGCTCTATAGAGCGGCGACGTCAGTGTGTTTTTTTCTTGATCAGCCAATCACAACCTCAACCACCTTATCGGTGCGCTTAATTTTATTCGGCAGCTGCCCGTGTATACACGTGTGCAAACATAAGGCAGCAATATTTTCGTTTAATGCTGCACTCAGCCCGACATAGGAACTGCTCAACCGCGGATTAATTTCTATTATTACAATGCCCTGCTCGGTCTCTATGTAGTCGACACCAACATATCCAGACAACCCAGGGAATGCAGCAGCTATTGCAGAAGCAAGCTCATTCAATGCTGCAGAAATAGGCTCACTATTAACACGACATAGCTGTAATCGCGGGCTAGCCCCCTGCGAGAAACATTGTTCATTACAGCTCAGTATTCTAGCGTTTCCTCGCCAGCAAAGTAAGGACATGCTGGCATGCTTACCCTGTAATAAAGGTTGTACTAGAGTTTCATTAAAATCGATTGATCGCGTCAGCAAGTCTTCTGCTTGAACGATCTCCAAGTCTTCGCAGGCAACCCCTGAGCGTGGCTTAATAATATACGCACCCAATGCCTGCTTCATATCTTCGGCTGACAAACTGCGCACCACGGCTAGACCTGCTGCAGCTAAAGTCTGCTCACATTTAAGTTTATCTGCACAGTGTGCAATGCTCTGGCTCGTGCAGTTAAGGTGTCTGACCTGCAAGTCTTCTAGTTGTGCAATAAACTCAGCTAGAAGATCATCACTCTCAGGAGCGATGAGTAATACAACATCAACGTCTAAGCTAAGTCGTTTTAGGCAGTCGATATAGCTTTCGTCAGCTTGCAAGGTTTTACTTTCAAGCGCCGCTGCAGACTGTATGTCTGGCGCCAGTTCAAGACGCGAGTCTAGGGTGGTAATCAGCGACAAGTCATCAATAGCGATACAATCACGCAGCACTGCTTGCAACATCGCCAGCCCTTCTTGTTTCAAATGGACGGGTAAGGGATCATGCTGCATTCCACCGCCGCATATAAATTCACTAATCAGAAGTCGCATTATTGATGAAAATTGTTCCTGTACTCGATTATATGGATGGTCATGTCGTGCTCGCTCAAGGGGGCCAGCGCGCTAGCTATCGAGCTGTCAGTAAAGATAACAGCTCATTGCTTACAGATCACTCTGTAGAGGCTGTGATCGATGGCTATCTTACGCTTTATCCTTTCAAGAATATGTATATCGCTGACCTCGACTGCATCTGTGGACAGTCTCTAGATATCCCCTTTTGGAGCCACGCATTAAGTGCCTATCCAGAGATAGAGTTTTGGTTGGATATCGGCTTACAGGTGAAGGATTGGGCAGAGCTCGCCGAACAATGTTCACTGCTCCGCCCCATTGTCGGCACTGAATTGTTTAGCAGTCTGAGTCATCTTCAGCAAACGCTGAATGATCTCCAGCCTTATCGTCCAATTTTATCAATCGATATGAAACATGATCAGATTCTAGGGGTCGCGGATATCTTAACAATCCGTGAGCACTGGCCAGATGATGTCATTCTGCTTTCATTAGAACGCGTTGGCAGCGCTGATGGACCTAAGTTTGAGCAACTATCAGCACTCACGGATGACCCCAGACTGACTGTTTATAGCGGCGGTGGCACGCGTCATTATGAGGATGTTATAGCGTTATCAGAGGCTGGTGCAGCCGGTGTGTTACTTGCCAGAGCCTTACACGATGGCAGTATCAGTCAGGCTGATGTAGAGCGGCTTAATCATTAACAAGCTGCAACTTTTTAGTCGGATTATCATCCAATAATTTACGCAAAGAAGATCTTCCAAGCTCTTGATTACTAAAGTATTTTAGCGGCCCATTAGCTTCCATAGTTTGCATATCTTCAAGTTTAGGCCCACGGTAGACGCAATAGGATTGCGTGGTTTCATAGGTCTGCACTTCGAGCAATCCCGGCAGATAATCGATCAACTGCTCCCAGATAAAGACGTTCAACAGCTCTGTACTAGAGCGCCAAGCAAGATCACAGTTCACGTAATTTAACGTCTGATGATCGAGTTGGTCTATGACCCGATGTTTAACCACAGATTTTAAATAACCATAGTCAATGACAAAGCCATCTAGCGGGTCAATGCGACCTTCAATCTTTACCTGTAAGTTATATCGTCCACCATGCAGATTCTCACATTTACCTGGATGATCACTGATGAAATGTGCTGAATCAAAGACTAATTCTTTACTAATCATGGCAACGGGTACATCGGCATAGAAGCGTTCACTAGCACAGGGGATTAAAGCAAGCTCAGGTTCAACCAGTTTCAGCAATCGATGCGCATCTTCAAGCGACTCCGTTCGGTAGAGTTGCTTAACAGCGCCCGCTTTCTCTTGCGAGGCTCCATGGTTAGGCCCTTTGTTCGGCCCGAGCACAGCATCCAGTGTTATACAGCGGATTTGGAAGTTATTCCTTAGCCCCTCTATATAGTCATCTGCGGCTACATTCTTTGGTAAACGTAAAAACACATAGCCGGCATGAAACTCACCGACTTCAGCAAGCAATACCGCGCTGAAGAGCACATGATCCAATGCCGCAGGCATGGTATCTATTAGAGAGTCACTCGGAGTCTTTAAGCGGTTTTTAGCAATAACGCGATGACTGTTGTCGTCATAGCTATATTCTTGTCTAAATTGAAAACCATACTGACGTAAGCACTGCAGATAGCACAGCAGCTGCTCTAAGCGCCTCACACCATGCTCAATCACGCTGAACTCACCTTGTTGCTGGATGCTTTGCGACAAGCGCAGAGCACTCAATAGCGTTTGTGCACGACTACTGGGCTTATCAGAAAGGGTGACGTAATCATTGGTCGATTCAATGCCGTTTATCTGCTCAGTACTGAGTAACAGATCTAATGGCATATGATGCCGTATGGCGTATTCCTGCAAAGTCAGGCCACAACAGTGCTGTAGGTGTTGATGATCGAGTCTTTCTAGCTCTGCTGAGCACTCTAAACAATGCATATGAATTTATTAAAAGTGTATGAATGTTCGTACTTTAGGCCACTTGAGCCTAAATTCAAGCCAAAAAAAACCCCGCTCTTGAAAGAGCGGGGTTCTTTTGAACTTCCAACAAAGGTTTCTTAGAAACCTCGGAATGGATGCTCAGCTGAATCTTTCTGTGCAACAACAGTAGCAGCTTTAGGCTCATCAGCGATTGCGCGCTCGATTGACTCTTTAGTTGCTTTGTAGTTATTTGCATAGATAGCTTCGTCAGACTTAGCTTCCCAGTGAATGAATACGCCAACACAAATGAATATGTCGTCAGCTTCATCAGCAGGGATAGTGCCGTCAGCAACACTGTCAGCAACAGCTTTAGCAACAGCTGCTTGAGCTGGGCCAAACATCTGTACAGCTTGAGCGCCGCCTTTGATGGTCACTTTATTGAACATCATAGTGTTAGGCTTACAAGGAAGGTTAGGCGCTACTACTGCTAGTAGTGAAGTAAAACCATCTTTGTTGTTGCAAAGGCTGTTACAAAATGCTGTCTCAACTGCAGAACCACGTGGGCCCATTAGCAAGTCGATGTGAGCAATTTCTGCCATGTTGCCAGCTGGATCAGCGTCATTTACTAATGACTCACCGACCATTACTTTATTAATTACTGCCATTGTTATTTCTCCTTAGATATTACTTATTTGTTAACAAATAATTTTAAATATAAAACCTTAAAAAAACCACAATCAATTAAGATCGCAGCCAAGACAAAGTTCATTTGCTTGCTGATTGCAACAACGCTAAAAACAACGTCGCTACTGTCAGATCCGCTGTTGTGCCCGGATTGATGTCGATGTTTTTAAGATGGCCATCCAAAGACAGCAACCGAGATCGATAAACATTCGGATCACTCGACGCTAGTAGGTCGTCAGCGAGCGGGGCAATCATAGCACTAATTTCCTGTGCTTTTAATAGACCTTTCTTACGTAAGATCAGACTATCGGCCTGATCGCGGAATTGTTGCATAAAAACAGCACTCGCAGCCCACTCCATACTGCCCCAAAATGCTAAATAATGCTGGTAGCAGGCTAAATTTTCGCCAAATAAGCGCTCAAAGCCGTTTGCATACTGAAATCCAATTTGATCCTGCTCTGCTGACAACTGCATCGCGGCTAACAATGTTATTTCGGGCTTCGACTGCACATCATGCTCTGCAACCTCACCCATGCCGCCCGGATTAGCCAATTGAATGGCCTGATAAGCATAATCAGCATCCTCTATAGAAAGCTCTACGAGTACTTTTTTTACAGCAGCGGGTAACTGCTCTAATTCAACCCCCATGATTAAAGCCTGAACTATCGGTGCAGCTAGCAGAATAATACCCAGATTGGTGTTATCACCGACCGCATTATGTGTTGCCTGCACGGCGTGTAAGATGCGCTGACCGACACCACTAGCGGGCTTGATTAAGGCATAGGAGGCAGCGTTAGCACTGACCACGAACTGTGCTAGCTGCATACCATGACCATCGCCATGGAGACCAACATTCCCGGGTTTCAAAGCATGCAGCTCTAACAGGCAAGCGCGTTGAAAACTTCTACGAATGGTCTCTACACTGACTGACATAATCTTGATTACTTTACTTTGTTGTATTTAGTCGTGACACAAAATCATCACAGATGGCTGCGGCTACAGGTGTTTCAGTGGTGGATTGCAAGCCATGCCAGGCGGGCACACTATTCACTTCAGTCACCCAAAACTTACCTTTCTGATCACAGATTAGGTCGACACCAGCATAATCCATATCCAAGGCCTTTGCCGCGGCTATCGCCATCGCCTGTGTATTCAAATCTAATTGCACTGCACTCACCTCAGCGCCATGCGCGACATTACACAACCAACCGTCACTACTACGCTGCATGGTTGCAACCACATTGTCGGCGACTACAAAGACTCGATAATCAATGCCATGTCCGCGTCCGTTATCGATAAACTCCTGCGCATATAAGACACCCTGTGATGGATGGTATTCAGCTAGATCAGCTGCTGAACGAAGTCGTTGCACGCCTTTACCTTGCGAACCGAATAGAGGTTTAACAACATATTCTTTACCCTCAGCAAAACCCGCACGCAGCGCCGAGCGCACATAATGAAAATCACTACTAAAGACGGTTTCCGGTGTAGCAATGCCTGCCAATGACAACAGAAAAGATGTCATGCCTTTATCGACACTGCGCTCAACACAGCGTGTGTTGTTGACCACCGGTATCGACATTGCCTCGCAGGCATGTAGCACATCAAGGTAATAAACCACCTGTTCTAGATTGCCGCCGGGAACACCACGCACAAAAATACCATCCGGTAATTGCGCAAAACCAGGGATATGAATACGCGCTTCGGCGCCTGCAGAAATATAACAGTCCTGCAAACGCACAAAGCTACTTTGGCAGTTTCTAGCATCCAGATGATCGGCTATTTGACGTCCATGCCAGCCGGGATCATCAGTAACAATAGCAACTTTAAATGAGGCTTTAGCCACCGAAAGACTGGCTAAGAAGTTTCAGATCAACCGCGCCACCAAAATATGTATTACCACTATCGACAGCGGTCACACTAACCTGTGCCGGACTAAACAGCATTTGATCAATCTTGTAGAAATCATAGTTCGCATCAGTAAAGATTTCTGCAAATGGCTTACCATAATCCTTAGACGTGCTGGAAGGCAGATTCTTTGCTAGCTCACGGGCATCATCATCAGGACCGGTGACATACAACTGCACACGACCACCGAATAGAATCGCATCATTAGTGCGGCCCATTGCTTGAATAAAGTCTGGGGTTGGTGGGCAGACAGGGGCTGAGCCAGCACCATCAATAATTCGCTCTAATGGAAATTTAAGCTCATGACTTTTATGCAATGCCGTCTCTAAGACACGCGCAACAACTTGCACAGCGCCGGCAAGCTTTGAGGTTGGAGTCAAAATAACTGTCATGTTTTCTGCTTCAACACCACAGGTCTCACACATACTTTGCAGTAGCTCAGTCGGTGGCATTTTATCAACTTCCATGACGAAACAAACTTCTTCAGCCTTATCTTCATAGCCTAGTTCTTTAAAGAGAGGCTCACGCAATGCCGCTGCACGACCGGGGCCAGATCCTAAAGCAAAAAAGGCATCCTTGCCTTCACCATGAGATAACTGCCAGCCAGCATATTGACTACCGAGACAAGCCAGCACAGGGTTACTGGTATGCACGTAGACTGATAGTGGCCAGTTCTCTACATGGTTGGTATGAGTCAACTCAACAATGCCCAAGCCACCCAAACATATCTCGCTGATTAGGCGCCCTGCTTCTAGGCCACCCTCACAGTTAATGCCGGCATCAATAATAATGACGCCACTAGCATCGGCAGTCACTTCACAACGCAAGGCGTCTGCATAGGTAATTAAGTGATCAATTAAGGGGGCGGTTAGTTCGTTAATACTCGGTAACTTGCTCATAATATTCGGCCGTTTGGTTCTGTTAATAGTAATTAGTTTATGCGATTCAGTTGTTGCAAGATGGCGCGCGAACGTGATTCTAGCAAAGCAGCAAGCGTTTGGCTCTGTTCATTAGAGCTGACTGCATTATCTTTTGCTGTGATACTGCAGATTGGCTCACCCGCTTGAAAAATAGTCCCCGCAATCGGTCTATCTGAAGCCCACTCAGGCCATTCCATAGGTTCATTCAAGCGCCCTGAATATGGCGCAAAAAGAATACGATTGGCAGCCCTTCCACTCGCCTTAGGTAGGCTTGTCGCCTCTAATCCGCGACAGGCATGTAAATGTGCTTCAATTAAATTGGTATTAGGCAGTAGCTGTTGATAGTGCTCAAGGCTTGCTGGGATACGCGGGTTGAGCTCTAACACCTTAATAGTGTTAGCAGATAACATCATATCTAAGCTAAACAGACCGCGTAGTTCAAACTTAATTGAGAGCATCTGAAGATACTTCATGACTTGTTCGACCTGTTCTTCTGGCAGACAAATATTTGCCTCCAAACCCAGATATATGAAAGGCAGCTCAGCTGAGCCCTGCTCATGTTGTTGTCGGTTAAAACCAATAATATTAAGCTTAGCTCTGTCTGCAAGTACCAGCACTGAAATAGCCTCACCTTGGCAATACTGCTGTAGATACTGACCCTGTTTAAGCGCCAAACACAGCGCTGCAGAATGCTCCAGAATAGCTTGGTTTGCAGCAAATCGCACCTGACAACCGCCACTACCCTGCGCATCTTTAAGCAGCCATGAGGAGTCATTGGTCATGACGCAGTCTGTGGTTTGAAAAGACACTTTTGGATGGGGAATAGCCAATTCATCCAGACCTAAAAAGAACTGCCGTGGATCGCGTAATTGACGAATACTAGAGGCACTAAAGCCACGAAGATGCCACAGCGGATAGTCATCAAAATAGTTGATGGCATATTCAACACCGGCACCGAATACGACTTCCGCCTGCGGGTACTGACTATAGAGTTGATCCAAGCTTTTAACTAAAACAGAGAGATCGAAGCGCCATTCATTTAGTGGCACCTGATGAGTAATGAGACAGGCGTCCTGCGTTTCAAGATCGCTAAAGGCATCAACAGCGATGACTTCGTATCCTGCTTGCTTTGCCGCCTGGGCAATTGTCCTCGCACTGTGTGCGAGGACAATTAGGGTCTTATTTTTCAGCAACAAACTCACGTGCCATTTTGAATGCATGTTCAAAATGATAGTAAACGGGCTTATCTGTTGCACACATTGCTTTGAGCATACGGTGCTGCGTTTGATATTTTGCGTTACCGATGGCAAGCGCACCAATGCCGACGGCACCACTAACAGAACCTTCAATAGCCACACAGTCATCCATCACGCCAACACCAGCGATACCGCTAGGAGGCACTGCGTTAACATCCGCTGCAACCTTTAGCCTACTGGCTAATTTAACCTGCTCCGCACTCATCACTTGCACACCGGCAGCGGCTGTTGCAAAAACCACATCGACTTCATCTAAGAAGGAATCCAACATATTAACGGCTTCACCCTGAATGCCAGTCATATTAGAACCATATTTCTCATTACATAGTTCAGCAACACGTTGCGCATTATCTTTTTTACGCCCCATGATTTTAACCTTGGCACCCTGTTTAGCCGCAATTAATGCCGCCGCCATACCAACCGGCCCGGTACCACCTAATGCCAACACACACTTATCTTTAAAGTCAGTGTTATGAATATCTTTCAGTGCTTTCTCTACTTTCGCAACCATGCCAGCAGCGGTTGTAAAGGCACCACTAGGGTCAGCAAAACCAGAGACTTCAAATGGCGGCACCATTGAGCCTTGGCAGATCTTCAACATATCCATCGCAATATGCATATCACGTCCACCAAAGAACATAGCGGTGCGTTTCACACCATTAGGGCCACGTGAAAAAATAGCATCCTGAACTAATGCTTGGACTTCATCAGCCTCAACAGAAGTATAAGGAACACAGTTGTTCCAGCCCGCATCAATAGCCATGTTGACATCAAAGGGACTTAGATTTTTGGCCGCAGTGACCATATGAAGAATGTAAGGTTTTTCCATGATTTTTTCTCTAACGTCTGTATTTAAACAAGCTCAATGCTTATTGTGATTGTTGTTCTAAATTTGAATTTGACTCGTATTTTTTAATTTCAATGTTTGCACCCACATTATCTCCAGCAACAACCTTGAAACTAAGCTGAGTCAGATGAGCAAATGTCTGTTGCAGCTGACGCAACATCATATGGGCGTTTGTCTCACTATCAAAAAAAGCAAAGCCAGTAGGGCCCCATGAGCTTTGCCCTACCCCGGGAATGTCTTTTTCGATTAAATATTCAATAACTTCTGCAACGGCCTTACTAGTATAACGCCCACCTTGTGCTGGCGCGAAGTAATCACCGATGCGTTGCTGAATCTCTCTTACCCCTAGACCGAACTCATGCACATCTTTCTCTACAATGCCCGGAAGAACTCGCGTCAGCACCTGTCGTGATAGGAATGCAGCACATTGATCAGAGAACGTAGGGAGGGTTGAGAAGGCATCTGACTCATTTGTACCGTGCAACCCTGCATCACTCTTATCAAGGATTAATAGGGTACGCCAGCTCTCAGGGAAAGCGTGATGCGCTAGTGTCGGTGGAACGCGCGTATGCTTACCTCGACCACCATCAATGATCATACCGCCATGTTTAAAGGCGGCAACACCGATACCTGACCTTGCCCCTCGCCCTAAAAGATAGGCCACTTCGTCGACATCAATATCGACCTCTGCCATTTTTACAATCGCTACACCGACTGCTAAGGCTAACTGCGTACCCGAACCTAACCCAGCATGCATAGGCACTAAGGAGTGAACTTCAACATGACAGGCGCCACTCAGATTGATTTTTTCAAACAAACTGCGTGCGTATTCTAAGGCGCGTTCTGAAGCGGGCCCATTAGCTGAGAATTTTGTCGCTGGCTTCACTGTGACTGTTGTTTTGAAACCCTCAATGGAGAGTCCAGCACTGATGAATTTTCGTCCCCAAGAGCCCCCTAAATCAACAAACCCGAGGTGTAATCTTGCGGGTGCAGATACGGTAACATGTTCGATTTTATGGTATAACACGGCTATAGCTTTCTCGCGGTTTGAAACTGATCATTTATTGTTCATATAATTTAATCTGCTCGAGAATTTAAGACTAAAATTTATAATCGGCGCCCGACTCGAGGGGTGCTAGTTTACACTGAAGTATGCGGCTCAAACTAGCCATTACATTGGTCAAATCTTACATATTGTTATAATATAACATTTAGAGTCGGCTATTTTCTAATGACTTGAAATAAAGCTAGTACTTTCACCTAAAAACAAAAAGGCTAATCGAAGTGATCAGCATGCAATTTAAGCATATTACCTGTCCCCAATGCGGGCTACTCTGTGACGATCTGGACGTTAGTGTCGATGATCAAGATGTCACACTTAATAGTAATTCCTCACCGGTTTGCCAACAATTCTTTGTTGATGCGAGGCTCACCGCTAAGAGCGCATTACAACCACAGATAAAGGGAAAGCCCTGTACTCTCGATGAGGCTGTGGCCTATGCCGCCAAACTTCATGCCGCATCGAAGCAGAGTATCATCAGTGGTTTGATCGCTGATGTGCAAGCCTGTCGTTCTGCCTTTGCCTTGGCTGAGAAAACACACAGTGTTATCGATCACGCCAATGGTCAAAGCATGCGCGCATCAACCGCTGTCATGCAGCGCTATGGTGAAGTGAGAACCACCCTAGCCGAGGCGCGTAATCGTGCCGATTGCATTATCTTGTTCGGGGCAGCGATATTAGAAAAATTTCCAAGACTACGCTCACGTATCCTACAGCCAAAAGAAACCTTATCTGGTGATACTGAACGTAAGATAATTGTTGTTGATGTCGTCGAGAATACCGACTTAGCTAATGACGAAGACATTGATTTTTTCCATCTGCCTTTGGCAAGTTTAGAAATCGCTATTCAGCAGTTACAGTATCTGGCCAGCCCACGTGCTAGCACTGAAACCGATATTGACCCGTCTATTCGTCTCATTCATCAGCATATCTTAGCCAGTAACTATTCTGTGCTGACATGGACTGCCACATTATTCGCTAAGAATACTGCAGAGCAAACCTTGCAGAACCTAACCTTCTTCATCAAAGAAACCATGAAGACTAAGCGTTGTGTCGGTCTACCTTTAAGTGGTTCACGCGGTGAGATAACAGCTAATCAAGTCTCAACATGGCAGACAGGCTTTCCTTTGCCAGTCGCCTTTAGCTCTGGGGCACCTGAACACAATCCAGTGATATATGACGCTGAAACTATGCTTAAAAACTCTGAAGCTGATCTGCTTACCTGGATCTCCACTTACAGCTCTGATGACACACCAAAGCAATATGCTAACGCGAACATTGTTATTGGCCACCCTAATATGAAGTGTGATCAGACCGTAGATGTCTTTTTTCCAGTGGGTATTCCAGGTATTGACCAACGCGGTCTTGCCTGCAGAACCGACGCAGTAGCAACACTGCCACTTCACTCTATTCGAAAAAATGATCTGCCCTCGGCTGATCATGTTCTAAACCTTATTTTTCAGGCCTTATAAGCATGGCAATTAAACTAGTAGGCGCTCAAATTTATGATCCGATGCATCAGATTGATGGCAAAAAGATGGATATCGGTATCGACCAAGAGAAAATCTGTGATGCAGATTCATTAACACCAGACTGTGAAAGCATCGACATCAGTGATTGTTTTGTCATGGCAGGGGCTATCGATTTGCACACACACATTGGTGGCGGCAAAGTAAATATTGCCCGCACAATGATGATCGAAGATCACCAAGCTCACAGCCATCATGGAGATCATCAATGTCGTTCAGGTAGTGGCCATGCCGTTCCATCGACCTTCACTGCTGGCTATCGTTATGCTGAGATGGGTTATACCGCTGGCTTTGAACCTGCCGTATTACCTGTTAATGCACGCCAGGCTCATATGGAGATGGCTGATACGCCAATGATCGATAAAGGCGGTTACGTCTTACTCGGTAATGATGATTTTCTATTACAGATGATGCGTGATGGTGCTAGTCAATCGGCCATCAATGACTATGTTGCTTGGGTTTTAAATGCCAGCCAATGTATTGGCATTAAGGTGGTTAACGCCGGAGGTGTCCATGCCTTTAAATTTAATCAGCGCCGCTTAGATGTTGATGAGGTTTCAACAGCAAGTGGAGTAACGCCAAGACAGATTGTTAATGTCTTGAGTCGTGCCGTTTATGAGCTGGGGGTAACCCACCCCTTGCATGTACATGCAAGTAATCTGGGTGTCCCTGGTAACTTCGAAACCACCATTGCAACCATGGGTGCAGCAGAAGGTGTACCGATCCATCTGACACATATTCAATTTCATAGTTACGGCACTGAGGGTGATATGAAATTCTCATCCGCCGCCTGTGAGATTGCTGAAGCAATCAATAAGAATAAAAACGTTACGGCTGATGTTGGCCAAATTATGTTTGGACAAACAGTCACCACCTCTGGTGACACCATGATGCAGTACTATGGACATGAGCACGGCAGTCCAAAGAAATGGACTGTTATGGATATCGAGTGTGAAATGGGCTGTGGTGTTGTGCCATTCCGTTATCGCGATAAGAGCTTTGTTAATGCCTTACAGTGGTCTATCGGACTCGAAATATTCTTACAAGTAAATGATCCATGGCGCGTATTTCTGACCACTGATCACCCTAATGGGGCTCCGTTTACTAGTTACCCACACCTCATAAAACTACTGATGAATCGATCGTTCCGAAATGATCATCTCAGCAATCTCCATCCAGAAGCTCAACGCATGTCGAATCTCTCCTCTATGGATAGAGAGTATTCGCTCTATGAGATTGCAATAATGACGCGTTCTGCTCCTGCAAAAATATTAGGACTCGCTGACCAGGGTCATCTAGCCGTAGGTGCGACCGCCAACATTACCGTCTATCGCAAACAAGATGATATTGAAAAGATGTTTGCTCAACCTGCCTATGTCTTTAAAAATGGCACATTGATTGTAAAAGATGGAAAAATCGTCGAAACCGTAAGAGGGGTTACTCATGTCGTCAAACCTGAGTACGACAAGTCGATTGAAAAATCCTTACGCACCTACTTCGATAAGTTCCAAACCATCTCCTTAGATAATTTCAAAATATCTAATGATGAAATGGAAGAATGTATCGGTAGTCGGGTAGTCGAACATCCATGTACGAAACCATAAGCTTATGAATATTAACGGCGTATTTATCGAAGATACTTTTGCAGAAGCATTTCCAATGCGTGCAACCCGTATCATTATTACTGGAATCAATTACAAATGGGCACGTCACGCAGCAGAAACCATGACTGGTTTCGCTACCTCAGTGATTGGCTGCAAGGTTGAAGCAGGTATTGAACGTGAGTTAGGCAACCATGAAACGCCTGATGGCCGTCCTGGAATTGCTGTCCTTTTATTTTCGACCGATAGAAAAACTTTAGAAGCGCAGTTACAGGCTCGTATCGGCCAATGTGTACTCACCTGCCCGACAACCGCAGTTTTTGCAGGCCTAGTAGGTGAAGGTCAAATCGCCCTAGGTAAGAATTTGCGTTACTTTGGTGATGGCTATCAAACATCGAAGAAAGTAGGTGATCATCGTTATTGGCGTATTCCAGTGATGGATGGTGAGTTTCTTTGTGAAGAAACCACTGGCTACCAAACCGCAATTGGTGGCGGTAACCTACTCGTGTTTGCACGCAGTTTGTCACAGGTATTACTTGCCTGTGAAGCCGCTATCGATGCCATGAGCATGCTCCCTAACATCATCCTCCCCTTCCCTGGCGGTGGTGTGCGTTCTGGATCTAAAGTTGGCTCAAAGTACAAGACACTCAGCGCCTCAACTAACCATCCGTATTGCCCGACACTAAAAGGTTTACCTGATAACGTCCTCGATAAAAATGTTGAAGCCGTTATGGAGATTGTTATTGATGGATTAAGTATAGAAGACTTAAATCTTGCGATGCGTCGAGGTATAGAGGCGATCTGTGATCTGGGCAAAGCTCAGGGTATTGAAAAGATTACTGGTGGTAACTACGGCGGAAAACTTGGACCTCATCACTTCCATCTGCGAAAGATTATGGAAGGAGATAAGGCATGAGCATAACCACCATAGACTATAAAGGTAGCGGTCAGCATCGTCTCGATATGCGCTGGCTACAGCAGGCCATAGAGCAAAAGTTATCCGCCAAAGAAGTCAGTAAACAGAGACTACATTTAGGCTCTGAAGAGGTATTAATCGGTGATGTTTTTAGTATTAACGGGTCATTATCAGCGGTAGAACTGAGTCTAACCAATAGTACAACTAAGTTAGATTATATCGGTGCAGGCCTAGCCACAGATAAAACACTCAGAATCGAAGGTGACTGTGGTCACTACATGGGGCAACAGCTCGCCGGCGGCCGTCTTATTTGTGATGGCAGTGCGCTGCATTATGCAGGCTGCAATATGCAGGCAGGCAGTATTGAGATCATCTCTGATGCCGGTGACTACGTCGGTGGGTCAATCGCTGGCAATAAACGCGGTATGGCCGGCGGGCGCATCTTAATTCATGGTAGTAGTGGTGATTTCACTGGTGACCTAATGCGCAGAGGTTTACTAATGGTGGCCGGAGATATTGGCGATCACTGTGGTAACCGAATGATTGCTGGCACCATTACCAGCATGGGCAGTGTTGGCGAGAATGCAGGTAGTGGTATGCGCAGAGGAACTTTATTATTCCCCAGCAAACCAGCCAGCATGGCAACCGGCATCAATGACTGTGGACGACATAGCCTAGGCTTCCTACCGCTATTAATGCGCGATATACGAGCCCCAGAAAGTGCTTTTCAAACCTTACACCCGATGCGTCGCCGCGTGCAGCGTTACTTAGGTGATGCTAGTGTCGATGGTCAGGGTGAAGTTTTAATTTGGATTGGCTAAATAATTTGGGTTATTAGAACACCCAAAAGCCGATCCTAAACTGTTATAATTTATAACTACTTCTTGTTTCATAATGACCATATCCCCTGATAGGAGAATACAATGCCAAAATATATAATTGAACGTGAGATCCCAAATGCAGGTGCTTTAACTGCGGATGAACTACAAGGTATCTCGCAAAAGTCATGCAGTATTCTGAAGAATATGGGTCCACAGATTCAATGGGTGGAGAGCTTCGTCACAGAAAACAAAGTTTACTGTACGTATATTGCACCTAATGAAGATGAGATTCGCAAACATGCAGAAGAAGGTGGCTTCCCTGCTAATGCTATTAATGAGATTAAATCGGTTATTGACCCAACCACCTCAGAATAGTTGCTAGGCCCATAAAAAAGGCCAGCTGTTGCTGGCCTTTTTTATGTCTATTGATTTATTAATCAGCATTATGGGCTTCCAAAAATACAGCCTGACTCAGTCAATACCACTGGGAAATCCCCCAGACTTTTTAATGTCATAACCACGCTGAATGAAGCAAAATATTCGGCTATCTGAGCAGCTTCCACAGAGACAATGGCATTACGCATTACGCGTAGAAAATAGCCTTGGTCTTCACACAAGATACGAAAGCCTAGGCTATCTTCTTGATGTTCTTGTTGAATCTCACAATCTGCAAACTCACTCATCAGGTACTCGACAACTGCTTCACATAAGCTTTCTTCAGATACTGACATCTATAAATTTCACCTGGTTTTATTAGTTAATACTAGCTAACTGCTTATGCTTAGTAATGATGGCTTCTATCAATGTAATCATATCAGCAGAATCCCACTCACGCTCACCAACAGCCTTATAGATAATGTCACCCTCGGGTGACACTAGAAGAGTCGTTGGTAGCCCGGTGACTCCCCAGCTAGACAGTTCCATCTTCTTATCAATAACAATGTCAAACTCAACGGGGTGCTTCTCAAGGAAGGTTTTAACTGTTGCTAATGCTGGGCCTGCATGCACGCCCAGCACCTTAAAATTAGTCTCAGAAAAATGTTTATGCAAGTTGTTTAAGGAAGGCATTTCTTTGACGCAAGGTGGACACCATGTTGCCCAGAAGTTAACTAAGACAAATTGACCCGCATAGTCAGATAGCTTGATATCACCACCATCTGTACTCATCAAAGAAAATTCTGTCGCCATGACCGCCGGCTCAACCGCATTCATGCCATCTCGAGCAAATGCATTACCCAGCAATAGCTGAGTCAATAGTAGTACTGCAATGGCTAGCCCACTATAAAGAGGTGCTTTTTTCGTCTTATCCATAATACTGTCCTTGAAGAATCTGATAGCGTCTAACTAGCTTATAGAGTCTAGGATTAACAATTAGTTCTGCGAAGCTGCGTGCTCATTTTGATATTCATCAAATACACGGCTTAAAAAATCTACCATGGCGGGTGAATTCCAAACCCGTGTACCCACTGCACGATAGGCGAAGCTACCATTCGGGGCTATCAAATAGCTGGTAGGCAGTGTCGGTACACCCCAAGATCCCAACGCTAAGTTTGAATCCATTAATACCGTAAACTCAACCGGATTAGTTTCTAATACTTTTTCAACTTCCTCAGCTTGACCACCAGCGTGAATAGCGACCACTTTAAAATCATAGCTCTCTTTTAGCTGTGCTTGCAGGTCGTTCAACGTGGCAAACTCGGCTCTACAAATAGTACAGTCTTTGGCCCAGAAATTGATCAAGGTGAAACTACCTTTCAAATCTTTTAACTGATGCTCTTTTCCGTTTAAATCGACTAGGGAGAAATCACCCGCCATCATCGATGAAGGCATAGGATCAAGTAAACGATCAGCCTGAACTGTAGCAGTCACTAATATTAAAGCCATTACAGCGGCGATCTGTTTAAACATGTGGTCTCTCCTATCCTACTAAGGGGTATATTCTGAATCATGGGCCCAGTTCGGATCACTTGCACGCAAGTCTCCGATCGGTGCCGCAAAAGCGTCGGCCACTAGTGTATCCACATTGGCACCAGTAAGGCTATGTAGAAATGCGACTAACTGATCTATTTCAAGACTGGATAGGTTTAACGGTTTAATCAAGGGGCTAAGCAATTCGTTTTCGATGCCGCCTTGGTTGTAAAATTCGATAACTTCTCGCAGTGTGCCAAAAGCACCGTCATGCATATAGGGTGCTGTTAGCTCAATATTACGCAGCGTTGCTGTTCTATACTTCCAGCGATCAAACGGGTTTTGAGTCACTTGATAGAGACCGACATCATTTTCTTTCTTCTGTAGATCGACTTCCGCAATAATTTCTTTAGGTACATCAACAAATACACCCGGTGCTAGTTGAACACGGGTGGTCGCAGACTTCTGACCCATAGACACTGCATAGCCATGACCGGTGTTGTGTGTCTTGTGATCACTAAAGAAAGCATCTTCAGAACCAATCGTATGACATTGCACACACTGGCCTTTACCAACAAAGACATTAAAACCAGCTTTTTCCTCACTATTCAGAGCATCTTCCTGCTTCGCGTAATACCAACGGTCAAAATCTGAATTAGCCGAGACCAAAGTACGTTGATAGCTCGCCAGAGCCTTGCTCACTGTTTCGATAGTTACCGTTTCACCATCGAAAGCTTGTTCAAAACGCCCATTATATTCTTCTATGCCTTTTATCTTTCTAATGACATAACCAAACGAAGGGTTGTCCATCTCATTACGTGCCAGTAACGGCGACCAGGCTTGTTGCTCTAGGGTGTCTTCACGCCCATCTTGGAAAAGCTTCTCATAGAACCCAACATTATATAATGACGGGCTGTTACGCTTCACACTGCGACCTTCAACCCCGACAGCCGTTGAGATTTCATTATTAGTGAAGCCCTGCTCTGGAATATGGCAGATAGCACAGGAAAATGTGTCGTTGCTTGATAAGCGACGATCGAAAAAGAGCATGCGCCCTAATTCAATTTTAGCGGCACTCAACTGGTTGTCTATCGGCACAGGTAATAGCGGCAAACCAAGGTGTTTGCTAGTAGCAATCGCTAGCAGGTCTGCAGCCTTGCCTATGCGCCTATCTAAGCTCACTGAGTTAGTACGGTAGTCTTTGCTGTCGTAGCCCTGTTTGCGGTCACCAGGGCCAAATAACAAGGCGTTATCAACTTCAGCTGTATCCTCAGAAGTGGCTGAAACAATAGAAAGTGCCAGGCACAGCAAAAGCACGCTGCTTAGACAGACTATGTAGGCAGATCCTTTCATACTACTCATGCTCTTGTCCTCTCGCTATTCCTTAGCAAATTTACTGCAAGCCTTCCATCAGGATGGTTTTCACATCACTGACTAACGACTGTTCATGTAAGAAGCCTGCACTATATTGTGAACGCTTTTTAGTATTTTGATCTATCAGGAAAACACGCAGTATGTGCGCAAAATTATTTGTTGGATTTCCAGCTTCATCATATTCTTGATTAACATACTGACCGAAGGATTCTGTAATTGGAAATAGTTCGGCTTCAGACTCTGTGGTCAGAAATTGCCATTCTAATCCACCCATATCTTGGCTACCTTGACCATAAAACTTCATCACCTCAGGGGTGTCATGTATTGGGTCAAAGCTTAAACTAATGAGTCGGATCTTATCGGCTAACTCTGGATTATTGAGCAAGCGTTGTTTAATTTTATAGAAAACAGCCGTCACTAAAGGACAACCATTCAAATCTGAACACTGTGTGTATATAAAACTCATAATGACGATTTTATCGCCAAAAAACTCTGATAAGCGCTTTCGCTCACCGTCTTCGGTTAATACCCAGCCATCCCCAGCATCACCAAATATCGGCAGATCATAGGTACCTGGCACTGGTGGTTCAAACTGCATATTACCCCAGCCTGCGGCAGGGACTAAAATACTGTTTTCATGACTAGCAATACCAAGGTTACGCTCTGCTTTTTGCGTGACCACTGATTCTGTTAATCCATTGTCGCTCGTCTGCTCTTGATCACAGGCTATTAGTAATAAAGCAGCACATAGCCATAAGGTAGTCTGTTTAATTAGTCTCATTTTCCAATCTTAAACAATAATTAATGTATCGGGAATAAAAAAAGGCCACCTAAAGATTAGGCAGCCCTTTTTGTACTACTTTAGACGTATCTTAAAGATACGAGCCTCGATAGAACCTACTTAGCTGCCTGAGACAACATAGTGTCTGAAGACTTAGGGTTCTGCGAGTATAAAGAGTAAGCACCGAAACGCATTTGATGCGCACGACCTAACTTCAATGCATAGAAGTCGATAGTGAACTGGTGATCTAGCTCTTTACCATTCCAGTGATATAACTTGAACCACTGCTCGTTGTCTTTACCGGTCTTATCCCAGCTACCTAACAAAGAAGTAGTGAAGTAAGCACGCTTACCATCCCAACTTTGAGAGATCATGTTTACTTGAGAACCAATTACGTGCTCGTAAACCTGAACTGGCTTATGTGGGTTAGTGATATCAAAGTAACGTGTCTTACCGTCCATGAATGTTTGAACCCAAAGACCTTTGTCATCTGCTGTGATTGAAATATCAACAGGTAGAGGCACTTTTGAAGGATCGCCGATGTCAGCAACGTCTTCTGCCTGCCACTCACCGTTCTCATCTTCATAGATCAACCAGATCTTAGAAGTTAGCGCAGTTGTAGTGAAGCAGTAGTTGTTGTTACCAGACCATGCACAACGAATCTCAAGTGGAGCACCGGGTACATCAAATACTTTCTTAGGCTTACGTGTGTGTAAATCCCAAACAACCATTGTATTACCAAAGCGCTTCATCGCTTCAGAATCTTGCAACATCTGGCCGAAGTTCATCATGTAGTTAGACCAACCAGTGAATGATGAAGTCATCATCACGTTACGACGTGGCAATGCACGAACATCGTAACCATAGCCATCTGCATAGCTACCTGATTTTTCTGCACCACGTAAATCATCATCAGTTGGGAACCAATGAGACTTCACATACTCACCTTCGCTGGTGTATTCAGCCATACCGGTACGACCACCGTGGTCAGCATTGTTAGACAGTGCTGAAACCATGATACGACCTGGAAGAGCGTAGAAGGTATGAGGACCAACCATGCCGCCTGTCTTCTCAACAAAGTCAGTAATTACTTTGTGAAGCTTAGGTGCACGTGGATCTGAATGGATATCAAAGATGAAGATCTTGTTGCTGTCTAAACCACCAGCAAAAAGGAAACGACGGTCATCAGTTAAACCTGAGTGATGGGCTTCATTACGACCACCTACTGATAGGACGTGAACTACTTCACCGTAGTTATCATCTTTAGGGTTGACAGATACAGTGACTAATTTGTCCTGCTCATCACCCATGCCTTCAACGCCTAATGTCCAAACGTATACGAAATCTTCCTGGCCTACGATCTTAGCCATGTATGGTGACATACACGTCTCATCCGCATGCGCAGTGCCTAGCAGCCCTGTCAAAGGTGCTGCAGCGATTACAGCCGAAGCGATAGCGCCTCGAGCCCATCTTAGTGACAGCATGTTATTCATTAAAATACTCCGTCTTAAATTATTCTTATCGTAAAAAATCCCAGGCCTCCAAGTAGTACTACTTGTCTAACTGAGGATTAAATTAAACACGCATAGCAGGAGACGACTCTCCAGATACTGATGCCTGCGTCATTATGCCGCATCTTCGCTGGCGATCAAGGTCTTAATGATTCAATACCCTAATTCTAATGCAATTTATCTCAGCTTAAGCGTAATCTAAAACAACATATTTTTTAGGGGTATTCGACGCAAAGTTTATGCAGCACTCTATTGCTCAGACAATGTCTGTTAAAGTGAGGGATTGAATAATCTTTTAGGATAAGTAGGCCTTTATGTTTCCACGCTATTTCAATCTGATAGTTAAGCTATTACTCCTAATGGTATTAAGTACTGCAGCGCAAGCCGAGGATCAACCGGGTGTCGGTGGGGACTTTACCTTAACTAACACAGACAGCACGCCATTCCACCTCAGCGATATTCGCGGCGAGGTCGCTGTGCTCTTTTTTGGATTTACTCATTGTCCTGATGTCTGCCCTAACACGCTCTATGAAATTAAGCGTTTACTGGTGTCACTAGGCGATCAAGCTGATCAGGTTAAAGTCTTATTCGTCAGTGTCGACACCGAGAGAGATACACCAGAAATCCTATCAGACTATGTCGCTTACTTTGATTCACGGATGATTGGATTGACCGGTAGTAAAGCCGAAATTGATTCTCTATTAAATAAGTATCACGCCAAGGCAAGTGTGACGAAAATTGCTGGTGACTACCACGTAGAGCATTCAGCTAACCTCTTCTTAATTAATAGACAGGGTGCCCTAGTGAGTATAGTACTTCCCAGAACACCCTTCTCAGTGCTGCAACAGCAAGTTAAGAAGCTGATTACTGAATCAACACGCTAGTCGTTTAACTGTCAAATTTAACGTATGCAAAACGTTGGTCATTAGGAACACCATCAAGATCGGGTTCATCCTCTGCTGGATTCCATTGAATAACCTCTTCCATTTTTTTCGCTAAAGCAAAGTCCTTATTAGTCACACCCTTCGCCGCATGATTCATTAACTTAACGATAACGAAGGCGTAAGACACTGTCAGATCGGGATGATGCCACGCGGCTTCAGCAAGATGGCCGATGGTATTCACCAGCATCAATGTCCCTTTCCAGCTGTTTGTCTTGTATTTTCGACGGATCCAACCATTCTCGAAGTACCAATGCGGCAGTTCTTCTTGCAGACGCGCCAACACCTGCGCTTCGCTGTATACCTCTTCTGCTTGTAATTCTCTCCATTTGGTCATTTTTTTACGCTCCGTTATTCTATTTTTGTCACTAAGTAGGGTTTGCACAGGAAGAATGTGCCTTGATCATTAGATTAGTACGCATTATCTCTGAAATCACGTAGAATACTTAGCTAAATTTATTCTCTCATTACTCACTAGGATTCGTATCACACCATGGATAAGCCAGTGCTACGTAAGCGCAACAAAATGCGTGGAGAGCAACGTGGTCGCCACGTTACTCAAACAGCTCAAGAACAGATTCGCAATTTACTCGGTAGCGAAACACCGAGACGCGACCTTCTTATCGAATATTTGCACCTCATTCAGGATGAGTTTGGTCATATTGCGGCAGATCACATCACGGCACTGGCTGCCGAGATGCAATTGGCAACGACTGAAGTCTATGAGGTAGCCACCTTCTATCATCACTTTGATGTCATTCGTGAGGGTCAAGATGCACCTCCTGAATTAACTGTACGTGTCTGTGATTCCATCACCTGTGAAATGTATGGGGCCAATGATCTTGTCGCTAAATTAGAAGGTATTGTTGGTGATGATGTTCGTGTTCAACGCGTCCCCTGTGTCGGCCGTTGTGAACAAGCACCCGTTGCAGTCGTTGGTATGAACCCCATTCCTCAAGCGACCGAAAAAAAGGTCATGCAAGAAGTGAATGCCAATAACAGCCATGCTGAACTGCCAGCTTGCATTGACTTTACTAACTATCAAGAAGATGACGGCTATGCCACGCTGAAGAAAATTGTTGCTGGTGATATCGATAACGAAGCCGTTATTAAGACCCTAGAAGACTCGACACTGCGTGGCCTCGGTGGCGCTGGCTTCCCTGCTGGTCGCAAGTGGCGCATCGTCCGCGATCAAGAGGCACCACGTATCATGGCGGTCAATATTGATGAGGGTGAGCCAGGTACATTTAAGGATCGATACTACCTAGAACGTGACCCCCATCGTTTCTTTGAAGGTATGTTAATTGCTGCCCATGTCGTTGGCACGGCTTCAATCTATATCTACCTACGTGATGAATATGCTGGCATTCGTGAATCGATGGAATTGGAATTAGCCAAATTAAAAGCTAACCCACCCTGTGAACTACCGCATATAGAGTTGCGACGTGGAGCAGGTGCTTATATTTGTGGTGAAGAATCCGCAATGATCGAATCCATCGAAGGCAAACGTGGCATGCCACGTCTGCGTCCTCCGTTTGTTGCTCAGGTCGGTGTTTTCGGACGCCCAACACTTGAACACAATATGGAAACGCTTTACTGGATCCGTGAGATTCTAGAAAAAGGCGGTGAGTGGTTTACTTCACATGGACGTAATGGCCGTAAAGGTTTACGTTCATTCTCTGTTTCTGGTCGTGTTAAAAAACCAGGTATTCATCTAGCCCCTGCAGGAATAACGATTAAGGAATTGATTGCAGAGTACTGTGATGGCATGGCTGATGGTCATGAGTTCTATGGCTATTTCCCTGGTGGCGCGTCTGGCGGTATTTTACCTGCTAGTCTGGGTGATATCCCGCTCGACTTTGACACTCTAAATGAATACGGATGCTTTATCGGCTCAGCTGCAATCATTGTTTTCTCTGAAGCAGACAGTGCGCGTGATGTGGCGAAAAACGCGATGAGCTTCTTTGAACATGAGTCTTGTGGCAAGTGCACACCATGCCGTGTTGGCACATCCAAAGCAGTCAAACTTATGAGTAAAGCAGAATGGGATCAGCCGCTGATGACCGAGCTGTCAAAAACCATGATGGACGCATCTATTTGTGGACTGGGGCAAGCTGCTTCAAATCCTATGAATAGCGTACTCAAATATTTTCCAGACGAATTAAAGTAGGTTTAAGGAGCAGATCAATGGCAGCCAATCCAGAATATATGGCCGAAATTAAGACCATCGAGTTCAACCTAAATGGCAACCCTATGGAAGCCTATGAGGGTGAGACAATCCTTCAGGCGGCTAAACGCCATGGCATCGACATCCCACACCTTTGTTTCATGGAAGGCTTACGTGGTGATGGTAACTGTCGTGCCTGTGTCGTAGAAATTGAAGGTGAACGCGTACTGCAACCCTCCTGTATGCGCATGCCTAGTGCTGGCATGGTGGTACATACAGAGAATGAGCGCGTCTTGCATTCACAGCGCATGGTCTTGGAGTTACTGCAATCAGATGTCACTGAAAGTAGTTACTCACGTGACAGCGAACTCGACTTCTGGTCTAAGCGCTTAGCGGTAGGCAAACCTCGTTTCGAGGCACGTCAAAATCCTGTTGCAGATTTATCACACCCCGCGATTGCGGTTAATTTAGATGCCTGCATCCAGTGCACACGTTGTGTGCGTGCCTGTCGTGAAGAACAAAATAATGACGTCATTGGTTACGCCAACCGTGGTTCACATTCGCTTATCGTCTTTGATATTGATGACCCTATGGGCGACAGCTCTTGTGTTGGTTGTGGTGAATGTGTGCAAGCCTGCCCTACTGGCGCCTTAATGCCTTCAAAAGAAGTTGGCTTGTTAGAACCTGATCGAAAGGTTGAATCAGCCTGCCCATATTGTGGTGTTGGTTGTCTACTGACGTTTAACGTAAAAGAAGAAAAAATAATCTTTGTCGAAGGTCGTGATGGCCCAGCCAATAAGAACCGCCTTTGTGTCAAAGGTCGTTATGGCTTTGATTACATCCATAATGATCGTCGCCTAACCACACCACTTATCCGTAACGCCGACGCACCCAAGGTTACGAATATTGAAGAATTAACCGAAGCAGATGTTAAAAAGATGTTCCGTGAAGCGACTTGGGAAGAGGCATTAGATTTTGCTGCCAAGGGCTTACGAGACATTCGCGATGAGAAAGGTGGCAATGCCCTCGCTGGATTTGGTTCAGCAAAAGGTTCTAATGAAGAAGCTTATCTTTTCCAAAAACTAGTCAGAACTGGCTTTAAGACCAACAATGTTGATCATTGCACACGTCTTTGTCATGCCTCATCAGTCGTCGCTTTACTGGAAGGTCTAGGTTCAGGTGCTGTATCGAACCAAGTCGCCGAAGTTGAAGACGCTGAAGTCATTGTGATTATTGGGTCAAATCCAACTGTCAATCATCCGGTTGCTGCGACTTTTATTAAGAATGCTTCACGCGAAGGTAAGACCTTAATCATCATGGATCCACGTCGCACTGAAATTGCGCGCCATGCTGATCACGTATTACAGTTCAAGCCAGATACTGACGTTGCTATGCTGAATGCCATTATGCATTCCATTATCAAGCAAGGTTTAGTCGATGAAGAGTTTATTAAAAACCGCACCGAAGGCTATAAGGAACTAGCAGCTCATCTAGAAGATTTTGCACCAGAAGTCATGGAGAAGATCTGTGGTATTCCAGCAGAGACTCTACATGAGGTCGCTCGTGTTTATGCCTCATCTAAGGCCTCCATCATCTTCTGGGGGATGGGTGTCTCACAACACGTCCACGGCACAGATAATGCACGCTGCTTAATCTCTCTGTCATTAATGACAGGACAAATCGGCAAACCAGGCAGTGGCTTACATCCGTTACGTGGTCAGAACAACGTACAGGGAGCTTCCGACGTTGGTTTGATTCCTATGGTCTTCCCTGATTATCAGCGTGTAGACAATCCTGAAGCGCAGGCGCGCTTTGAAAAATTATGGGATGCAAAACTAGATCCAGTTCCTGGCCTAACAGTTGTTGAGATCATGGAACAGATTACTCAGGACAACATTACAGGGATGTATGTTGAGGGTGAGAACCCAGCCATGTCAGATCCGAATCTAAACCATGCCCGACATGCTCTAGCTTCTCTAAAACATTTGGTAGTGCAGGATATCTTCATGACGGAAACAGCATTATTTGCTGACGTTATTTTACCGGCATCGGCTTTCCCTGAAAAAGATGGCACCTTCACTAATACTGATAGACGTGTGCAAATGGGACGTAAGGCAGTTAATCCACCTGGTATGGCAAAACAGGATTGGTGGATCATACAAGAGATGGCTAATCGTCTAGGTTGTGGTTGGTCATACACCGGCCCACATGACATTTTTGCAGAGATGCGTTTAGGCATGGACTCGATCAAAGGTATGAGTTGGGATCGTTTAGAACAAGAGCATTCAGTAACTTACCCCTGCTCTGATGCTAAAGATCCAGGCCAAGGCATTATATTTATTGATGACTTCCCGACCACTAGTGGTCGTGCAAAGTTTGTACCCGCACCCTTCACTAATGCTGATGAGCTTCCGGATACAGAATATCCATTAGTCCTCATCACCGGTCGTCAGTTAGAGCATTGGCATACTGGTGCTATGACTCGTAAGGCTTCTATGCTGGATGCGATTGAGCCGGTACCTGTGGCTTCAATCAATCCTGTTGACCTTGCTAAACTAGGTTTAGAGAATGGCAGCACTGTTCGCTTAAGCTCTAGACGCGGTACGATTCAATGCTTTGCTCGTATCGATACAGGTTTAGCTGAAGGCCAAGTCTTTATGCCTTTCTGTTATAACGAGGCAGCAGCCAATCTGTTAACTACTGATGCCCTTGACCCCTACGCAAAAATCCCAGAGTTTAAATTCTGTGCGATTAAACTAGAGGCAGGAGAGCAACACTAATAACCTAAAGCTATAAAACCAAAAAAGGGGCTTAGCGTGTGATAACGCTAAGCCCCTTTTTATTGGGCGCTAAATAAGGAAGATTGAAGCGCTCTGTCGCTAACCTTTGAATCAACTAGAATACCAAATCAGCACTCCATTAATGCAGTTGGCTCATTGCTCGAATATCTAAATTAACTAACTTCCATTCACCCACTGGCTCAGCATTCTCATCGGCCAGACTGTAATAAACCTGCCCACTTTCAGTAGTCGCTAAGCAATACGCTTGGCTACTGTCTTTGCCGCCAAAATACATTAACTCATCAATTTCCATTTCTAAAGCTCCGTTGACTGCTTACATACTTAATACATAGGGTCATATTTCTTGAGTTCAAGTGTGGCAACTTAAAAAAGTTTCGCAAGCCACCGCCATCAACGTCAATGTACTTATCTACTACAGACCCACTCTACTCTGCTGGTCTAGCTGATTAAGCCTGTTTAATCGCATACGCAACATCGGCTGCCTGACGATTCTGCCAAACATCATGTACACGGAAGATATGCGCCCCTGCCTGAACCCCAAGCGCTGTGGTCGCACAGGTTGCTGGCATTCGTGACATCGTATCTTCAGCCTTGCAAACTTCACCCATAAACCGTTTACGGCTGGTGCCTAATAAGACTGGAAATCCAGTTGCACACAACTCAGTTAATTGCTGTAAAAGTTTTAGGTTATGTGTGGTGCGCTTGCCAAAGCCAATACCAGGATCCAGTACGATATTGGAACTGCTGACTCCCGCTGCTAGGGCTTTATCAACCTGCCCTAATAAGAAATGTTTAACCTCTTGCTGCACATCAGTGTAGCGCGGGTCATTTTGCATATCCCCAGGTTTCCCCTGCATATGCATGATGCAGTAAGGTACATTTCGTTCTGCTATCAAGTCCATCATCGAGGCGTCATCAGTACCTCCGGTAACATCATTAACAAAGCATGCACCGGCATCTAAGGCGGCTTCAGCCACTGTTACCAACGTGGTATCAATACTAATACCGATGCGCTCAGGAATTTCTTTACGTAGCGCAGCAATCACATCTAAGACTCTACGCTTCTGTTCTGTTGCATCAACACGTTCTGAACCCGGCCGTGTAGACTCACCACCGATATCAATAATATCAGCACCCTCAGAAACCATCTCTAAACCACGAGCAACCGCATCACGAGTCCCCGAATAAAGTCCCCCATCCGAAAAACTATCGGGTGTTAGATTAAGAACACCCATAATTAAGGGCTGCTTAGCGGTAAGAATATTTGTTGTCATAAGGCATTAATCCATTGATCTTAATTTTATTTTTTCACCAACTTCAATTCGCATTAAATCATGCCCCATAGCAATACGGCCAGCATACTGCTCCTTAAGCTCTTGTAATACTTGCTCAGGACTGGTTGCAAACAATAAGACATGATTAAGCACAGTAAGCCTAGGTTGAGTTTCTTGTAGAATCCGTGACATTTGTGCTGTCTGCGTATGGTAGGCCAATACTCTTTGTAAGCGAGGGTTTCGTCTAAGCAGCTGCTCAGAAGCTGCCGCTATCTCATGAATTAATAGATCAGCACCCTGCGCCTCTTTAATTAAGTTTTCAGAATATGTGGTATCACCGGACAGAATGATCTTACGTTGACCAAACTCAATACGGTAGCCCAAGGCAGGGCTGACTGGATTATGTGCTACTAAGAATGCTATGACACGGATACCGTCATGCTCAAATACTAGGCCTTGATTAATATCAGTCGCCTGTAATAGAGCCTGCTGCTTGGATTGTGCTTTATTACTGCTGCGAAAGTGGATGTCTCTTTCATAAGCCTGCATCAGATGCTGCACGAATTGCTCGGTACCTTCAGGCCCTGATACGGGTAGTACCGTCTGTCGCTGCCATATTCTTGCTGTTAACCACAGATCATCTAGCCCTGAAATATGGTCTGAATGTAGATGGGTTAGAAAAACATGATCAATTTGATCTGCCGACAATCCAGCCTGCTGAAGACGGATACTAACGCCACGACCGGCATCAAAAAGTAATCGTTTATCGCCAACCATAACTAAGGTAGCTGAGCCAAAACGCTCGATACTAGGACGTGGCGTACCCGTACCTAGTAAGACCACCTCAGCATAATCAGCCTGACTAGGCTGACAAAGCAGCAGCACTATAAACGGTGCTATTGACCGCAGCCAGCAGCAGACTGAGGACATGGTTTTATGATAAGACATCACAACTACTTATCGACTTTTAGAACCGCCAAGAATGCTTCTTGCGGTACTTCTACACTACCGATTTGCTTCATACGTTTCTTACCCGCTTTTTGCTTTTCTAACAATTTCTTCTTACGCGTAATATCACCGCCATAACACTTAGCGGTTACATTTTTGCGTAAGGCTTTAATCGTCGTTCGCGCTATGATCTGATTACCAATAGCTGCCTGAATAGCAACATCGTACATCTGCCTAGGAATAAGGTCTTTTAATTTCACAGCTAACGCATTGCCATAGCTACGTGAGTGAGCATTATGGACGATTACTGAGAGTGCATCGACGCGCTCACTATTAATTAATACATCTAACTTAACTAATGGTGATGGCGAAAAATGAGAGTGTTGGTAGTCAAAAGAAGCGTATCCACGACTCACTGATTTCAGTCGGTCAAAGAAATCCAACACCACTTCATTCAATGGCAGTTGAAAAGTCAGCGCCACTTGATTGCCATGATAGACCAAGTTCTTTTGCACGCCACGCTTATCTATACATAGCGTAATAACATTACCTACGTAGTCGTGTGGAACCAATATATTGGCAGTAATAATGGGCTCATGAATAGCAGCAACTTTATTCGTTGCTGGCAGGTCTGCAGGGTTATCAATTTGCACTACGGTGTTGTCTGTCAGATGCACCTCATAGACTACGGTTGGTGCCGTAGTGATGAGGTCAAGATCGTATTCACGCTCTAAACGTTCTTGCACGATCTCCATATGCAACATACCGAGGAAACCACAACGAAACCCCGATCCTAGGGCTTGTGATGTTTCAGGCTCAAAGGAGAACGAGGCATCATTCAACTTAAGCTTATCCAAGGCATCGCGGAAGTTTTCATAATCATCCGCATTAACGGGAAAGATGCCTGCAAACACATTAGGTTGTACTTCTTTGAATCCCGTCAGTGCCTCTTCGGCTTGGTTACTGACATCGGATAATGTGTCACCGACCTTGGCACTGGAGATATCTTTAATCCCACAGATTACAAAGCCTACTTGGCCCGCCGATAATGAACCACGTTCTTCACGCTTAGGCGTAAAGACACCAATCTTCTCAACCTGATAGTTACGACCAGTGGACATTGCAACAATTTTTTGTTTAGGGCGGATACAGCCATCAAACACACGCACCAAGGTGATGACACCTACATAGTTATCAAACCATGAATCAATAATTAAGGCTTTTAAAGGAGCTTCAGGGTCACCCTTGGGGGCTGGTGTGTGAGTTATTAAACCTTCCAACACGGCTTCAACACCAACACCCGTCTTAGCACTAACCAGTAGTGGATCAGTGGCATCAATACCGATAACTTCCTCAATCTCTGTTGCCACCCGATCTGGATCTGCAGCAGGTAGGTCAATCTTATTCAAGACTGGTAAGACCTCTAGGCCGAGCTCAACTGCGGTGTAACAGTTGGCAACACTCTGTGCCTCTACGCCCTGTGACGCATCTACAATCAATAAAGCGCCCTCGCAGGCAGCTAATGAGCGAGAAACCTCATAAGAGAAATCAACATGCCCCGGAGTATCAATAAAGTTTAGTTCGTAGGTCGTCCCATCCTTTGAAGTAAAAGGCAGCGAAACGGCTTGCGCCTTAATCGTAATGCCACGCTCTTGCTCTAGATCCATCGAATCCAATACCTGTGACTTCATCTCACGATCGGTGAGACCACCACAAATTTGAATAAAGCGATCTGCCAGCGTCGACTTGCCGTGATCGATATGGGCGATAATTGAGAAATTACGTATATGCTGCATAGGAAACCAAATAGGCGTCAGGGATGATAATCGCTACCGTGTGGCAAGCGCTTTCACCAGACAGATAAACCTGATCAACGGTATGTTGATCAGGTCCAATTATGCGGCAATAGCTGGTTTAGTACTACTCCGGAATTTTTAATGCAAGGAACTGTGGGCCCTGCTGCCGTTGTACTAAAAGAGAGGAAAAACGACCTTTTTCTAGGTCTTGGATCTGGCTGTTCAAACGCTCAATAGTGTCTATTTTTTCACCGTTCAGCATTTGTATGACGTCACCGACCTTCACACCGGCAGTCTTTAAAGCACCCTCAGATATTGACATCACCTTAAGGCCAAACTCAAGCGCGGTAGAAGCCTTATCTGCACTTGTTAATGGCAGAACCTTGGCGCCAAGAATCAAGTTAGGCTCAGACGCTTTCTTTGCGTCTGCCCCCTCTTCATCAGGTGTTGGTAGCTGCCCTACTTTAACTTTTATAGTCTGACTCTGAGAATGACGTATTATTTTTAAAGTAACAGTTTCACCAGCACGCACTCGGCCAATAATGGGAGGTAAAGCACCCGAACTGGGGACTTCCACACCGTTAACAGCGATAACAATATCGCCGACTTGTAGTGCTGACTTCTCAGCAGGACTATTTGGCATAATTTTGGCTACTAGGGCACCACTAGGCTTCTCCATACCGAAGGACTCCGCCAGCTCGCGAGTGACCTCCTGAATATAAACACCTAACCAGCCTCGAGAGACACTGCCTGTTTCTTTGATTTGCTCTATCACTTCCATTGCAACATCGATTGGAATGGCAAAGGAAAGGCCCATAAAGCCACCCGTTCGACTGTAAATCTGTGAGTTAATGCCTACTACCTCACCATCCAGATTAAACAGTGGGCCACCACTGTTTCCGGGGTTAATAGCGACATCGGTTTGAATAAATGGCACATAGTTCTCATTCGGTAGACTACGTCCTTTGGCACTGACAATACCGGCAGTCACAGAGTGGTCGAAGCCAAACGGTGAGCCAATTGCTAAAACCCACTGCCCAACTTTAAGATCTGTGGATGAACCAATACTGACAACAGGTAAGCCTTCAGCCTCAACTTTTAGTAGGGCAACATCACTGCTGGCATCACTACCGATTAACGTCGCATCTAACTGACGACGGTCACTCAAGCGCACAATAATTTCATCAGCATCCTTCACCACATGGTGGTTAGTGACGATATAACCATCTGCTGAAATAATGAAACCAGAACCTAAAGATCTCGCATTACGTTGTTCCGGCCCTTTTTTTTGCTCATCAAAAAATTTTTCAAAAAATTCATTCAGAGGACTGTCTGGGGGGAGATCAGGCATTTGCATGCTTGGATGAGGCGTCTGCGCCTGTGTCTGCTTAGTCGTACTGATATTAACAACTGCTGGAGAATTAGACTCAACCAAACCAGTGAATTCTGGCAGGCCGTATTCTGCATTAACGACATTGAACAACACGCTACTAATCAGCACCGCTTGTATCGACTGTTTAAACGACTTGCTTAACAAGACAAACTCTCCTTGATTTACTCTGTAAGACAACCGCTTGTCGCCTTTATTAGATTTATATAGTGAAACTTAAATAATTTACTGCCTAGTTCGAACATCCAGTGGGATAATGATGAGATCCTCTTGCTGCTGAGAAGAGCTGCTAGACGGCTGCTCATAGCCACTACTATGTGATGCGGAAAAATCAACTGGGAAACTGGGCACAACTGAAATATTTGCGGGCTGCATTGGCTTGCTTTCAAAGGCAACACTGGTCTCTTGCATAGTGGCATCACTACTCTGATCAATGGCGCCTTGATATAACAATAAACTAAGCACAGCGACGCTGGCTGCAACTGCAATACTCGCCACCTGTTTAACACCATGCAACCAAGGCTTTGACTGCTCTTGTAATGCCTCATTCTCGATAGCTGACATTACTGAATTGGAAAACCCTGTGTTCATCTGACTTGGAAATTCCTTGTTTAAAACCGCACTAACCGCATAAAGGCGTGATAATTTCTTATAACCCTCTGACGCAGGAGCTGTCTTAGCCAGTAATGCATGCAGTTCAAATTCCGATAGGGTTTCATCCAGAGACTGAACAATAGGATCAATAAACTCAGCTGGACTCGAATTAGATGTTTGATTCTCGTGTTTATTCATAACTATTCCATATAGGGCTTGATGACTTCATCTATTGCTTCACGTGCTCGAAAGATACGCGACCGTACGGTACCAATTGGACAGTCCATTTCTGTCGCAATCTGTTCATAACTGAAGCCTTCAATCTCACGCAGAGTAATAGCACGCCTGAGGTCTGGCGGTAGCTGTTTAATAGCAGCAAATACTTTTTGTTCAAGTTGTTCTGCAGCTAAAACCTGTTCAGGTGTCGCCCCATCTCGAAGCATACTAGCGTCATCAAAGCCTTCAGCTTCGCTGGCATCAACACTGCCTAACTCACGTTTATGGCGAGCGGAGCTGAGATAGTTTTTAGCTGTATTCACGGCAATCCTATATATCCAAGTATAAAAGGCACTATCACCTCTAAAGTTTATTAGGGCTCGATAAGCCTTAATAAAGGCTTCTTGAGCGATATCCTGCGCCTCATCACTTCCAACATAACGTGATACCAAGTGGATAACACGATACTGATACTTTACTACCAAGAGATCAAACGCGTGTTTATCGCCTTTTTGTGCTCGTGCAACCAACTCATCGTCATTATTATTATTCTTATCGCCCATGATGGGCTGCTCCTTCCAGCACAAAGTAATACTGCTGATTCTGTGACTAAACCTGTCACTAAAAGTTCAATGACCTGTACAGAAAATAGCTAAATTTAAACTCAATAAACCATTATAATAGGCTTATCCAGAGTTTAATGATAACCGCTGACAGCTATACCATGACGACAAATATTGAACATAGTTACGATGTACTGATTTTAGGCAGTGGTGCTGCAGGTCTCTCGACTGCGTTACATCTAGATTCTAAGTTAAAGATTGCGGTAATCTCAAAGGGAGACCTTTCCAGTGGCAGTACAGCCTGGGCACAGGGCGGTATTTCAGCAGTACTAGATGAAACCGATTCGTTCGAAGAACACATAGCAGACACCCTCTCTGCCGGCGCTGGCCTTGGTGATGAGCAGGTTATTGAAAAAACGGTGTCTGAAGGACAGAAGGTTATCGAGTGGTTAGTCTCAATTGGGGTTGGCTTTACACGCTCAAAAAATTCAAACAGTGTGCATGATCTGCATCTAACACAGGAAGGTGGTCATAGTCATCGTCGCGTTGTTCATGTTGCAGACGCTACCGGTAATGCCGTTCAGAACCAGTTAATTGAGCAAGTACAGGCCGCCGATAACATTGATGTCTTACCGTATTATATTGCAGTCGATCTAATTACTACGCAGAAACTAGGTTTAGAGGGTGATCGTTGCGTTGGCGCCTATCTGCTTAATCGCAACAGCGATCAGATTGAAGTGTTCCGTGCCAATAATGTCGTTCTGGCAACCGGCGGCGCTAGTAAAGTGTACTTATACACCAGCAACCCTGATGGTACCTGTGGTGATGGTATTGCGATGGCCTGGCGTGCTGGCTGCCGTGTTGCCAATATGGAATTTATGCAGTTTCATCCGACCTGTTTATATCACCCCAACGCCAAGTCCTATTTAATTAGTGAGGCGGTTCGTGGCGAGGGTGGCAAGATAGTACTTGCAGATGGCACTGAGTTTTTGCATCGCTTTGATTCTCGCGGTGTCCTAGCTCCACGTGACATTGTTGCCCGTGCGATTGATTACATGATGAAGAAACATGGTTTAGATTGCGTTTATCTCGATATTAGTCACAAATCAGAAAAATTCATACGCAAACACTTCCCAAATATCTATGAACGTTGTCTAGCGCTTGGCTATGACATGAGCAAAGAGCCTATTCCAGTAGTACCTGCAGCACATTATACCTGTGGTGGTGTGATGACTGATAGTAACGGTCAAACCACTATTGATCAGCTCTATGCTGTCGGTGAAGTTGCGCACACTGGCTTGCATGGTGCCAACCGCATGGCGAGTAACTCTTTGCTTGAATGCTTAGCTTATGGCCGCTTTGTCGGTGAACATATCAATCTTCATACACAGACCGATTTAGCCAACATTAGTATCCCTGCATGGGATGATAGCCGTGTTGCTGATTCTGACGAGCAAATTGTAGTTGCCCATAACTGGGATGAATTAAGACGCTTTATGTGGGATTACGTCGGCATTGTTCGCACAACAAAACGTATGGAACGTGCTAAACATCGAATTGACTTGTTACAGCAGGAAATTAATGAGTATTACAGTAACTTCCGAGTGAGTCGTGACCTCATTGAACTGCGAAACATTGCCGTTGTCGCTGATCTGATTATCCGCAGCGCCCTATCAAGGCATGAAAGTCGTGGCTTACATTACACTCTTGATTACCCAGAAACATTGGCTTCATTAGATAAGGTAAACACCATACTAACGCCACCACCAATAAAAGTGATAAAGGCTAAATAGACCAGCTGCTGAGCTTATCCCACAGCACTCTACGGCTATACAAAAAGGCTGGAGCGATAGTACTTTAACTCAGCAATCGAATCTCGAATATCACTTAAAGCTAGATGCTCAGCCTCTTTTGAGTAGCCTTTGGCAACATCAGGATACCAACGCGAAGCAAGCTCTTTAATACTACTCACATCAAGATTGCGGTAATGGAAAAAAGCCTCTAACTGAGGCATCTCACGCGCCATAAAGCGGCGATCTTGGCAGATACTATTACCACACATGGGAGACTTTCCCGCCGGCACATAGTGTTGCAAAAAATCCAAAGTCTCAGCTTCTGCCTGTTGGCAGTTATACTGACTGGCTAAGACTCTCGGTATGAGACCACTCTTCGCGTGTTGGGTTTGATTCCAATTATCCATCTGATCAAGGCGCTGCTGCTGTTTAGAAAGCGCTATTACGGGCCCTACAGCTAGCTCATTCAGCTCGCTATCGGTAACAATAGTCGCAATCTCGATAATCTCGTCATTGACTGTATCCAGCCCTGTCATCTCCAGATCGATCCAAATCAAATTGTTTTCATTCACAGTCATGTCAGCTCAGGTATAATTAGTTCAAAGTAAATTGTACATGACTTAATAAGAGCCGCGCATGAAAAAAATATCTTCAGCATTAGCTATCAGCCTAATACTTACCAGCATTGGCATAAGCCCAATAACCGCTATGGCAATTGATGCGGAAACCCTACACAACAGCTCCTGTATAGAATGCCATAGCCGCATGACGGGAGGTGATGGCAGCCTCCTTTATAATCGAGAAGAGCGTTTAGTTCATGATCAGACAGCACTGCTAGCGCGTGTCGGTCGCTGTGCTATTGGCGCTCAAAGTGGTTGGTCTGATGCTGAGATCAAAGCTGTTAGCCTCTACCTAGATGAGCAGTTCTATCACTTCTCCAAATAATACCGAGCGATATCACGCGCGTGTCATTTCACGCCAAGGTAAACGTTATTTAGTAGAGACTGATGATTCTAAGCAGCATCTCTGCCATGTGCGCAGTAAGGCTTTAGAGACTATCTGTGGCGATCGTGTGATCTGTCAGCGACAAAATCAGTCGCTGGACGTCATTGAGTCAATCCAGACACGTGATAACCAGATCACACGTCTGGATAATTTCAATCGACAAAAAACGGTGGCTGCCAATATTGATCATATGTTGATCGTGGTCGCAGCCCTACCTGAGTTCAGCTCACTGATCGTCGACCAATATCTCGCCTGTGCAAGCCTGATCCGCTGCAAAGCCTCTTTGGTTGTCAATAAAGCGGAGCTTGCTTACCAGCAGTCGATGGATGTGAAGCAGATCACTCAGACATACCAACCGCTGTGTGAACAGGTGATCTTTGTCAGTGCAAAATTAGGTTATGGATTACAGAGCTTACGTCACCTATTGAACGATGATTATGCGATCATGGTCGGTCAGTCCGGTGTCGGCAAGTCATCATTGATAAACCGCTTGTTAAACACACAACAGATTAAGGTTTCTGCACTCTCGGACGGCATTCAGCAAGGCATGCATACTACCAGTCATGCCAGCGCCTATGATGTTGGCTTAGGCAAGATAATAGATTCACCCGGCGTACGAAGCTTTAGCCCTATTTTTGCAAAAGAAGATCGTATTGTTGACGGCTTTCAAGAGTTCGCAGATTTTGCCGCGGACTGTAAGTTTTCCAACTGCGAACATTTAAAAGAGCCTCATTGCGCGGTTAAGGAAGCGGTCGATAAAGGCCAAATTATGCCTAGCCGCTATACTAATTATAAAACCCTACACGAACAGCACTCATGCCAAAACTCATTTTATTAAACAAACCCTACGACGTTGTTAGTCAATTCACTGATAAAGATGGGGCTAAGACATTAGCCCAATTTGTCAGTACAAAACGAGTCTACCCAGCAGGTCGCCTAGACAAAGACAGTGAAGGTCTACTGTTGCTGACTAATGATGGTGGCTTACAGGCACGCATCACTGAACCTAAGGAGAAACTCGCTAAGTCTTATTGGGTACAGGTTGAAAAAACAGTCAGCCCGAGCACGCTCAAAGAGCTCAGCGCTGGCATTAGATTAAGTGATGGTATGACGCTACCAGCGAAGGTCAAACACATTCGTGAACCTGCTGATTTATGGCAGCGTACGCCACCGGTAAGACGACGAGATACCGTTCCGACTGATTGGTTGGAAATAACTATCGAAGAGGGGCGGAATCGACAGATCCGCCGTATGACTGCTGCTGTTGGTCACCCTACTCTGCGTTTGATCCGACATCGTATCGGCGATTGGCAGCTAGGTGATTTGCAACCTGGTGAAAGTATTGTTCTAAATAAACCGAGCTTTCTCTAGTAGCTAGTACGGCTATCAAAAGCTTGTGAGAGCGTATTAAGATCTAAGTACTCCAGCTCACCACCGACCGGAACACCTTGAGCAAGCCGTGTTGAGCGGAGCTTATACTTCTTCACCAAGTTACCGATCACATGAGCAGTAACCTCGCCTTCCATAGTCGCACTGGTGGCTAAAATAACTTCTTCCACCTGAGGTTGTTGCAGTCTCTCTTCAAGTTTATCTAAACCCAGTTGTTCCGGCCCAACACCGTCTAAGGGAGAGAGTTTACCCATCAACACAAAGTAATAACCGCGATAACCTGTGCCATTCTCCAGTGCTAATAAATCTGTTGGAGACTCAACGATACACAGCTGTGTGGCCTTGCGACCATGGTCATCACAGATGGCACAGACAGTCTCTTCAGTATAGTTACGACAGATACTGCAATGCTTGATCTTCTCGACCGCCTCTGAAATTACAGCACCTAGCTGCAGAGCCTTTTTGGCATCTGTCTTGAGTAGATGAAAAGCCATCCGTTGTGCCGTCTTTTGACCGACACCGGGCAAAACACGAAGAGCATCAATCAATCGATTTAACAGTGGGTCGTTATCTGCCACGTTGGTCCTTTCCTATGGTGTTCTTAAAACGGTAGTTTCATGCCAGGAGGCAGTGACATTCCATTGGTCACAGCGGCCATACGCGACTTACTCTCGCTCTCAATTTTATGCACTGCATCATTAACCGCAGCTGCAACTAAGTCTTCAAGCATATCCTTGTCATCAGTTAATAAGCCATCATCAATACTTATTCTTTTTACTTCATGCGATCCCAACATAACAACTTTAACCATGCCGCCGCCTGATTGTCCCTGCACTTCCATACTTTTAATTTCTTCTTGCGCTTGTTGCATATCAGCCTGCATTTTTTGCGCCTGCTTCATCATGTTACCAATTCCGCCCTTCATTCTTTTTCCTCTTTATCGATCGATTTAATTGACTGTGGAATAATTTCCGCCTGCAAATTTTCCTGTAATGCCTGCACAAAAGGATCTGCAGTTAAATTTGTTTCTGCTGCTAATTGCTCAGCAGTTTCTTGATTTTTCTTTTGTTGCGCAGGACTCGATATAGCCTGTTCTTGCAGTTCAATAGTCAGTTTAAGAGATGCACCAAAGTGTTCATCCAAAGCTAGATTGAGTTTCTCCACGGCTTTAGTCGACATCAAACTTTCATGGTCTTGCTGTAGCGCCAAACGAAATAGATCTTCTGTTTGCTCTAGGCAACTACAATGGTTAGCCAAAGCCAATGCCATGCCATTCAATGACAGCTTTTGAATTAATTGCTGCCATTGATCTTGATCTGCTTTATCAACGGGATCACTAATACTGTGACTGACATCAAGCGGCTTAGTTTCACTCGGCGTAGCTGCAGCATGATTGGCTGAAAGCTGTGCTGGTGGCTGGCCTAGCCCTTCGACAGGGGCATCTGTTGGCTTTGCATGACTCACCACAGGCGTAACACTAGTGCTTGTAGTTGGCATTGCAGTGGCTTTAGTCATCGGGCTAGCCGGTTGTTTGACTGCCTTTAATGGCTTAGTTGCAACGCGTTTTTCTCTTATCGGTGCAGCGTCATCAGCTGGTCGAAACATCAGCATACGGAGCACTGCCATCTCAAAGCCTGATTTAGCAGAATGCGCTAAATATAAATCCTTACGCGAGGTAATTGCTATTTGATAGAGCAGCTGCAAATCTTCTGCCGCTACTTTCTCTTGTACATATTCTATCGTCTGTTGATAGCGACCAACATGTTCTAAATATTCTGGCACCACTTGACTGATGGCACCGGCATGAAAGATGGCAGAAAGCTGATCTAATAACTTACCAAATTCCACATTTAAACTGGCTAATGATTGGATGGTAGTAATAGCTAAAACACTCTCTTGGCCACAAATTGCGCGCACCAAACCATCTAGTTGCTGGCTAGGCACCGTGCCGAGCATTTGATTAACATTACCTTCATTGAGCTGCCCCCCTGAATAAGCAATGGCCTGATCTAGTAGACTCAAAGCATCACGCATGCTGCCATCTGCAGAGTCAGCCAACTGCTCTACACAGGGCTCATCAAAAGACAGCTGCTCTGCGGTAAGTACTTTTGTTATCTGCTTAGCAATCGCATCTTGAGAAATATGACGCAGAGTAAACTGAAGACAGCGTGACAGTACGGTAATTGGAAGTTTTTGCGGATCGGTTGTCGCTAATAAGAATTTAACATGCTCTGGTGGCTCTTCTAAGGTCTTTAGCAGGGCATTAAAGCTATGCCCCGAGAGCATATGCACCTCATCTATCAAGTAGATCTTAAAACGCCCTTGAGTTGGTGCATATTGAATGTTCTCAAGCAACTCTCGGGTATCTTCAACACGAGTACGCGAGGCGGCATCCACTTCGATGAGGTCAACAAATCGATTTTCTTTAATGGCGACACAGGCTTCACATTCGCCACAGGGGTTCGCACTGATACCGGATTGACAACTCAAAGCCTTAGCTAAGACTCGTGCTACGGTGGTTTTACCAACACCGCGTGTTCCTGAAAACAAATAGGCATGATGCAGACGATCTGCGTTTAAGGCATTCACGAGGGCAGTCACTACATGTTCTTGCCCAACGATATCTTCGAAGGTTTGGGGGCGCCATTTACGAGCAAGGACTTGATGCGACATAAGAAATATTCAGTGAAGAAACGTGTATGGGCGGCAATCTGTGCCAGTGAAATCTTCGCACCCGAGTCAACAGCTACCGTTGCTCCCTTCCGGGCCTGGCGGAGTTCGCAGTCTATCGCTGCAAAGGTACCAACACAGATTACCAATACTCTATACGTTTGTCACAAGCCATGAGACTTATCGTCTCTCTTATTGAGACTAACTTGTGCTATTTCTGACCCGCAACATACGTGGAAACCAGCCTATGTCAAGCCTAACACTCACTTCAGTGTCGTTTCAGCAGACACTTAAAAATACACTTTCACTTAACAATCATAGACTTAAGAGAAGCCTGTGTTTAATAAGTAAGCCACAACAATAACCTGTGGCAGTGTCACCAAGGGCAAGAGTAAGGCAATCCGCCATGATCGGGTCGTTTCACGCAATACCATCACTTCTGTATAGTCGGTGGCGACCCCTGCCATTAGGAAGGCGAAACTATTGCCAGGCGCCTGCCCTCGTGTGAACAAGTCTGCCGCGATCGGTGTTGACCCCTCAGAACAGACTTCAATCACGGTTGCTGCTAATACCGTGAAGGCTAGTCCCATCAGAGTAGGCCCAAAGTAAGTGGCAAATAGATCTGGATCTAGACCCGCACGCAATAGACTGGCCAAGAGCACACCAAACAAAATCCATCTCACCACCATGCGTGATTCTGAAAGTCCGTTTCTCAGCGTCTCTATGATGTAAGTCGGCGTCAGAACCAGCTCAGAAATACCCTTACGTGCTTCACCCCAAAAATCAAAGTCAGTGGGAATATCAATTTCATGCGGATTAGCTGTGATTCTATGGCTGTTCTGTAACCACATGAAGATGCAGCCTGATAAGAAAGCAATCAGCATTGAAGCTAACAAAAACACTAAGGTCCATTGCCAACCGATTAATGCCAGTAGTATCAATAATAACGTAAACGAGTTCCATGGCGAGGCAATCAAAAATGCCATCACCTGTGCCGTACTGGCTCCACGCTCATAGAGTTTTGCAGCAACCATGAGAATGCCATGGCTGCAGAGATCAAGTAAGACACCAGCAATCGTTGCTCGAAAGATTCCGCGCAATGTATCTTTAGGACCTAACGCCGAAATAACAAACTCACGCGGTACTCTTGTCAACAGAGACAACATCAGAATGCCCAGTAACAAACCCCACCATATCGTGTTCATGAGAACAAAAACTGAATCAGCCATCTCGCTAAAGAATGGTACCGATAGGCTAGCGGTGAAAGGTATCAGCGAGAATGAATAGAAAAACACACAAGCAATGAGTGATGCCCATAGCAGGATATCTTTCTTTTTTACATTTTTTTGACAACATGATGGTGCTGAGGCCATGACCATTTACCTAATCGAATTGAATTAAATTAAAAACTATTTTTCTACAGTAAATTTGCAGAGTCCTTTTTGATTTAACTAGACTCTTATATGTGAAAACCACAAATAGCATAAACCCAAGCACTACATGACCATCGAACTGTCCTATACAGCATATCACTGAGGTTCGCCGTGAAAGCTTGTTTAGATCATAATTAAGAAATTATACGATCAATAAAAACAGTAGCCTTATGAAAAACCCTCTACTCTTTTGGTTCCGCAAGGACCTACGCCTGACAGATAATGCCGCCTTAACAGCCGCAGCTCAAACAGGTCAACCACTTATCTGTGTATACATACTCGACGAGGATGATAATACACCCTGGGCTCCGGGTAGAGCCAGTCGTTGGTGGTTACAAGAAAGCTTAAAAAGCCTAGGTGTAAGCTTACAGCAGCATAATTTACAGTTGGTGCTGAAACGAGGTGACAGTGTTGAACAATTAAAACGAATCGTTAATGAAACCGGTGCTGATAGTCTTTATTTTTCCGCCCAATACGAACCGTCAGCTATTGCCCTAGAGCAAAAAGTAAATACAGCACTGAAAGACCAGATTGAAGTCAAACGTTTCAAAGGCTACCTGCTCTATGAGCCGAATGAAAATACAACGGCGGAAGGTAAACCCTATAGAGTATTCACACCTTTTTATAAATCCTGCTTGAAGAAACCACCCGCAGTCGCTTTGCCAGTGCCTGAAGAAATTTCAGCTCATACAAAACAGATAGACAGTGATGATTTATTAGACTGGGATTTAGCCATAGAAACACCTACTTGGGCTCAAGAATACCCTCCAATATGGAAACCAGGAGAAGAAGGTGCAGACTGGTCATTACAGGCCTTCATGCGACATGGTGTTGGCAAATATACAGAACTGAGGAATCGGCCTGATGTCTTTGGCACATCACGTCTTTCGCCACATTTACATTTTGGTGAAATTTCACCAAGGCAGATTTGGAATGCTATTAATCAATTTGATAATGCTGATAGCGAAGGTGCAAGCAGTTACCAACGTGAATTAATTTGGCGTGAGTTCTCCTACAACTTATTAGTTAATTGGCCAGACTTCCCAGATCAACCATTCCGACCGGAATTCAAGGCTTTCCCTTGGCATGATGATTCTGAAGCGCTTGAACGTTGGCAGCAGGGTCAAACTGGCTATCCTATAGTGGATGCTGGAATGCGTGAATTACTACATACCGGTTGGATGCATAATCGCGTTCGAATGATCGTCGCTTCTTTCTTAATTAAAGATTTATTAATTCCATGGCAAAAAGGTGAAGAATGGTTTTGGCAAACATTATTAGATGCGAATCTTGCAAGTAACTCTGCTAGCTGGCAATGGGTTGCAGGTTGTGGCGCTGATGCAGCACCTTACTTTCGAGTTTTCAATCCTGTCTTACAAGGAGAGAAGTTCGATCCCAAAGGTGATTATGTGCGACAGTGGGTTCCAGAATTAGAGCCATTAGCGAAAAAATTCATACATTGTCCTTGGGAAGCTCCAGATAAAGTATTACAAGAAGCAGGAATTATCTTAGATGGCAATTACCCAAGCCCCATAGTTGATCACAAAAAGGCTAGATTACGTGCCTTAACAGCCTTTGATAGCATTAAAAAGAAAGCAATGACAAACCAGCCAGAAAACCAAAGGCGACAGAAACAATAGTTATATTTATATACCAAATGGCGAATATAATGTGACATTTATCTCACACTATTCTAGATTGTGAAAGCATCAGAGATAGCCAATTGATTTAAGCATAATACTGAGATGACAAAGTCGTTATAATTAACTTTGAAAATCATCTGCGTTAAGGTCAATGCTCAATCTACTAGAATATGTCTTGGATAACTTAAGACTTAATAAAGATATACTAATTTCAGAAGACAACTACACACCGAGCATCTTAAAAAGTAATTTGCTTGTCTTGGATAAAGCAGCCCCAGCATCGTTACTATCTCATCTTAGCAGCCATCATATTCGCTTTAGCCAGATGGACATAGATGACTACATTAACTTGTCTACTAATAAAGATATTACACGTGACATTAGCCGTTACAAAGAACCTAACGGCATAATAATTACTCAGCAAATTGCTCAGGATAACAGCACAGCCCTAGCCTCTTTATTGTCTTGTGGAATAATTAATATTCCCATTATTATTTATACTTGCAGACCGAAACTTTCTGAAGCAGTAGGGTTCATTAGAGATGGAATCGTAGATTATTGGTCTGAGCATTCCGAGTTTAGCGTTATAACTTCAAGTCTTGAGAATTTGTTACTCATAGATAGAAAGAGAAAGTTTATTAGGGAGCTGTTTATAGAGATACGTTACCGAATAGGGACATTAACGAAGCGAGAAGCCCAAGTAATTGATCTGTTGTTCTCAACAGATGAAGATATGACTAATAAAAAGATTGCCCATCAATTGAAGTTAAGTCCACGGACTGTAGAGGGTTATCGAGCTACGGCAATGGAAAAACTTGCGATTGATACAAAAAATGAGCTAGTCCTTATCTGGATGATTTCACAGCAGCTTAAATTTAATTCACCCTAATTTTGATTAATTAAGTCGGTTTATAACCCATAAATAACATGTACACAGATAATTTAATGAATTAAATTTATTACATTTGTAGCAAAAGCCTCATCTGTAAAGTACAGCGTGTAATTCAACAAATTTATCTATTTTTTTAAATTAATTTAAACTACCTAAAGTGGTATATTTGTATGTATCAAATATTACATTACTATTCAGCAATGAAAAGTTTAAAGCATTATTACCGTATAGATACGGTAGCGTGCTCTGCTAAAAATGGAATAATTTAGTCGCTAGTATGCAAATGCAAAAAAGTTACTAAATAGAATGGATTCGAATTGGAGCTAATATGAAAGAGCAGGCAACATCATCAGAGTACTATAGAAATTCTCGATCACAAGGTAAGGCAGTTAGCAAAATTACGGAAAATGCAACTGCAGCCCTGAAAAACATTCAGCTGAACTTCTACCTTAGTGCAGTAAGTATCTCTAACAAATTATTAGACGTGCTTAAATCTGAATTAAACACTCAGCTGGAAAAAAGTTCTCTACGCTACCAGCATTGGCTAGCACTAAAAATCATTTATTTTAATGAAGCGAACTCGCCGGCTCATATAGCGCAGCTAATGACGCGACATAAGTCTTTTGTAACTAAGTTAATCAACGATCTTGAAGAAAAGAAGCTTATCGTTCGCATTCAGGACACTGTAGATAGACGCAAAACCATCTTAAGTCTTACTGAAGCAGGCACTAAAATTGCTGATGCTGGATTAGAGAGTTTTTCAAAGGTACCTGATGTGTTTAAAACATCACTCAGCAGTGAGGAAGCACAGTTTTTTGAGGCTTTCGAACAAAGCTTTTTAGTCGATTTAAAGAGCCGTGTTCGCGGCTAATATCAACCATCCGATTCTAGTACTACTTTGATTAAGTAGCGCTAGAATTCTACAGCGCTTTCAAGCATATACAGACTTCACTTGGTAACTGCTTTTATTTGGCAGACAGCGTATAACTGAATTAAAATAAGTGCACATAATCCAAGGTTAAACGAATATCTGTTTGGTCTTCTTTAACACCGCGCACACTCCCCGTCTCTGATGATCCATAATCTCGGTAACGCAGCCTTGATGTCCAGCCTTTGAATTGTTTAGGGCGCCAGCGAAGATCGACTTCAAACCAATATTCATCGGCATATCCTAGTTCTTTCGATAGTGCATTCTCGGCATCATAACCATAGGCGTAGGCTATTCTTGATGTCAGTTGCGTTGATAATATCTTTTGCCAATCTTGCTTATATTCCAATAAAAGAACTTTTTCGTCTTTATTCAGCATATCTGGCCCAGCAGTTCGATGTGGGAATGGATTAACGCCATGGTCCATGGCATAACTATCCTCCAGCCAGGGATCACCTATCCAAGAGTGATACAGCGCAAATTGAGTCTCTTCAAGGGTAATGCGAACACCTAAATAAGCGCCCAATGAACGATATTGCTGACGACCACTAGCGGACGCTTTACTAGCGTCATAATCGAGATCACCCGATTCAGCATCAGTAATAAAAAGCTTACCCGCATCAGCCGCACCAAAAACACCAGACATTGTATTTAGCTTAAAGCCATTGCCTTGCCAGAGCGTATCGCTGGTCAACCCCCACTTCGTAAGGTAGTCATCAGAGTGCAGGTACTCTGCAACCACCCGACTATTTGCAATCTTTACTTTCAGGCTGACTATGTCGACATAATCAATGGCACCCTCACCGCTTTGATCCGTTGCAAAACCATTAAACTGCTCATCTGCTCGTCGCGACCATTTGTAGTATCGGGAGGCATTCAGCTGAATGTTATCCTGCGGCTGCCAGTGGAATGAGGCACCTTCAAAAGTTGAGGGTAGTAAACGCGTAGCAGAAGCCATGAGTAATGATTTATGCTTTTGTCTACCGATGCGAAAGCTAAGTGAATCAAAGGCTGCAAAGTCAACATAGGCCTCAGCCATCAGACTATGATCTTTGTTTTCACTTCCATTAAATGCGAGTAAATCTTCAGTGGCTAACCCAGAGCTGGCTAACTCTTTTGCTGTGTTGGCTGAGAAACCCAGCCTAAAACGATCAGCAAACCAGGCTGACTGGTAGCCTAATATAGCGCTGTATCCACTTTGCTTACGGTCCTTACTATTCTTCTCATAATCACGATCGTAATGGCCATAACGCAACTTAATTAAAAACCCTTCATCACTATCAGCCGCTACAACGGATCCTGATAGTAAGCTTACAAGCACACTTGATAGAACAAATGCATAGCACAGTGAGACTCGAGTAATCAGCATTACAACGCTTTCCAGATGGGTTTTAACAGAGACATGGGGCTTTAAGTTTTATCATGCAATAGTAATCCTAGCCGATATATATTGCTATCTAAGCAACGTTTCATAGGGATGATCGCATTAAACAGTGCAGACGAATCAATCGACTTATGAATCTAGACACAAAGATGAACTTGAAAATATCAAGTATGCCGATATAGCCATACTTTCTTGGATTACTGAGGGAAATAACAGCCATCAGCTGAATAGCTGAATGATTTTAGATTACAGCAAAGTCAATTCGACAAAAATGCCGAATGACTGAGATATAAATCGAGGGTCAGGCAACCTAACCCCTGATAGTAAACCGGTGGTAGTACCGCCGGTTACTTTGACTAACGTTAAAGCGTCGCTTATAGAGCTACAACTTTATTAGCACATGGTCCTTTCTGGCCTTCACCAACTTCGAACTCAACTGCTTGACCGTCATTCAGTGTTGCATACTGACCGCCGGCTTGGATCTCTGAGTGATGCACAAACAAATCTTTGCTGCCATCTTCAGGAGCGATAAAGCCAAAACCTTTTTCTGCATTAAACCACTTAACTGTACCTTTACTCATAACTCTCTCTCTATTTTGCGATGATGAATATAACGCTGCTTTACTATAATTTGAAACAACCGTTATAACTTTATTTAGGACTCAATTTATCAGCCTGCGCTATTTAAACATGTAAGTGAGCCAAAATTAAGAGAAATTAGTAGAAATTGCTAAAAATAAGATAAATTAATCTAAATTAATCAGAATAATGAACATTTCGACCAATTCAGCGTGTTATTTTCGCTAATATTCACTTAGCGCAAGGACTCAACCCTCACTTATCATAGTGTCTGAAATCATCTGATAACCGACTGTCTAACAATCTACTAAGAGGATTAGAGCCTCCCACATCATTTGACGTCGTCCTAGTGATATCTAGAAAGAGATTATATATTGAAGCGAAAGCCCTATTTTAGCTTTTCATCTATGGCTTAGGTTTCAATCTAAGCATACGCAGTCAACAGTACCTATTATTAAATGGCATTCTCTGTAACGATCTAACTCGCATTTTCAGTCAAATCCATCACCAATTCACCCTGCTTTTCACTTTGAAGCAGACTGATTGCTAACGAACCGCAGTGCTTATTACTCACATTATAAAGCACTAAGTTATTGATTTTAAATATATTAAAAGACATTGCGGGTGGTATGGGAAACTAATAATGGCGGAGAGCAAGGGATTCGAACCCTTGGTACGCTATAAACGCACACACGCTTTCCAAGCGAGCCCATTCGACCGCTCTGGCAGCTCTCCTATATTATTCCTCCGTAGGCTTTGCACCCACGACCCTCAATTTACTCTGTTTTTCCAGAATTACTGGGCGTGTAAACCGCCGTTGGAAACGGGGTTACCTTATTATCACCTTCGATAATCTTGCTTGTGCCCTCTTTATCCACCTCATCAATACGGATAATGGCATGCATAGGGATATAACAGCGTTTAACTGAAGCAAACTCAGTTTTAAGCTTTTCTTCGCTAGGGTCAACTAATACTGAATTACGTTCGTTAAATACCAGCTGTTCGATAGTAATAAAACCATACATATCCGACTGATACACCTCACGTGCAAACACTTCATAGACCTTAGTCTCATTTTGAAAAATGACTTTAAAGATTTCAGTATCTGGCATGGCTTAATATTACCTTAGCTTTTGATTCTATTGAGCGTAAAGCGCTCTTTATCTATCGTATAATCAAAATCGGCGCTCGATTTTACCCGAGCGCCGATTTTGAACAAGGTTTAAGCAAACAAGCTTAAACCCAGCAATTTAAGATCTAATATCTTAGAACTGCTCTTCTTCAGTAGAACCCGTTAGAGCTGTTACTGAAGACTTACCACCTTGAATTACAGTAGTAACGTCATCGAAGTAACCGGCGCCAACTTCTTGCTGGTGACTGACGAAAGTATAACCTTTCTCAGCGGCAGCAAATTCTGGTTCCTGTACTTTTTCAACATAGTGCTTCATGCCTTCGCCACGTGCGTAGTCATGTGCTAGATCAAACATGTTGTACCACATGTTGTGAATACCAGCGAGCGTGATGAATTGGTACTTGTAGCCTAAGTCAGACAAACCGTCTTGGAATCTAGCGATAGTTGCGTCGTCTAGGTTCTTCTTCCAGTTGAATGATGGTGAGCAGTTGTATGCTAATAACTGGCCAGGGTTCTCTGCACGAACTGCTTCCGCAAATTCACGAGCAAAACCTAAGTCAGGAGTCCCTGTCTCACACCAAACCAAGTCAGCGTAAGGAGCGTAAGCAATACCACGAGAAATCGCTTGCTCAGGACCATTGTTTACACGGTAGAAACCTTCAGCGGTGCGTTCACCTGTGCAGAATGGCTTATCATTCTCATCAAAATCTGATGTTAGTAGGTTAGCTGCTTCAGCATCAGTACGTGCTAGAACGATAGTTGGCACACCAAGAACGTCAGCGGCTAGGCGAGCTGCCTGTAGCTTTTGAATCGCTTCTTGAGTCGGTACTAATACCTTACCGCCCATGTGACCACACTTCTTAACAGCGGCTAGCTGGTCTTCAAAGTGAGCGCCAGCAGCACCGTTGACGATCATGTTCTTCATCAATTCAAAGGCGTTTAATACACCACCGAAACCGGCTTCTGCATCAGCTACGATTGGTGCGAAATAATCGGTGTAACCGTCTTGACCTGGCTCTAAACCACGGCCCCACTGAATCTCATCAGCGCGCTTGAATGTGTTGTTGATACGACGCACAACAGTAGGTACTGAATCATAAGCATATAATGACTGATCCGGGTACATGGTCTCTGAGGTGTTTGCATCAGCTGCAACCTGCCAACCAGACAAGTAAATCGCTTCGATACCGGCTTTAACTTGTTGTAGCGCTTGGCCACCAGTCAGTGCGCCTAGGCAGTTTACATAGCCTTTCTTAGCGCCACCGTTAACAAGATCCCATAGTTTCTCAGCACCACGGCGTGCGTAGGTGTACTCAGGAACTACTGAACCGCGCAGACGTACAACGTCCGCAGCAGAGTAATTACGCTTAACGTTGGCCCAGCGTGGGTTTTCCGCCCAATCCTTCTCAATCGCTTTTATTTGTTCTTCTCTAGTCACTCTCTTGTCTCCTAAATTTTATAGAACTATCTACAATAATTGGCTTACCTCTATATAAGGGTTCCCCCTCTGAGGTCTGGCGCAAAGCGACGTATATTAGCAAAAGCTTGTAGATGAGTCTCGACTTATTCATCAGTTATCGAAAATATTGTTCGTATTTTAACCATTTCAACTCAAATCCATTGGCTTTCGTGATGACATACCTCTTTCATGCCGTGAATAAACCCAATATCTCCTTAATGCCCTCGATATGGTGCTTTAATTTGCACAGTTAGGTCTATAAAATACCCACTTCATTTTCGTTACCTATCCACTAACAATTACTAATCAAGGACTTATCTTCCATGTTCAAGACCGCTGACCTCTGTGACCACCATTCCGATAAGCTAACCATCGCAGCGCCCATGTTTAATGATTTTGGTGGTGAGATCAGTTTTTCAGGTCCTATTTCTACGGTGAAGTGTTTCGAAGACAATTCCTTCGTACGTTCACAACTAGAGCAACCCGGACAGGGTCGTGTGTTAGTTGTTGATGGTGGTGGCTCCTTACGTTGTGCACTGCTTGGAGACATGCTCGCACAGATGGGCGCAGATAACGGTTGGGCTGGCATTGTTGTTTATGGCTGTATTCGAGATTCAGGAATCATTGCTGAAATCGAAATCGGTGTGAAGGCGATCGATACGCTTCCACTCAAGAGTGTGAAGAATAATGTAGGTGAGGTAGATATCAGCGTGCACTTTGCAGATGCTGACTTTATCCCAGGCCATTATCTCTACGCAGATGAAGACGGCATTATCCTAGCCGCAGAAAAACTAGTCTAAGCGTGTTGTGATCAAAATTGACTAAGCAGAGCATTAATCTGGGTAACGATATCCTTTGTATTGATGTTGACTATATGCGGCCAAAGCTTGCCTGTAGTTATCTAATTCATCATCAGGGTAAGGCTGCATTTATTGATTGCGGCACTAATTATTCTGTCGACAAGTTATTGGCTGCACTGCAGCAATTTTCTCTGCAGCCGGAAGATGTTGCCTTTATCATCCCCAGTCATGTGCATCTAGATCATGCCGGTGGTGCTGGGCGCTTAATGCAACTCTGCTGCAATGCCGAACTAGTAGTACATCCTCTAGGAGCCCCCCACCTTATTAACCCCAAACGCTTAGTTGAGAGTGCTCGTGGCGTTTATGGTGAGGCGCTATTTACAAAACTATACGGTGAGATAGTAGCGATTGATAAAAATCGCGTTAGGCCGATCACGCCAGATTGTAGTATTAATCTAAATGGCCGTGAGCTACGTATTATTGATAGTCCCGGACATGCTCGACATCATATCTGTATCTATGACGCCCTCAGCCGCGCTTGGTTTGTCGGTGATACCTTTGGCCTTTCCTACCCTGACATTAAGCTAAACACTGCGCATGCAAACGCTGAACAATATCTGATGCCGACTACAACGCCAGTTCAGTTCGACCCAGAAGCATGGAAGCAAAGCCTACAGAGGTTACTCAGTACAAACCCAAAGCAGGTTTTTTTAGCCCACTTCTCAGCCTTTAAAGATGTGCAGAGAGGCGTGCTTAAGTTACAAACAGACATACAAGCCTATGTGCATATTGCAGAAGACTGCCGAAATGCTCAAAATCGATTGACTCTATTAGAAGACAAACTGATTCACTACACACTAGACGATCTTAAGCAGTGTGGCTGTCAACAAGATGAAGAAACTTTACTCGGTCTATTACAAAATGACTTGCATCTAAATGCTCAAGGGCTAGACATTTGGCTAACGCGACAAGAGACAACGACACAGCAATTACAGGCGCAGGCACAGGCACAGCGCTAGCCTTAATCTCAATGGTAACTATATGATCGATCTAATAATAAAAAAACCTATAACGATATTACTGACGCTAATAGGCTTAATCGCTATTCTTTCAGTGCATATTTCAAACATCGATATAGATGCATCAGCCGATTCTTTATTACTTGATAGCGATCCAGATTTACAATTTTATCGTGAGGTCCACCGTGAATACGGCAGTGATGAATTTGTCTTTGTTGGTTACCGTCCTAATACCGGTCTTTACACTGATGCCAGTCTAGATATCATTCAGGAACTCACTGAAGGTTTAGCGCAGTATGCGGATATATCAGCAGTAACCAGTATTGTTAATCTGCCTTTACTGAAGCAGTCATATAATGACCCAGAGACAGGTGCTGCTGGCTTTCGTCAGATCCGAGATGCTGAAACAGATATCAGCTTAGCTGCTGAGGAATTCAATACCAGTCCACTCTATGCAAATAACTTCGTTAGCCTCAATGCGAGCGTGACCGCGCTTAAAGTTGATATCAAAAAGAATGAGACACTGGATTTGCTCATTGATGAGAAGTACAGACTCAATCAAGCCATTAGTGCTGAGCCAAAAAATAAGGCCTTAAAATCACAACTCGATGCCCTTGAAGAACAGGTTCTAGGACAACGTGCAGTCACCACACAACGTTATGCCAACGTCATTGCTGCCACTCGCAGCATGATTGCTGAAAGAAAAGACAGTGGTGAATTTTATTTGGCCGGCGCACCGTTAATTTCTAATGATATCAAGCTCTTTGTATTAAGTGACGTGCGCACCTTTGGTCTCTCGATCTTAGGCATTATGTTGATCGTGCTGTATGCATTCTTCCGTCGCCTGTCTTGGGTTTTATTGCCTTTGGCCTGTGCCAGCCTCAATGTTTTACTCGTCACGGGTTTAATTGGTTGGCTGAATATTCAGTTAACTGTCATCTCAGCAAACTTTGTTGCGTTGTTGATTATTTTCTCTATAACATTAGCGATTCACGTCATTATTCGCTATCAAGAAGTTTCCGTCTCAGGCACGAGTACCGACAAGTTAGGTGAAGCTTTACGCCAAATTGCTGTGCCTTGTATCTATATGATTTTGACCTCAGCAATTGCATTCCTATCGTTACTGGTGAGTGACATCAAACCTGTCATTAACTTCGGGTTAATTATGATTATGGGCTTGGTCTGTGCCTTTATAATTGCTTTTACGGCATTGCCAGCAATGATCAAGTTAATCAAGCCGAATGTCGGAACTGGCGAAGAAAAAGAATCATCTGAGTTACTCGATAAAGCCTGTAATTTTGTTATGGCAAGGCGTCGAGCAACCTCTTTAACTATTTTTGGCTTACTCGCTATCAGCATTTATGGCATGACCAATATCACTGTAGAAAATCGCTTTATTGACTACTTCAAGTCAGATACTGATATCTACAAAGGTCTGGTCGCTGTTGATGAAGAACTTGGCGGTACGGTGCCACTGGAAGTGGTCTTACAAGCGCCGCCTGCTGTTGAGGATGAGGCATCATTAGATGATGAGTTTGGTGACTACTTAGACATGGAAGAGGAAGATAATTTCACGCAGCAAAGCTATTGGTATAACCGCCATGGCATCGCTAAGGTACGGCAGATTCATGAGTATCTAGAGGCCCTACCACAGGTTGGCAGTGTGCTTTCTATCGCCAGTACTGAAGAAGTATTTAGAACTGTAAACAAAGGTGAGGAGCTAGAGGATTTCCATCTGGCTGTGGTTTATAAGATTGTTCCAGACTATATCAGAGACGCCCTAATCAGCCCTTACGTCTCAGCTGAGGGCAGCCAAACCAGAGTGCTAGCTCGCATCGTTGATTCTGATAACACCTTGGTTCGGGCAGATCTCCTAAAGCAGATCGATGAAGAGCTTAATGCTAATTATGTTGCAGATGGCGAGAGCATGCGTCTCAGTGGAATCACTGTTTTATATAACAATGTTTTGCAGAGCCTATTCCGTTCACAAATACTAACTTTAGGTACCGTCTTTGTCTGCATCTTACTGATGCTAATTGTGCTCTTTAGAAATATAAAACTTGCACTGATTGGCACCATCCCTAATGTCTTTACTGCCTTTATGATTCTTGGAATGATGGGTTTATTTGGCATTCCGTTGGACATCATGACAATTACTATTGCCGCCATAACCATTGGTGTAGGGGTTGATTTTGCGATCCACTATATTCATCGTTTCATGCATGAAATGAAGACCTTTGCAGATTATCCAAGCGCCATTAAAATCGTACAGACGACTGTGGGAAAAGCACTCTATTACACCTCCATCACGATTACATTAGGGTTCATTGTGCTGGTAACATCAAACTTTATGCCATCAATCTACTTTGGCCTCTTCACCAGTATCGCGATGATTGTCTCATTGTGCGCAACATTCACTATCATTCCGCTGCTCTTAACGAGTATGCGCCCTATTAAGTAGGCTATATCAGTTCACCTGATAACGCTTACTCAAGCGTTATTAGGTGAACTGACTATTCAGCGCAGGCATGTTTAGCTTGTAAGACTTCAATGACACCACGAGTTGCACTCGCAGAGGCTCTCTGTGGGTCCTCATCAACATAGGCAACAAAGTCTGCCGCCAATCTATCGAGGTTAAGTGATTCACGCTGACAAAGCTGCTGAGTCAACGTCATGACCTCTATCTTCGAGGCTAAGTAGCCCTGACAAATCCCTGCTGACAGACGATTGTGCGAGGTTTCAAGCGCAACGAATTTAAGGTGCTCTTTACAGTATTCAGCGAGTGTACCCGCAGTATAGAAGGTCGCAAAGACAGGGGTGACATTAAGCAGCAGTAGGATCAGCCCTAACGAACGAATTATCTGTGTCATAGTGGGATTCCAAGGGTGTAATAAATAGATTCGCTGAGGCTGAACTAGGCCGTCATAAAAAATGATCTATCCATCATTGACAAAATCCAACTCAAAAAAAACCCGCATAAAGCGGGCTTTTAGCTGACTTAAACCGCACAAGGTCTTCGTCGATGATAGAACTTTACATCACGGAAGCTGACTTCTTCGCCACCACCGCCCATGTACATTTCTTTAACACTTTCTGAATCAGAGAGTTCTTTAGCGTTGCCTTTCAGTACAACCCGTCCGTTCTCGATAATGTAACCAACACTGGCGTACTTAAGTGCCACGTTAGCATTCTGCTCTGATACCAAGAAGCTAACACCGTCTTCTTCGTTCAAAGTTTTAACAATCTCAAAGATCTCTTCAACCAACTGTGGTGCTAAGCCCATAGATGGCTCATCAAGAAGAATCAAATTAGGACGCGCCATCATTGCACGACCCATAGCAACCATTTGTTGCTCACCACCGGAGCATAAGCCACCGAGGTTCTTACGTCGGGTACGAATTCGCTCAAAGCGATCGTACACGTACTCTAAATCCTTTTTAACCGATGCTGTATCAGCATTGCGAATGAATGAACCTGTTAACAGGTTTTCTTCAACGGTTAGGTGACCAAATATATGGCGACCCTCTAATACCTGAACGACACCTGCTTTCACCATATCGAAAGCGGTCAGGGTACTAATATCTTTGCCTTTGTATTCGATTGAGCCCTTACTAACTTCACCACGCTCTGCTTCAAGCAATCGTGAAACAGCCTTACAGGTAGTAGTTTTACCTGAACCGTTAGCGCCCAGAAGCGAAACAATCTCGCCTTTGTGTACGTCAATCGAAACGCCATGTAATGCTGAGATTACACGCGAATATAGAACTTCGATGTTCTTAATAGAAAGGATAGGTTCTGAACTCATTCTTTTTAACCTTGTTTTAACTTAAAAATTCTATGGGCCCCAATATAGGGCCCACAGAAATAGACTTTGATTATAGGTCGAAGTCGTCGTCGTTGTTATTAGCATCACAAGGACGTG